>WBZU01000011.1_pt1 | contig 339170 bp, 340 predicted proteins | sample 5204311 | NCBI WGS metagenome assembly WBZU01 (sample SAMN12344359, study PRJNA552823) | activated sludge metagenome | biome: Activated sludge suspended growth; feature: Nitrification reactor; material: Wastewater; isolation source: activated sludge from nitrification reactor of wastewater...
GAAGGCGCTGTCACCACCAACTGGAAACGAGCATTGGAGCAACTCTCACTCATCTACCCCGAACGAATCAACCAACACCTCTAAATCGAACACCTGACCGACTTACACAGACAACTTGACAAGCTCGGCTGACCACGTCGTCGACCAGCGGCCGGATGCCCGGCCAGAACCGCAGGGCGAACCGCGGAGAGAGCCCACCCTGGCTGTGCCCGATGATGTCGACCTTCTTGCCCGTCCGTGCGTGCAGCGTGCGGACTGCGAAGACGGTGTACTGCGCGCTGATATCGATGTTGTCCACCGACTTGTTGGGCAACGCGAGCATGCAATACGGGCGCTGCGCCTGACGCAGGGCGCGCCCCCAGTTCCACTCGTAGTCGGCCGGGCTGGCTCCGGTGCCGGGGACGAAGACAATCGGTTTGTGCGGGCTGTTCGTCGTGATGCCGTGGCACTGCATACCCGCGGCCAACCGTGCCACCGGCACCGTCAGCGGCGGCCCCGCCTGGTTGACGGGGGCGAACATCCCGTACGGCATGGTCCGGGGCGGGAGCTGCAACGGGTCGGCCGATGCCGCAGAGGGCACCATCCCGAGCATCAGCCCCATCGCTGCGGCCGCGACCGCTCCTGCCATCCACCGTCGTCGCATCCGAACCTCCTAGAGTGATTCAGCTCACTCTAAGGCGGAGTCGCTGTCGCCGTTGCCGGTTCCTCCTCGGATCCCAAATCGGTCTTGTCGACCCCACCGCTGGTTGCCACGCAGCGCCGCACCCCAGCCCAGTAGCGCACCCAATTGCAGCAGGACCTGGAAGGTCAACAGCCCGGCGACGACGGACGCCGCGGCACCGAGAGCACTAGCTCGCTGCGGGTCCCCCACCCAACGGCGGTACCGGCGCACCGACCACAGCATGAACACCACGTCGACGAGGAGTTTGACACCCACCACCACCGCCACCGGCACCAGTACGTCGGTTCGCCAGGTGATGAGGAAGTAGGCCAACAGCCCGAGTGCGGTCAACCCGTAGACCGGGGCTAGCGTGTCGACGGTCTTCACCGGCAGCATCAGGGTGCCCAGCCGTCCGTAGCGTCGCTCACCGACCATGGCGCGGTACCACCAGTGCGTCTGCAGGAACCCGCCGAACCAGCGCCGGCGCTGCCGGAGGAACGCGGCGACGGTACCCGGGGCCTCGGTGTGCGCTTGCGCCGCGCCCAGGGCCGCGAACCGCCAGCGCAGGTCGTGGTCGCCGGCGTACCGGTACATCCGGGCCACCAGTTCATAGTCCTCGACCATCGTCGCGGCGTCGAAACCGCCGACCGTCGCCACGGCCTCCCGCCGGAACCCCGCGAACGCCCCGGAGATCAGCTGCAGGCAGTCCACGCGCATCCAGGCGTAGCGGGCCAGGAAGTTGCGGATGTACTCGTAGGTCTGGAAGTACTGCAGCACCGCACCACCCACGGTCGGCGCGCAGACCGGGGTGATGACACCGGTCACGCCGACCAGGTCGAGGTCGGCGGCGAAGGCGGTGCGCACCGCGGCGAGGGCACCACTGTCGAGCACGGTATCGGCGTCGACGGTGAGCACGACGTCGGCGGTCGTGACCAGTAGCGCCGCATTCAGCGCGGTCGCCTTGCCACCATGTGGCAGTGGGATCACTGTCAGACGTATGCCATTGACCACAACCGGAGCTTCGACGGTCAGTCCGAACTCACCGTCGAGCCATGCCGCGGTGCCGTCGGTCGAACCGTCATCAGCCAGGACGATCTCATCCGGTGGATCAGTCTGATCCAGCAAGGCCGCGATGGTCGCCGGTAGGGCCGCGGCCTCGTTGTGCGCAGCGATCAGCACGGCGACGCTGACCCGCTGCGACGAATCGCGGGCGGGAGCGGCGTCGGGAGCATTGGGGACGGCAGCAATCGGCGCGGCGATCTTAGCGATCTGCCAACCGGTGAAAACCTGCAGCCCGACGTCGTACATGAGATAGCCCAGCCCCAACGACCAGGCAAGCAATCCGCCGCGCCCCCACACCTGCGCCAGCAGTCCCGTCCAGACGACCAAGACCAGCACGCCGACGAGCACACTGGCCAGCGGTGTGCGCGGCGGAGTCAATCGCGACGACGCCCGAGTCAGCGACCGACCGAGACTGTCGGTCATGGCGTCATTGTCCTTCAGTCGACCGCGTTTCGCCGGTTGCGCCTATCGCGGCGTCAGGGTGATTCGAGACGTGACCGTCGGATCGCGCGGGATATGGACGACGTAGGCGATGCCCTCATACCCGTTGCCCTTGCGCCAGAAGTCGCGGCGCGTCGTGTCCAACGCGAGGATCCAGCCTCCGCGCGACGTCGGGTGGATGTCGTACCAGGTCTCATCGGCGGTGGCGTACATCTTGTTGCCCACGACGTGTGCCGCGTAGGTCAAGACCACGGTGTCGTCGCGGCCGTACAGCTTGTACGTGTACCAACCCGAGCGGATCGCCGCCTGCGCCGGCGGCGCCGTGGCCATCCCCGCACCGATCGCGAGAAGTGCTGCGGCCAGCACCGTCGTCGCGATCCGCCTAATCTCCTGCATTCCGGCCCCCTCGTGGCATTGGTCGTTTCCAGACGTTACCGGCACGCGCGACAGCACGGTGCCCGAATCACCGCCCGCCCCGTTGGCGACGGGGGCTCTCGAGCGCACAATGGAGTGATGGCGGAGTCTCACGTGCCGTCGTTCCACTCCGACGGGGTGGGCCAAGACGGCCAAGACCTGCTGATCATGATGCTCGATCAGCAGGCCGAACTGCCCAGTGTCCAACGGATGCGCGCGTGGGCGGCGCAGGTGCTGGCGGTCAAGGCCGGGGAGAGCGCCCTGGACGTCGGGTCGGGCACCGGGTCGGAGGTGGTGTCCCTCGCGCGGGCCGTCGGACCGTCGGGAACAGCCGTCGGGGTGGATCCCAATCCGGCCATGGTCGCGGCGGCGACCTCGCGGGCGAAAGGCTCGACGGCTCGGTTCGTGCAGGGCACCGCCTACGACCTGCCGTTCCCCGACGGCAGTTTCGACGCGGTGCGCTGCGAGCGCGTTTTCCAGCACCTCGACGATCCGCACGCGGCGACCCTGGAGATCGCCCGCGTGCTCCGTCCGGGTGGTCGCGCCATCCTGATCGACAGTGACTGGGACACCGCGATCATGCACCCGATCTCCCCCGAGATCTCCGGGGCGTTGAGCGCAGCCCAGGCCACACGCACGCCCAACCGCACGTCGGGGCGTCGCCTGCGCGGATTGATGGCCTCGGCCGGGTTCACGATCGACGACATCGGTTCGGAGGCCGTCATTTTCGACGCGCTCACCTCCGCACCGATGTACGTCGCCCAGCTCGACGCGGCCGTCGAGGACGGGATCATCACCCGTGCCCAGGCCGACCAAGCGGCGACGGAAGTGGAACACGGACTCGCCACCGGCGACTACCTGTTCTGCGTCACCATGTTCGCCGTCCTCGGCCACCTGGCCTGAATGCCGAGCCGCGCACCGCGATTCTCATCAGGCACAGCCGAGCAGCGGCGCATGACGAGAACGGCGGTGCGCGACTGAGGCTAGGCGTGAGTCAGGCGACGTTGAGGGTGGTCCGGACCGGCGTCGGCTCGACGGTCAGATCCAACACCGGGCAATGCTCGTCAACGATGCGTTGCAGTTCGCGGTACTGCTCCTCGGTGGCTGGGCCCTCGATGTCCACGGTCACCCGGATCTCCTGGAAACCGGGGCGGACCGTCGGGTCGAGGCCGAAGAACCCGTGCACGTCGAGGTCGCCCTCGGCCGAGGCCCTCAGGCTCGACACCTCGATGCCCAGGCGCTGCGCCCAGAATCGGTACGTGACGATCTGGCATGACAGCAAAGCCGAGAGGTAGTACTCGACGGGATTGGGCGCCTCTCCCCCGCCGCCGAGTGCGGCCGGCTCGTCGACGCGGACTCGGCGGGTGCCGACGGTGATCTCCGAGCCCACCGCCCCGGCCGGCTGAGCCTGCGCACCGACAACCAGCACCGCGGCCGACGGATTGACCTCCACAGCTGCGGCTGTCGCACTGGCCAGCGCGTTGAGGCCGCCGGTATCGGGGATGGGATGAAAGGTTGCTGTTGTCATGGGCGTCACGTTAGGGCCGGCCCCCCGCGGGTTGAAGGTTTGCATTCCCACCGATTCTGACGCCACCCCTACTGAGAATTCTCCCCTGGCGGCCCGCAAAGGGAAATCTTCCCTTCGCCCACCACTACGGGAGCTGTCTCAGCACGCGGCGCGGCACCGTGGGTTTGTCAGAGGGCGGCGCTAGCGTTTGAGTCATGGGATATTCCGCCGAGTTGGAGCGCCTGGTGACGCTGAGCCGCCACCAGATAAAGACGGTCTGCGCCGACGAGTCGCAGATCCCGGGCTTCATCGAGCTGTGCCGCGAGAAGTTCGACGAGCACCTCGCCGAGTACGACGACTGGCTCGATGACGACGAGAACCAAGCACACCTGCACTGGCAGGAGGCGGTCGCGTGGCGCGAAACGGCGGCACTGCTGACCACGATGACGCAGGGACCCGACACCCGCCGGCGCAGCGCGTGACCTGTCGTTCGGGCCTCTCACATGTGAGCCGCTCCCTGCCCTCAGCGCACGGCAGCGCATGAGCCGCACCCTGATCCTCCTGCGCCACGGCAAGTCGGGCTACCCGCCCGGCGTCGCCGACCACGACCGCCCGCTGGCACCCCGTGGAGAACGCCAGGCTGCCCTCGCCGGGCAGTGGATGCGCGACGAGGGTCTCGGCGTCGACGCGGTGCTCTGCTCGACTGCGCGCCGCACCCGCGAGACGCTGGCACGCACCGGCATATCCGCCCCCGTGCAGTTCGTCGGTGACCTCTACGGCGCGTGGTCCTCGGAGATCCTCGAATCCATCCGCATCTACACACCCGAGTCGGCGCGCACCCTCCTCGTCGTCGGCCATGTGCCGGGTATGCCGGCCACCGCCGCCGACCTCGATCCCGACGCCGATGTCCCCGAGTTCCCGACGTCCGCCTACGCAGTCTTGACCGTAGGGGTGCCCTGGGCCGAAGTCGGTCTCACCGTCGACCCCGATTGCCGCCTGGTCGGCGTCCGCATCCCCCGCTGACCCCACGTTTCCAACGTCGCGAGTCGGTTACCAACTTCGACGCAAGTCGGCGAGTTACTCGCCGTGTTGGATCTGCGAGTCAGACCAACCCCGCCAACTGCAGTTTGCGACGAACCCGCCCAACGACCACCTGCGCGTGCAAGTCGTCCCAGGTCCACCGGACGACGAGGATCCCCATGTCCTCCAGCTTGGCCTCGCGCCGCTTCTCCCGCGCTATCACGTCTTGGGGTGTCTCACCTTCGCGAAGGTAGTCGAGGTACTTCCCCAACCCGTCGAATTCCCCCGCGACGCGGATCGCGCCGGTCGCATCGCGCCACACGAAATCCGGACGAGCAACGAAGAGGTGGTACTCATCGAAGATCTCCACCTGCAGCTCAGGCGTCGGCAACCCGGCAAGGATCATCTGCGCCCGACTCCACGACTCACCGGGGTTCTCCGACAGTCCGTCGGCCAGCTCCAACGCAGTGCGCGCGATACCCACATTCCTTTGCCGGCCGCGGCAGAACCCAGCGAGCAGATCCACGTCGACGTGAGCACGCAGCGCCGAGTCGAACACGGCGAGCGAGCCGGGGAACCCGGCGGGCGAAGTCCGTGCGACGTCGAAAGCCGTCCGTGCCGGCGACGTGAGCCGCACACCGTCGACCTCCACGATGTCCGCCTCGGCCAATCGGCCGGGATGCAAAAAACGGTGCGATCGCCGGTACCCGGCTGAACCCTCTACCGCGGTGATGTGAAGGCGACTCAGGTCGGGGCGCAGCATCGCCAGCTGGTGGACCACCGCTGCCGACGAATGACTGATCACGGTGCCCGGACCAACGCTGGCCGACAACGCCTCGAGCCGATGGCGATGCACGGGGCGGCGGGCCGTAGGAAGTACGTAGACACCCGGGACCAGCGGCTCAATCTTGTGCTCACGCGCTGCTCGGTAGATCCGGTGCGGGTCGATGCCGATCTTCTTGGCGACCGCCACGCGCAGGATCCCCTCGCCGTCGAATGGGAATTCGTCCATGCGCACTTAGACGCGGCTCGACAGCGGGCGGTTCCATCCAGTCCTAGTACGAACGACTTCCGCTCCGCCTCCTCCAGACCCCAAGCCCACGCAAATCCAACGCGGCGCGCAGGTTTCCGCCGCCCGCCGGTGTTGGGTTCCTGCGCGCGCAGTTGGAAACAGTGTGCTGGTCGCCGACTGCTCGGCGGTCGCATCAACGACAACCCCGACGGCCTAGGATTTCCTCATGTTGATCGTGACGACCAATGACATCCCCGGCTACCGCATCGACGCCGTCCTCGGCGAAGTGATGGGCATGACCGTGCGCTCGGCGAACATCGGCGCGAACTTCGTTGCAGGGTTTCGTGCGATGGGCGGAGGCGAGGTCACCGAATACACCAAGCTCGTCTACGAATCACGTCAACAGGTGATGCAGCGCATGTGGGAGCAGGCGGTTCAGCGCGGCGCGACGGCGATTGTTGCAGCCCGATTCGACACCGGGTCGATCGGCACCAGCTTCTCCGAGGTCTGCGCCTACGGCACCGCCGTCGTCGCAGTCCCTATCCCCGCCGGTGATCCTGGCGCGACGCCCCAGTCGGCAGCCGATGCCCAGGCCCGTGCTGCTGGGGCCAGCTGACCACTCGGACTACACGAATCAAACGTGGCACGCCGCTTTCCGCCATCGGTCGGCGTTGGCAAGCGGCGCGTGGTGTAGGAAACGGCTACCAGGCCGACGCCCAGGACCGCGGCTTACCGTTGCGAAGCGCCGTCAAGCGGGCCTGCATCGGTGCTGCGAAGAGGCTGTCGCGACGACCGGTATAGCCGTCACCTGCGCGCCAGAAGGTGGTACGAGTCCCGAAATCGTCGATGTAGCCACCGTTGCGGGTCGGATGGATCGGGAGATTGGTGAATTTGCCACGCACCCATCCGTTCGCGATGGTCACCGTCTCGGTGGACACGAACTCGTATGTCGGCAGTTTCCAGAGGCTGTACCAGTACTGGCCGGAGTCGATCTGGGCCTGGGCCGGCGCGGCCGCCATCGTGGACACTCCCGTTGCGGTGGCAGCGGCCACCACTACGCCGGCGATGATCTTCTTGACGTTCTGCACCTGATCCCCCCACGTCTCTCGAAACAGTCAGACCACACTACGCGACGACGATCACCCGACGTCACATGCCGATCGAATGTGGTCGAACCGCATGACGAGAACCCACCCCAATCACGTGTCACTCGCAACGAGGTCCAATCGCACCCCCAGCAGCCGCACCGGACGGTCGAGCTCAAAGTCGTCGAGCAGTGCGTGCACGACCGGGCCGATGGCCGCTGACTCCGTCGTCGGCGCCGGCAACTTGCGCGACTTGGTCCGCGTGTAGAAAGTCTTGGTCCGCACCGTGACCGCAACGCGGAACACCTCGCGGTCCTCGTCGACGACTTGGGCCAGCACGTGCTCGGTCAACTCGTCGACCGCAATGTGCATCTCTTCGGGCGAATCGAGGTCCGTGGGAAAAGTGCGCGAATGCGAATGCGACTTCGCCTCCCACGGCTCCGGCGTAATCGTCGAGTCCCCGCCGCCGCGGCACAGCACATAGAGCCAATTCCCCTGGTGCGGACCAAAGGTAGCGATCAGGTCGTCCTTGGGCACAGCCACCAGCTCGTCCACGGTCTGCACGCCGATTCCCGACAATTTCGTCGCGGTCTTCGGCCCGACGCTCCACAGCTCACGGGTTGGCTGCGGCCCCATCAATGCGCCCCAATTGTCCGCGTCGAGACGAAACACCCGCGGACCGTCGTCGGCGGATGCGCGCTTGGCGAAGTTGGTGGCCATCTTGGCGCGCTGCTTGTTGTCGCTGATGCCGATCGACGCGGGCAGCCCGGTCCGCTCCCCGATCGTCGCAATAACGTCGACGGCGAGGGCGGCGACCTGCTCATCGTCGAGTTCCCCAGCACCGAGGTAGGCCTCGTCCCAGCCCCACACCTCGACTGCGCCGAACCCCCGCAGCGTCGCCATCACTTCTGCCGACGCATCGTCGTAGGCCTCGACATCCAGCGGCAGGTACACCGCGTCAGGCATCTTGCGATGTGCGACCCGCAACGGCATCCCCGCGCGCACGCCGACCGCCCGCGCCTCGTACGACGCACACGTCACGACCTTGCGCGGCGCCGTCGGGTCCCCGTCACCCCCGACGATGACGGGCACGCCGACGAGCTCCGGCGAGCGGCGGCGCTCCACCGATACCTGGAACTGGTCCAGGTCGACATGCAGGATGCGTCGGGTGCCCACGACTGCCAGCCTAGGCCGAGTGGCAGTCCCCTCCCGGTTTGACGGTCACCCGGATCTCGACGGGGACCTCGTTCGACGCGACTGCCCGCACGACGTAGACGCCCGGCGTCCTCGGCGACCAGTTCACCGTGAGGGGGTCGTGCACCGGCACCACACCCGATGGCGGCGTCAGATTGTCGCGCGCCGTCGTCGTCGTGTTGACCGCGACGACGGAAACGGCGTTGCGCAGGTCGTCGCGCGCGATGACGACGGAGTAACTGCAGCCGGTGACGTACGCGCCCTCCGACGGCGCGCGGTCAGCGGCGGCGGCTTCCGACGTCCCCCAGTGCCCAAGGCCCACCGCCGCCAGGATGAGTGCCACGGCGCCCGCGCCGCGGCGAATCGAATCGCCCATGACGTTCTCCTGTGTGCGGGGTAGGAGACCACTCTCGCGCGCACGGGCACCGGACGGATGCGTAGCCGACTACCTGTCTTTGCCCGGCCCGTTCGTTCCGGCCACCCCACACCGTTTCGTCAACCCGGCATCAATCGACGGTGGGTTGCCGAAACGGGGTGGGAACCTCCGACGCCGAAACGAACAGGCCCCCTCACCTTGCGGTGAGAGGGCCTGCCGGAACTCAGCGATCAGATGTTGTAGTCGCCGTAGCCGTAATCGTCGAGCGGCACCGCAGCGCCGGCCGGAGCACCGAAGGTACCGTCCGGGCTGTAGTAGGTGTCGTCGTAGCTCGGCACCGCGTACGCGGCGGCCCGGGCCTCCTCGGTCGGCTCCACCTGGATGTTGCGGTAGCGGTTGATACCGGTACCGGCCGGGATGAGCTTACCGATGATGACGTTCTCCTTGAGACCGATGAGCTTGTCGCTGCGGCTGTTGATGGCCGCATCGGTAAGCACGCGGGTGGTCTCCTGGAAGGACGCCGCCGACAGCCACGAGTCGGTGGCCAGCGATGCCTTGGTGATACCCATCAGCACCGGGCGACCCGATGCGGGCTCGCCGCCCTCGCCGACGACCGTACGGTTGGCCGTCTCGAACTCGACGCGCTCCACCAGCGAACCGGGCAGGAACTCCGTCGCGCCCGACTCGATGATCTGCACGCGGCGCAGCATCTGGCGCACGATCGTCTCGATGTGCTTGTCGTGGATCGACACACCCTGGCTCCGGTACACCTCCTGGACCTCGTTGACGAGGTGGATCTGCACCTGACGGGGGCCCATGACGCGGAGGACCTCGTGCGGATCAGCCGCACCCTCCATGAGCTGCTGGCCCAGCTCGACGTGGTCGCCGTCGGCGAGGAGCCGCTCGGAACCGTCGTCGTGCTTGAACACGCGCAGACGCTGGCGCTTGGAGATCTTCTCGACCGTGACCTCTTCCGAACCGTCGTCGGGGACGATCGTGATCTTGTAGAACCGATCGTCATCCTCGAGGCGGATCCGGCCGGCGACCTCGGCGATCGGGGCCTTGCCCTTGGGGACACGGGCCTCGAACAGCTCCTGGACGCGCGGCAGACCACCGGTGATGTCGTCACCGACGCCACCCTGGTGGAAGGTGCGCATGGTCAGCTGCGTACCGGGCTCACCAATCGACTGGGCCGCGATGATGCCGACGGCCTCGCCGATGTCGACGAGCTTGCCCGTGGCCATCGAACGGCCGTAGCAGTGGGCACAGACGCCGGTGCCGGTGTCACAGGTCAGGACCGAGCGAACCTTCACCGAGTCGATACCGGCCGCCAGCAGCGCGGCGATAGCCGGGTCGCCCAGGTCGTGGCCGCGCTCGATGATGACGTTGCCGTCGGCGTCGACCGCATCGGCGGCCAACGTGCGGGCGTACGCACTCGTCTCGACGTGCGCGTCACGGATGATCGACCCGTCGGCCTGCTTCTCGCCCAACGGCACGACGATGCCGCGGTCGGTGCCACAGTCGGTCTCGCGGACGATGACGTCCTGCGACACGTCCACCAGACGGCGGGTCAGGTAGCCCGAGTCCGCGGTACGCAGGGCGGTGTCAGCCAGACCCTTACGCGCGCCGTGGGTGTTGATGAAGTACTCCGCCACGGTCAGGCCCTCGCGGAACGAGGACTTGATCGGCCGCGGGATGAACTCACCCTTCGGGTTGGTCACCAGACCCTTCATGCCCGACAGGTTGCGGACCTGGGTGAGGTTACCGGTGGCACCCGACGACGGGATCATGACGATCGGGTTGTCGGCCGGGTAGTGCTCCTCCATGGCCTTACCGACTTCCTCGGTGGCCTGCTTCCAGATCTCGACCAGCGAATCGCGCCGCTCATCGGGAGTCAGGGCACCGCGCTGGAACTTGGCCTCCAGCTTGTCGGCACGCTCCTCGTACTTGTCGAGGATCTCCGCCTTGTTCGGCGGCACGAGCACGTCGGACATGGCGACGGTGACACCCGAGCGGGTCGCCCAGTGGAAACCGACGTCCTTGAGCTTGTCGACGGTCTGCGCGACGACGATCATCGGGTAGCGCTCGGCCAGGTCGTTGATGATGACGGCCTGGCGCTTCTTCGGCATCTGCTCGTTGACGAAGCGGTACTCGACCGGCAGCAGCTCGTTGAACAGCACCCGCCCAAGGCTGGTGATGATCTCCCACGGCTGGCCGTAGGCCCAACCGTCGGGGAACTGCTCCGCCTCGATCTCCGGCGTCGGACGCTGGTCGGTGAGGCGGATCTTGATCTGGGTCTGCACGGTGATCGCACCGCGGTCAACGGCCATGATGGCCTCGGCCGGGCTCGAGTACACGCCGCGCTCGACGTCGTCCTTGGTGGCCTCGCGGTACTCGCCGGGCAACCCCTCCTTGATGGTGGTCAGGTAGAACAACCCGGTCACCATGTCCAGGCGCGGCATGGCCAGCGGGCGGCCCGACGCCGGGGACAGGATGTTGTTGCTCGAGAGCATCAGGATCCGGGCCTCAGCCTGCGCCTCCGCGCTCAGCGGGAGGTGCACGGCCATCTGGTCACCGTCGAAGTCGGCGTTGAACGCCTCACACACCAGCGGGTGGAGCTGGATGGCCTTACCCTCGACCAGCTGCGGCTCGAACGCCTGGATACCCAGGCGGTGCAGCGTCGGGGCACGGTTCAGCAGCACCGGGTGCTCGGCGATGACCTCTTCGAGGACGTCCCACACGGCCGGGCGCTGACGCTCGACCATCCGCTTCGCGGACTTGATGTTCTGCGCCTGGTTCAGGTCGACGAGGCGCTTCATCACGAACGGCTTGAAGAGCTCCAACGCCATCAGCTTCGGCAGACCGCACTGGTGCAGCTGCAGCTGCGGGCCGACGACGATGACCGAACGGCCCGAGTAGTCGACGCGCTTGCCCAGCAGGTTCTGGCGGAACCGGCCCTGCTTACCCTTGAGCAGATCGCTCAACGACTTGAGCGGGCGGTTGCCGGGTCCGGTGACCGGGCGGCCGCGCCGGCCATTGTCGAACAGCGCGTCCACCGACTCCTGCAGCATCCGCTTCTCGTTGTTCACGATGATCTCGGGCGCGCCCAGATCGAGCAGTCGCTTGAGGCGGTTGTTGCGGTTGATGACACGGCGGTACAGGTCATTGAGGTCCGAGGTGGCGAAACGACCACCGTCGAGCTGGACCATCGGGCGCAACTCCGGCGGGATCACCGGAACCGCGTCGAGGACCATGCCCAGCGGCGAGTTGCCCGACTGCTGGAACGCCGCGACGACCTTGAGTCGCTTGAGCGCGCGCAGCTTCTTCTGGCCCTTGCCGGTGCGGATGATCTCGCGCAGCGACTCGGCCTCGGCGTCGATGTCGAAGTCCTCGAGGAGCTTCTTGATCGCCTCGGCGCCCATGGCACCGGTGAAGTACTCACCGAAGCGGCCCTCGAGCTCGCGGTAGATCTTCTCGTCGACGATGAGCTCGCCGGGCTTCAGCTTGGTGAAGCGGTCCCAGATCTCCTCGAGCTCGTCGAGCTGGCGCTGCGCGGCGTCGCGCATGCGGCGCATCTCGCGCTCGGCGGCGTCGCGGACCTTGCGCTTGGCGTCGGACTTGGCGCCCTCGGCCTCCAGCTCGGCCAGGTCGGCCTCCAGCTTGGACTGGCGCTCGTTCAGCGCGACATCGCGCTCGTCCTCGAGTGCCTTGCGCTCGACCTTGATCTCCGACTCCAGCGTCGAGAGCTCGTTGTGGCGCAGCTCCTCGTCGACGTGGGTGATCACGTAGGCCGCGAAGTAGATGATCTTCTCGAGATCCTTCGGGGCCAGGTCCAGCAGGTAGCCCAAACGCGACGGGACGCCCTTGAAGTACCAGATGTGGGTGACCGGAGCGGCCAGCTCGATGTGGCCCATCCGCTCACGGCGCACCTTGGCGCGAGTGACCTCGACGCCGCAGCGCTCGCAGATGATGCCCTTGAAGCGCACGCGCTTGTACTTGCCGCAGTAGCACTCCCAGTCGCGAGTCGGTCCGAAGATCTTCTCGCAGAACAGGCCGTCCTTCTCCGGCTTGAGCGTGCGGTAGTTGATGGTCTCCGGCTTCTTGACCTCGCCGTAGGACCATTCGTGGATGTCGTCGGCCGTAGCCAGGCCGATCTTCAGTTCGTCGAAGTAGTTGACGTCGAGCACTATTCGCCTCTCAGTGTCTCTGTTGTCGTGAGTTCCGTGGTCTGTTGCTTAAGGGATGGCACGGGGGCGCAGTGCCCCCGTGCATCCATCAGTTGGCGAGGTCGTCGATGCTGGCCGACTCGTTGCGCGACAGGTTGATGCCGAGGTTGGCCGCAGCGCGCTCCAGGTCCTCGTCGTCGTTGTCGGCCATGGTGATGGTCGCACCGTCGCTGGAGAGCACCTCGACGTTCAGGCACAGCGACTGAAGCTCCTTCAGCAGCACCTTGAACGACTCCGGGATACCCGGCTCGGGGATGTTCTCGCCCTTGACGATGGCCTCGTAGACCTTGACGCGGCCGACGACGTCGTCGGACTTGATCGTCAACAGCTCCTGCAGCGTGTACGCGGCACCGTAGGCCTGCATCGCCCAGCACTCCATCTCACCGAAGCGCTGGCCACCGAACTGGGCCTTACCACCGAGCGGCTGCTGGGTGATCATCGAGTACGGACCCGTCGAACGTGCGTGGATCTTGTCGTCGACGAGGTGGTGCAGCTTGATGATGTACATGTAGCCGACGGCCACCGGGTACGGGAACGGCTCGCCGGAGCGACCGTCGAACAGCATCGCCTTGCCGTCCTCGTTGACCATGACGTCGCCGTCGCGGTTGGGCAGCGTGGACGCCAGCAGACCGGTGAGCTCCTCCTCCTTCGCACCGTCGAAGACGGGCGTGGCGGTACGGGTGTTCGCCGGTGCGGAATACATCTCCTCGGGCAGCTTCGACGCCCAGTCAGGCACGCCCGCGGCGACGTCGATGTTCCAGCCGGCCTTGGCGACCCAACCGAGGTGGGTCTCCAGGATCTGGCCGATGTTCATACGACGCGGCACACCGTGGGTGTTCAAGATGATGTCGACCGGCGTCCCGTCGGGCAGGAACGGCATGTCCTCCTGGGGGAGGATCTTGCCGATGACGCCCTTGTTGCCGTGGCGGCCGGCGAGCTTGTCACCGTCGGAGATCTTGCGCTTCTGCGCCACGTAGACGCGGACGAGCTCGTTGACGCCCGGGGGCAGATCATCGTCGTCGTCGCGGCTGAAGACACGGACGCCGATGACCTTGCCGGTCTCGCCGTGCGGAACCTTCAGCGACGTGTCGCGCACCTCGCGCGCCTTCTCGCCAAAGATCGCGCGCAGCAGCCGCTCCTCGGGGGTCAGCTCGGTCTCACCCTTCGGCGTGACCTTGCCGACGAGGACGTCGCCGTCGCGGACCTCGGCACCGATGCGCACGATGCCGCGCTCGTCGAGGTCGGCGAGGACCTCGTCGGAGACGTTCGGGATGTCCCGGGTGATCTCCTCGGCACCGAGCTTGGTGTCGCGGGCGTCGATCTCGTGCTCCTCGATGTGGATCGAGGTGAGCGTGTCCTCTTCGACGAGGCGCTGGCTCAGGATGATCGCGTCCTCGTAGTTGTGACCCTCCCAGGGCATGATCGCGACGAGCAGGTTCTTGCCCAGCGCCATCTCACCGTCCTCGGTGCACGGACCGTCGGCCAGCACCTGGCCGGCCTCGACGCGCTGCCCCTCGTCGACGATCGGGCGCTGGTTGGCGCACGTGCCGTGGTTGGAGCGCTCGAACTTGCGCAGCTGGTAGCTCTCGCGGGTGCCGTCGTCGTCCATGACGGTGATGTAGTCGGCCGAGACCTCCTCCACCACGCCGGTGCGCGTCGCGACGATCACGTCGCCACCGTCGACGGCGGCACGCAGCTCCATGCCGGTACCGACCAGCGGTGCCTCGGACTTCACCAGCGGCACCGCCTGGCGCTGCATGTTGGCGCCCATCAGTGCACGGTTGGCGTCGTCGTGCTCCAGGAACGGGATCATCGCGGTAGCGACGGACACCATCTGGCGCGGGCTGACGTCGATGTATTGGACCGACGAGGCCGGCACGTACTCGACCTCGGCGCCCTTCACACGGACGAGCACGCGCTCGTCGGTGATGGTGCCGTTCTCGTCGTAGTTCGTGTTGGCCTGGCCGATGAGGAAGCGGTCCTCCTCGTCGGCGGTCATGTACTCGATCTCGTCGGTCACGCGGCCGTCGACGACCTTGCGGTACGGCGTCTCGATGAAGCCGAACGGGTTGACCCGCGCGAACACGGCGAGGTTGCCGATCAGGCCGATGTTCGGGCCTTCCGGCGTCTCGATCGGGCACATGCGGCCGTAGTGGCTCGGGTGCACGTCGCGGACCTCGAGGCCGGCGCGCTCACGGCTCAGACCACCCGGGCCGAGCGCGTTGAGGCGGCGCTTGTGGCCCAGACCCGCGAGCGGGTTGTTCTGGTCCATGAACTGCGACAGCTGGCTGGTCCCGAAGAACTCCTTGATCGCGGCGACGACCGGCCGGATGTTGATCAGGGTCTGCGGCGTGATCGCCTCGACGTCCTGGGTCGTCATCCGCTCGCGCACGACGCGCTCCATGCGGGACAGGCCCACACGGATCTGGTTCTGGATCAACTCGCCGACGGTGCGGATGCGGCGGTTGCCGAAGTGGTCGATGTCGTCGACCTCGATCGGCACCTCAAGGCTGTCCGGCCCGGCCACCTTCGCGAACGGGGTGACGTGCGGGTCGGCGTCGTGCAGGCGCACCAGGTACTCGACGATCGCGACGATGTCCTCGGTGGTCAGCGTCGACGGCCCGTTCATCGGGTTGTCGGTCAGGCCGAGCTTCTTGTTGATCTTGTAGCGGCCGACGCGGGCGAGGTCGTAGCGCTTCTCCTTGAAGAACAGGTTCTCCAGGAGGGCCTCCGCGGACTCCTTGGTCGGCGGCTCGCCCGGGCGCAGCTTGCGGTACACCTCGAGCAGCGCCTCGTCGGAGTTGGACGTCGGGTCCTTGTCCAGCGTCGACATCATGATCTCGGAGAAGCCGAAGCGCTCACGGATCTCGTCGGCGGTGAGGCCGAGGGCCTTCAGCAGCACGGTGACCGGCTGGCGGCGCTTGCGGTCGATGCGCACGCCGACGGTGTCACGCTTGTCGATGTCGAACTCGAGCCATGCGCCGCGACCCGGGATCACCTTGACGGTGTGCAGGGTCTTCTCGGTGGCCTTGTCGATCGACGAGTCGTAGTAGACGCCGGGGCTGCGGACGAGCTGGCTCACGACGACACGCTCGGTGCCGTTGATGATGAAGCTGCCCTTGTCGGTCATGATCGGGAAGTCGCCCATGAACACGGTCTGCGACTTGATCTCACCGGTGTTGTTGTTGATGAACTCCGCGGTGACGAACAACGGCGCCGCGTAGGTCATGTCCTTGTCTTTGCACTCGGCGATGCTCGCCTTCACGTCCTCGAAGTGCGGATCGGAGAACGAGAGCGACATCGAGCCGGAGAAGTCCTCGATCGGGGACAGCTCGTGCAGGATGGCCTCGAGGCCGCCCTGCGGGTTCTCCTCACCGCGCGCGACGGCCTCTGCGCGCCAGGCGTCGGAGCCGATGAGCCACTGGAACGAATCCAGCTGGATGTCGAGCAGGCCGGGAACTTCCAGCGGCTCGGAGATTTTTGCGAAAGAGGCGCGGTGTGGTGCGCCGGGGATCGAAGTGGTTGAGGTGGACTGGCGGGTGGGTGCCAAGATGCGTCCTTCCAACACGAAAGTTGACTAGCTGCTACGAGGTGGGCTTGCGCCTGTGTCGCTGGTCTGGCGACCTGACATGGCGAAACGCTCGAGACAGCACAACGCGTGCAGGACGGGCGGATCAAAGGTGGACAGGAGGCAGCCAGCGCAACGTCCAACTGTATCAGAAAATAGACGCGCTTTGTCAAGTCGCGTCTGTCGCAGTGTCCGCGCTCGCTGGCTGAGAATGCGCGGTCCTGGCAATAGAGTGACCGCTAACAGGGCGAACGTCAAGCGTTACGCGTAAAAATGTGGGGATTCGCCGTTCCTGGTCACCAGGCGTCGACGCGACTGATCTTCCACTTGCCGTCCTGGTTGACGACTTGGTATTGGATTCCGACGACGAGACTGCCAGCGTTTGCGGCGCCCTGGTTCATACTGATGACCAAGCTCGCCAGCACCTGGGCGGTCGCGCCGTTGCCGCCACCGGTCAGGCCGCGCAGGCCGATCGCGTCGACCCGGCAGTCGTTGGTCTGCTGCGTCTGCTCGATCATCGACCGGTTGGTGGGCATCTGCTTCTCCCACTCCTGTCGGGCCGCACCGATGAGCACGCCGCGCGAGGTCGCAATCCACTTGTCGATGGTCTCGCCGCGACGGGGGCCGAGGATCGCGCAGGCGGCGGTCTCGGTCTGTCCGAGGACCGCCGAGGTCGCGGACTTGTCGATGAAGCTCTTGTCGCTCAGATCGCCGGCGCCGGGGTGCAGCAGGCCGATCAATCCGATCAGCAGGGCGGCGGCACCGATGGCGGCGAGGATGAGCGGGCCGCGCGTCGACGCGACCTCTCCCGCGCTACCACGGCTCGGAGCCGTCTTCGCGACGCCGGGCTTGGCAGTTCCGGCCTTTGCCGAGCTCGCCTTGCCCAGGTTCACCTTGCCCGCGCCGGCCTTGCCGGTCGACGACTTCTCGGCACCCGCCGACGGGACCGATCCGGTGCCCGACGCAAGGCGTCCGGGCTTGGTCGTCGGGGTCCGCGGCGCAGACTTCTTCGGGGTCGCCGTCGACGCCGAAGCCGACTCGTCGGACGAACCGAGGCGCTGGATCGGGGCACGCTTCGACGCGGCCGGGGTACCCGTCGGGCGAGCCTTCGCACTGCCGGAACCCGTCGCCGGGCGACCCGTCGATGACCCCGGACGCGGTTGGCCCGCGACGCGGGGACGCTTCTTCTTGGGGGGCATGTCAGACATCAGTTACCCCCCGGCGCCTGGGTCGGATTCGGTGGATTCGGTTGTGCGCCAGCGGGATTGCCGCGCTGCTGGTCGGCATAGGGAATCGGGTTGAACGCGGCGATCGAGTCGGCCATGTACTTGCCGTCGATCTTGCGGACCGAGATGAGGAAGCCCATCGTCTGGGGGACGTCGGGCTGTCCGGGCGCCTTGGCGACGACCTCGACGTAAACCAGCGCCTTGCCCGCCTTCTCCCCGCGGTTGACCTCGGTGGCGGCGCTGCGGCGCACGCGGCTCTCCAGGCGGCCCGGTGCATCTTTGCGGCTCAGCACTTCCTCGAAGCCCTTGCCGCGCAGTTCTTGGAGTGCCCGACCGGTCAGGACCGACTCGACGTTCTCCTTGAACTTCTCCGGGTTGCGCGGGTCGATCGTGGTGACGTTCATCGCGGCGGTCTCCGCGGTGGCGACCACCGCGTCACGCACCTGCGCCGTCGAACCGTTGATGTACGCGCGCACGCCCACGATGCCGCCGACCAGGCCGACGATCAGTCCGACTACGGCGATCAAGCCGGCGATCGTCCACGAGCCTCCGAGGCCGCCGGTGAGCAGTGCCGCCTTGGCGTCCTTCACCAGCTTGGCCGGCTTCGCCGACTTTGCCGACTTTGCCGGCGCAGAATCCGCCTCGACAGAATCTTCGGTGTCGGCCGCGTCGTCATCGACCACAGCCGTCTGCGCGGCCTTCTCGTCGTCGTCAGCCGTGTCGGCAGCGGCCGCATCGTCGGCGGCCGATTCCGGCGTCGTCACGTCTTCGTCGACCGAGTCGTCGGCGTTCTTCTCGTCACTCATATCCGCACCACTCTATCGGCGCCGTCGTGCCCAGGGCCAATCCCGGGCACGACGGAACGCGCTGCGCCTCGAAAGGCCTGGTCAGCGTACCGACTACCCCTTCGTCGGGTGGACGCCGAGGAGCCAGGCGAGCTGGCTCGCCAACGGATTCAGATCGAGACGATCGGGATCCTTCTTCGGCTTGTTGTCCCACGGCTGCGGGATGTGCGGGTTGGCCAGCGAGGCCCGAGCCGCACCACGGACGGCCGTCGCCGAGCCCTGCGGCACGGTGCAGCGTGCATTCAGGTTCAGCGGGAAGTCGTCGTAGTTGATGTCGAACGTCGGGTTCTTGCGCTTGATCGCATCGATCATCTGCTGAGTGCCCTCGTAGCCCGCAGTACACGCCGCCGGGTTGTTCGTCTCAAGCACGACGCCGTAGTGGATCTGCCCATCGCCCGGCGCGGGCGCGTGCGCACCGGCCGACAGCGCCGACAACATCGCGAACAGTGCGTTCGTCGCGTAGCCGGTCGGGGCGACCGCGTTCTTGATCGTCGGAGCGAGCTCCTTGACGAACTTGGTGATGTCGCCGCCCTGCTTCTGCAGCATGTTCGACAACGCAACGGCGGAGGTCTGACCGGTCGTCAGCAACCGTCGGACGTCGGGGTCGGCCGACGCCAGCGTCGCGGTCACCAGGTCCAGGTTCTTCGACCACGTGAGGATCGCGTCGGACTGCTGCGCCTGCGTGGCCAGCACCCGACCCGAATGCTGCAGCAACGAGATGGTCTCGTTCAGCGAGTCGTACCCGGCCTTGGACAGGTTGTTCAGCGAGTCCACCAGGCGGGTCAGGTTCTCGCCCTGTCCGTTGAAGGCCTTGCCGAGCTCCTCGACGATCGTCTGCAGGTCGTCGACCGGCACCGACTCCGCAAAGTCCAGCGCCGTGTTGACGACGTCCTCGAGCGGCGCGGGCAGCGTGACCTTGTCCTTGCTGATCACCGAGCCCTTCTCGAGGTAGGGCGCACCCGAGGAGGTCGGGCGCAGGTCGATGAACTGCTCACCGATCGCCGAGCGCGACGCCACGACGGCAGTCGCCGTCGCCGGCACCTTGGGTGCACTCTTGGAGAGCTTCAGGTTGGCGTTGACGCCCTGGTCGGTCAGCTGCATCGACGCGACGCGGCCCACCGGAACCCCCTGGTAGGTCACCTCGGCGTTCGGGAACAGACCGCCCGAATCGGGCATCTGCACCGTCACCGGGTACTCGGCAACACCCGAGAGGCGCGGCAGGCGCGCATAGTTGATGCCCACGTAGATCATCGCGAGGATACCGACGATCGCGAAGACGATCAGCTGGGTCTTGACCATCCGTGTCATGTCAGCGTCCTTCCAGCATGGCCAGCGGACCATCGACGGCGGTCGCACCGGGCTGCGGCGGGGCCAACACGATGAACTGCGGGCGCCGCTCGCCGCGCTGCTTCTGCTTGGCAGCCGGGTACTTCAGATCGGGCCGGTAGTTGCCGTACGACGGCGGCGTCCACGGACCGATGCGCGAGTTCGGCGGCGGGGGCAGCAAGCCCACCGTCGGCCAGCCCCAGCGCGGGCCGTTGCCGTTGTAGTACGGGTTCGCCGGGTTCACCGGGATGTTGCGCGCCTTCGGCGGCGAGTAGACCGGGTTGCCTTGGCCCACGCCGAGCGCCTCGAGCTGGTTCAGCAGCCGCAGATCCAGCGTCATGAACAGGTTCGTCGAATCGCCCTTCGCCGCCGGCGTAAGCCAGTCGGGGAACGGCACGGTGAACATCAGCGGCGCAGCGGTGACCAGGTCGGGCATCGACTTGGCCAACGACGTCAAGACCGGCCGCAGCGCTTTGAGATCGGTGATGATCGCCTCACGCGACTTCCCCAGCACATCGGTGCCGACGACGCCGAGCTTGTCCAGCTTGGTCAATAGTTCGACGAACTGCGGCCGCTGCTCCTCCAGCACCTGCACACCGGCGGGCAGCTGTTCCAGGATCTGCTCGATCTGGCTCTGCTGCGACGCTGCACGCGTCGACAGCTTCGCCAGGCCGTTGATGGCCGTCACGATGTCGTCACGCTGCTTGTTCAGATTGGTGATCAGCCGGTTGGTCTCGAGCAGCAGACTGCGGGTCTTGTTGACCGAGTAGGCCTTGCCGTCGGGACCGGTGACCTGGACCGTGGCGACGTCCATCGCCTTGGTCAGCTCCGTGACGATCGGCTCCATCTGATTGAGGCCGCCGTTGTTCAGCAGCATCGACAACGCACCGAGCACCTGCTCGATGTCGGTGGCGGTCCTCGTACGCGGATGTCCCTCCGAATCGAGCCCGGTGATCGGGGTGTCCGGGTTCTGCGCCGGTGCGCCCGCGGAATTCGGCGGCTCGGTCAAGCCGACGAACTTCTCGCCGAGCAACGCGGTCTGCTGAACCGCGGCATGCACCTGGTCGGACAGCTTCACGTTGTCGCGGACCACCATCTTCACGGTGGCCTGCCACTCGTCGGGCGCGATCGTGATGTCGGTGACCCGACCCACGACGATGCCGTCCTTCTTCACCAACGACTGCGGCACCAGGTCGAGGATGTCGTCGAACTTCACCCGGTAGGTGACCGGGTTATCTCCGACGTTCACCCCGCCCGGGAGCGGCACCGACTGCAGGCCGCTGCACGCCGACAGGAGGCCAACGCTGGTCGCGGCGATAGTCGCGGCGGTGGCTGCTTTGGTCCAACGCATCAGCGGGTCCCCCTCTCCGACTGGCGCGGCTTCGGCTTGGTCGGCGTCGGCTTGGCCGGCTTCGGCGTCTGCGGATTCGGGCTCGTCGGCGTCGGCAACATCAGACCCGGATCCTTGCGGCCCGGACGCGTGCCCGGCACGACGTAACGCTGAGTCTTGTCGTTGCTCATGATGCCGAACGGCAGCACCGGGAGCAGCGGGCTCGTCCCCGCCACGACCTGGTTGGCGATGTCGGTGCAGTGGCTGATGATCGGCGCCATCTTGTGCTGCCACTCGAGGAACGGCTGGGTGCCGGGCATGAGGTTGCCGGGGTTGAGCAGCTTGCACTGGGTGGCCAGCAGGTTCTGCAGATCCTGGATCGTCAGCCGCATGGCCAACGTGCCCGACTCCGCGTCGTAGGCGTTGATCAGGTTGGACACCGTCACCGGCAGGACCGTGAGGATCTCCTTGATGGAGTCCTGGTTGTCGTTGAGCAGCTTCGCGGTCGGCTGCAGCGAGCGCACGGTATCGCCGATCGCCTGCTGGTTGTCGTTGACGAAGCGCGCCACGTCGCCCAGCGCCACCGACAGTGTCGCCAGCGCCTGGCCGAGCTGCTGGCGCTCGCCGGCCAGGAAGGAGTTGAACGAAGCCATCTGGGTGTTGAACTGACGCACCTGGGCGTCGTTCTCGTCGAGCGCGGCGACAAACGTGTTCAGTTGCTTGATCGTGTCGACGATGTTGCCACTCGAGTCCGACAGCGTCGTCGCAGCCTTCGACAGGTTCGTGAAGGCCGAGCCGAGCTTCTCGCCGTTGCCGCGCAAGTTGTCCGCACCGACGCGGACGAACTCGGTGACGACGCCCTCCTTGGTGCCGCGCTTGGCGTTGACACCGTCGGGGCCGAGCGAACGGGACAGCTTCTGGAGGTTGGCGTAGAGCTCGTCGACCTCGACGGGGACCATCGTCTGGTCGATGCCCAGCGTGATGTTGCGCGGCGCCCGCGGACCACCGGTGTAGGCCGGGGTCAGCTGGATGAAGCGGTCGGCGACGATCGACGGCGAGACCTGCACCGCGCGCACGTCGGCGGGCAGCTTCAGTCCGCGCTTGACGCGCATCTTGACGTGCACTTTCTCACCGTCGGGACGGACACTCTGCACCTCGCCGATCGGCACACCGAGCATGCGCACATCGCTGCCCTTGTAGATGCCGATGGCGCGCTTGAACGTCGCGTTGATGGTCGTGGTGCCGATGCCCGAGAAGGCCCACCACAGCACGCTCCCGACAATCAGTGCCAGGACCGTGCCCAGCACGATGCCCACGATGTGGCGCGGAGTGAACCAGCGCCCCGGTCCGGATGTCGTCGTCAGATCTGGGGTCGTCATTATCCGGCCTCGGTTCCGCCGTTGTTAAGCATCTTCACCTTGTTCGGGGGACGCGTCGTGTTCTGCTGCGGGAGACCCGGCGGCAGCAAGTTGGTCACCATCGACTCGAACCAGCGGCCGTTGCCCAGCACGTTGGCGTAGAGCCGGTAGAACGGTGCCAGATCCTGGATCGCGCGGCCCAGGTTGTCGCGGTTCTTGGTCAACACGCCAGCGACCTGCTGCAGCGACTTCAACGCCGGGCCGATCTGCGCCTGGTTGTCGGCGACGATGCCGGACAGCGCCTTGCTCAGCGTCGTCGTCGACGCGAGGAGCGTGGAGATCGACTGCTGGCGGTTGTTCAACTCGTCGAGCAGCTGCCCGGCGCCGGCGATCAGCCGGGTGAACTCCTGGTTGCGGTCGGCAAGGATCTTCGACGTCGTCTTGGTCGCCGCGAGGAGGCGCTGGACCTCTTGGTCGCGCTTGGCGATCGTCGCCGAGAGCCTGCTCAGGCCGGTCAGCGCCGGTCCGAAGTCACCGGCGGTGCCGGAGAACGCGGCCGACATCGTCTGCAGCGACTCGGCGACCCGGTCGGTGTTCAACTCCGTCAACTGGTTGCTCGCGTCGGAGAACGCCTCGATGACGTCGTAGGGCGCGACCGTGTCCGTAATCGGCTTCGACGGGTTGGCGGCGTGTGAGCCGCGCGGGATCAGACCGAGGTACTTCTGACCGAGCAGCGTCTTGATCTGGATCGACGCCTGGGTCTGATCGCCGATCCACGTGTCCGCCACGGTGAACACGACGTCGACCTTGTTGCCGTCCTTGTTGAGCCCGACCTTGTCGACCTTGCCCACCTTGATGCCCGCCACGCGGACCTCGTTGCCCGGCTGCAGACCCGCGGCCTCGGAGAACTGCGCGGTATAGCGCGGTCCGGCACCGAGGATCGGCAGGTCGCTCAGGTAGAACGAGGACACCGACAGCATGATCAGCATGAGCAGGCCAAGCGCGCCGACGGTGATCGGCGAGCGGCGGCCGGCGAAGCGGCGTGAGGGGTGCAGCTTCTGCGGATCGGCGGCCAGTGCCGCCGCTTCGCGTTGCGCGCGCGCCGTCTCATCGTCGACGGCGGCGAATTGCTCGGTCGGAGCGTCGTCGGGAATTCCGTTGTCCGGCATGTCTGCGCGGTCCTTATCGTCAGCCATCTCCACCCCTAGCCCGGTCGCCGCTCGTCACGCCAGCAGCGGGTGGCCGCACTGGTGTAGAGGACATGGTTGATATCGGGCATCGGGATCAACGGGTCACTGAGCAAGATCGACTTGCCGTTGCCCATCACCACGTCGATGCCGCAGAGGTAGAACTGGAACCACGAGCCGAAGGTCGCGGCGCGACCGATCTTCTCCAGCTTCGGAGGCAGATTCGTGATGATCGCCTCGACGTCCTTCTTCCGGCTCATGATCTGGTCCGACACCGAACGCAGGCCTGCGATGTCGCCGGCGATCGCCGGTCGGGTCTGGCCCAGGATGGAGCCCATCACCGAGGTCAGGTTGGACACGGAGGTGACCGCCGAGCCGACCGAACCGCGCTGGGCCGCGAGCCCGGTGACCAGCTGCGAGGTGTTCACCAGCAGCGAGTCGAACTGCTCGTCGTGCGCACTAACCGTCTCGAGCACCTTATTCAGGTTGGTGATCAGCTCGCCGATGACCTGGTCGCGGTCGGCAAGGGTGTTGGTCAGCTCCGACGTCTGCGACAGCAGCGACGACATCGTCGCGGCCATGTTCTGGCCGGGCGAATCCTGGAACACCGAGATGATCTGGTCAGCCAGCTTGTTGACGTCCTCGGGGCTGAGCTGGCGGAACACCGGGCGGAAGCCGTCGAAGAGCTGGGTCAGGTTGACCGCCGGGTGAGTCGTCGTGTCCCCGCGGTCGAGGCCGAAGACGTGGCCCGGACGCAGCACCTTGCCCGCGTCGCCTGCGCCGCGTTCCAGCGCCAGGTAGCGCAGGCCCGTGAGGTTGCGGTAGCGGATGTGGACGTTCGTGCCATCGGGCAGCGTGGCGCGGTCGACCGCGAAGCTCACCTTCGCACGATTGCGCTCGAACACCTCGACGTTGCTCACGGCACCGACGCGCACACCGGCGATGCGGACGTCGTCGCCCTTGTTGAGCATCGCGGCATCGTCGAAGACCGCCTGGAAGTCGTGCTTGCCAGACGATCCCGCGTTGGCAATCGTCAACGCGAGCATCGCCGTCGCGATGACAGTGATCAACGCGAACGTGATCAGCTTGATCAGGGGTGGGACGATGGACTTCATCGCATGTTCACCTGCGCTCCCCGCAACCTCGAGGCACCCGTCAGAGTCACCCAGCTGGGGACCTGTTCGGGCGCGACGCCGCTGGCGCCGCCGTAAATCATCTGCAACTGCGCCCGGTAGACCGGATCGCTCCACACGTTGGACTTCGCCTTACCTGCGGGCAGCGCCGAGAACTGCGCAGCGGGCATCTGCGGAATGTTCCGCGGACCCGCGTTGCGCGAGGGCGGCTGGTAGGAACCGTCGGCCAAACCGCCACCGGGGTACTGCGGGAACGGACGGCCGTTCGAGGCCGGCGTGTAGCAGACCGGACCACGGTCGTAGTCGAACAGGCGCGGCTCGTCCTGGTTGGGCAGGTAGCGACCACGCGGGTTGACGAACTGCAGGTTCACGCGCACACCCGGATTCGGGGTGCCCTCGCCGACGATCCGTCGCGACTCGGGGATCAGCCCGGCGAAGTTCTTGAACGTGCAGCCGAACGTCGGCGACTGGCGTGCCAGGCCCGCTAGCGTCTCGCTGCTGCCGGTGAAGATGGCGATCAGATCGTCGCGGTTGGTGCGGAGGAAAGCCGTCGTGTCGTCGGCCGCAACACCCAGGGTCGCGATGAGCCCGGACAGGTCGCCCTGGCGCTCCACCAGCGTGTTGCCGGTGACCCGCAGGTTGTCCAAGCCGTCGATGATCGCCGGCAGCGCCTCAGAGTAGGTCGTCGAGAACGACGCCAGGCCGCGCAGTGTCTCCTGCAGGTCATCGGTGTGGGCGTTGATGTCACTGAAGATCGTGTTGAGACGCTTGATGGTCTCGCCGATCTCCTGGCCGCGGCCGCTCAGCGCCTGGCTGATCGAGGTCAGGGTGACGTTGAGGTCCTGCGGCGGCACGGCCTTGAGCAGCGGCAGCAAACGGTCGAACAGATCCGACACTTCCTTGGCATTGCCCGCCTTGGACGTGAAGATCTCGTCGCCGGCCTGCAGCCTAGCGACGTTCGTCTGCCCTTCGGGTACCTCAAGTGCGACATAGCGCTCACCGAACAGGGTCTTCGGCAGGATTCGCGCGGTCGTATCCCTCGGCAGCATGTTCATCTTGTCCGGCTGCATCGCCAAGACGATGTCCACCTTGCCGTCGGGGCCCGGTTGGACCGAGTCCACCGTGCCCACCGTCATGCCGCGCGCCTTGACGTCGGCATGTTTGGCCAGCGAGTTGCCCGCCGAGTCGGTGCGCAGCGTGACGTCCTTGGTCGTGGTGAAACGACCCTGGAACTGCATGATCGACCCGCCGATGAAGGCAGCGATGACCAGGAAGAAGGCCAGCCCGTAGAGCCGGCGCCGGAGAGTTTTCATGATGTCAGCCCGCCACTCGCACGGTCGTCGAGGTACCCCAGATCGCGAGTCCGAGGAAGAAGTCCAGAAGTGCCAGCAGCACTAGCGCAGCGCGGACCGCGTGGCCCACGGCCACACCGACGCCGGCGGGGCCGCCACTGGCGAAGTAGCCGTAGTAGCAGTGCACCAGGATGATCACGAAGGCGAAGATGAGGACCTTGCCGAAGGACCACAGCACGTCTTCGGGTGGTAAGAACAGGCTGAAGTAGTGGTCGTAGCCACCTGTCGATTGCCCGTTGAACACCGTGTTGATGGTTCTCGAGGCCCCGTAGGAAGCGAGCAGGCCCAGCACGTACAGCGGGATGACGGCGACGAAGCCGGCGATCACGCGGGTGGTGACCAGGAACGGGACCGACGGGACGGCCATGACCTCGAGCGCGTCGATCTCCTCGGAGATCCGCATGGCTCCCAACTGGGCGGTGAAGCCACAGCCCACCGTCGCCGACAGCGCCAAGCCCGCGACGAGCGGCGCGACCTCACGGGTGTTGACGTAGGCCGAGAGGAAGCCGGTGAGCGCCTGGGCGCCCAGGTTCTGCAGAGCGGCATAGCCCTGCATGCCCACGACGACGCCGGTGAAGCCCGACATCAGCACCATCACGCCGACGGTGCCGGCGATGACGGCGAGACCGCCGGTGCCGAACGCCACCTCGGCGAGGATGCGCAGCACCTCGCGGTAGTAGTGCACGATCGTGCGCGGGATCCAGGCGATGGTCCGCGCGTAGAACGACATCTGCTCGCCAGCGCCGTCGAGCACCGAGAGGGGCTTGTTGATCTGCTTGCGCAGCTCATAGGCGAGGTAGTCAGCCCGCCCCTTGGAAATGGTCACGCCACCTTCAGACACGGTTACGCCCCCTTCGGCGGAACGACCTGCAGGTACACCGCGGTCAGGATCAGGTTGGCGAAGAAGAGCAGCAGGAAGGTGATGACGACGGATTGGTTGACCGCGTCGCCGACGCCCTTCGGGCCGCCCTTCGGGTTCAGGCCCTTATATGCGGCGACCACACCGGCGATCACACCGAAGATGGCCGCCTTGACCGTCGATATATAGAGGTCGGGCAACTGCGCCAGGGAGCCGAACGACGCCAGGTAGGCACCCGGGGTACCGCCCTGGACCACCACGTTGAAGAAGTAGCCACCGGCGATGCCGATGACCGCGACCAGGCCGTTGAGGAGGATGGCGACGAGGATCATCGCCAAGACGCGCGGCACCACCAGGCGCTGGATCGGGTTGATGCCCAGCACCTCCATGGCGTCGATCTCCTCGCGAATCGTGCGCGCGCCCAGGTCGGCGGCTACTGCCGACCCGGCCGCGCCCGCGACCAGCAACGATGTCACCAGGGGTGAACCCTGCTGGATGACCACCAAGACGCTCGCCGCGCCCGTGTACGACTCAGCACCGATCTGCTTGATCAGCGAACCGGTCTGCAGAGACACAATCGCGCCAAACGGGATTGCGATGAGCGCCGTCGGCAGGATCGTGACGCTGGCGATGAACCAGGCCTGCTGAATGAACTCCCGCCACTGGAACGGGCGCACAACGGACTGGCGTGCGACGTCGATGAATAGCTGTACGATCCGGCCGGTTTGCTCAAGTGCACCCGAGCCGGCGCTAGCCAATCGATCAACGCCACGCTTGGTGGCAGTCGTCATCGTTATGAACTCCCGCGATCATCAGACGGCGTCACCCAGCTGCCCTCGTCGGCAGCCTCGCCCACGGTGTTGAACACATCCGTGGCGGCATTGGCGGTCACGCCCGCTGCTGCGCTGCCCGCGGCGACCGCAGCAGCGGCTGCCTGCGCTGCGCCAGCCTGCACGGCCGCCTGGGCGCGGTTCTCGGCGAGGAGCTTGTCCTCTTCCTCCATGCTGCGGCGGATCGCCTCCTGGGCGTTCGCAGGCAGCGTGTGGATGATCTCCTCGACGTTGCGGCGGTGACGCTGGGAAGCCTTGCGCTCCGGCATGCCGGGGTTGGGCTGGACCTGCGCGATGATCTCGCTGAAGTCGTCCTTGGTGCCACCACCGGAGATGCCCGCGGCCTGCATAGCGGCCTCGGCCGCGGCGACTGCCTCGTCCTTCTCCTCCGACATGCCGATGGGACCGAAACGGTCACCCGAGAGGAACTGCTTGACGACCGGCTGCTCGCTGGTCAGGAGCACCTCGCGCGGGCCGAACATGACCAGCTCCTTGCGGAACAGCATGCCGATGTTGTCGGGGATCGTGCGGGCGATGTTGATGTTGTGCGTAACGATCAGGATCGTCGCGTCGATCTGCGCATTGATGTCGATCAGCAGCTGGCTGATGTACGCCGTACGGACCGGGTCCAGACCGGAGTCCGGCTCGTCGCAGAGGATGATCTGCGGGTCCAGCACCAGGGCGCGAGCCAGGCCGGCGCGCTTGCGCATACCGCCGGAGATCTCACCGGGGAGCTTGTCCTCGGCACCGGCGAGGCCGACGAGGTCGATCTTCTCCATGACGATGGAGCGGACCTCGGTCTCAGACTTCTTGGTGTGCTCGCGCAGCGGGAAGGCGATGTTGTCGAAGAGGCTCATCGAACCGAACAGCGCGCCGTCCTGGAAGAGGACGCCGAACAGCTTGCGGATCTCGTAGAGCTCACGGGCCGAGCACTTCGTGATGTCGGTACCGTCGATGATGACCGAGCCCTGCTCCGGGTGGAGGAGGCCGATCAGCGTCTTCAAGAAGACGGACTTACCGGTACCCGACGGGCCCAGCAGCGCGCTGACCTCGCCCTCGGGCAGGGTCAAGGTGACGTCTCGCCAAATGTTCTGCGATCCGAAGGACTTGGTCAAGCCCTCCACGCTTACTTCAACACCCACTGCGGTTCCCTCCAGTCATGCGTCCTCGAACGGCAGTCACTGTGACTCCCGCATCCCCTGCGGACAGTTGTGGTCGGAGTCACTCTAACTCACTGACGCGCCTATTCCGACCCCGCACCCAGATACAACCTTCTGCGACGGGCGGCCCTACTCGCGAGTAGCCCCTTAACGGTGCCTAAGAGTATCCCATGATCCTGCTCATAATCCACTCGGCCCCCGACCTGCCGTCACACTGCTTCCAACCCGTCACCGGCGCCCCACCACCCTCGTCTGCCCCTCCCCCGCGCCCCTCCCAGAATCGGGCAGAACAGACACCAACACAGACACCAACGCCCCGCGAGGGAGGCCTCGCGGGGCGTTGGTGCCAAACCTGTTGTGACCGAGCGCGATTGGCCCGGTCAACGGCTCACTTGAGCGAAACCGAGGCGCCAGCCTCTTCCAGCTTCGCCTTGGCGGCCTCGGCGTCCTCCTTGGAAACCTTCTCCAGGAGAGCCTTCGGCGCACCCTCGACGAGGTCCTTGGCTTCCTTCAGACCCAAGCCGGCGACGACCTCGCGGACGACCTTGATGACCTGGATCTTCTTCTCGCCTGCACCCTCGAGGACGACGTCGAACTCGTCCTGCTCGGCAGCGGCGTCGGCGCCACCGGCAGCCGGAGCACCGGCAGCGGCAACGGCGACCGGGGCGGCCGCGGTGACCTCGAAGACCTCTTCGAACTTCTTCACGAAATCGCTGAGCTCCAGCAGGGTCAGTTCCTTGAACTGATCGATGAGCTCGTCAGCGCTGAGCTTCGCCATGATGGCGTCCTTCCTTTAGGTGGTCGAACACTGCGGCGCAGTGCCGACCGGGTTATGCGGTTGACCGGATGGTCGGTGGTGCGGAGGGGATCTACTCCTCGCCCGCGGCTTGCTTCTTCTCCTGCAGGGCCGCGGCGAGGCGCGCCACCTGCGATGCGGGCTGGTTGAACAGCCCGGCTGCCTTGGCCAAGTTGCCCTTCATGGCACCGGCGAGCTTGGCGAGGAGGACCTCACGGGTCTCCAGGTCGGCGATGGTCTCAATCTCGGCGATGGACAGCACGCGGCCGTCCATGTAGCCGCCCTTGATGACAAGCGCCTTGTTGTCCTTGGCGAAAGTCTTGATCGCCTTGGCCGCGACCACCGGCTCGCCCTCGATGAAGGCGATGGCGGTCGGACCGGAGAACAGCTCGTCGAGCCCTTCCACGCCCGCCTCTTTCGCGGCGAGCTTGGTCAGGGTGTTCTTGGCGACGGAGTAGGTTGCGCCCTCACCGAGGGAACGACGCAGCTCGGAGATCTGCGGAACGGAAAGGCCACGGTATTCCGTGACGACCGCTGCCGAGGCTCCCTTGAACTGCTCAGCGATCTCCGCGACTGCGGCGACCTTGTCGGACTTGGCCATACTTCGCCTCCTCTCATTTCACATTGAGCTCAGAGGCGCCGGCGTTCGGGGCCGCACAACAAAAAACGCCCCGCGCAGGAAGCACACGGGGCGCACATCGTCGACGATTACCGTCGTACGGTGGTCCTCGGGTCATCCTGCGTGGGCCGTCGGCGTGTGTGACGCCGAACCTTCGACGGGTCGTCGTGCGACTTCCCGTGACCAACGGTCTCTGGCTGAACCTTGTCGTGAGCGCGTGCCCACGACAAGCGCCTAGGCTACCGGCTATGGCGCAGCGATCCAAATCCGGTGACTCCGATCCCGACTGGTCGTCGACGCGCTCGATGCAGACCGAGACCGCCGCACGTGCCGACGCGGCGGCGCACGCCGTGCTGGGCCGCCACCTGCACCGACTCGCGCGAATCCCGGGGACTGCGATCGCCGCCGTCGCGTGGCCGCGGCCCGGGCGGGCCGACGGCCTACAGGGGCGGTTGGCGGCGCTCTTCCCGAGCTGGCACTACTGGTGGCAGGCGCATCTGCTCGACCTCCTCGTCGACGCCGAGGCCGCGCGGCCCGGCAGCGTCGGGCGCGACCTCGTCGCGAAACTGCTCCGCGGCATCCACCTGCGCAATCTGGGCCGCTGGACCAACGACTACTACGACGACATGGCGTGGCTCGGTCTGGCCGTCGAGCGGGCACGCCGCCATCTCGGCGTCGGGAGCGCCCGCGCCGAACGGGTGCTGGCCGACCGGATCCTGCGGTCGTGGGCACCACCCAAGGGCGGGGGGATCCCGTGGCGGACGATGGACTACTTCTTCAACACCCCGGCCAACGGCCCCGGCGCCATCCTGATGGCGCGCACCGGCCATACCGATCGGGCCGTCGCGATGTGCGACTGGATGCACGAGAAGCTCCTCGCCCCCGACACCGGACTGATCTATGACGGCATCAAGGAGGTCGTCACCGACTCCGGCGAGACCGACTGGGAAATCGTCACCGCGATCTACACCTACTGCCAGGGCGTGGTCCTCGGCGCAGAGGTGGAGGCGTTGCGCGCCAGCGCCGACGGTGACGCCGCCTCGGCACGGCACGGCGAGCGGATCATCGCACTCCTCGGCGCTATCGAGACCCACCTCCTCGTCGACGCCGACCTCACCGTCGTCGACGATCCCGCCGACCCCGACACCGCCGGTGATGCCAGCCTGCGCCGGGCACGGATCGTGCCCGGGGCCGGTGGCGGCGACGGCGGCCTCTTCGCCGGGATCCTGGTGCGGTACCTGGCCCTGATAGCCACCGATCTGCCCGACGGTCCGGGTGCCGGGCGCACGCGCTCCCGGGCCGCGCAGATCGTGCTCGACACCGCCGAGGCCGTCTGGCAGACCAGGGCGATCGTCGACGGCGCGCCGCTGTTCAGCGCCGATTGGCGCACCGGCGCCGTCATCCCCACTGCGTCGGGATCCGATGCGCAGTTCATCGCCGGCGCAGTCCATTCCTCTCAGACGCCGGAGCGCGACCTGTCCGTACAGCTCTCGGGATGGATGGCGCTGGAGGCGGCTGCACGGGTGGCCGCAGGACGGTCGGAATACTGACCGTCGAACGGGCAGTTACCTGGTCAAATGACCGAGCTTCCTTGGACGATCGACCGTGTTTTCTTGGTCAAATGACCAGGTGCACAAGGCATTTCACATACCCGAAACTCCACCCCCCGATTACCGATCCGTGACCCGTGTCGGATATATTCGGCAACAGCGTTTCGGTGGTGTTTGTCACATCCGCTCGTCGTGATTGTTACTGGCACCAGGGAGTGAATCGCTGTGACAGGTCGACCCAGCGCCGGGCACCGTGCCCCTCGGCTGAGTAGACGGGCAGGTGATGTGATGGCTTTCCGGCTAGATCCCACTGGCAATGATTCCGCAGGCCGCGGGACCGCCGCGATTCCCGCGGTCCACGTCGACGATTCCCCACACGCACTGCCACTCGGCGATCCGACTGGAGGTGCCGACGCCCGTGCGTGGCGCGCCCTCGTCGACGGCAAGCAGCGCTACCCGCGCGTGCACATTGAGCGCAACGTCGCCATCACCATGAGCGACGGCGTGCGGCTGCGCGCCACCGTCGTCCGCCCGGCTACCCGCCTGGGCACACCGATTGTCTCGCCCTACCCGGCGATCCTCTCAATCAACCCGTACAACCGCGCTGTCGTCGAAGCGATCGACGAGGCGATGAACGTGCCCGTGGCCGGCAAGGCAGTCCGCACCGCATCGGCGTCCGTCGACGCCTCGGGCACGGCGGCCGAAGGCCTCGCACGACTGGCCGGTGTCATCGCCGGTGGCGCACTTGACGTGTTCGGCATCAACCGCAACCTCGTCCGTAGCGGTTATGTCCAGGTCCTCGTCGACGTGCGCGGAACCGGTGCGTCCCAGGGCAAGTGGCAGATCCTCGGTATGCGCGAGCAGAAGGATTCCCTCGAGTTGATCGACTGGGTGACGACCCAGAAGTGGTGCAACGGCCGCGTCGGAATGGCTGGTTGGTCCTACTCGGCCATCAACGCACTGCAGGCCGCTGATAAGCGGCCGCGCGCGCTGGAAGCGGTGTTCGCGATCGAGGGTTGTTCGGACATCGTCCGTGACATCTACATCACCGGCGGCATGGCCTCGGCGTTCATCCCGTTCTGGCTGGGCCTGGTCAACGTCCTCAAGTGGGTACCAAACCCGCGGACGCTGATGCACGACATGGGCCACGGCGACACGGCGCGGTGGCTGCGCGACCGCGTCAAGTCCCCGGCGACCGAGATCCCGTCGCTGCTGTGGGGCTTCTTGACGACCCGCGACGAACGCATCTTCGACGACCCGTACTTCGATGAGCGCGACCCGAAGGTCGGCAACATCACCTGTCCGACGTTCACCGTCGGCGGGTGGCACGACCTGTTCGGCCACAGCAGCACGCAGGTCTACCGCAACCTGAACCTCAAGCCCGGTGAGAAGCAGGTCATCGTCGGCAACGGCTACCACCTCGACGTCGGCACGGGGCAGGGCGGCGCGTTCGCCCCGCCGCGCATGGATGTGCTGGAGCGCGCCTGGTTCGACCACTGGCTCAAGGACATCGACAACGGTGTCGAGCAGTACGGTCCGGTGACGCTGCAGCAGCAAGGCGGCGGCTGGACCTCGGGCACTCAGTTCCCGCGGCCCGGTGTGACGACTCAGCGTCTCTACCTGGGCGCCGAGTCGTCGGGAACGGCACCCCACAGTCGACATGACGGCAGTCTGACCGTCGAGCAGGGTGGCGGTTCGCACCGCTCGCACCAGGTCTCGCTGGGCGTCCAAGCCGATATCCGTGGGCTCGTGTCCCGCGATATGGCCCAGGTGACGGCCGGCGCCGCCATCGCGCTGGGACCGAAGTTCTTCGCCGACTCGTCATTCCAGGAGCGCGGCGGGCTGAGCTTCACCACCGCCGCAGTCACCGAACCGGTACAGATCAGCGGCTCGGCGAACCTGCGGCTGTACGTCGCGAGCACCGGCACGGAAGGCACCTGGACGGTGACCGTCAACGATGTCGCACCCGACGGTACGTCGACTGTCCTCACCAACGGCGGGCTGACGGTCGCGAACCGCGCCCTCGACCACGCGCAGTCCGAGTTCGATGCCGACGGCAACCTGCTGCACGCCCACCATTACCTGACGCGGGTGCGCAAGCTCCCCGTACCGGTCGACGAGCCGGTGGCGATCGACATCGACTTGGTCCCGACCGACGCTGTCATCGACGCCGGGCACCGACTCCGCGTCGACGTGTACGCGGCCAGCTTCCCCCGGTTCCTGACGCTGGTGCCCGACCTGATCAAGGCCCGCAGCCGCAAGCAGCGCTTGGTCCTGGATCCGGAGCACCCGAGCTACCTGACCTTCCAGGCCATCGGCTCGTTCCCGTCTGCCTGAGCCCCGCGACCGCTAAGGACCGGCCCCCTCGCAGATGGAGCGGAGCCCGGTCAGCCCAGCTGCATGGGGAAGAAGACGGTGTAGATCAGGGTGATGAGCATGTTCACGATGATGATCGCGACCGTGGACACGACGACCGTCGCGTTCACGCCGTCGGCCACGCCCTTGGGGCCGCCTTTGGCCTCCAGCCCGCGCTGACACCCGATCACCGCGATCATGAAGCCGAAGATGACGGCCTTGAGCATTGCCAGACCCACATCTCGCACCGACGCGAACGCGCCGAACGACTGCCAGTACGAGCCCGCACCGACGTCCTGACCGAGGACTGCGACGTAGTAGGCGGCGACCACGCCGACCAGGATGATGAACAACGCCAGTAGCGGCGCGACGACCACCGACGCGATGATCCTGGGGACCACGAGACGCTGAATCGGATCAATGCCCATCGTGCGCATCGCGTCGATCTCCTCGCGCACGTTGCGCGCCCCGAGATCTGCAGCGATTGCCGACGCGCCGGCACCACCGAGCAGCATGCCCGACGCCAACGGCGCGGCTTGCTGGATCACTGCGAAACCGCTACCCGCGCCCAACAACGACTGCGCACCGAGCTGGTTGATGACATTGCCGATCTGGATCGTCACGATCACACCGAACGGGATGGCCATCAGAAATGCCGGCAGCGCAGTGACGCTGACCAGGTACCACGCCTGGATCAGCGTCTCCTTCACCTTCAGCTGCCACCGCCCGATGTCCAGCAGCATCTGCGCGACACCCTGCACCGCAAGCTGGAACGTGCGGCCCAGCGTTCGCAGGGGTCCGCGGGCGTTGTCGCGCAGGTTGTCCGAGAAGATGGCCCGAGTGGACGGTCCGATCGAATCGGTCTCTGCAGTCAGGGCAGTCATCGTGTCATCCTCCCGGTGCCGGAGCGGGTTGTTTGGGCGCCGTCGTCTGCTGCTGTTGCTGCCCGCCCTGCGGCATGCCCGGCAACCGCGGGGCGCCCGGCGTCGCCTGGTCGCCGACCGCGGTGATCATCCAGTTGTCGGCCTTGTTGAGCGTCAACACGTACGCCGCGAGCGACGATGCGCCGTCGGGGGTCTGCAGGCTCTTCGTCGTGACGTCGACGACGGCGGTCACACGGTAGATGTCACCGGCGACGTCGGTGGTCTTCGACGAGACCAACGTGGCGGTCGTCGACATCCGGATCGGCGTGAGGATCTGCTGCATCGCGGGCACCGCGACGTCGAACTGCTTCGACAGCTCGCCCGACACGCCCTTCTTCAGGTTGGCCGCCCACGGCGTGAGGTCCTTGTAGTCGAGTGTGGCGGCCCGCACCGCGTACTCGCCGGCGACTTGCTCGGCCTTTGCGTTGTTCGCGTTCTGGTCGCGCAAGTCATTCAGCTGGCCACGTACGCGGATGTTGTCGACGACGCCGAAAATCAAACCGAACGCGACGAGTGCCCCCACGAGCCCGAGCACCAGCGTCCGCACCGAAAGGGTGATCTGGCGCCCACCGGGCGCAGAGTCCTTGGACGACGAATCTGCCGACGAGGAGACCTTCGACGACGAGCCTGCCTTCCCGGTGGAAGCCTTGGCGCTCCCGCTCTTACCACCGGTCGCCGCCGGCTTGCGCTCCTTGACCACGACCTCGCCGTCATCGGAATCGACGTCGTCATCGTCTGCCTCGGCATCATCGGTGTCCACCGAACCGCCGTCCTCGACGGCATCGTCGACTGCGGCGTCATCGACCTCGATGACGTCGTCGGCGTCCGTCTGATCGACGGCGGCGACCTCGTCGGCCGTCGTCTCGTCGTCGCTGGGTGGCTTGCTCGGCACGATTTCCTCTCGGGGCTTTCAGTCGATCTACTCGAAGTCCTAGTTGACCGGCGTCACGATCACGCGCATGCCGTTCCCCGCGCCGAACAGCTGCAACGCGTCGGACAGGAACTCGCTGAGATTGATCTGCGGCAGTGTCTGGTTGAGCGCGGTGACGATCGGCATGATCGGGCCGAGCGCCTCCATAGTCGGCGGCATGATCTTCGCAAGGTAGTCCGTCAGCTTCGACAAGAACGGGTTGACCGAATCGCGCAGATTCTCATACAGCTGTCCCCGGTTGACCAGGACACCTGCCGCCGTCAATGTCTCCGTGTAGGACGTCACGATCTTCGCGACGGAATCCAAGAATCCGGGCATCGCCCCGACCGCCCACAGCATGTTGTCGTTGATGTGCTGCGTGGACTCGAACATCGCGCGGATCTTTGGCATCCGGGACGCGATGATCCCGGCGATCAAACGGGTGCCGTCACTGATGCGCCCGGTCGCCTCGTCGGTCCCGTCGAGGCCGACCCACGCCTCGCGCAACACCGACGCCAACGGCTCCGCCGCCATCACCGACATCATGTCCTGCATCTGGTCGAACACTGCAGGAATCGACTGCGGCTCACCGATGAATTTGGCCGCCACCACATCGCCGTCACGCAGGTACGGTCCACCCAGGCTGGTCGGTGCGAAGTTGATGAAGGGCTCGCCCAGCGCCGACTGCATGCCGATTTCCAGCGGGGTGGTCGACGGGATCTTCATCGACGCCGGGTAGGCCAAATCCACCGACGCCCCCTCCGGCGTCAGGTTGACCGCCCTGACCGACCCGACGCGAACGCCGCTCACGAACACACCCGTCTTCTCGAGGATGAGGTTCGTGTCGCTGACCTTCATGGTTACCGTCGTCGTCTTCTCAAACGGATTCCAGCGGTAGACCGATACGGCGAGGTAAGCGCTGCACAACGCGACGACGACCACGAAGGTGATGATGTTGAAGACGAGTTCCTTGCCAGCCCTCATCGCACCATTCCCATCATCCGCATCTGCCGCAGCATGATGTCGGCGAGCTGCGGATTCGATACGTCGTTCTCGATGGCGACCGAGTTCACGTTGGCCGCCGGGCCGGCCTTCAAGAACGGAACGAGGCGGCTGGTGAAGACGTCGAGCAACGCCTGCGGGTTCGACGCCTGCCCGAAGTAGTCCGGCCAACCCGGGATGAGTAGCGGCTTGACGACGCGCTCGATGATCTCCGCGAGTGCGTTGAAGACGGGCACGGCCGGCAGCGTCGGGATCAGCGCGGTACCCAGGCGTCCCAGCAGCTCAACGATCTGCGCGGGCGTGGTCGCCGAGTCGACCATCATCATCCCCTCGGGACTCAGCATGAACTTCAACTGGGTCTCCATTGCCGCAAGCTTGGTGGTCATCGTCGACCCCGCTGCCAGCATCTTCTTCAGCTCGTGCTGCTGGGCCGCGAGGGCGTGCAGCGTCCCGACGAGCATCTTGCTCGCCTGCTGCGTCTCCTGCGGATCCTTGGGGAACTGCTTCACAAGACGGTCGAAGGTGTTGCCCAGCTGCGGGAGACTACCGCCGCCGACGAAGTTGGCGAGGCTGTTCAGCAGCCCCTCGATCTGCACCGGCGGCTTCACCTGGTTCTTGCCGATCGTGGCACCGCGCTCGATCGGGTGGGAGTACGCGTCGCCCGGATTGGTGATCGCGACGTAGGTGTCGCCGAGCAGAGTGTCCTGCCGCAGTTCAACCGTGGCATCGCGCCCGACCACCGTCGACGGGTTCAGCCGCACGGTGACCTTCGCGGTATCGGCATCGGCCTTGATGTCGGAGACCAAGCCCGACCGCAAACCGTTGACGGTGACCTTGGCTTCTGTCGGCAGGTTCATCACGGTGTCGAAGTCGATGTGCAGCGGCCAGCTGTCACGTCCGGCCCCGGGGGCCGGCAGCCGTTCGACGGAGAACTCGGCGCAACCGGTGGACACGGCGAGCACGGCGCCCAGCGCCACGACCGTCCGTACGAGTCTCATCCTCATGGTCGCCCCGCTCCCGTGAACAGCATGACGGCGCGCAGGGCGTCGATCTCCATCGCGTTCGGGCCCACCACACGGCATTGGCCCGGGCTGACCCGATTGACGTTCGCACAGGTCAGTTTGGGATTCTTCGCCGGAATCTGGGTCCGCGGCGGCTTGTAGCTGATCCGAAGTCCCAGGGTCTTCTGGTCGAAGTTGACGTGGAAGGCCCGGATGATCACCGGCACGATTCCGAGCAGATCGCCCCAGTTGCGGAAGCCGGCCCCGACGAGGCGCGTCATCGGCACGACCGCGTCCAGCGCGGGCCAAAGGAAGTGCGAGTAACGGTTGATGAGACTCGACAGGGTGACCAGCGTTTCCGGCAGCGCGGCGGCGACGCGCGTCAGGTCCGCGAGAATCGGCACGGCCATGGTGTCGGTGATGGCGTTGACCCCGTTGACCAATTCGGTCAGAACGTTCCAGTTCTCGGCCAGGCCCGTCGTCAGGACACTCGTGTGGTCCAGTGCCGCCGCCATGTCCGCCAGCGCACCGGCCATCGGCGTCCGTGCGGGGACGCCGAGTTGCTTGATGAGGTTGTTGATCAGTGGACCTATGCCGTCGAACTCCCGCGCGATCGTCTGCATGGACTTCATGACGATGGCTTGGGTCTCCGGACCACCGTCGACGGTGAGCTCGCGGGCCAACCGCGAAACACTCTGAAGAGCGTGGCTGATCGACGCCGGGGTGTTGGTCCGCGTGCGCGAGATGCATCCGCCCGTCGGCAACTTGGCCCCGCCGAGGTCGTCACCGATGATCGCCAGTTGGCGCACGGCAATGATCGACGGCGCGACGCTGGTCGCCATAGCGTCGATAGGGAGCTTCTGGTCCCTTTCGACGTCGAACGTCACCTTGGCGACGCCATCGCTGCTCTTGACGCTGCGGATCGTCCCGATGCGTACCCCTCGGCGCGTCACCGCGTTACCCGGGAACAGGCCGATGCCGTCAGACAGTTCGGCGCAGTAGGCGACCGTGCGTGACGTTGCCTTCTGGAACCCGAGGAAGCCGAGACTGAGAACGATGATCGTTCCGATTATAAGGCCGGTCATCAGCCACTTGGAGCCGACAAGCTTCTTCACCATCAGCACTTCACCCCCGCCATCGGCAGGCAGTAGTCCGTGGACACGACGATGCCCGAATGATCGACGCGGATCGAACCGTCCGGTTGAACCATGTCCTCCAGGCGCTTGATGTAGTCGCGTCCCTGCTCGATCATCGGCTCATAGCGCGTCAGCAGCGGGCCGAACTTCCGGCCGATCGCATCTGGCGGATCAGCGGGTCGATGGTGGTGTCGTATTCAAGGACGACGCCCTTGACGCGCTCCAGGAGGTCGGCGAGCCGCTTGAGCACATAGGCGAACCGCACGCCGTACGTCTGGAACTCGGTCACGAAGTCGGCCAGGTTCTGCGCCAGCGTGGTCATGATGTCGCCGTCGACAGCGACCTGGCTGGTGTACTCCGAGGCCAGGTTGAGCAACGAGCCGAACTCATCCTGGCGGGCATTGATGTTCTTCACCATCGACGCGAGGGTCTCGAGATTGCGCCGAAGTGCCCCCGGGTGCCGGTCGAACCCGTCGTGGACCTCGACCAGCATGTTGCGCAGCGGGGTGACGTCGATCTTCTCCAGTTTCGGTTGTACCAGCGAGAAGGTCTTCGTCAGGGAATACGGGACCGACGTGGAGTCCTTGCCCATATCGCCCTTCATGGGCTTGCTGCCGACCGAGGTGATGTCGATGAAGTTACCGCCGACGACGGTCAGCATCTTCGCGTCGGCCCGTGAGTCCTCGCCGATGAAGACTCCGCGGCGGATCGACATCTCGACGGCGACACGGTCCTTATCGAGGCTGACGTTCTTGACCGCTCCTACCGGGACACCCGCGACGCGCACACTGTCACCGGATTTGATCTGGCCGGCCTCGTCGAAGTAGGCGGTGAAGCGCGCCTGTCCGGGCGTGAAGATGTAGATGCTCGCGGCCACTAGACCCAGGACGGCCAATACCACAACGGCTGCGAGACCCCAGCGCGTTTCGCCCCGCTCGCGCTGCGCGGTACTCATGGCCGGCTTGTCCGACAGACGGCGCAGCAATTCGCGCGGGGACAGCGAGTTGCGCTTGGGATGCGCCATTTCCTGAGCTTGCGCGGCGGCCTGTGCCGCGGTCGTCGGTTCGTCCTGCAGCGAACCGTCGTTCTCGATCATCGGCGGCACAGCGTCACCTGCGATCCACGAAGGAAGAGGCGAAGGCTGTCCGGTATCGGCGCCCGGCCTTTCGAACACGTCTGTGCGACGGGCTTACCCGTCGGCGGGAGGACCGAGTTGAATGCCGCCAACAACCCCGGGGTGTACGAGAGGATCTGGACGCCCAACTCGCCCAGTGGCATCGCCTGGCGGACGAGGTCGTTGAAGCCCGGCGAATTGTTGGGCTCGAACCCCAGTGCCGCGAAGAGATTGTCGACCGAGATGAGCACCGAACCGGTCTGGTCGGCGAGGCTGCGCTGACGGGTCACGTTGGCGGCGAGCACGGTGCCGAACCGCTGGATGTAACTGATCACCGGCTGGATGTACTGCGACCCACCGCCGATGGCGGCCGACATCGACTTCATGTTGTCGACGAGGGTGTTGATGACCTCGTTCTGGTCGTCGACCAGTGCGAGGACCTGGTTGAGCGAGTCGATGGTCTGGGCGAATCCCGATCCGTCGCCCTGGACGATCTTCAGCATGCCCTCGGCAAGCCGGTTGACGTCGTCGGCCTTCATCACCTGGAAGACCGGCGCGAGGCCGTGGAACACCTGGGTGATGTCGAAGGACGGCGTCGTCGATTCCTGGCCGATCACCGTGCCCGGCTTGACCGGCGCCCCGGCACGGGCCTTCTGCTCCAGATCGAGGTAGCGGATACCGGTGAGGTTGAGGTAGCGGATCGCCAGGCGTGAGTCGCCGTAGACGTTCTCGCCCTGCGTGAGGGTGAACTTGACCCGCGCGCTGGTGGTGTCACTGTCCTTGCTGCGGTACAGGTCGACGCCGGTGACCTTTCCGACGCGCGTTCCCAGGCGTCGGACGTCGTTACCGACCCGCAGCCCGGCAACGTTGGTGAAATCCGCCGTGTACTCCTGGTCGGCACCGGGAACCGGGCGCAGGATGCCGTTGGAGACGAAGATGCCGCCGCCGATCGCGATGATCGCAAAGATCACCAAGTAGATGAGTGCCCGCTTGGCCGAGGTCACCGCACGCCCCCCGTCAGTCCGGACACCGGTCCCGGCATTCCTCGCAGCACCACGTCGACCTTCAGCACCGGGCGGCCGCCGACGATGGGCAGCGCACGGTTGAGGTTGTAGATCAGCTGCCGGATCTGTAGCCCGTTCTTCCGCGCGTCGGGGAAGCTCTTCAAGACGGTCTCCAGCACCGGCAGGAGCTGCGGCATCAGGGGCATGAGCTGGCCGAGCGCCTTGGGACCCAACAGCTGTCCGGTGAGCGGGACCGATACCTCAGTAGCGAGGTTGACGCCCTTGGTCAACCGGTCGAGGAAGTCCTGGCCGCCATTGCGCGCGGCTGGCCACGCCATCAGACCGTTGAGCGAGGTCATCAGGTTGTCCACCCCGGCGGGCAGGCCCTGTACGAGGCCCGAGATCTTCGGCAGGGTGACCTCGACGGGGATCTGCTCGGTCTCGACGAGCGCACCAGTGAGGCGGCCCAGGATGTCGAGTACCGGCATGAAGGCCATCGACGCACGGTCCGCCTTGTTCAGCAGGTCGCCGACGTAGGGGTCGAACGCCTTGTTCTGCATGTCGCTGAGTTGGCGCAGCATCGACGTCAGCGTCGCATCGGCGGGGGTATCCGGATGGAAGTCTCCCCCGCTCGCGATCGGCTCACCGCCAGGGACGCTGTCGAGGACGACGGCGGCGATGCCGAACAGGTTCTTGGGCGCGTAGGTCAGGCGCGTCGTCGTCGAAATGATGCCGGGCGTCTTGAGCCGATCCGGATCCATCGCCAGGTCGACGACGAATTCACCGGTGCGGGTGGGCGTGATCGTGCGGACCGTGCCGATCTCGGCGCCGTTGACGACGACACCGGTCCCCTCGCCGATACCACCGGCCAGGGTGTCGGTGTACATCCGAAGACGGAACGTGTTGTCGGGTCGCAGGGACGAGACGAGCGACGCGAGGACCACGACGACCACGAGTCCGACGAGGGCGAACAGGGCCCGACGGATGTAGGTGCTGCGTTCAGCGGCCATTCCTGGAGCGCGAAAGTCTGGCATCTGTGGTCACCCCCGGAACACGAACTGGGAGTTGAAGCCCCAGAAGATTGTGGTGAGGAGCAGGTCGAGCGCGACGATGACGACGAGGCTGGCGCGAATTGCCCGCCCCGACGCGACACCGACGCCCTCGGGTCCGCCTGCGGCGAAGTAGCCCTTGTAGCAGTGGATCACGATGATCACGACGATGAAGATCGAGACCTTGAGCGTGGCGTAGAGGAGGTCCGGAAAGTTGACGAACTGGTTGAAGTAGTGCCCATACGCACCGGCCGATTCACCCTGCGCCTGCACGATGAGTGCGCTGGACAAATAGGCGGCGAGCATCGTGATGAGGAAGGTCGGCAGGATCGTGATGATCCCGGCGATGACGCGGGTGGAGACGACGAAGGCGATGGAGTGGACACCGACGACCTCGAGGGCGTCGATCTCCTCGCTGATGCGCATGGAGCCGATCTCCGCGGTCATGCGGCATCCGGCCTGCACGGCGAATCCGAGCGCAGCCAAGAGCGGCGCGAACTCGCGGGTGATGGCGTAGGACGAGACAGCACCGGCGACCGGTCCCAGGTCCAGCATGCTGAGCGTTCCGTGCGCGACGATCGCGACCGTCGCACCGGCCGCGAGGCCCAAGACCGCCATGACCAATGCGGTACCGCCGCCGACGATGATCGCGCCGCGGCCCCAGGCGAGGTCGGTCACTGTCCGGATTGTCTGTGCGCGGAACTTCCACATCGCCTGCGGGGCGTACCGGACTGCGAAGTACGCGAAGGACAAGAAGTGGCCGACGTTGCCGGTTGCCTGCAGGAGGCTGTCGTACAACCGCTTGGCCCACTGGAACCCAGAGGGCGCATACGTGGAGGGAACCCCCATGCAAACCTCCCCAGAATCCCCTGCAGGAATTTTATGCCTGCACGCCGAAATCGCGGTCAGCCTATCACCCTGATCTGTGGTCCATGACACTCGCCCGAGGAGTCACTCACCGACCGCCGCGCTGAAATGGAGATTGGCAGGTCAACGTACCGGCAAGCCGCTCTGCCCGAAGACAACTCGGTAGATGTGCCTCGCCTCGGGGCCGACGACGATTCCGACCAAGTCGACGAGCGCGCCGCGGAAAGCCGCGCCATGGGCTGCGCCACCGGAGTCGTCGAGATGATGTGCCAATTCGTGAAGGACTACCAGCTCCCGCAATGCCCAACGGCCGCTTGCGGTTTCGGGGATAGCAATCACCCCTCCGTCGGGGCCGGGCTCATACGTCGCGGCGGCGGCGCCACGACGTGCACGCACCCGGACCGGCGCTGATGAGCGTGGAAACCGTGCCATGACGGTGGGCATTGCCATAACCCGGTCGACATAGTCGCAGATCGATTCAATCGACGCGAAGCGCGCCTCCGGCGGCACAGTGATGTCGACCCCGCCGATGCGGGCCGCGCGTGTGGGGCCAGCCCCGTCGAAGACCCCGAACGCCATCCGCTCGGCGGCGTAGAGGGCACTTCGGTGGTGGTCGCGCATGACCATCACGCTAGCGACGGCACTATAGGCACGCGGTCGGTGCCCGCACCCGGTCTATCCCTCAATTGCGCCGCGTGGGGCCCCGAACCGCCCCTGCTCCCCCAAGCGGGCTCGGCGCCCGGCCCGATCACCCGCGGCCCGGGCCGCCTCGGAGTACCCGGCCTCGGCACGGCCCGCGCGCCAGCTGCCGCGCGCCGTGGACTGCCGTTTGTAGAAGCCGGCCACCTCGACCTCCTTGTGCCGTAGCGCGATCGCCGTCGACGACGTCCCGACGGCCTGCTCGGCACGGGTGGCCTCGGCGCGTGCCTCATCGCGGGCCTGCGTCAACCGCGTACCGATCCGCTCGGCGAACGCCGACTGAAAGTTGAGACGCGCGGTGATCGGCGAGAGCGGGCGGTGCTCGACGACCTTGCGCGACGTCCATCCCTTGCCGCGGCGCACCACGCGCGCCGACCGCTCGCCCTTGTATTCACCGGATTTCAGATACGCATCGCTGGCGGCGACCATTTGGACCAGCAGCGACGTGTAGAGCGCCTCGACGGTGTCGATGTCGGTGTCGAAACCATAGGCCAGGACGAACGTCGAGTTGTGTGCGATGTCGACGGTGACGTCATTGGCCCGCGCGACGGCCACGAACAGCTGGACATAGGTGCGCAGACCGCGTTTGCCCGCCGTTCCGATCGTCACCTGTCGTACCACCGGCGTCGTTCGCCGCGCCGCCGCCGGATCGTGTGCGCGGGCCAGCGCAAGATCGATCGCCGCCGCCGTGGCCAGCCGTTGAGCGGCCGCCATGAACGTTTGGGCCTCATGGTCGTTGTCAGTGCCCTCGGCCTGCCGCAGCAAAGCCGCGATCCGGGCGAGCGTCTTGTCGTCGCGCATGACTACTTAGACTATTCGCGCGCCGATTCGGTTCCCTGGCGACGCGGTCACGGCCACCGCAACGACCGCCATGCACCTGCCTCAGGCAGGTGCATGGCGCCGCAACTCCCAGCGCGCGATGGAACGTTTGTGCACCTCATCGGGGCCATCGGCCAGTCGCAACGTGCGCAGATGCGCATACGCCGAGGCCAATGGGAAGTCGTCTGTGACACCCGCCCCGCCGTACACCTGGATGGCCCGGTCGATCAGTTTGAGCGCCATCTGCGGACCCGCGACCTTGATCGCCGCGATCTCGGTGGCCGCCGCCTTGTTTCCGACGGTGTCCATCATGTGCGCCGCCTTCAACGTCAGCAGGCGCACCATCTCGATCTCGATCCGCGACTCGGCGATCCAGTCCTGAATGTTGGCACGTGCCGCCAGGGGCTTGCCGAACGTCACGCGCTCGTTGGCCCGTTTGCACATGAGTTCCAGTGAGCGCTCGGCGATCCCGACGGTGCGCATGCAGTGGTGGATGCGGCCGGGGCCGAGGCGGGCCTGGGCGATGGCGAAGCCCTCCCCCTCACCGGCCAGCACGTCGGCAGCGGGCACACGGACGTCCTCGAAGGTGATCTCGGCGTGCCCCTCGCGGTCCTGGTAGCCGAACACCGGCAGGTTGCGTACGACGGTGACACCGGGCGCGTCGATCGGCACGACCATCATGGACTGCTGCCGGTGGGTGGCGGCCTCCGGATCGGTCTTGCCCATGACGATCAGCACCTTGCAGTTGGGGTGCATCGCGTTGGAGGCGAACCACTTGCGGCCGTTGAGGATGTAGGAGTCACCGTCGCGGCGCATCGACATCTCGATGTTCGTCGCATCCGAGCTCGCAACGGCGGGCTCGGTCATCGCGAATGCTGACCGGATCTCCCCGGCCAGCAGCGGCTTGAGCCAGCGCTCCTTGTGCTCATCAGTGCCGAACAGTGTCAGCACCTCCATGTTCCCGGTGTCGGGGGCGTTGCAGTTGAAGACTTCGGGCGCGATCTCCGAGCGGCCCATGATCTCCGCGAGCGGCGCATAGTCGAGATTGGAGAGACCCGCTCCCCACTCGGGATATGGGAGGAAGAGGTTCCACAGCCCGCGCTCACGCGCCTGCGCCTTCAACTCCTCCAGGATGGGCGGTTGGAAGTGCGGGTTGCCCGACGCCACCAGCTGCTCGTGGTAGACCGACTCGGCCGGATAGACATGGGTGTCCATGAACTCGATCAGGCTGGCGCGGTAGTCGTTGCTCTCTTTCGAGAACGCGGGAATGGTCATTGTTCGCCTCCAGTTGTTTTCACAGATTTCCGCATCGCACGTTCAAGTCGGCGCATCCCGCCGATCCATCGGTCATAGTCCGCGCCCTTCCCGCGGTACATGTCGAGGACCTCTGGGTGCGGCAGCACGAGGAACCGCCCGTCGGCGACGGCGTCGAGCGTCGCGATGGCGACGGCCTCCGGGGTGAGCACGGCGCCCGCGGAGCGGACGGTGTGAAGCATGAGCGCCTCCTCGTCGCCGACCTCGCGATCGGGTGCCAGCAGCGCGGTCTCGACGCCCATCGGGCAGAGGCAGCTCACACCCACCCCGTGATCGCCGTAGGTGATGGAGAGCCACTCGGCGAAGCCGACGGCCGCGTGCTTGGTGGTGGAATAGGTCGCCGAGCCGATCTGCGAGAGCAATCCGGCGGCCGACGCGGTGACGACGAAGTAGCCGCCGCCCCGCTCGACCCACCCCGGTACCAGCGCCTGCGCCGCGCGCACATGCGCCAGCAGGTTCACATCGATCGACCGCGCCCACTCGTCGTCGCTGGCACCCAGACCCGCGCCGGTGCCGATCCCGGCGTTGGCGAAGTACAGGTCGACGGGGCCGAACGCATCCTCGGCGGCCTTGATCTGCGCGGCGATGACCCCGTGCTCGCTCGTATCGCCGGCGACCGCGACGGCACTGCCGTCGGGCAGCCGGTCTGCGACCGCGCGCGACGAATCGAGATCGAGATCGGCGATGACGACGCGGGCTCCGCGTCGGACGAGTTCCGTGGCGAGTGCGGCGCCGATGCCGCTCGCCGCTCCGGTGACGATGGCAGTCGCGCCGTTGAGATCCATGTGGCAAAACGTATCGGACTGCGGCCACGCAAACCCGCAGACCGCTACACCCGACACCGGATTCATATCGGGACCGTCGAATGCCGACCATCGACAGGCTGATTAGGGTTGGCTAACCTTTAGCATTGCCTTCTTTCCCACCGAGAGCGACCGCACCTTTGGACTGTTCCTGAACATGGGAGCCAACAACCCGAGCGCCTTCACCACCGCAGGATTTCTGTTGGGTCGGACCGAACGGGTTCGATAACCCCGACAGAAACGGACAAACCCAGCACCAAACAGGTACTGGGTTTGCCGGAACTGCTGGGGTCGACGCGGCCTACGCCTGCGCGGCCTCGGCGAAGTTGCGGGTGACGGTCGGGTCGACCGGGATGCCCGGGCCAGTCGTCGTGGAGACGGTGACCTTCTTGATGTAACGACCCTTCGCAGCCGACGGCTTGGCGCGCAGGATCTCGTCATACGCGGCACCGTAGTTCTCAGCCAGCTGCTCGGGGGTGAACGAGGCCTTGCCGATCACGAAGTGCAGGTTGGCAGCCTTGTCGACGCGGAAGTTGATCTTGCCGCCCTTGATGTCGTTGACGGCCTTGGTGACGTCGGTGGTCACCGTGCCCGTCTTCGGGTTCGGCATCAGGCCGCGGGGGCCCAGGACGCGGGCGATCCGGCCGACCTTCGCCATCTGATCCGGCGTCGCGATCGCGGCGTCGAACTCCAGCCAGCCGCCCTGGATCTTCTCGATCAGGTCCTCGGCACCGACTTCGTCAGCACCGGCGGCGCGGGCCTCGTCGGCCTTCTCGCCGGCCGCGAACACGATCACGCGGGCGGTCTTACCGGTGCCGTGCGGCAGGTTGACGGTGCCGCGGACCAGCTGATCGGCCTTACGGGGGTCGACGCCGAGTCGGATCGCGACCTCGACGGTCGAGTCGGAGTTCTTCGACGACGTGTCCTTGGCGAGCTGTGCAGCCTCCAGCGGGCTGTACAGGTTCTCGCGGTCGACCTTCTCCGCTGCGGCGCGGTAGGCCTTGCTCTTCTGTGCCATTGCTCTGTTCCTTCTCCGGGTTGGTCCCGGGTGAGTGGTTGATGGGCCGAGCCGGCCCTCCCACGAGGTGTTTCTGTTGTTAGCCCGTTGTCCACATCGACAGGGGCGATCTCGCTAGCCCTCGGCCACATGGGCGAGGGCGCTTCGCTAGCCCTCGACGGTGATGCCCATGGAACGGGCGGTACCGGCGATGATCTTCGCAGCCTGATCGATATCGTTGGCGTTGAGATCCTCGGCCTTGGTCTTGGCGATCTCACGGACCTGGTCCATGGTCACCTTGCCGACCTTCTTGACGTGCGGCTCGCCGGAGCCCTTCTGCAGACCGGCCGCCTTGAGCAGCAACTTGGCCGCGGGCGGGGTCTTCAGCTTGAAGTCAAACGAGCGGTCTTCGTACACAAAGATCTCGACCGGCACCACGTTGCCGCGCTGATTCTCAGTCGCCGCGTTGTAGGCCTTGCAGAACTCCATGATGTTCACGCTGTGCTGACCCAGCGCCGGACCCACCGGCGGAGCCGGATTGGCCTGGCCCGCCTGGATCTGGAGCTTGATGATCCCGGCGATCTTCTTCTTCTTGGGAGGCATCCTCTTTGTCCTTTTTCTTTCCTCATCCGCGCACGCTGGATACGCGGAAGTCTGTTGTCACGACGACGGGCCCGGCGGGCCCTGCTCGTCGTCGTTAAATCTTCTCGACCTGGTTGAAGGCAAGCTCGACGGGGGTCTCGCGGCCGAAGATCGACACGAGCACCTTGACCTTGCGCTGTTCGGCGTTGACCTCGCTGATCGATGCGGGCAGCGTCGCGAAGGGGCCGTCCATGACGGTCACCGACTCGCCGACCTCGAAGTCGACCTCGATCGGCACGGCAGCTGCGACCGACACGTCGGCCGAGCCGCGCGACGACGCTGCCTTCTTCGGCTCGGTGCGCGGCACCAGGAACTTCAGCACCTCGTCGAGCGTCAGCGGCGACGGCTTCGACGTCAGGCCGACGAAACCGGTCACGCCCGGGGTGTTGCGCACCGCGCCCCACGACTCGTCGTTGAGATCCATGCGGACCAGGATGTAGCCGGGCAGCACCTTGCGGTTGACCTTCTTCGGCTGACCGTTCTTGATCTCGGTGACTTCCTCGGTGGGCACCTCGACCTGGAAGATGTACTCCTCGAGGTCCAGGTTCTGCACGCGGGTTTCGAGGTTGGCCTTCACCTTGTTCTCGTAGCCGGCGTAGGAGTGGATCACGTACCACTCGCCGGGCGCGAACTTCAGCTGGCGGCGCATCGCCTCGGCGGGGTCCTCGTCCTCTTCGACGGCGTCGGCAGCCTCGGCCGCGGCGACGATCTCCTCCGCCTCGTCGACGACCTGCGCCTCCGCGGCCTCCTCAGCGTCGGCGGTGTCGCCGATCAGCTCGGCGGCCTCTTCGACGACTTCCTGCTCGGCAGCATCCTGCGCGGCCTCGGCACCCGCATCGACAGCGTCGGCAAAGTCACCCGCCGAGGTGGTCTCCTCGGTCGATTCGAACTCGTTCTCGGGGGTGGTCACAGCCCGATGCTCCTTAGTTTGGTGTCGCTCACTTGCCGAAGATCAACAGCATCAGCTTCGCGAAGCCGACGTCGAGCCCGGTGATGAACGCGGTGAAGATGATGATGAAGATCAACACGATGATCGTGTAGACGATGGTCTCGCGACGAGTCGGCCAGATGACCTTCTTCATCTCGGTGACGACCTGCTTGAGGAACGTCCAGACCACGACGAACGGGTTGCGCCTGCCGGCGGCCTCGGATTCGGTGGACTTCGCGGTGCGGTCGACACGGCGGGATGAGCCGGCGCGCTTGCCGGTCGGCCGCAACTCGACGTCGTCGTCGAGCGTGTCGACAGCAGAGTCAGCGGCGTCGTCGACCGCGTCGTCGGCGGCCTTGCTCTTCGCAGCTCGATCGCGCTTGCTCATCCGAGTCCTCTCGTTTCCGGTGGCCCTGACAGTCCAGGGCAGGGGCGACAGGACTTGAACCTGCAACCTGCGGTTTTGGAGACCGCTGCTCTGCCAGTTGAGCTACGCCCCTTTGTGACCGTGGTCGGTCACGCCGATTGACCCCAACAACACCAACGCGCCACCCTATGGGCAGCGCGCAAGTCAAGAATCAATCTGACACTTCAGTGTAGATCACCGGGGCGCTCTGGCACCAATCCGTTTCGCCGAGGCCCCGGTGGAGCCGTCGTCGGGTCAGTTGAACTGGACGACGACGGTCGCGCGGCCGAAGATGCGGCGGTCGGCCTGCTTCGCGACGAGCGCGATCGTGCCCTTGCGGGTCTCCGGGTCCAGCGACTTGATCTTGGCGGTGAACTCGACGGTGGTGTAGTCGTCGGCCGGCACGTACACCGGGCTGGTGAACCGCACGTTGTACTCGCAGAACGCGCCCGGGTCGCCGATGAACTCCGACACATAGGTGGCGCCGAGGCCCATCGTCTGCATCCCGTGCGCGACGACCCCATCGAGACCGGCGGCCTTGACGATCTCGTCGGAGTAGTGAATTGGGTTAGGGTCGCCGACGACGCCCGCATAATTCACCAGGTTGCCGCGGGTCAGCAGAAACGATTTCGGCGGCAGCTCCTGGCCGACCGTCAGCGAGTCGAAGTCGATGGCCTTCCCCGCGACGGGCGACTCGGTGGGATCAGGCTGGCCCTGCTGACCAGCGGGGCGGTCTACGGTCTTGCCGGGGTCGCCGAACGCGTCGACCGTGATCATCACGTGCTCGAGCGAGTCGACCAGCGCCGGATCGACGTCGACGCCGGTACGCGCGACCAACGACGTATAGGTGGTCATCACCGGCTCGTCGTGTTGGTTCCAGATGATGTTCTTGCTGACCAGCATGTCGAGGTTCTCGGGCTGGCTGATGTGGCGGAAGGACTCCAGCGACACGTCGCAGATGAGCTGATCCCCCACCTTCATCGGCTGGTGGTAGATCAGCCTCTGGTCGGTCTGCATGATCTGCCAGAGGTCATAGCCTTTGATGACTTCCTCGAACAGATAGCGCTGCGCGGTGATCCCGAAGACCGACACGAACGTGGGCGCGGCGAGCAGGCTGTCGTGGCCGTACTCGGCCGCGGCCGCCTCGTTCCAGTGTGTCGGGTGGGCGTCCTGGACGGACATGGCGTGCTTGCGGACCTCTTCGCGCCCGACCTCGTAGTAGTCGTCAACGGTGTAGTGGTATCCAACGAGCCCGGCGGTGCGCTCAGCCAATTCCTCGGGCGTCAACTTGCCGGCTGGCGGTTCATTCGGGTCGGATCCGTAGAACACTGTCTCAACCTGCCTAAGAGTCACGAGCGATCACAATCGAGGCCACTACAGTATCCGCGGCCGGCGGTGGACAAATGAAAAGAGGGCACCGTCTCCGGTGCCCCCCTGTTCGTCAGCGCGATTCTTTGTGCGCCTGGTGCTTGCCGCAGTTGGGGCAGAACTTCTTGATCTCGAGGCGGTCGGGATCGTTGCGGCGGTTCTTCTTGGTGATGTAGTTGCGGTGCTTGCACACCTCGCACGCCAAGGTGATCTTGGGGCGAACGTCGGTCGAGGAGGCCACGTCGTTGCCTTCTTTCGGTGGTACTCGTGCCCGGCGCCGGATCGTCGACCGGCACCTGGCCATTGTTCACGGAGTCGGCGGCCGCCGACTCCGGTGTGTAGCGGTGGGGGGGCTCGATCCCCCGACCTCACGATTATGAGTCGTGCGCTCTAACCAGCTGAGCTACACCGCCGCGCGGACCAAAATCTTGCGATCGGATCGGGTCCAGCGAGCCCCCTGACGGAATCGAACCGTCGACCTTTTCCTTACCATGGAAACGCTCTGCCGACTGAGCTAAGGGGGCGTCGTCGACTTCTCCCGGGCACGCCCGATCGAAACACGACATGACGAGGTTACACACCGGTCACCGGGTCGGCCAAATCGCTGGCCGCCGCCGGAATTCCCGGAGAAACTCCACGTCGTGGCAGGTATAGGATTCGAACCTATGTAGCTTGCGCGACGGATTTACAATCCGCTCCCTTTGGCCGCTCGGGCAACCTGCCGGTGCACTCCCCCGCGCTCGGCGCAGCGACGAAGGGCAACGCCGCAAAGGATACAACGCCTCCCCGGTACCGATGCAAACCCGCTGCTCACGCTAGGCTGTCGCGCATGGCAGATTCATCGTTCGACGTGGTCAGCAAGATCGACCGGCAGGAAGTCGACAACGCTCTCAACCAGGCCGCCAAGGAGATGTCGCAGCGGTACGACTTCCGCGGCACCAACACCACTATCGCGTGGTCGGGCGACGAGGTGATCGTGATCACCTCCGACGCGGAAGAGCGTGCGCAGGCCGGCCTGGGCGTGTTCCAGGAGAAGCTGATCCGCCGCGACATCTCGTTGAAGGCCTTCGAGGCCGGCGAACCCGCCGCCTCGGGCAAGACCTTCAAGATCAGCGGCACGCTGAAGCAGGGCATCGACTCCGAGCATGCGAAGAAGATCACCAAGATCATCCGCGACGAGGGGCCCAAGGGGGTCAAGGCTCAGGTCCAGGGCGAAGAGGTGCGTGTCTCGAGCAAGAAGCGCGACGACCTGCAGGCCGTCATCGCCCTACTCAAGGGCTCCGACCTCGACATCGCCCTGCAGTTCGTCAACTACCGGTAGCGCCGACCGAGCCCCGGTGGGCCGGCTACACGCCCCTGCGGGCCATCGCCTGCAGGCGGGCGATGCGGTCGGCCGTCGGCGGGTGGGTGGAGAACAGCTTCTGCATACCGGCACCGCGGAACGGGTTCTCGATCATCATGTGCGCCTGCGACTCGAGCTCCGGCTCGGGCGGCAGCGGCGCCCGGTCGACGCCACCGGAGATCTTCGCCAATGCGGATGCCAGCGCCAGCGGGTCCTTGGTCAGCTCAGCACCGGACTCGTCAGCCTGGTACTCCCGCGACCGCGACACCGCCATCTTGATGACCGTCGCGGCGAGCGGCCCGAGCAGCGTCATCAGAAGCACCGGGACGATGCCGGGCCCACCGCCGTTGCGGTTCCCACTCCCGAACATCATGGCCATGTGTGCCAAGCCCGTGATGACCGCGGCCATGGCGCCAGCCACCGACGAGATCAGGATGTCGCGGTTGTAGACGTGTGAGAGCTCGTGGCCCAACACTGCGCGCAACTCGCGCTCGTCGAGCAATTGCAGGATCCCGGCGGTGCAGCACACGGCCGCATTCTTCGGATTCCGCCCGGTCGCGAAGGCGTTCGGCGACTCCGTCGGACTGATGTAGAGGGCCGGCATCGGCTGCTTGGCGTCGGTCGCCAACTCACGCACGATCCGGTACAGCTCGGGTGCCTGCACCTCGGTCACCGGCTGGGCGTGCATCGAGCGCAGCGCCATCTTCGCCGAGTTGAAGTACACGTAGCCGTTGGTGGCCACGGCCAGAATGATCGACCCGATCAGGATCGTCTGGTTCTGGAATATCGCCCCGATCCCGACAATGATCGCCGACATCAACCCCAACAGTGCGGCGGTCTTCAACCCGTTGAAGAATTGCATTCCCTACCTCTTCTGGCATGCGGAGCAGCGCGACGCCGCCCTCTCCTGTGCATACTGCCAAACGCCGAGGTGGTCCGGATCGTTCCCGGGTGAACCGGGGGCCGGGTGCCTCAGCCGGTGCGCTCGACGGTGTAGGCCGCCAGATCGGCCAGCGCATCGCGTGCCGGCGACGCCGGCAGCGGGGCGAGGTCCTCGCGCGCCGCGGCGAGGTACTCACCCAGCTTGTCGCGCGCGGCGGCCATCCCGTCCGAGGTGCGCAACAACTCCAGTGCGCGCGCCACCTCGTCGTCGTCGTGCAGGGGCCGCGGTTTGCCCGTCTGCGCGTCGACGAGGAGGTCGCGCAACTCTGCGGCATCGGGACCGTCGGCAGCGAGCGCGTACAGCACCGGCAGGGTGTGCACACCCTCGCGCAGGTCAGTGCCCGGCGTCTTGCCGGAGTCGTCGGTCGGTGAGGCGATGTCGATGATGTCGTCGGAGACCTGGAACGCCGTGCCGATGACGTCGCCGAGACGGGCCAACCGTTCGATGGTCTGCGCGTCAGCACCCGACGTCATGGCACCGAAACGCCCAGCCGCGGAGATCAGCGACCCGGTTTTCTCCCACACCACCTTCAAGTAGTGCTCGATCGGGTCGGCACCGGCGCTGACACCCACGGTCTCGCGCATCTGACCGGTGACCAGTTCGGCGAAGGTGTCGGCGATGATCAGCACCGACTCGGGCCCCAGCGTCGACACCAGGCGCGAGGCGCGGGCAAAGAGGAAGTCCCCGGAAAGGATCGCGATCGAGTTGCCCCAGCGAGAGTTCGCCGACGGTGCGCCGCGTCGCACGGGCGCCTCGTCCATCACGTCGTCGTGATAGAGCGTCGCCAGGTGAATCATCTCCACGACGGTGGCGGCGGTGATCACCTCGGGGGCCTGCGGACGCGGCCCGAAGTGCGCGGCAAGGATCGCGAACATCGGTCGGAATCGCTTGCCGCCGGCCTTGGCCAAGTGCGTGGCCGCTTCGGTGAGCAGGTCGTCTCCGGAGGAGAGCTCGGTCAGCAGCAGGTCCTCGACCTGCGCCAACGACGACTTCACGCCCTGCGAGAACTCGTCCGAACCCAGATTCAAGCCGGCGATCGTCGTCTTCACGTGTACTGCACCTGCGCCTGTTCTCGACCCCTGCCGGCGCGGTTGCGCACGACTCGGCCAGCGTAACGGACCACCTCGCACGACATACTGGTCGGGTGACCGATCCCACCGACGCCGATCCGCCCGCGCCGATGACCGTCGAAATGACCGACATTCTCGTCGTCGGCGCAGGTCCGGCGGGATCCGCCGCCGCCGCACACGCCGCCCGCGCTGGGCGCGACGTAACACTGCTGGACATGGCGGTCTTCCCGCGCGACAAGACCTGCGGGGACGGACTCACCCCGCGCGCCATCACCGAGATGCTCGATCTCGGTCTCGGCGGTTTTCTCGCCGACCGCCCCCGTATCACCGGACTGCACCTACACGGCTGGGGCGCGGAGCAGCGCGTCCCGTGGCCGGGCAAGCGGTTCGCCGACTACGGCAGCGCGGTGACCCGGGTCGAGCTCGACGAGGAGATCCGCGCGACCGCCCAGGCAGCCGGAGCGACGATGCTGATGGGATACAAAGCCGTCGACGTCGAATGGGACGGTGCCCGTGTCGGCGCCGTCATCGTCGACGGTCCCGACGGTCGGCGGGCAATCAAAGCGTCGACAGTGATCGTCGCCGACGGCGTGCGCTCTGGCCTGGGCAAGGTCCTGGGCCGCCAGTGGCACCGCGACACCGCATACGGCGTCGCCGGACGGGCCTACGTCGCCTCGGGCCGGTCCGACGACGAGTGGATGGGCTCGCACCTGGAGCTGCGCGGTGCCGACGGGACGCTGCTGCCGGGCTACGGCTGGGTGTTCCCGCTGGGCCACGGCCAGCTCAACGTCGGCGTCGGAGCACTCGCCACGGCCAAGCGTCCGGCCCACGTCGAACTGCGACCGACGCTGCGCCACTACGCGGAGATGGTCCGCGACGAGTGGGCGATCGACGGAGAACCGCAACGCCTCACGTCGGCATTGCTGCCGATGGGCGGAGCAGTCAGCGGCGTGGCCGGTCCCAATTGGATGCTGATCGGCGACGCGGCCGCCTGCGTCAACCCGCTCAACGGCGAGGGCATCGACTACGGGTTGGAGACCGCGCGGTTGGCCGTCGAACTCGTCGTCGACGGGGTTGGCGACTTCACCGATCGTTGGCCCGACGTCCTGACCGGGCACTACTCATTGGCATTCTCGGCGGCGCGTCGGCTGGCTGCCGTGCTGACCGTGCCGAAGGCCGTGCCTCTCCTCGGCCGGCCGGGACTGCGTTCGCAGAAGTTGATGTCGATGGTCGTGCGCGTGATGGGCAACCTCGTCACCGACGAGGACCGCGACCTCGTCGCCCGGGCATGGCGCACCGCGGGCCGGGCATCGGTCCGCATCGACGAGCGGCCGCCGTTCCGCTGAGGCGTCTATCGGGAGCGGCCGGTGATCGTCACCAGTGACGCGGCGACCGCGGTGGTGAGCGGGACCGACAGCGCAATGGCGATGCCGCCCACGAACGCGCGGGCCAGCTCGATCGCGACCTGATCGGTGGTGAGCAGTGAACCGAAGGGCTGAGAGGCCACCGAGAACAGCAACAACAGCGGCAAAGCACTGCCGGCGTAGGCGAAGACCAGGGTGTACACCGTGCTGGCGATATGGTCGCGGCCGACGCGCATCGCCGCTCGGAACGTCGCCAGGCGCGACGGCTCACCGGCTGCGGCCAATTCAAAAGTCGCCGACGCCTGGGTGATCGTGACGTCGTTGAGCACACCCAGGGCGCCGATGATGAACCCAGCCAACAGCAGTCCGGACATCGAGATTCTGCCCTGGTAGACCTGCAGGCTCATCGCCTGGTCGCCGGAGAGCCCGGCGATGTCCATCGTGTGGATCGCCAACCAACTCAACAGCGCGGCGATCACCAGCGACACCAGTGTGCCGACCAGCGCCGCGGAAGTTCGCATGCTGACCCCGTGGGCGAGATAGAGCACGACGAAGAGGATCAGCGCCGACGAGGTGACCGCAACCGCCACCGGCGAGTGCCCCTGCAGGATCGACGGCAGCGTGAACACCCCCAACACGCCGAAGGCGAACACCAGGCCGATGATAGACCGCAGGCCCTTCCACGCCGCGACAAGAACGATGGCGAGGACGAACAGGATCGCCCACACGATGACCGAGGATCCGCGGGCGAAATCGTAGAACGTGTAGCGCGGCGACCCGTCGTAGCCGGGCATGGCGCTCAACCGGATCGTGTCGTCTACGTGCAGTGTCGGTTGCCCCGGTTGCGGGTCGTCGGCGGTCGCCAGATCGGGTTCGGGCTGGCCCGGGCCGGTCCCGGCCTGCGCCCGGTTGGTCGGGATCTGCAGCAGGACGTACTTGCCCTTGTCCTCGCCGTCGCGCAGTCGCACCGTCGCCGCGCGGCACGGCCCGTCGGCGGTCGGGGTCACGCCCAGTGTCTCCTGCGCGTCGACCGCGATGCCGACCATCTGGTTGCCGCAGTCGGCACGCGACATCGCGACGACGACGCCGGTCTGGGTGCGGATCGGACCACCGTCGGCGGAGCGGAACTGCATCGGGATCGGATGGTCCTGCCCCGAGGACGGCCACAGCACGACCAATCCGATGGCCACGGCCACCGCCGCCAACGACAGGACCCCGATGACGACCCACCGCGCCGCCTGACCCAGCGGAACCGGGCCGTCGTGGTCGTGGTGGTGTGAATGGGCCACGGGCGCTACTTCACCGCGCTGTGCAGGGCGGCGATGCCGCCGCTCAGGTTGTGCCAGTGCACACCGCGGAAACCGGCGTCGCGGATCAGAGCCGCGAGCCCCGCTTGGTCGGGCCACTCGCGGATCGATTCGGCGAGGTAGACGTAGGCGGCCGGATTGCTGGACACGCGGGTGGCGACCTCGGGCAGCGCCTTCATCAGGTACTCGAGGTACACGGTGCGAAACGGTGCCCACGTGGGGGTAGAGAACTCGCAGATCACCAGGCGTCCGCCGGGCCGCAGGACACGGCGCAACTCGCCCAGCGCGACACCCACGTCGTTGACGTTGCGTAATCCGAAGGAGATGGTCGCCGCGTCGAAGGACTCGTCAGCGAATGGCAGTGCCATCGCATCGGCGGCGACTTTCGGGACGTCGCGATGAGACCCGGCCTTGAGCATGCCCAGGGAGAAGTCGGCGGCGACCACGATGGCCCCCGACTTGGCCAGCTCGACCGTCGAGACCGCGGTGCCCGCGGCGAGGTCGAGCACCACATCGCCCGACCGCAGACCCAGGGCCCGGGCGGTCGCCGCCCGCCACCGCCGGTCCTGCCCGAACGAGAGCACCGTGTTGGTCAGGTCGTAGCGCTTGGCCACCCCGTCGAACATCGAGGCCACTTCGTCGGGCCGCTTGGCCAGGTCCGCGCGCGAGGAATCGCTCATGCCACAAACGGTAGTCGGCCCCTCCGTCGGGCCCACGGGCACACCGGTCACCCGGCGATCCGTGCAGCTTCTCCTCCGCCGAGGACGGCGGCGTAGTGGTCGAGCAACTCCTCACACACCGACGGCCACGTGCGGGTGCGTACCAGCGCCATCCCCGCCGCACCGAATCGGGCGCGCACCGCCGGGTCGCGCAGCGCGTCGATCGCGGCGGGGAGCTTGGCCTCGAATTGGTCGGGGTCAAGGAGGAAGCCGGTGCGGCAGTGGGCGATCAGGTCGCGCGGACCGCCCGCGTAGGGCCCCACGACGGGCAGGCCGGTGGCCATCGCCTCCTGGATCGCCTGGCAGAACGTCTCATGTCTCCCGGCGTGAACGAAGACGTCGAGACCCGCGTAGGCCCGGGCAAGATCGGCGCCGTGAAGCTCGCCGGTGAAGACCGCACCGGGCATGGTCGCGGCCAGGCGGCGGCGCTCCGGGCCGTCGCCGACGAAGACGAGTTGCACTCCCGGGTCGGCAGCCAGTGGCGCCAGCTTCATCAACTCCTTCTCTGGCGCGAGTCGGCCCACGAACCCGACGACGAGCTTGCGCTCGCGGTCGTCGGAGGCTCCGGACCACGCGGCAATCAGGTCTTCGTCGGCGTACTCGGGGCCGAACTGCTCGATATCGACCCCGCGGCCCCACCTGTGCACGCGGGGGATGCCGTGGGCCCGCAGGTCGGCGGCGGTCGCCGACGACGGTGCCAGTGTCCGCTCGCACGACGAGTGCAGTCGCCGCAAGTGGCGCCATGCCGAGCGCGACGCGAAGCCCGCCCGGTAGGTGGCGGCAAAACCAGCGACGTCGGTCTGGAACACCGCCACCGTCGGCACGTCGAGCCGACGCGCCGCGCGCGCCCCCACTGCGCCCAGGACGAACGGTGAGGCCAGGTGGACGATGTCAGGCGCGAAGTCGCGCAACACGCGGGCGATCATCGGCGTGGGGACGCCAACGGGCAGCGATGAGACGCCGGGCACCATGACGGCGGGGACGCGGTGCACCGGGGTCGACGTCCCGACGACCGTCGGACCGCTTGGACGTCCCCGAGGGGTGTCCGGTGCGATCACCACCGCACGGTGACCGCGGCGTTCGAGGTGCTCGACTACCTGCAAAACGGTGTTGGTCACGCCGTTGATGTGGGGCAGGAAGCTCTCGGTGACGATGGCTACGCGCATGGGCCCCAGTGTCTGCGGGCATGGCGGCGCGCCGGTGGTGCCCACACGAAATCAGGGTGAACGTCCGGTCAATTCACAGTGTGCGCGATGCTGCGTCGGCGTCGCCCCGCCTCGGCGACGAGCACCATGAGGACGGCGATGACCGCCCAGCCGACGACGATCAACGACAAGCAGGGGATGATCGCCAACGATGCGTTGCGACCGGTGGGGCGCACCAGCCCGTCGGGGTTGCTGGCGTCGTAGTCCACCGAGATCCGCTCCCCCACCGACAGCTTCGTCGGGTAGAGCAGGCCCAACTGCGGACTGTGGAACTTCCCGTCGGGAGTGAAGAATCCGGCGGCTGCGTGTAGCCGATCCGCGGAACTCACCTCGGCGACGGCGACGGCCTTGTTGGCATTGATCTGCGCGTCGTTCTTGACGCACCCCGCGAAGAGGAAGACCGCCATCAGCGTGATGATCGTCCCGACGACGAGCAGCACGATCTGGATCGTGCGCTGCGCGGTCGGGTTCATGGGGACAGCGTACTCAAGTGCGGGACCGCGCCGCGGCGCCAACGGTGCTCAGACCAGCTTCGTCGCGATCGCCGCGTGGACGCCGCGCAGGCCGGTGCGGTCGGTCGTCACCTCGATCACCTGCAGACCCACAGCCGGCTCGGCCAGGACACCCGGCAGAGCGTCAACGCCGACCCGCCGGTGGGCGACGTGCACCCCCGCGCACAGCGCGGCGATGTCGGTGCGGTGCGGAGTACCGAAGATGCGCTCATACGCTCCGGCGTACACACCGCCGTCGAATCGCGGGTCGCCCTGCTCGAGCAGGCCGAAGATCCCCCCGCCGTCGTCGTTGGCAACGACGATGCGCAGGTCGTCCGGGCGCGGCTCGGTCGGCCCGATGATCAGGCCGGTCGCGTCGTGGATGAACGTGAGGTCGCCGAGCAGTGCGACCGTCGGCCCGCCCGCCAGCGCCGCGCCGATGGCTGTCGAATTGGCCCCGTCGATCCCAGCGACACCGCGGTTGCTCAACACGCGTACACCCGGCACGAGCATGCCGGCCAGCGACACGTCGCGGATCGGGTTGGAGGCGCCGAGGAACAGCTGTCGATCCGCGCCCACCGCGCCGGCCACGGCCGCCGCGACGTGCAGACCAGTCGTCGTCGGCGTCTGGCCCAGCACCGACGCGACCGCGTCGACGGCGAGCCGGTGCCGCTGCGCGGTCTCCTCGAGCCACTGCGCCCGTGGCGCGCCCACCGGTTCGACACGGGTGCCCGTGGCGACGACGTTGCCCGAGACGTCTGGCCACCGCGGCCCGGTTGTGACGGCACAAACTCGCACCGCCGGATCGGCGAGCAGCCGCGACACCCCGCGGTGCAGTGTCGGCCGTCCGCAGATGATCGCCTGTTGGGGGGCGAGCCCGGCCAGCGCCATCGGATGCAGGGGGTTGGCCGGCAACGGCGCCGTCGGTTCGGCCACCGTCGGCAGACCGGCGAGCTCGGGGTTCACCCCGGCGCCGTGCCCGGCGACGACGACGGTGTCCAGGCTCAGGTCCACCGGTACCGGGATGTCGAGGCGTCCGGCGGGCGCCTGCGTCCACGGCGCCCCGTCGGGACGGCCGGTGAAACCGTCCAGGTCATCGGCGACGGCAGCGTCGGGATCGGGGACCAGCGGTTCCCGCAGCGGGATGTCGAACTGGACGGGCCCGGCATTGCCGGTGCGCGCACCGCGCGCCGCGGCCAGCACCCGACCCACTGCCGAGCGCCATTGGCTGTTGGCGTCCAGCCCGTCCTCGGCGAGCCCGAGGCTGATGGCGGTACGGACCTGCGTGCTGAACAGGCCGAACTGTTCGACGGTCTGGTTGGCGCCGGAACCGAGCAGTTCGTAGGGCCGGTTGGCCGTCACGACGACCAGCGGCACCCGCGCATAGTTGGCCTCGAAGACCGCCGGGCTGACGTTGGCAACGGCGGTGCCGCTGGTCAGGACGATCGGGACGGGTCGACGCGACGCCACGGCCAGCCCCAGTGCGAGGTAGCCGGCCGAGCGCTCGTCGATTCGGACATGCAGGCGGATCCGCCCGGCGGCGTCGGCGGCATGAAGCGCAAATGCAAGGGGCGCATTGCGCGAACCGGGGCACAGCACGGCATCGGTCACGCCCCCGCGGATCATCTCGTCGACGATGACCCGACCCTGCAGCGTCGACGGGTTGATCGGCATGGCGTCCAGTCTGTCACGCGCCCGAACCATCCCCGTGGGGCGTACCCGGGGGCCACAATCGAGGCATGGGCTACTACGAGGACAAGATCCTGCCGCACGTCGTGCAATTCACCTGCGGGATGCCCGCGATGCGCAAGGTGCGGCGCAAAGCGACGGCCGGGCTGCACGGCGACGTTGTGGAAATCGGGTTCGGGTCGGGCTCCAACGTCGGCTGCTACCCCGACGAGGTGGAGTCGGTGACGGCGATCGAACCGTCGGACACCGCCTGGGCGATGGCTGCCGATGCCGTGGCCGCCAGCGCCGTGCCCATCACACGCGGCGGGCTCGACGGCCAGCGTCTCCCGTTCGACGACGACACCTTCGACGCGGCGTTGTCGACGTACACGATGTGCACCATTCCCGACCTCCCGGCGGCGCTGGCGGAGCTGCGCCGCGTCGTGAAGCCAGGCGGGCAGCTGCACTTCCTCGAGCACGGCCGTGCCCCCGACGAGAGCGTGCGCCGCTGGCAGCGCCGACTCGAACCGGTACAGATCCGCCTCGGCGGCGGCTGTCACCTCACCCGCGATATTCCGGCGTTGCTTGCGGCGGCCGGGTGGGAGTCGGTCGGCCTCGACCAGCACTATGCGGCGAAGACGCCCAAGGTGTTCGGCGCCCTGTCGATCGGGACGGTCCGCGCACTGGACTGAGTGCTGTGCTGCGGCGCGTCTAGGCTGGTTGTATGAGCCGCGAATTCGACATCGTTGTCTTCGGCGCCACCGGGTTCGTCGGTGAGCTGACCGCCCGCTACCTGGCGCAGTCCGCGCCCGATGGCACCCGCATCGCGTTGGCGGGGCGCTCGGAGGCCAAGCTTTCGGCCGTCCGCGACCGACTCGGTGAGCGTGCCGCGCAGTGGCCGCTCATCGTCGCCGACTCCGACAAGCCGTCGACGCTCGACGAGATGGTCGCGCGCACCCAGGTCGTGTGCACGACCGTAGGGCCCTACTTGCGCTACGGCGAGGCCGTGGTGACGGCAGCGGCCAGCGCCGGCACCGATTACGTCGACCTGACCGGCGAGGTCCCATTCGTTCGCTACTCCATCGACAAGGTCGGGGAGACTGCGGCGGCGACTGGCGCTCGGATCGTCCACGCGTGCGGCTTCGACTCCGTCCCCTCGGACCTGGGCGCCTATCGCCTCTACCGCCGCGCGCAGGCCGACGGCGCGGGCGGGCTGGGTCAGACGACGATGATCGTGACGTCGATGCGCGGCGCCGCGTCGGGCGGCACGATCGATTCGGTACGGGTCATCGCCGAACAGGCCCGCGACTCGTCGACCCGCACCGTACTGCTCAACCCGCATGCCCTTTCGTCAGGCCCCGGCGAACTCGTGCGCGCCGACCGGCGGTCCGAGCCGAGTGACGCCGCACTGGTGCGGGCGTCGAGCATCGACCCGTCGCTGAGTGGCACCTGCGCGCCTTTCTTCATGAGCTCGTTCAACACCCGGATCGTCCGGCGCTCGGATTCACTGCTCGACTACGGCCCTGATTTCCATTACGGCGAAGTCATGTCCGTCGGCCGACTCCCCGTCGTCTCGACGATCGCGGCGGGCGCTGTCGCCGCCGGATTGGGCATCGGCCTGGGGGCGATGTCTTTCAAACCGACGCGCACCCTGCTCGACCGGGTCCTGCCCAAGCCGGGGCAGGGTCCCGACGAGAAGGCCCGGGACAAGGGATTTTTCGCGGTGCAAACCTACACGACGACGGAGAGCGGGCGCCGCTACCGCAGTGCGATGTCCGCCAAGGGCGACCCGGGGTACAAGGCAACGGCGGTGATGCTGGGCGAATCGGCGCTGACGCTGGCCTGCGACCGCGACCGGCTCCCCGACCGCGCCGGCGTCCTGACCCCGGCGGTGGCAATGGGCGATGCGCTCACCGACCGTCTGATCGCCGCGGGGTTCCGGATCAGCGTCGTCGAACTCTAAACCCTAGGGCTGGCCGGGCTTCAGTTCGATGAACAGCGACTCGAGGTCGGCACATAGGCGCTCCCCGTCGTGCAGCGTGCCCGCGACGAACAGCTTGCGGCCCTCGCGGCGATCCACCCAGGTCCGCAGGGTCAAGGGCGTCTCCAACGGGGTCAACGACCGATAGTTGACCTTCAGGTAGGCGGTACGGCACACGCCGTGCACGGCTACCGCCGACGCCATGCCGCCGAGGTCGTCGAAGGCGACCGCGACCTGGCCGCCGTGCGCGACGCCGTTGCCGCCGAGGTGGAAGACGCGGAACCGCACCGTCGCCGTCACACCGTCGGGTCCGGCATGTTCCACCTCGTACGGGGGCACGGTGAGGTTGCCCCGCGCGGGCAGGTCGATGCGCGTGCCGGCGGGGGTGGTCCATTCGTCGACGAGGTGTGCATCAAGCTTGGCGTTCAGATCTTTGAGCGTCGCTATTGCCTCGGCGGCAAGTTCGTCGGTGGGGCACGCCAACCGTGCCTTGTCCATCAGCGTCCGTACCTGCTCGCTGAACTCGGCGTAGTCGGGACCGCCGCGATCGGTGGAGATGGCGAGGTCGGCACGGAAGCCGCCCTCGCGCGGGGCGACGGGGGACGAATCACTCATCCGCTCACGTTATCCCCGCGGTAGCCCGGAGGATCAGCGGACCCGGTTTGTAGGCTGGGCGCCATGAGCGAGCACAACCCGTTCGACCCCGCCCAGTGGCGCGCGGTCGGTGGCTTCGAGGACCTGACCGACATCACCTACCACCGCCACGTCGGGGAGGGTCGCGCGAACGGAATCGTGCGCATCGCTTTCGACCGTCCGGAGGTGCGCAACGCATTCCGCCCGCACACCGTCGACGAGCTGTACCGCACGCTCGATCACGCCCGTCGCACCCCCGACGTCGGGACAGTCCTGCTCACCGGGAACGGACCGTCGTCCAAAGACGGCGGATGGGCCTTCTGCAGCGGCGGCGACCAGCGCATCCGCGGCCGGTCGGGCTATCAGTACGCGGCCAGCCACGACTCCGACGTCGTCGCCGCCGGAGCCGAGGGTGTCGATGAAGCCCGGGCCAAGGCGGAGGGCGGGCGCCTGCACATCCTGGAGGTGCAGCGCTTGATCCGCACGATGCCCAAGGTCGTCATCGCCGTCGTCAACGGGTGGGCCGCTGGTGGCGGGCACTCGCTGCACGTCGTCTGCGATCTCACCCTCGCCTCGCGCGAGCATGCCCGCTTCAAGCAGACCGACGCCGACGTCGGGTCCTTCGACGCCGGCTATGGCAGTGCCTACCTCGCCAAGCAGGTCGGGCAGAAGTTCGCCCGCGAGATCTTCTTCCTGGGCGAGGCCTACGACGCCGAGACGATGCACCGCATGGGTGCGGTCAACCGCGTCGCCGACCACGCCGCGCTGGAGTCGACGGCGATCGAGTGGGCCCGCGCCATCAATTCGAAATCACCCACGGCGCAGCGCATGTTGAAATTCGCGTTCAACCTGACCGACGACGGTCTGATGGGTCAGCAGGTCTTCGCCGGGGAGGCGACGCGGCTGGCCTACATGACCGACGAGGCCGTCGAGGGCCGCGACGCCTTCCTCGAGAAGCGCGACCCGGACTGGGACGCCTTCCCGTATTACTACTGATCGTCGACGGTGGTACGGACCACACCAGCAAGGCCCCTATATCGGACATCGCCGCGGGTCAGGCTACCCTTACCGCCATGACGTTCATGACCAATCGCACCCGGGCAGCCGTCCTTGGGCTCGCCGCCGTCCTGTCCTTCGGCACTCTCGTCGCGCCGCAAGCCGCCGCCGCGCCCTCACCGGCGCTTCCCGGCCCCGCGGTGCCGCAGCCTCCCGGCTACACCATCAAGGGCTACAGCGTTGGCGTCGGCGATGAGCGCGGCGGCAACTACCGTGGCGCCATCGACCCGCAGACCGGTGACCTGTGGATGACCCAGGTGGAGCCGATGAGCGGTGCCACCCGTTCGAACCTCTTGAGAATCGATCCGAACACCATGGCCGTCAAGCAGAGGTTTGACGTGATCGAGCCCGCCAACACCGGCGGTCACGGCAAGTACGGCGTCCAATACGAGATCAACGTGCCCAAGACCGGAAACGTTGTCTGGACCACGGCCGCCGCCGCCAACGGTGGTGAAGCCAACGTGTGGGACAAGACCACCGGCAAGCGGGTCGTTCGCCTGACGAACCTGCCGCACGCACACTGGGTGGAGTTCGCTGAAGGTATTCGCGTCGCCATCATCTCGATCACCAACGGCCTGGCGTTCTACGACATGGACACCTACGCACGCCTCGGCGAGTGGACGTTCCCCAGCAGCGGCAAGAAGCTTGGCGCCGGTTTCGCTGTGACCAACGCCGACGCCAATGGTGCCACCATCTCGCTCACCTCGTACTACCGCGATCTCTCCCAGCTGCGCATCACCCGCAGCGGCGGCAAAGTGGCGACCAAGCTCAACTGGACCACACGGCAGACAACCGCCGAAGGCCATGGCAGCGTCGCCGCGGACACCAGAACCAACCGCCTGTATGTGAACAACCTGATGACCCCGGTTGCCGGCCTGTCGGTGTACGACCTGACCACCGGTAAGCACATCACCGACGTGAACACCGGCATCGGCACCAACTCGATGCTCATCTTCGGTGGCAAGCTGTATGTCGCGAACTACTTCCTCGGCTTCATCTCGGTGATTGACCAGAAGACCTTTGCCATTCAGCAGCTGATGACCACCGGTCTGCTTCCGAATCATTTGGTGGCATGGAAGAAGAACACCTTCCTGGTGATCGACAAGAACTCGGCCGTCTCCGAGCTTCCGACTTCCATGATGGGCATGAAGCTGCCCCCGCTGGCCAGTGGCGACTACGTCTTCAAGGTCACCAAACACTGAGCCTGCACCACGTCGCACTAACAAAGCGAGGTCCCAATCCGTTGCTAGCGGATTGGGACCTCCCTTCTTCGTCGCTCAGGCCCGGTGCGCCTACCCGATCAACTCGGCGAGCGTGGCCATCGTCTCGACGCGCTCGCGGTGCGTGCCCGCAAGGGGGCTGGCGAGCATTACGCCGACGCCGGACCGGGTGAACGCGTCGAGGCGTTCGGAGACGACCTCGCGCGGTCCGATCAGGCTCATCGCACGGACCAGTTCGTCGGGGACGGCGTCCGCCGCTTCGGCCTTCTTCCCGTCGAGGTAGAGATCTTGGATAATTTTGGCCTCGTCGACGTAGCCGTAGCGCTGGACCAGGGAGTTGTAGAAGTTCTTCCCGCGCGCCCCCATGCCACCGATGTAGAGCGCCGCGTGGTGGCGCACGCCGGCCAGCGCGTTGTTGATCTGGTCCTCGTCCTCGGTGACCAGGGCAGCGGCCTGCACGACGATCTTCAGCTCGCCCATCGAGGGGTCGCGCTTGGCCCGACCCGCGGCGAGCGCCTCGCCGAATACGGATTCGACGTGCTCGGGGTGGTAGAGAACCGGCTGGAATTCCTCGAACACCTCGGCGGCGAGTTCGACGTTCTTGGGGCCGATGGCCGCCAGCAGCATCGGGATCCGCTCGCGAATCGGGTGGTTGATGATCTTGAGGGGCTTGCCCAGTCCGCTGCCGCCGTGCTCGGCGTCGAGCGGCAGGGTGTAGTGCTTGCCCTGGTACTCGACCCTTTCGCGCCGCCACACCTTGCGGCAGATCTCCACGTGCTCGCGGGCGCGCCCGAGCGGGAAGTCGTACTTCACGCCGTGGAAGCCCTCGATGACCTGCGGTCCCGAGGCCCCAATGCCGAGGATCGCGCGCCCACCGCTGATGTAGTCCAACCCGGCCGCCGTCATCGCGAGATTGGTTGGGGTGCGTGAGTACATCGGCAGGACGGCCGTCTGCAGCTCCATCTTCTCGGTCTTGGCGGCGATGAAGCCCAACTGGCTCACCGCGTCGAAGCTGTAGGCCTCGGGGACCGCGACACGGCCCACGCCGGCGGCTTCGAAATCGGCCAGATTCGCAATGGTCTCGCGGAAATCACCCGCGTAATTGATGGGCATTCCCAGAGTGATGGCAGTCATGGGGGTGATTCTGGCACGGACGGGCCACACCGCGATATCCCCACCGACCCGCCCCGACGAGACGGTACGCGGTGGACTCGGGCCGACGCCAAGGTGAACAACAGATGAACAGCCCTGGAACTCCAGATTCTCGCAGGTCAGAGGGCTGCGGAGGAGATCGGCAGGTTAGGAGATTCGGCCGCTCGACCCCATGATCTATCCATGACCGTAGAGATGCTGATCTTGGTGCTGTTGGTCGTCACCGCCCTCGGTTTCGACTTCACCAATGGCTTCCATGACACCGGCAATGCGATGGCCACGTCCATCGCCACCGGCGCCCTCAAGCCCAAGGCTGCTGTCACCCTCTCGGCAATCCTCAACCTGGTCGGCGCCTTCCTCTCCGTCGAGGTCGCCGCGACCATCACCAAGGACGTCCTCAAGATCCAGGACGGCCACGGCGAGCTGATCCCGGGCCTCGACACGACGAAGGCGCTGTTGATCATCTTCGCGGGCCTCGTCGGCGGAATCCTGTGGAACCTGTTCACCTGGTTGTTCGGTCTGCCGTCGAGTTCGTCGCACGCACTCTTCGGCGGCCTGATCGGTGCCGGTCTTGCCGCACTGGGCACCAGCGGCATCAACTGGAGCGGTATCACCGCGAAGATCCTGATCCCTGCCTTGCTCGCCCCGGTCATCGCCTGCGTCGTGGCCTCCTGTGGCACGTGGCTGGTCTACAAGATCACCGCCGCGCTCGCCGACCACCAGAAGGACGACGGATTCCGCTACGGCCAGATCGCCACCGCGTCGCTCCTCTCGCTGGCCCACGGCACCGGCGACGCGCAGAAGACCATGGGCGTCATCGCCCTGGCACTCATCGCGACCGGTCACCTCGACGCCGGATCGGTCTCGCACGGCCTCCCGTTCTGGGTGGTCCTCACCTGCGCGATCGCCATCGCCCTGGGCACCTACCTGGGCGGCTGGCGGATCATCCGCACGCTCGGCAAAGGCTTGGTCGAGATCGCCCCGCCCCAGGGCTTTTCCGCCGACGCCAGCTCCGCCTCGATCATCCTGACCTCCAGCGTCGCAGGTATGCCGCTGTCGACCACCCACGTCGCCACCGGCTCGATCCTCGGCACCGGCGTCGGCAAGAAGGGCGCCCAGGTCCGCTGGCAGGTCGCCGGACGGATGGTCGTCGCCTGGGTCACCACGCTTCCCGCCGCCGCCCTTGTCGGCGCGGTCTGCTTCGCCCTGGCGCACATGCTGGGCAACCTCGGCGGTGCGATCGCCATCTTCGCGGTTCTCGTCATCCTGTCGGCCTACATGTACTGGCAGGCGCAGCAGAACAAGGTCGACCACAGCAACGTCAACGCCGACTGGGACGACGATCGGGGGCTCATGCCCGCCGAAGCGCCGACACCCGTGCCGGCCGGGCGCGAGACCGCCGAGATCTGATCCGCCGGATCGAAAGGAAACCCCTGAATGACCGTCGCAGAATCGATCATCCGAGTCCTACTCATCGGTCTGGCGTTCGGCGCCGGCCTCCCCGCACTGTTCGCGCTCGGGCTTCGGCTGTGGGCCAACGGCTACAACGCTGATGGCACCGTCACCGAACACAACCCGGTACTCAAGGCCCTCGGTGGAGTGCTGTTCGCGCTCGTCGCCCTCACGATCGTCATCGGCATCCTCTGGATCACCCGGCAGACGATCTACTTCCACCTGGGGATCAAACTCTTCCCCTTCGGTTACAAGTAGCCCGGCAGGATCGGCGATGGCCGCTCGCGGCTCACAGATGGGTCCGCGGACCAGACCTATAATCGAAGTACTGCGACAACGGAGAGGAGCGGTGGTGGATAGGCCTGCACTGCTGGACTCGGTTGTCCGCTGGCTGCGCGCCGGATACCCCAACGGTGTCCCGTCGGGCGACTACATCCCGCTCGTCGCGATCCTGCGCCGTCAACTCTCCGACGACGAGGTACAGGCCGTCGCGAGCACCCTCGCCGCGGAGGCCACGACCGCGGCCGAACCCGAACGGCCCACCACCACGGTCACCGAGATCCCCGAGATCAGTCGGATCGACGCGGGGGTGGAGATCAACAAGGTCACCGACGAACTGCCCAGCGAGACCGACCTCGCCCGGGTCCGCTCCGTCCTCGTCGGAGCCGGTTGGCCGTTCGACGACGACCCGCTGCGCCGCGATTCCAACGATCCAACACCCAGGTAGCCGCAGTGCCGGTCCTGCGCGCACTCCCCCTCGATTCGGGCCCAGCGCTTGCCGAATCGTTCGGCGACCTCGTGGCGATGGCGGCCGGAGCCCGCTGCTTCCTTCCCGTCGTCGATGATCCAGATGCCCCTGACCGTCGCGTACTTGAGGAGTCGTTGGGCGTCGGGACGCAGGTGATCGACCCGGATGCCTGTCTGGTCATCGCGACGTCGGGATCGACAGGGGACCCGAAGGGCGCGATCCACACCCCCGCCACGCTGGCCGCCTCGGCCGATGCCACTCATGCGCGACTCGGCGGCGCGGGTAACTGGCTGCTGGCGCTGCCGCCGCACCACATTGCCGGCCTGCAGGTGCTGCTGCGAGCACTGCGAGCCGGTTACACACCCGCGATCGCCGATCTGCGCGGGGGTTTCGACGTGCAGCGTTTCACCGATGCCGTGACCCGGCTGCGGGGGCCGCGGCGCTACACCTCCCTGGTGCCCACCCAACTGGTAGCCGTGCTGCGCTCACCGGAGGCGACAGCGGCACTGGCCGGGCTCGATGCGGTGCTCGTGGGCGGCGCCGCGATTCCCACCCCGTTGGCACAGCGCGCGCGAGCCGCCTGCATCCCGCTCGTGACGACCTACGGCATGAGTGAGACCGGCGGCGGCTGCGTGTACGGCGGGCGTCCGCTAGACGGGGTCGCGGTGTCCATCGACGACGAGGGGCGCGTCGTGTTGTCGGGGCCGATGGTGGCGCACGGGTATCACCGTCGTTCCGACCCGGCGTTCGCCGTCGCGGGGTCGTTCCGCACCGATGACCTCGGCCGCGTCGACGACGGTGTGCTGACCGTCCTCGGCCGCGCCGACGACGCGATCAGCACCGGGGGCCTAACCGTCGTGCCTCGTGTCGTCGAGGACGTCCTGGCCGCCGATCCGGCCGTCGCTCAGTGCGCTGTTGTGGGTGTTCCCGATGAACGGCTCGGCGAGGAGATCGTGGCCCTCGTCGTCGCCGAACCGGGGCGCACTCCGAACCCAGAGTCGTTGCGCGCCAGCGTCGCGCAGCAGGTCCACCGCCACGCCGCACCGCGCCGAATCCTCGTCGTCGACGAGATCCCGCTGCGCGGGCCCGGCAAGATTGATCGTGCCGCGGTCCGCACGCTCGCGGCACGCGCCCGGGCCGTTTAGCGGTTTGCCGGGCCCGGAAGCGTCGCGGTCGGGAAGCGGCAGCACGACCATGATTGAATAGCCCAATGGCCTCCCTCGCGCAATGGGTCGACGGCATTCGCCCGCGTACCCTGCCCATCGCTCTTGCACCGGTGATCGCCGGCATCGCCGCCGCCAACCATGTCGACGAGTCGCCGAGTTGGCCCGCCATGATCGGAGCGCTCGTCGTCGCACTCGCCTTGGTGGCCGGGGTGAACTACGCCAATGACTACTCCGACGGGATCCGTGGCACCGACGACAACCGCGTCGGCCCGCAGCGGCTCGTCGGGTCCGGCGCGGCTTCGCCCGGCGCGGTCCGCACGGCCGCGATCATCGCGTTTCTGATCGCAGCGGTGGCGGGCGTGTGGCTGTCGTTGGCAACCCACTGGTGGCTGATCCTGGTCGGCGCTGTCTGCATCCTCGCCGCGTGGTTCTACACCGGAGGTTCGCGGCCGTACGGGTATGCCGGGTTCGGCGAGATCGCCGTGTTCGTGTTCTTCGGACTCGTCGCCGTGTGCGGCACGCAGCTTGTCGTGGGCGGGCGCATCGACTCCGTCGGCGTCGGCATCGCCATTGCGATCGGGTCTTTCGCGTCGGCGATCCTGGTCACCAACAACCTGCGCGATATCGACTCCGACGCCGCCGCGGGCAAGCTCACCGCGGCCGTGCGCCTCGGGGACTACTCGACGCGCTACCTGTACGCCTTCCTGATGACGCTGCCGTTCTTCATGACGGTCGTCCTCACGCTGCACCATCCGTGGGCGCTGTCCGGGCTCCTGTTGGCACCGTTCGCCAACGCGGTCGGGCGCAGCGTGGTGTCCGGGGCGACCGGTGCGGCCCTGGTGCGCGCGCTCGGGCAGACGGGCTTGATCATGCTCGGGTGGTCGATCATCATCCTGTTGGCGTTCGCGTGGGGCGTCGATTCGGTGCCCCACACCCACGGCCTGTAAACCCCGAGCTCGTATTCAAGCGCCCGCCTGCCCGGCGGCTGATCAGGTCGTCGGAACGGTCAGCTGATCGGCGACAGCCTGACGCAACGCGTCAGCGTCAGGTGCGACGGCGATGATCGCCGCCACGGCGGGATCGTCGACGTCGAGGACGGCCCCGACGATGTGCGCGGTCGACATGCGGCTGCCGCTCTCGGCTGCGTTGCGTGCCGCGGTGGACAAGGCCTTCTTCGTCGCGGGTGCGAACCGTGGCCGCTGACCGCGGGGGCCGCGTCGTCCGCGACCGTGTGACCAGGGGCCTTCGCCCGGGCGCTGATCATCGTCGCCGTCGAAGCCCCACGGCGGGCCGCCCGGTCCGCCGTACGCCCACGGCGGGCGTCCAGCGCCGTCGAAGCCCCGAGGGCCGCGTCCGCGCGCCCAGGGCGGGCCGCCCGCCGGCCGGTCGCCGTCGTGGGCACGGTCGGTGTCGTCGCCGGGCCCCCAAGGACCTCGGCCCGCGCCCGGCCCGCAGTCGCGGGGTCCACGGCCTCCCCGTCGGCCGCGGCCACCGCGTCGGTCTTCCCGTCGACCCCAGCCCGACGTCAGGTCGTCGCCGAAGTTGCGGGCCACCGCCTCCCGGACCTTGTCCAGGTCGATGCCGAGGATCTTCAAAGCCTCGCGATCCTCGGCGTAGCGGTCCTCATCGGAGGTCGGGGTGTTCTCGGGTTCCGCGGGTGCGGCACGCACGGCGCCGCGAGCGGTCTCCAAGGTTATGCCGTGCCCGGCGAGGACGGCGACCAGCGGATCGCGGGCGTTGCAGAGCACGCCCAGGATCATGTGCTCGGGTCGCAGGCTCGAGTGGCCGAGGTCCTGCGCCTCCGCCATGGCGAATGGAAACGCCATACGGGCGTCCGTGGTTAGTCGTGAGCCAAACATGAGGCTCCTCCTTCGTGTCATCCCGGCCCGGTCGCCAGAGCGGTCGGGGCCGGTGGGTTGTTCTTGGTCATTCGGTGGCCGAATCCTCAGTGCGCCGCGCGTACTTCTGGTGCACGGCCTGCCGGCTGATCTCGAGGACCTCGGCGATCTGTTGCCAACTCCACCCCGCGTTGCGGGCGTTCTCGACGTGGATGCCTTCCAGCCTGTCGGCCAGCGTCCGCAGTGCGCGCACAGCGGCAAGGCCGCGCGCCGGGTCTGTGTCGGCGACCGCCTCGGCGGTCGGGTTCTCTTCGGTCACGATGTCAGGTTATGTTGACACTCGCGATCTGTCAAGAATTATTGACGGCTTGGTTTGGTGCGATGCTTTCTAGCTCCCACTCCCATCCGAGCGCGGCAACCGTCGCAATGGTGGCATCGGTCAGGGCGTCGAGCTCGGCCTGGAAGGCGGGATGCGCCGGTCGTGACCCTGTCACGTGCATTAATGCGAGTCGCATACGCGCACGGAACGCCAGCCGGTTACCGCCGCGTGTCGTGCGAGCGCACCAGAGCCGCAAGCCAACCAGATAGACCTGCGCAGTCAGACAGAACGTCACTCAGCGACCGTCGACTGGCCACACAAAGTCGACTCGTGTGAGCGGCTCGATTCGGCTGCGCTCATGCCACACCGGGGTGGCGGTCGTGATCGTCACGTAGATCCCCCTCGCCGCAGATTCGACCCTGCCGTACTGGCTCGGCCAATCGATGCCATCGGCAAGTTCTTGGAGGCTTTCACGTCCCCGCCCCAACGCTCGCTCCACGAGTCCGGGCGCAGGAACGTAGTTCGACTTGTTCGAATTGCAGCTGGCACAGGCTAGGACCAGATTGGTCAGGCCATCGAGTCCGACCCGGGACCAGGGCAAGACATGGTCGACCTGCCGATCGCGCCGAATGCGAGACGCGCAGTAGAAGCATTGCGGCCCGTAAGCCGCGGCGAGCACCTCTGCCGGCCGCGTAAGCGACACTCGATCCGCGCCGAATAGGTGCTGAGCAACGTCTGGCTCATCCGCTAGGAAGGAGTTCATGCCGCGCACGTCCTGTGCCCACGCGAGTTGGAACGCAGGTTTGAGCAGCGGGGCCAATCTGGACAGGGATCGCGCAACTCCCGGCAGCAGCCAGATCTGGTTGCCATGCTCCCTGATCGATCGTTTCGTTGCGCTGTCGAGCCACGGTTCGTCGTATAGGAAATGCTCGGCCCGGGCCGACGTACCTACGTTCTGGAGCAGTTTGAGCGGGTAGCGGACGACATTGTCCTTCACCGCCGCCACGCAGAATTCGTACGCATCGGGCGCAAGAAGCTTCGCGGTCTCGAGCGGGATCTCACGGTGCCCTGCGACTGCATTGCGCAAGTTGGACAACGCCTTGAGGATCACGCTTCGCCCATCAGACGATTGCCGCAGGACCTGTCCTTCGAACGGACGCAGCTGACCCCAGTACTGCTCCATGACCCGCACGGTGAGCACATCGAGGTCGATCGGGACCTTCGCATCCGGATCGGCCGGTGCAAGTTCCACAGCAAGGTCCAGCAAGGCCACAGCTACTGCCAGCTTGTACGTGCCGGTTCGCCGGCCATCGTCGAGCACGGCGACCATCTTCTGGCCGACGGCAAGCGGGTCCACCGGCGACGTCATGGCGCCAGGCTAGTGGACAATGAGAGTCGTGACCGAGTATCCCGCCGCCAGTACAGTCGACGATTTCCATGCCAACCTCGCGGTCATCCGGGCGCGCATCGACGACGCGGCGCGGGCGGCCGGGCGCGACCCCGCGGAGGTCCGACTACTACCGGTGTCGAAGACGGTCGAGTCCGACCGACTCCGAAATGCAGTCGCCGCCGGCTGCGACTGGTTCGGCGAGAACAAGGTCCAAGAGGTCAAGCGCAAGCACGGCGAGCTCGCTGATACGGGGGTGAAGTGGTCGGTGATCGGGCACCTGCAGACCAACAAGGCCAAGGACGTCGCCGCTCTCGCCGACGAGTTCCAAGCGCTCGACAGTCTTCGCGTCGCTGCGGCCCTCGACCGGCGGCTTCAGACGCTGGGTCGCGGAATCGACGTCCTTGTACAGGTCAACACGTCCAGCGAGGAGTCCAAGTTCGGGTTGCACCCCGACGACCTCGCCGGCTTCCTCACCGAACTGGCCCCCTTCTCGTCGCTACGCGTGCGCGGGTTGATGACGCTGGCGGCACTCTCCGCCGACGCCGAGCGGGTGCGTGGCTGTTTCGCCCTGCTGCGCGACCTGCGCGACCGCGCACGTGACACCGACCCCGATCTCATCGGGCCCGGAGAACTGTCGATGGGTATGTCCGGCGACTTTGAGACCGCCATCGAGCAGGGGTCCACCTGCGTCCGCGTCGGCCAGGCGATCTTCGGTGCCCGCGCCACCCCGGACAGCCATTACTGGCCGAACTGATCTCCCGCTACTCGTCGGCGATCGATTCGGAGATGTTCATCCGCGCCGCCCGGACCGCGGGCGTGAGCGCGCCGACGAGGCACAAGCCCACCGACACCACGACGTAGATCAGCGTCGACCACTGCGGCGAGTAGTGCACCGCGATCGAGGTGGCCGCAGTCAGGATCTGGTCGCTGATCAGGTGCAGCAACGCACCCAGGATGAGGCCGGCCAACGAGCCGATGACGGCGATCGCTGCCGCCTCGGCCAACACCATTCGGAAGACGAAACGCCGCGACGCCCCGAGCGCGCGCAGCACGGCTAACTCTCGGCGTCGTTCGATCACGCTCAGCAGCAACGTGTTGAGCAGTGCCACCGCGGCCGCTACCGACACGATCCACTGGATCGCGACGGTGAACGCCCCGGACTGTTCAGCCGACTGTTGCGTCGCACGCACGGCCTCCTCGCCCGAATACACGTACAGCGGCAGTCGCCCGGCGGAATAGCGGGCCGCGACCGCGTCCAATCCCGCGCGCACCTGATCGACGTCGGCGCCCTCGTCGGCCATGATCTGCAGGAACGTCGCGCCCGGTCGGTCGAACCACTTCTGCAGCAGTGCCAAAGAGATGGCTGCGCTGCCCGAATCCAGCGCGACGTAGTCGACGACGTCGCGCACGACCAACCCGTGGTAGCCGGTCGGCGTGGCCAACACCACCTCGTCGCCGATCGACCGCCCCAGGTTGCGGGCGGCCACTGACGACAACACGATGCCGTCCCCGTCGAGGATCTGCCGCAGCGCGGCCTGGTCGGTCTTGTGCATATACGGTGCGCTCAGGCCTGGAGCCAAGCCCTGCACCAGGATGCGTGCCTCGCCGACGTTGACCCCGGCCCACTGGGAGGCCGCCACACGTTCGACGCCCGGCACCCTCGCGGCCGCCGCGGCCACGTCGTCGCCGAAGGTCGGGCCGGTCGGAATGCCGTCGCGGTTCGACGTCGAGAGGTAGAACGCCGGCTCACCGAGGCCCTGCAGCGACCCCGAGAGCGACGACACCAGGTTCTGCAACGCCCCAGAGGTCCCCATACCGACGGCGATCGCGACCGCGACCGTCATCACCGTCGCCCAGACGCGGCGCGACGCGCGGGCGGTGTTGACCGCCGCAAGTGTGCCCGGCGCACCGAATCGGCCGGCAAGAGCGGTCACCCCGCGCACCAGCGGTCCGGTGAGAGCGAAGCACAGCAACAGCCCACTCGCTCCGAATACGGCGCCGGCGATGATGGCGGTACGCCCGGGCACCGACGTCGCCAGCACCCACGAGGCCGCGATGCCGACCAGCCCGCCAACCGCCGCAACGGCCACGACCGGGCGCGACAGCGGCTTGTCAACGTCGCCGCCGGCCGCCGACATCGCCTCCACCGGCGACACCGAGAACACTGTCCGTGCCGCCAACGCCGTCGCGGCCACACACGCGGCAATGCACGCCGCCAGCGCCACGAAGGGTGCGAACACCGGCAGGTGATAGTTGACTGACGCACCGACGGAGTTCAGGGTCATCTCCGGCAGCCGACTGATCGCCCAGCGGCCCGCGAGGATGCCGACCGGAATGCCGATCAGGCCGCCGAGGAAGCCGTAGAAGGCCGCCTCTCCCAGCATGTCTCCGACCAACTGCCCGCGCCGCGCTCCCAATGCGCGCACCATCGCGAGCGCGGACCGGCGCGAAGCCACCGCCATGTTCATCGTGTTGAAGACGAGGAACCCGGCGATCACCAGCGAGATGACCGAAACCAGCAGGGTCGAGTCCCGGGTCACCGCGGTGGCGACCTCGGCCTGCTTCTGCCGGAACGCGGGGTCGACGACGACGGCGCGTCCGTTCACGACCTGGACGGCACGCTCGCGCATCTGCGACATATCGGCGCCGGGTTTCGCGACGACCAGCAGCGAGTCGACACGCCCGTCGCCCGCGTCGAACCCGGTCATCCGCTGGGCCAGCGGCAGGTAGGCGAAGAGGAAGTTCCCGCGGTTGAGGACTTCGGTGCCCTTTGCCGGCGCGATCCGCAAGACGGTGACGTCGACGCCGTTGACGACTACCTTCTCGCCTTCAGCGAGGCCGGTTCCCGGACCCGCGATTACACCGGTCTGTAGGTCGGCGAGGTCCACACCCTCGCCCGCGCCCACAGTCGCCATCGCATCGCGCAGCTGCGGCGACAACTGCGTCACGCGTTGATCGGATCCGATGAGCAGGCTCAGCTTCGGATCAGCGGACGGCGCGCCCGGCGGGTCGATGCGCACTTGGGCTCGGATCATCGGGACCACGGCCTGCGCACCGGGCAGCTCACGGCGCAACTGCCCCGCCAGGTCGGCGGGCAGACCGGAATCGGAGATCGCCGCGATCTCGAGATCGGCGTCGCCGGTCAACGCGGCGGTCAGGTCGCGCACCGAACCGGTCAGTGAACCGAACGTGCCGAATACCGCTACCAGCAGCGCCGAGGCGACGACGATCACCGAGAGCGACGTGACGACCCGCAACCGATGGGTGACGATCTCACGTAGGTTCAGCAGCCGCACCCGGGTCGCGCCCGCGCGCAGCCGGGCTGCGACCCCCATCAGAGGACGACCCGCCCGTCGCGCACCGTGATGATCTGGTCGGTCGCCGCCGCCGCGTTGGCGTCGTGGGTGACCATGACGACGAGGCGGTCAGGGCGGTCGTGGGCCAGGGTGGCGAGGAGGTCGAGGACATCACGGCCGGTGCGGCTGTCGAGATTGCCCGTCGGCTCGTCGGCGAGCACGATCGCCGGGTCCATGATGAGCGAGCGGGCGATCGCGACACGCTGCATCTGGCCACCCGACAGCTCGTTGGGGCGGTGGTCGATGCGGTCACCGAGGCCGACCCGCTCGAGTAGAGCCACGGCCTCCGGTTTCGCTTTGCGCAGCGACTGGTTGTCCAGCAAGCGCGGAAGGGCGACGTTCTCCCACGCCGACATCGTCGGGACCAGGTTGAAGAATTGGAAGATGAATCCCACGCGGCGGCGGCGGAACTCCGACGCGGCAGCATCGTCGAGGCCGGTCAGCGGCACACCGTCGACGACAATCTCCCCTGCTGTCGGTTGGTCGAGCGCGCCGAGGATGTGCAGCAGCGTCGACTTACCCGCGCCCGAGGGGCCCACGATCGACACGAAACGTCCGCCGGCCAGATCGAGGTCGACGCCATCGAGGGCGCGGACAGCCGTGTCGCCGAAGGCGTATTCACGCACCAATCCGCGCGCACTGACCAACGGCGGCGCGACGACGCTACGGGTGATGTTGGGGCTCACGCACCGACCTCGCCTTCGCGCCACCGGCCGTCGTGCCACAAGCGTCGCAGGGCTTCAGTCGCTCCGTCGATGTCGATGCCTTTGCCCGCCAACCACTCGTCGTCGAAGTAGGTCGTCGCGTAGCGCTCACCCGGGTCGCACAGCAGCGTCACCACCGATCCCGGTTCGCGTGAGGCAACCATTTCGGCGACGAGGAGCAGGGCGCCGTGGATGTTCGTACCGGTCGACGGGCCGACGCGGCGGTCGAGCAGCCCGGAGAAGAACCGCATGGCCGCGATCGACGCCGAGTCGGGTACCGCGAGCATCCGGTCGATCACCTGGGAGACGAACGACGGCTCGACCCGCGGGCGACCGATGCCCTCGATGCGCGAGCCGACATCGCTGCGCAGCGACCCGTCGCCGGTCTCGTAGGCGGGGAAGAACACCGAGTTCTCCGGGTCGACCACACACAGACACGTGTCATGGCCGCGGTAGCGCAGATAGCGTCCCAGCGTCGCCGACGTACCGCCGGTCCCCGCGCCGACGACCGTCCAGCTGGGGATCGGGTACCGCTCGTCGGCTAGCTGGTCGAAGATCGATTCGGCGATGTTGTTGTTGCCGCGCCAATCGGTGGCGCGCTCGGCCATCGTGAATTGGTCGATGAAGTGGCCGCCGAGCTCATCCGCGAGCTGTGCGGCGACGTCGTACACGTCGGCGGGGTTGTCGACGAAGTGGCAACGACCGCTCTGGCGTTCGATCAACCGCACTTTCTCCGGTGAAGTGCCCGCCGCCATGACCGCCACGAACGGCACGCCGATCAGCTTGGCGAAGTAGGCCTCCGACACCGCGGTGGACCCCGATGACGCCTCGATGACGGTCGTCGACTCGTCGATCCAACCGTTGCACAGCGCGTAGAGGAACAGCGATCGCGCAAGGCGGTGCTTGAGCGAGCCGGTGGGATGGGTCGATTCGTCCTTGACGTAAAGGTCGACACCGGCGGGCCGGCCGTCGTCTCCGGTCCATCGCGACCACGCCGGGAGTGGGATGCGCAGCAGGTGGGTGTCGGCGGAGCGTCGGGTGTCGGCCTCGATCGTGTGCACCGCTTCGCGGACCCAGTCACGGTTGACCCGGTGGTCGACGCTGCGGGTCATGGGCGCCTCAGCGCTCATCGCCGCGACTCACTTGCCCGGCTTGCGCAGCCGGCCCTGCAACTCCTGCCGTCGGCGCGCACGCTCGGCGTCGACGGCCGCGATACGGGTGTTCACATTGGTGCGCAGCGACTTGAAGAGCAGCAGGCCCAGCGGCAGCGCGATCAGCACGCCGAATGCCACGGCGACGATGAGCGGGACCGTCTGGCCCGCCAGCTTGCCGATACCCATGATTGCGGCGGCGATGACCGCGACCAACACCAGACGCGCACCTGCGTAGGCAGCGATGGCTCCGATCAATCCGGGTACTCCGGTCGGCGCTGGTGCGTCCTCCGACGATGGTTCGGGACTGTGTTCCTCGGTCACATGCCCACCCTATCCGGCCCGTACCGCAGACGGGATTGACGGTCACAGGAGGGCTACAAAACGTCAAACCCGACAATTTGACCATGTCTTTACCTAGTGATGACGGTTCGAACACCCGACCCTTGAGCGAGTAGAACGGTGTCACGGAGTCCAACACGACCGATTCGACGAAGAAGGGCACATCGTGACGATCCTCGACAACCCGGCCGGCATCACCGCCGCCGGCGCCAGCCAGTTCAACCTCAAGCCCGCCGACGTCGCCGCCATGTTCAGCGTCAACCCTAAGACGGTGGCCCGGTGGTCGACGGCTGGCATCCTGCAGTCGATCCGCACTCCCGGCGGGCACCGCCGCTACCGCGAGTCCGACGTCGTCGCGCTGCTGAACAACCGCTCCGCCCTCGCCCTGGACTAATCCCCTCGCGTTACGATTTCGCCGCCAGAGGCGAAAGAGTAAGCATGAGGTGGACCATCGCCCAGACCGGGCTATTCATCATCTCGCTGGCGTGTGACCAGCGTCGTGATGGCCGGCATCGCGTGGATACAGATCGGCGCGACGGCGGCCTGCGAAACTCGCTGGCGGGTATGAGTGACTGGGGTCCGGTCGCGAGGTTGCGAACCTAGGAATCGCGGTCCTGGTTCTTACGACGCAGGTCGAGGAGGAAATCCGGATCATCGTCGGGACCGATCGGCCCGCGCGGAGTCGGGCGGCGCGGCGTCGAATCGCCAGGCGCTTGGGTCATACGCCATAGGACCACGCCCAGCACAACGACGAGGATGAGCAGGATCAGATAGAGCACGGCGGACCTCCTACTGCCCAGGGTACGCGAGAGCTAGACGCCGGCGTAGGAGTGCAGGCCGGCGATGACGAGGTTGATCGCGAACAGATTGAACAACACCGTCGCGAAGCCGGCGACGTTGATGGCGGCCGCCTGGACGCGCCACCCGGCCGTCGCTCGAGCGTGCAGGTAGGCGGCGTAGACCACCCACGTGATGAACGAGACGACCTCTTTGGGATCCCAACCCCAGTAGCGGCCCCAAGCGTGCTCGGCCCAGATCGCGCCGCACATGACGCCGAGGCTGAACAACGGGAACGCGAACACCACGCACCGGTAGGCGATGCGGTCCAGGCGCTCGGATGCGTCTTCGCCGAACCAGCCGAACCGCAGGCTCAGCAGGTACAGGATGCTGGCGACACCGGAGACCAGTAGGACGCCCGAGCTGATCGAGATGATCGACACGTGGACGACCAGCCAGTACGACTTCAGCGCCGGCACCACGGGACTGGCCGCGGTGAAGAGGAAGCGGTCGTTGATGACCAGCAGCAGCAACACCGTCGCCACCACGAACGCCAAGTACTTGCGGTTCTCCGGCGCCCGCAGTGCGATGAGCCCGCCGACCAGACACGCGATCATCGTCAGTGAGATGAACTCGTACATGTTGCCCCAGGGGGCACGGCTCGTGGCGATTCCGCGGGTGACGATGGATCCCAGGTGGGCGAGCATGCCGACGAGCGCCACCGCATAGCCCATGTTGACGAACCGCTGGCCGCCCGAAGCGCGCTCGACCGGGACCACCCGGCCCGGCGCCGACTGTCCGGCGTCGACGACCGTCCCCGCACCCGCGCGTGCGAACACCGCCGGGCGCTGACCCGCCACCGCCGAACGCGTCGCGGCGAAACCGGCGAAGAGCAGCAGCACGGCCACCGCGTAGACGCCCAGGGCCGTGCCGTAAAGGACATCCGACCAGCGCGACAGGGTTTCGTCGACGTGGACCGCCACCTCACCGGGGGCGTTCGCAAGCATCTCGATCACGTCATCACCTCGAACCATCTGCGCCGAGCACCAGCTCGCGCGCCTGCTCGGAGAAGCCGTCGCCCCACCCCGCTGAATCGGTGCGGGCCAGGCCGGCCACCGTTACTACAGTACGTCGTTGACCGTCGGGTCCGTCATCGAGCACCCGGATGCGGGCCCATACGCGACGCCGCTTCACCAGCAGCGAGACGAGCAGCCCGAGCAGCATCACGACCGCCGACACCAGCACCCACAACTGCGCCGGGTCGTTGGACACCTGTATCGACACCCACCGCTGGTAGCCGTCGAACGTCACCGTCGTGCCGTTGTCGAGGTGCAGCACCCTGCCCGGCTTCAGGTTCGCCTGCCCGACACGTCTGAGCTGCCCGCTGTGCATCAGCGCGGTGTCCAGCGCATAGGCGTTCTGCGGCCGACCCGAGTCCAGGCCGGTGTCGCCTCGGTATACGCGGATCGCGACGTACGGGTCCTTCGGGATCGGCGACGACGACGAAAGCAATGTGCCGTCGAACTTCGCCGTCGGTGCGAAGATGCCCTCGATGCCGATCTGGTTTCGACGGCGGTCCTTTTCGACGGGGAACATGCCCGCGGGCGGGTCGACGCGCACCGCGCCCGAGGACAGCATCGTCTGCATCTCGTCGGGAGCGAACGGCACCGTCTGGGTGCGCTTCTGACCGTCGGGGAATGTCACCGTGAACGTCGGGGCGAATCCGTTTCCGAGTACGTACACGCGGCTGCCGGCCAGGCGCAGCGGTTCGTTGACGCGCACCCGCGCCAGCGGCCACGTGCCCGGATCAGTGGTCGGCGCACCTTCGGTGTATCGCATCATCGCGGTGTACATGTCCGGTTGCCCGGACGGCAGGAACGTGGCGGTGAAGTCGTCGACGCGGATGCAAAACGGCTGCAAGTCGGTGCCGTCGACGAGGCGACCGGCCCGGAACGAGTCGTAGACCGCGGTCGAGGTGTTGCACATGCCCTCCTCACCGTCGGCGACGAGGCTGCGGGTGCCCTCGTAGCCCCACATCTTGCCGACGGCGACGGCGATGAGCAGGCTCAACAGGGCGAAGTGGAAGACGAGGTTGCCGAACTCGCGCAGATAGCCCTTCTCTGCGGACACCTCGTAGGTCCCGACCTTGCTCTGATCGGGCGGATAGATCGTCGATCGCCAGCCGCGCAGATTGCCGCGGATGCGCTGCGCGAGCTGCTCGGGGTCGACGTCGCCGTCGACGACGATCTCCTCGTGGCGTGGCATGCGGGCCAGGTTGCGCGGCACCGGCACCGGGCGGGCCCGCAGGCTGCGCAGGTGCTCGGCCATGCGCGGCAGCAGACACCCGACCAACGAGACGAAGAGCAGGGCGTAGATCGCCGTGAACCAGCTGCTGGCGAACACGTCGAACAGTTGCAGGCGGTCCATGATGGTGCCCAGCCGCCCGTGGTTGTCGATGTAGGCCTGCGTCTTGGCCGCGTTGAGCGGTCGCTGCGGCAGCAGTGCGCCGGGGATCGCCGCGACGGCAAGCAGGAACAGTAGTGCCAGCGCGGTGCGCATCGACGTCAGGGAGCGCCACAAGTTGCGCGTGGGGGCCACGAGGTAGCGCTGCAGCGACGACGGGCGCGACGGGGGCTGCGGCGGTGTCTCGGGTGGCCTGGTGGCCACGGCGCCGCTCACAGCAGGATCCCGGCGTCGGGGGCGAACCGCGTCTGCAGCCACGCCACGAAGTGGTCCCACGCCCCGGTCACCAGCGCGAAGCCGACGAGCAGCAGTGCGATACCGCCGATGATCTGCAGGGTGCGGGTGTGCGCGCGCAACCATCCCCAGCTGCGCACGGCCCACGTCGAGGAGAGCGCAAGCACCACGAACGGGATGCCCAGGCCCGCGCAGTAGGCCACCATCATCGCGACGCCCTTGGCCGCGGTCGCCCCCTCGGTCCCGGTGACGGTCGCGACGATCGCCACCAGCGTCGGCCCCAAGCAGGGCGTCCAGCCGAGCGCGAAAACCGCACCCAGCAGCGGTGCGGCAAAGACCCCGAGGCGCCCGCCGTCGACGCGTTCGGCGGAGAACCGGCGGTCGGTCTGCAGCGCGGGGACCAGGCCGATGAACACCAGTCCCATGACAATGGTGATCAGGCCCCCGACGATCTGCAGCGGCCGGCCGCCGGCCCCGCTGAACCGATCGGTGATCCCGAAGACGGTGGCCATCGCCAGCACGAACACGACGGTGAACCCGGCGACGAACAGCAGCGCTGCCCCGACCACCCGCCGCGCACCGACGTGTTCCTCCTGCCGCGACTGCGCGACGGTGACCGCGGGCGCCTGCGCGCCGACCAGGCCGGCCAGGAACGAAAGGTAGCCCGGGACCAGCGGAACGACGCACGGCGAGGCGAAGGACAACAGGCCAGCCACGACGCACGCGCCGAGCGCCAGCAGCAGCGGCCCGGAGGTCGCTGCGTCAGAGAGCGCGCTGGCGGTGTTCACTTCGCTGGGTTCATTTTTCTGCGGCCACCCGGTTGACGGCCTCTTTGAGCTCGACCGCCTCGACGGCGCGCAGATACACCACCGCCGGACGGTGCTGACGGTCGAGGATCACCGTCGTCGGGACCACCGACGTCGGGGTCGTCAGCGCGGCGAGCCGGGCACCGGAGAAGTCGTAGATCGATGGGTAAGTGATGCCGCGGTCGGCGACGAAATCGCGGGCCGCGCCCCGGTTGTCGCGCAGGTTGATCCCGAGGAACGCGACGCCCTGGTCGCGGGTCTGCTCGTACGTCCGCTGCAGCAGGTCGGCCTCGCCGCGGCAGGGCCCGCACCACGAGCCCCACACGTTCACGACGACGACGTCGCCGTCGAAGTCCGACACTGCGACCTGCTTGTCGGTGACCAGCTCCGGCCCCGACAGCGGCGCGACCGGCTTGCGCTGCGACGGCTCGTAGTTGATGACGGTCTGCCCGCCGGGCGATACGAATTCCCAGGTGTCGCCCTGCCGTACGGCATCCTTGCCGGTACCGCAGCCCGCAAGCACCGTCGCACCGAGCACGACGGCAAGCAGCGCCGTGGCAAGTGCGGCGGGCCGTCGAACCGAGAACCTGACAAGCCGCACGTTCAGGCCCCCCGGATCAGCGGATCGGTGGCGCCGGCAGGCTCGGAGTAGACGATGTCGATAAGCGCATCACCGTCGTAGACGAGACTGGTCACCGAGGCCAGCGAGCACTGGCGGTGGCGCGGGTCGTGCCAAAGACGCTGACCCTCCAGGAAGCGGCGCAGCGTATATACCGGCAGCTGGTGGCTCACACAGACGACCTCGCTGCCGCGCGCCGCATCGCGGGCGGTGGTGGCCGCCCCCAGCATGCGGTGGGCGATCTGGATGTACGGCTCGCCCCATGACGGGGTGAAGGGGTCACGCAACTTCGCCCAGTGACGCGGCCGGCCCAGCACACCGTCGCCGACGGAGACCTTCAAACCCTCGAAGGCGTTGTCCGCCTCGATCAGATCGTCGTTGGTGATGATCTCCAGCCCGTGCGACGTCGCGATCGGCGTCGCGGTCTCCTGGGCCCGCTGCAGCGGCGAGGCGAAGACGGCGGCGATCTCGTGGTCGGCGAAGGCATCGGCGACGGCCTGCGCCTGCCCGCGCCCGGTCTCCGAGAGGGCGAACCCGGGCAGCCGCCCGTACAGGATGCCCGACGGGTTGAACACCTCGCCGTGACGCATCATGTGGACGACGGTGTGCTCGCCGGTGCGCGTACCACTGCTGCGGATGATCTTCTCGCTCATCGGTTGTCCTACTCCCCGCTCGTGGCGGCTGCGGCCGCGGCGGCTGCACCCGGCAGCGCGGCGGCGATGGTGGCGAAGGCGTCGTCGTCGAGGGCGGCCGAGACGAACCACGCCTCGAACGCGCTCGGCGGCGGATACACCCCGGCGTCGAGCATCGCGTGGAAGAACGGGGCGAACCGGTAGGTCTGCGTGGCGCGAACCTGGTCGTAGTTGGTGATCGGCGTCGACGGGTCGTCGGTGAAGAAGACGCTGACGAGATTCCCGGCGAACTGCACCCGGTGCCCGACGCCGGCCGCATCCAGTGCCTCCCCGAGCATCGCGCCTATCCGCTGCGCATTGGCGTCGAGTGCCGCATAGACGGCCGCATCGGCGTTGCGCAGCGTCGCCAAGCCGGCCGCCACCGCGACGGGGTTCCCCGAGAGGGTCCCGGCCTGGTAGACGGGCCCCATCGGTGCGAGACGGCCCATGATGTCGGCGCGCCCGCCGAATGCCGCGGCGGGCAGCCCGCCACTCATCACTTTGCCGAAGGTGTAGAGGTCCGCGGCGACACCCTCCAGGCCGAACCAGCCCGCGGGGCTGACGCGGAAACCGGTCATCACCTCGTCGATGATCAGCAGTGCCCCGTTCTCGTCGCAGAGGCGGCGCAGGCCGGCATTGAAGCCGGGCAGCGGTGGGACGGCGCCCATGTTGCCCGCGGCGGCCTCGGTGATGACGGCGGCGATCTGACCGTCGTGGTCGGCGAATGCGGCCTCCACAGCGGCGAGGTCGTTATACGGGAGGACGATCGTGTCGTGCGCGGCAGCACCGGTCACGCCGGGCGAGGTCGGCAGGCCGAGTGTCGCCACACCCGACCCGGCCTCGGCGAGCAGCGCGTCGACGTGACCGTGGTAGCAGCCGGCGAACTTGATGATCTTGGCGCGGCCGGTGAAGCCGCGGGCCAGCCGCACTGCCGACATGGTGGCCTCGGTACCGGAGTTGACCAGGCGTACTTCCTCGACGGGGTCGACGCGCGCGACGATCTCCTCGGCGAGTTCAACCTCGCCCAGGGTGGGTGCCCCGAACGACAGGCCGCCGGTGGCCGCGCTGCGGACCGCATCGACGATCGCCGGGTGGGCGTGGCCGAGGATCATCGGGCCCCACGAGCACACCAAGTCGACGTAAACGTTGTCGTCGGCATCGGTCAGGTGGCAGCCCCGCGCCGAGGTGATGAAGCGCGGTGTGCCGCCGACGGCGGAGAACGCGCGGACGGGCGAATTCACACCGCCGGGGATGACTTTGGCGGCGCGGGTGAACATCTCGGCCGACACGGCGGTACCGCGCACACGGTGATCGGGGGACGCAGTCACGACGTCCAGTGTGGCAAAGTCACCCGGCAAACCCCCAATCGGCTCAGGCAGCTGTCAGGTTGCCGCGCCATCTCACCGCAGCGCAGCGGCAACGGCGTCGGCGATCCCCCGCTGACCTGCGGCGTTGGGATGCACCGTGGTGCGCGTCCGCGCCCCGACCATCGGCTCCACCCAGCGTCGGTCCGGTGGTGCGCACGCATCGCGTCCCGCCGAGGCCGACCACGTGTCCACATAGGTGGCGCCTCCGGTCGTCGCGGCGGCGGCGATGGCACGGTTGAGCCGCACCTGCAGGTCGTCGAGGTAGGCGACATCGCCGGCCGCGATGCGCATCACCGGGTAGCAACCTCCGCGTGCCGGAAGGATGCGCGGGTACCCGACGACGAGCAGCCGCGCGTTGGGTGCGCGGCGCTTGACCAGTGCCACCGCGTCGACGAGGGCGGGCGCGATCGTCGTGGCCACCTCGTCGTCGAATCGGGCACCGCTGCTCCGGCGGCACGGATCGCCGTCGACATCGGTCTCGGCGACGGCGCTGCACGCGTTGACCGCGTCGGCGAAGAGACGGCCGTCATTGCCGCCGATCAGGAGGGTGACGAGTTCGGTCGACGGCCCCAGTACGTCGGCCTGCGGTGCGACTCCGAAATACTGTGCGACGGTGAGATCGGCGGTGGTGGCGGCTCCGCATGAGACGTCGGCGAACTCGGCGGCGCCTAGCCCGCGCAATCGGCTCCGTGCCGCGATCGTGCCGTCGTGAAGGCCGCGTGCGATCAACTGCCCAAAGTTGAGCTGCGAGCGCAGACACATCGCCGGGGAATCGGGAACAGTCGGGTCGATCCCCGATCCGGCTGCGAAGCTGTCGCCCAGGTGGGCGTAGCGGGCGGTGGACACTTCGGGCTGCGTGGTGACCTCGGGCTGCGGATCGCCTCGGGTACACGCTGTGGTCAATGCCCCAACAACCAACAGTGCCGCGGCCACACGGTTCAACACCACTCGATCAGGCTAGTTCGCAACCCTGCACGCTTTCGACAACCCAACGCCGATCGCCGGATCGACGCGGCATTGACGAAGCCCTGTGGGATTGCGCGGCCCAAAGACGGGCGAAACGAATACGGTAGAACCCATGGCTGCCGAAATCGATCCGACGACACCCGACCAAATCACCGACACCACCACCGTCGACGGCCTGCGCGCCGCGCTGGACGGCCGGTGGAAGGACGTCCGCGACGAGCTGCGCATCGCATTGGACCGTGCCGACCTCCTCCCCGATCCCGCGCTCGACCTGGGTCCCTCGCGGGCGAAGATCCTCGCCGAGATGAAGGAGCTGGCCTCGCAGAACTTTGCGTCGGCGGGCTTCCGCACCGAGCACGGTGGTACCGGCGACGTCGGCCGGGCGATCGTCGGCATCGAGATGCTGGGTTACGCGGACCTGTCGCTCATGGTGAAGTCGGGCGTCCAGTGGGGCCTGTTCGGCGGTGCGGTGGAGAACCTGGGCACCGCACGCCACCACGAGCGCTACGTCGCCGACCTCATCGACCTCAAACTGCTCGGCTCGTTCGGCATGACCGAAACCGGGCACGGCTCCAACGTGCAGGCACTGGAGACCACCGCGACCTATGACCCGAACACCGGTGAGTTCGTGATCGATTCGACGACACCCTTGGCCCGCAAGGACTACATCGGCGGTGCCGGCGAGCATGCCACCGTGTCGGCCGTGTTCGCGCAGCTGATCACCGGCGGGCCCGGCGAGGAGCCGACCAACCGCGGCGTGCACTGCTTCTTCGTGCCGGTGCGCGGCGACGACGGCGAGGATCTACCCGGCGTCACGACCTCCGACTGCGGCTACAAGGGCGGATTGCGCGGCGTCGACAACGGACGCTTCGTGTTCAACGAGGTCCGCATCCCACGGGAGAACCTTCTCAACCGGTACGCCGACGTGGCCGCGGACGGCACCTACAGCTCGCCGATCGAGAGCGACAACCGCCGGTTCTTCACCATGCTCGGCACTCTGATCCGGGGCCGTGTCTCGGTAGGCGCGACGGCCGGCGCGGCGGCCCGCAAGGCACTGGCCCTCGCGATCCGGTACGCACTGGTGCGCAAGCAGTTCGATGCCCCCGACGGCACCTATGAGATCACCATCCTCGACTACCGCGCCCATCAGCGGAAGCTGCTGCCACTGTTGGCGAAGTCATATGCGATCGCGTTCGCGCAGAATGAGTTGACCGCCGAGCTGCACGACGTCCAGTCACTCGAGGCCGACACCGTCGACCCGCACCGGCAGCGGCTGCTGGAAAGCTGGGCCGCCGGGCTCAAGGCGTACGGCAGCGGCCACGCCAGCCACACCATCAACGTGTGCCGCGAAGCGTGCGGCGGCGCCGGCTACCTCGACGAGAACCAACTGTCGATCCTGCGCGGCGACATCGATGTATTCACGACCTTCGAGGGTGACAACACGGTGCTGACGCAACTCGTCGGCAAGGAACTGCTGGGCTCCTACTCCGACGAGATGCGCGGGCTCAACGCTGCGGGCTGGGTGCGGTTCGTGGCCGGGATGGTCGGCGACGTCGTGGCCGAGAAGACCGCGGTGCGCCAGGTCGTGCAAACCCTGCTGGACTCCTCCGACGAGGATCCCGATAAGTCAGAGCTGACCAACCGCGGCACGCAGATCCGCCTGTTCCGCAATCGTGAGGACCACCTGCGACGCACCTGCGCGCAGCGGCTGCGCAAGGCCGCCGACGCCGACGACCCGTTCACCGTCTTCAACAACACGCAGGACCACTTGCTCAAGGCAGCGACCGCCCACACCGAGCGCCTGGTCCTCGAGTCGTTCATCGAGGCCATCGACAAGTGTGATTCGCGGTCGGCGGCGGAGCTGCTCGGCAAGGTCTGCGACCTGTTCGTGTACTCGGCGCTCGAAGCCGACCTGTCCTGGTTCCTGATGCATCGGCACGTATCGGTCGAGCGTGCCAAGGCGATCCGTCGTGGGGTCAATGACCTCTGCGAGCAGTTGCGCCCACACGCGCGCACTCTCGTCGACGCATTCGGCATCCCCGAGGCGCTCCTCACCGCGCCGATGCTCGAGCACGGCTGAGCCGACGACTAGAGGCCCATCTTCACGGCCAGATGCGCCTCGGTGAGCTCGATGCGCAACCGTTCGACGTCGCGCGCCCAGGCCTGCGCCAGCTTCCCGTTCACCATCCGGATACCGATGCCCTTCCGGCCGCGCGGAACCGCGGGGAGCTCGCCCAGCGCGGTGGCCTTCTCCCAGTCCTTGTAGTCGTTACCGGTGTTGGGCGGGTAGATCTTCGCGATATCGGCCAGGTTGATCCGGCGGGTCCCACAGCGGAGTGTCCTGTCGGTGAGCTCAACGCTGGCGTAGGTCCGAGCCGCGGTGATGAACAGGTATGTCGGCCCGGTGATGACGATGAAGAAGATGATCATCACCGGCCAGTGGACCTGCCCCGGACCGAGGGCCTCCATGAGCAGGATCGCCCCGATGAGGACCGGGCCGATCAGCATCGGCCACCAACCGCTGCCCTGCTCGGCGAACAACACCTCGCCAAAGTCCTCGTCGACGGGCGAGAGGCCGTCATCGGGCGCGGCAGACCCATCGGCGTCATTCGAGTCGTCGTCCGCAAGATCGACCTCGTCCAGGTCGACCTTCTCCAGGCTGACCTCGTCCTGTTGATCGTCTACCAGGTCGGCGGCGTCGAAATCCTCGTCGTTAGAGCCGACGCGCTCGGCGGGGTCACTCATGGGGGTGTCCCGTCCCTTCGTTCCGGTGGTTAGGCGCGGGCGGCTGCGAATATCCCTGCCACGGCGTAGTCGGGAAGGCCTGCGCCAACGCGGCCGGTGTCTTGGCGTAGGCCCGGAACTGGGCCATCTCGCGGCAGTAGGTGTCCGCGTCGCGTCGCATGAGTAGCAGGAGCGCCGCGGCCGCGCACACCCCGGCGACGATCTGCGGCGCCTGCGTCCAGACCCGCTCGCCGGCGAATGCCATAACCCCGCCGACGAGGACATACGCACTCAGGCCCGACAGGATCAGCCGCGCCCAGGTGTATCCAGCGCGCGCGAAGTACATCGCAGTCAGGGCGATCGCCGCGCCAACCAGGACAGCCACGACCAAAGATGCGACGATCAGCCCGGGGTTGGTCATCATTTCTGCCGACCGGCGCACGGTCTCGCTCGCGTCTTTGGGCAGTTCCGCCAACCGCTTGTCCATCGCGTCGCGCACCGTCGGGTAGCTCCCGATCTGGGTCAGCGCCAGCGCCACGATGACCACGAGCCACAGTTCAGTGGCAATCGCGATCGAGCTGATCAGCGCGGGCCGCTGGGGTGGTTGCGGCGGCATCGGGCCCGCGGGCTGGGCAACGGTCATGACTACCAGGTTACTGACCGGCCGACCCACTCACCCAACCGGCGACCTCGGCCGCCCAGTAGGTGAGGACGATCGACGCACCGGCGCGCCGGATCGACGTCAATGATTCGAGCACTGCGGACCGCCGGTCGATCCAGCCCCGCTCTGCGGCAGCGCTGATCATCGAGTACTCGCCGCTGACCTGATACGCGGCGACGGGGGCCGGCGAGTGCGCGGCCACGTCGGCGAGGATGTCGAGGTAGCCCATCGCCGGCTTCACCATGACCAGGTCGGCGCCCTCGGCGAGGTCGAGCTCCAATTCGCGCAGCGCCTCGGCACGGTTGGCCGGATCCTGTTGGTAGGTGCGCCGATCCCCGTCCAACGACGAGTCCACGGCATCGCGAAACGGGCCGTAGAAAGCCGACGCGTACTTCGCGGTGTAGGCGAGCAGTGCCGTGTCGGTGTGGCCGGCCTCGTCGAGCGCCGCGCGGATGGCGGCGATCTGGCCGTCCATCATCCCGCTGGGACCGAGCATGTGCGCCCCAGCCCGCGCTTGCGCCACCGCCATCGCCTGGTACCGAGACAGGGTGGCGTCGTTGTCCACGCGCCCCTGATCGTCGACGACGCCGCAGTGCCCATGGTCGGTGAACTCGTCGAGGCAGGTGTCGGCCATGAGGACGGTGTCGTCGCCGAAGTCGGCGCGCAGCGCGGCCAGCGCACGGTTCAGGATTCCGTCGGCGCTGTCGGCACCGGATCCCAGCGCGTCCTTGTCCTGGGCACGCGGTACGCCGAACAGCATCAGCCCACCGACGCCGGCAGCGACCGCCTCCTCGGCGGCGGTGCGCAGCGAATCGAGCGTGTGCTGCACGACGCCGGGCATCGAGGCGATCGGCTTGGGCTCGTCCAGACCGTCCGCGACGAACATCGGCAGCACCAGATGGCGCGGCGCGAGGTCGGTCTGGGCCACCAGGCGGCGCACGGCCGCAGTCGAGCGGAGGCGGCGCGGACGAATCGTCGGGCCGGTCACGCGTTCAGCAGTCACGCCGTCGAGTCTAAGGTCGCGCAATAGCAGTTAGCGAAAACGCTCGATTTCCGAGCGCAATCGTTAACTGATCAACCTAGGACCGCGAGCGGCGCGACTTCTTGCGCGGCGGGGGCAGTGCGCCCTCGGCACGTAGCCGCGCGGCGTGCGCAGCAAGCGCCTCGACAAGGTCGGGCACCGACGCCGTCTCGGGCCGCACATCGACGCGGAGGCCGAACTCGACCGCGGTCTCAGCGGTCTTCGGGCCGATGCACGCGACGATGGTCCGCGCGTGCGGTTTGCCTGCGATCCCGACGAGGTTGCGCACTGTCGAACTCGACGTGAAGCAAACCGCGTCGAACCCACCGGTCTTGATCATTTCGCGGGTCTCCGCGGGCGGCGGGGCCGCGCGCACGGTGCGGTAGGCAGTGACGTCGTCGATCTCCCAGCCGCGTTCCCGCAGGCCCTCGGCGAGGGTCTCGGTGGCGATGTCGGCACGCGGCAGCAGCACACGGTCGACCGGGTCGAAGACCTCGTCGTAGGGCGGGAAGTCCTCCAGCAGGCCCAGCGAGGACTGCTCACCGGACGGGACCAACTCGGGCTCGATGCCGAACGCCCGGACGCGATCAGCGGTGGCCTCGCCGACGCAGGCGATCTTCACACCGGAGAACGCGCGGGCGTCGAGGCCGAACTCGGCGAACTTCTCCCACACTGCGCGAACCGAGTTCGTGGAGGTGAACACCACCCACTGGTAGCGGCCGTCCACCAGACCCTTGACGGCGCGCTCCATCTGCGCGGGCGAGCGCGGGGGCTCGACGGCGATCGTCGGCACCTCCTTGGGAATGGCGCCGTGCCCGACGAGGCGATCGCTCATCTCACCGGCCTGCTCCTTGGTGCGCGGCACGAGAACCGTCCAGCCGTAGAGGGCGCGCGTCTCCCACCAGGAGAGCTTGCCGCGCTGGGTCACGACCTTGCCGATGGTGACCAGCAGCGGACCGAGTAGCTCGCCGCCCGAGTCCGCAGCGGTCTCCAGGGTGGCCTCGATGGTGCGCTGTGCGCACGTCGTGCCGTTGACGGTGATGGCCACCGGGGTGGTGGCGGGCAGGCCGTTGTCGATCAGTGACGCGGCGGCCTGGGCGAGATGGCCGGCCGTGCTGTGCAGGACCAGCGGACCGGGCGCAGCGGCCAGCGCCGCCCAATCGACGTCGCCGCGCACATCGGCAACCGTGTAGCCCGAGCCGAGCGGCATGCCGGCGTAGCTGGGCACGACCGCGGCGGCAGGCAGGCCGGGTAGGACCTCGAAGGCCACCGAGGTACGTGCGACAGCGCCGACCTCGGCCAGGACCGCGCTGGAGGTCAGCGGATCGCCGGCGACGACGCGCACGACGTCGGTCCCGGTCTTCGCGATTCCGACGAGGGTCTTGGCAACGTCGGCGGGGGCGCCGAGCGCCGGGTGCACACTGACCGGATCCTCCGACGAGGATTCGGCATCGACGTCGTCGGCCGTGTCGACCGCTTCGGGGTCGACCGGCTTGGTGCGCCGGGTGGTAGGGGCGGCCTCGGGTCGGTGGACCGAGCCGATCAGTTCGACGACGCCGGGCGGGACGTCGGGATCGATGAAGGCCGTCGTGGCGCTGCACAAAACGCTGCGCGCCCGGACCGTCAGCAGGTCCGGGTCGCCGGGACCGGCGCCCACGAACAGAATCCGTCCGGGGTTGACCTTTTTCGTCGTCCGGCTCATCACTCGCACTCTCCTACCCCGCTCGGGGCGGTAGTTCGTCAGCTAGGCCAGAAGCGATGCGGCTCCCGACTCCAGCATTTCCGCAGCGAGCGCGCGCCCCACGTCGGCCGCCTGCTCGATCGGCCCGACCATCGAACTCCGGATCACATCGGATCCGTCGATGGCCGCGACCGCCGCGCGCAGCGACAGCTCGAGGAAGATCCGACCGTCGTCGTCGAGAGACTCGACGACCTCTGCGTAGGCCCCCACCGGCGCGGTGCAGCCGGCCTCCAGGGCCGCCAACAGCGCGCGCTCGGCATCGACCGCGGCACGAGAGGACGGATCGTCCAACGTGGCGAGCGTGCTCACCAGTTGGGCATCGTCGACGCGGCATTCGACGGCCAGGGCACCCTGGGCCGGCGCCGGTAGCAGCACCACCGGGTCGAACGCCTCGGCAATGACCTGCGTATTGCCGATGCGGGCCAACCCGGCCCGGGCGACCACGACTGCGTCGAGTTCACCGCTGGAGACTTTGCCCAACCGAGTGTCTAGGTTGCCTCTTAGGGGGCGGATTTCCAAACCGAGACCCAATGCTCTAAGCTGTGCGACCCGCCGCGGCGCCGAGGTCCCCACGGTGGCACCGACGGGAAGTTCCCCGAGCACCCGATTTCCGGCGCTGACCAGCGCATCTCTAGCGTCTTGACGCGGCGGGACGGCGGCGATGACGAGGTCGGATTCCGGTGCCGTCGGCAAATCCTTGTACGAGTGCACCGCGACGTCGATCTCGTCGTTGCGCAGTGCGACGCGTAGCGCGGTGGTGAAGACTCCGACGCCGATCTCGGCGACCGGGGCGCTGGACATGTCGCCCTCGGTTTTGATGATGACCAGTTCGGCGGGGTGTCCAGCCTCGGTGAGAGCCGTCGCGACGTGGCCGGCCTGGGTGGTCGCCAGCAACGATCCGCGAGTGCCGATGCGCAGCGGTCGGGTCATTGACGCCCGTCCTGGGGCGGTGCCGGGTCAGGCAGCCGACTCGCCTCGGCGTCGGGCACCGACACCGATTCGGCGGCACCCGGGCGCAGCTCGAACAGTTCGCGCAGCGCCTCGGCGTACTGATCGCCGTTGGCGGTCGCCGCAAGTTGCTTCACGCGCACCGTCGGCGCGTGCAACAGCTTGTCGACGACGCGGCGCACGGAGTGGGCCACCTCGTCACGTTCGGCATCCGACAATGACGGCAGCCGTGACTCCAACCGCATGATCTCGGCTTCGACGACCTCATTGGCACGCTGGCGCAGTGCGGTCACCGTCGGTGTGACTTCGGCGCGGCGCTGGGCGGCGAGGTAGTCGGCGAGCTCGGCGGCGACGATGGCGCGGGCACCGAGCAGGTCACCCTCGGCGGCCTGCGTCTCCTCGTCGCCGCGCAGTCCTTCGATATCGATCAACTCGACACCGGGCAGCCGACCGGCCGCAGGATCGACGTTGCGGGGCAGCCCCAGGTCGCAAATGACCAGTGGGGTGGTGGCAGTGCGTGCTGCCAGTGCATGGTGCACCTCGGCGACGGACACGACCGAGCCCACTGAACCCGAGCACGTCATCATGACGTCGGTTCCGGCCATCGCCGCGGGCAGATCGGACAGACCCACGCCGACGGCGGTCACTCCGGGATGGTTGGCGGCGACGTTGTCGGCCAGCCGCTGTGCCTTCTCGACGCTGCGGTTGACGATGGTCAGCTCGGTGATGCCCTCGCGCGCGAGGTGCACGGCCGACAATCCGCCCATGGCACCGGCGCCGAGGACGACGCCGCGGCGCAGATCGGTGCCCGCGGCGGCGAGGACGCCGCGGGCTCGGTGCAGCGCGACGGAGACGACCGATGCACCGGCCCGGTCGATACCGGTCTCGCTGTGGACACGCTTGCCGACGCGCAGGGCTTGCTGGGCCAGTTCGTGGAGCACCCGCCCGGCGGTGCGATGGGCGTCGGCGCTCGCGTAGGCGCCGCGGATCTGGCCGAGGATCTGTTGCTCGCCGACGACGAGCGAGTCGAGCCCGGCTGCGACGGTGAAGAGGTGTTCGGCTGCGGCCTCGGAGTACCGCACGTAGGCATGCGCGGTCATCTCATTGATGGTCAGCCCGGAATGCTCGCCGAGGACGTCGCCCACCGCCTCCAGCGCCGGGTGGAAGGCGTCAACGACGGCGTAGATCTCGATGCGGTTGCACGTGGAGACCACCATCGCCTCGGAGATCGCGGATGCCGCGAGCAGGCGGTCGACGATCTTCGGCCGATCGTGCTCGGCGACGGCCAACCGCTCGAGCACCCCGACCGGGGCGCTGCGGTGCGATACGCCGAACAACAGCACACTCACAATGGGTTCACCTGTTCCCCGCCGCCGCGAATGACAGCAGCTGCAGTTCCAAGGCTAGGTCAATTTGGCGGATCGAGAGACCTTCGGCCGGAACCAGCGTCACCGGCGTCACGTTGAGGATCTGCTGCACCCCGGCAGCCGCGAAGGCGTCGCAGACCTCCTGTGCGAGGTCGTCGCGCGTCGCGATGACGCCGATGTCGAAGGGCTCACCGTCGGCGGCGGTACCGCCGATGTCGCGCAGCGGGGCGATCACCGGACCGTCGGGGGACATCCGGGCGCCCACCAGTCCAGGGTCGTCGTCGAACAGGGCACCAAGGGTGAAGCGGGGGTCGCGCCCGGTGTGGGCGAGCAGCGCCCGCCCCAGCGCGCCGACCCCGGCCAATGCAACAACCTGCGCGGAGTCGCTGTGCAGCGCCATCGACACCGTCGCGATCAACTTGTGCACCTGGTAGCCGACCCCGCGGACGCCGTGCCCGCCGACATACGACAGGTCCTTGCGCAGGATCAGTGGGTTCACGCCCGCGGCCTTGGCCAATTCCGCGCTCGAGATGACGGTGACACCGTGGGCCGCGCGGTCGCGCAGTGCAGTCAGATACGTCGCCAAACGGGCAACCGACGGGCCAGGGATCTTGGCGGTCGGTCTGCTTGGAGACAGCGACGTCATGGTTTCAGGGTATCTGTCGCCGATCTAGGCGGTGGACCGGGGCACTGCGCACGGGGTGGCGGCGCGAGTACACCCGCGTTCGATGCTCCCTCAGCCGGCGATGCCCAAGTCGGCGCGCAGCCGGGGCTCGTCGACAGCCCAATAGCTGTGCTCGGCACCGTCGAGCAGCACGACAGGCAGCCGGTCGCCGTACTCGGCGCGCAGTTCGCGTTCACCGGCCTGCGCGCGCTCGTCGACGTCGACCTCGTCGAACCCCACACCCGATTCACCGCAGATCCGGTCCAGGTCGGCGCGCGCCGCCGCGCAGGCGGTGCACCCGGCCCGACTCAACAGGACGATCCGCGACTGCGTCTCACTCACGCCCACCAGTCTGCCATTGTGGTTAACCTGAACATGCCAGCCGCAGCGAACACATCGGAGTGACGACGTGAGTGATGAGCCCGACCGGACGGACCCGGATATCGAGCCGAACGCCGGTGCGCAGCCGGGTACCGAATCGGACGTTCCCGAGGTCGTCGACGAGGTCGACATCGTGGCCGTGGGCGATGGACCCGACGGGGTCGAGGTGATCGAGTCGGTGACGGTAACCGACGACGGCCCCGGCGAACCCGACCGCCTCCGGGAATGGGTGTCACATGCCAGCGGACGGTTCCGCCAGACCGCCGCGGAGGTGCGGCAGTACCTGGCGGGCGAGGCGGCGGCCAAGGCCGCCCTGGAATCGTTGGCGCAGCGCGCCCAGACCCCGCCCGACGGTGCCGACCTGACGGCGGCAGCCTTCTTCGACGTCGACAACACGCTGGTACAGGGCGCATCGATCGTCCACTTCGCCCGCGGCCTCGCCGCGCACAAGTACTTCTCCTACAGCGACGTCGCCGGCGCACTGTGGGCACAAATCAAGTTCCGTGTCACCGGGAAGGAGAACGCCGAGGACGTCGCCGAAGGCCGGGAGAAGGCGTTGTCGTTCATCGCCGGACGCCCCACCGCCGAACTCGTCGCACTGGGCGAGGAGATCTACGACGAGTACATCGCCGACAAGATCTGGGCCGGAACGCGTGCACTGACCCAGCGCCACCTCGACGCCGGGCAGCAGGTGTGGCTGGTGACCGCGACGCCCGTCGAGCTGGCCCAGACCATCGCCGACCGCCTCGGTCTGACCGGTGCGCTGGGCACGGTCGCCGAGAGCGAGGACGGCATCTTCACCGGCCGCCTCGTCGGCGACGTGCTACACGGCCTGGGCAAGGCCCACGCCGTGCGCTCGCTGGCCATCCGCGAGGGGTTGAACCTGCAGCGGTGTACCGCCTACTCCGACTCGCACAACGACGTCCCGATGCTCTCGCTCGTCGGCACCGCCGTCGCTATCAACCCAGATTCGGACCTCAAAGACATCGCGAAGGTGCGCGGGTGGGAGAGCTACGACTTCCGCGTCGCGCGCAAGGCCGCCAAGTACGGCGTGCCGACGGCGATCGCTCTCGGGGCGCTCGGCGGTGGCGCGGCCGCCGCGGTACGGCGCGGCCGCAAGGGCTAGCCGGTCCGACGACGACCAGCTCCATCGAGCCGGCCGGCCAGCTGAAGTGGCGAGCCGCAGTCGTCAGCCGAAGTAGACGCTGCCGCGGCGGCTGAGCATGCGGAACAGCGTCTGCTGGATCTCTTCGCGGACGTGATCGGTCAGGTCGAAGACGACCAGCGGGTCGTCGGCGGCCGAATCCTCGTAGTGATCGGTGGCGATCGGCTTGCCGAAGTGGATGTGCCACTTCGACGGCAGCGGGATTGCACCCAGCGGGCCCAGCCACGGGAAGAGCGGCGTCACCGGGAAGTACGGGAGGCCGAGTACCTTGGCAACCGGTTTGAGGTCGCCGAGCATCGGGTAGATCTCCTCGGAACCCACGATCGACACGGGGATGATTGGCGCGCTGGTGCGGATCGCCGTCGTGACAAAGCCGCCGCGCCCGAAGCGCTGCAACTTGTAGCGGTCCTTGTACATCTTGCCGATGCCCTTGTAGCCCTCCGGCCACACGGCGGTGAGTTCACCGTCGCGCAGGAGGTGCTCGGCGTCGCTCGCACAGGCCAGCGTCGCACCGATCCGGCGCGCCACCTCACTGATCACCGGCGAATCGAATGCCATGTCAGCGGCGAGGATGCGCAGGAACCGCCCATTCGGGTGGTTGTCGTGGACGGCGATCGAAGTCATCAGCGCGTCGATCGGAATGGCGCCAGCGTGGTTGGCGACCAGCAGTGCGCCGCCCTCGACGGGCAGGTTCTCCGCGCCGGAGACCTCCACGCGGAACCACTTCTCGTACACCGGGCGGATCGCGGGGAACCAGACACTCTCGGTGAAGTGCGGGTCGAAGCCGAAGTCGTCGACTTCGTAATCGCCCGACAGGCGCTCACGCATGTAGCCGGCCGTACCGGCAAGTGCGTCGGCGACCCCTTCGCGCAACCCGTTCAGGCTGAGCAGCGGGCTCTGCTTCGACGGACCGACGTGTTCGACGCCCAGGGACTCGTTGTGGATCCGCGCGTCGTCGCTGATCGGGGTGACCTCGGCCGGCTCCCGCCCGAATCCATCGGTGTTGGGATGTCCGGAGACGCCGGCCTGCGACGGGTGGCGCTGCTTGCCCGAGGCCCGACGCGCTGCGGTGTCGAGGGCGGGATCCCCACCCGGCGTCGAGTACAGCTGGATTACCTTCGCCGTGCGCGGATCAGAGGCGCGACGACCAGACATAAGGATTCACCCCCAACGGTGCATAGCTGGATCAGGACGGAAAGCGCGCTAACGCTTGCTCCAACCTTACGGGTTCGCCGCGCCAGATGCCCGCGATGCCAACGACCGTCGTCAATGTCACATCCCACGCGCCCCCTCAGGACGCACAGGAGTCACACCGGTCGCTATAGCAACTGGTGTGCGGTGGACACGATGCGTTGCTCCAACTCGCGCCAGCGATTCGGACTGACGACCATGTCGGAGGCGCCGCGCTCGATGAAGTCCTCGAGCGTCTCACTGGTGGTGAAACGCGGTTCGAACCCGAGGCGCGTGCGCATCCGCGTGTTGTCGAGGACGCGGCCATAGGTCAGGTAGTCCATCTGCGACGATCGAAGGCGCGCCGATCGCACATCGGCGAACACACCGGTGATGGGTGTGACCAGGCCGGAGGGCACCGGTAGTTCGATGCGTCCGGCGCGGCGGATCGCCTGGGTCAGCGTGATCACACCGTCGGCGGCGATGTTGAAGGTGCCCGACGGCGCGGACAGCGTGATGTGCTCGAGCGCCCCGAGCGCATCCTCCTCGTGCAAGAACTGCAACCGCGGCTGGTACCCGATCACCGACGGGACAATGGGCGCCGACAGGTAGGCGCCCATTCTGGTCTGGATGCGCGGGCCCAGGATCGCCTGGTAACGGGCGATGGTGACGTCGATATCGGGGCGGCGACGGGCGAGGCCGCGTGCGTAGCCCTCGATGTCGAGCAAGTCCCGGCCGTACCCGTTGGACGGCTCACGGACCGCATGGTCACCCTCGCTGAAGAATGCGGGATCCTTGCCGCTCGCCCCGTACACCATGGCAGTCGAGCGGAGCACCAATCGTTTCACCGATGGGCTGCGCTGACATGCTGCGCACACCTGCATGGCGCCGACGACGTTGAACTCCTTGATCGCCGCCGAGTGCGGCGACAAGTCCATCACCGACGTTGCGGCGTGCACCACGGTGTCCACGTTGTGGGCGGCGATCGTCTTGGCGATCGTCGGACGCCGGATGTCCAGACGCAAGAATTCCGCGCGCCCCATCCGGCGCAGCAGCGCCTTGCTCGGGACGCGCGAGTCGACGGCAAGGACCTTCTCGATGTCCGGGTTGGCGGCCAACCGGGCCACCAGGTAACCACCCAAGAACGTGGAGGCGCCCGTGACGAGCACGACGCGTGGCGGCGTAGGCCCGGAACCGGTGTCCTGCACCATGGCTGCCCCCTACGACGTTCTGGAGTGGTCCGGCGGAATTACTTGCCGAGTTTACGACGCTGAACGCGAGTGCGCCGGAGGAGCTTGCGGTGCTTCTTCTTCGACATGCGCTTGCGGCGCTTCTTGATCACAGAACCCATGGGGGAGCTTCCTAACGTTTGGTCATTCTTCCGGGCCTGCGGGCCGCGGCGGGAATGAGGCCACTTTACCGGTCGTGCGATGACCGGCCCTAATCGGCTCCTCGCGGGCGGCGCAGAGCCTGGGATGCAGACCTACTCTGCGCGGTCAGCAGCCATGACAAGACCCCGGCCGAGGGCTCGGTCGGGGATTGCCACGGTCGTGACCGCGCGTGATGACTAACCGGCGTCGAAGTACGACGTTTCCAGGTAGTCGTGGACAGCCTTGGCGTGCACGCGGAACGAACGGCCGACGCGGACCGCCGGCAGCTCACCGTTGTGGACCAGGCGGTACACGGTCATCTTGGAAACGCGCATCAGCGCGGCAACTTCGGCCACGGTGAGGAACTGCGAACCGGGCGCATTCCCACCATTGCGGTCACCAGACAAGTCTGCAGGTGCCATTGATACTCATACCTCTCACAGCACGAGTCGTGGCCGTTGGCTTCCCCTCCGACGGACATCTGACACGCACGTGCTGAGGGAAGCTTAGCGTGGCTGATGTGAAAATAGCGACGGGAGTTGCAGAGAAAAGTCGATTTGTTGCCTGAGCGTAGCCTGAGCGGCGAGCCACCTGCGCGTTTGCGGCGTCCGTACCGCTGATGGTCAGTCTCGGCCGTCGCCGCCGTTACCTGTTGAACTCTCAACTTCTGATCGACGGCTGAGCTTGGCACTCTTCGCCGCCGCGGCCGCCGTCGCCGAATACATCGCCGAACGCAGGCCCCCGCGCTCCAACTCGGTGATCGCCGCCGCCGTGGTACCGCCGGGCGACGTCACGGCCGCGCGTAGATCCGTCGAGGTCATGCCGGACTCGGTGAGCATGGCCCCCGCACCACGAATCGTCTGCCGGGCGAGCACCGCCGCCTGAGCGCGCGTCAGACCCAGGGCGACCCCGGCGTCGATCATCGACTCGGCGAGCAGGAACACATAGGCCGGACCCGATCCCGAGATCGCGGTTACCGCATCCATGAGGGACTCCGGCACAACCATGACCTGGCCGACGGAGCCCAGCAGGTTGCTGACCGCGGCGACCTGCTCCTCGGTGGCATAGCGGCCAGCGGACAAGGCGCTCATCGCCTCGTTCACCAGTAGCGGCATGTTCGACATGACCCGCACGACCGGCGACCCGGCCGGCAGGGCGTTTTCGTACTTTGCGGCGGGCAGCCCGGCGACCAGTGTCACCGTCACGCGCTCGACGTCGTTGTTGTCGTCGACCTTGCCGAGCTCGGCCAACACCGAGTCGACGGCGTCGGGCTTCACCGCGATGACGACGATCTGGGCGTTCTCGGCCGCCGTCGCGATGTCGGTGACCAGCACCTTGTATTCCGCGGCGAGCTCCGCAGCCCTATCGGCGTCGCGCTCGACGACCGCCACGTCCCGGGTCGGCTTGCCTGACGCCAGCAGACCGGCGAGCAGCGCCTCCCCGATCTTGCCTCCGCCGATGATCGCTACGCGTTCGGCCATGTGTGGGTCTCCATTCTCGGGGTGGGCGGCAGCGGGGCGGCGGCCGTCACGGGCGCTCCTCCCCACCGATAGGCAACGGACCCCCGGCCACGTCGGGGCGCCGCAGGTGCGTGCGGGCGAACTCGAGGGAGCGGGCGAGCATGGCCGCACGCTCGGGCTTGGTGCGCGCACTGCTGGTCGTGACCTCCAGGACGACTGCCCCGTCGAAATCACTGGCCGCAATCCGCCGGCAGATCTCGCTGCACGGTTGACTGCCATCGCCCGGAATCAGGTGCTCGTCGTGCGCGGCGCCGTCACCGTCGGTGAGGTGCAGGTGCTTCATCCCCGACGCCATCCGCTCGAACATGGCCAGCGCGTCCATGCCCGCCGTGGCGGTGTGCGATAGGTCCAACGTGTAGTTCGCGTAGCCCTCATCGGTCGGATCGATCGACTTGCCGAACGCCGAGGCGGACAGTCCCGCCGTACCACCGCGGGCCTGCAGTCGCTTCACCGAACGCTCCCCCGCACCGAAGAAGCGATCGGCGCGCAGCGGGAACATGTTCTCCACGGCGACGGCGATGCCGCTGTCGGACTCGAGTTCGCCCACCAGGTCGTCGAAGGCGGCGACGTAGTTGCGCTGCCACCGGAAGGGCGGGTGCACGACGACGGTCGGCGCACCCAAGGCATCGGCGGCCCGCACCGACCGGGCCAGCTTTTCGATGGGGTCGCGCCCCCACACCCGCTGCGAGATGACCAGGCACGGGGCGTGGATGGACAGGATCGGCATTTGGTAGGCGTGCGACAAGCGCTCCACGCGGCCCACATCCTGGCTGACCGGGTCGCCCCACACCATGACCTCGACACCGTCGTACCCCAGATCGGCGGCGTAGGCGAACGCCGCTTCGATGTTCTGCGGATAGACCGATGCCGTGGACAGGCCGACCGGCACTTCCTCGAGAATCACGAGGTCGCCAGGAGGATCAGTGGTCCGAGGGTGATGAAGAGTCCGACCCCGAGTGCCAACAACGTGGTGGGCAAGTCGTGGCGCCGCCGAACCAGGTGCACGATCGTCACGATGCCGAAGATGACGACCGCCGACAGCACGAGGGCGAAGTAGACGTTCCAACGCCACAACTGCACGAAGCCCCAGAAACCGCCCGCCCCCAGGGCGAGGCCGGCGATGACCTGGCCGATGATGATCAGCCACTGGGCCAGCGGCGAATGCTTGGAGGCCAGCGGAGCCTCGTCGACGACGGCGGTATCGGAGTCCTCCGCGGTAGCGCGACGGCGCGACGGCTTAACCTTCGCCTCCGGCACGACGGGAGCGATCACCGTGGTGGCGTCGGCCTCGGGTTCCGGGCGTGCGACGGCGAGGGCCGGGACCACGCTCGGATCGGCCTCGGTATTGGCCGCCCGGCGCGTGCGCGACGGGGTGATCGCCGGCTTGTAGGTATCGTCCGCCGCCGGCTCCGCGGTGCGTGACGCGGCGCCGGGGAGCGAGAAGCGCCCGGTCACCGGGTCGACGAGTGGCTTGTCCACCACCGGGACCATCTGGTCGATGTAGAAGTCGTCGGCTTCGACCGGCGTCAACGCAGCGGTCACCTCTGTCGAACCCGGGACGGACTTCTGCGGCGGGATCGGTGCGATCACCGCGGGCGGCGCCGGTGCGACAATCGGATCCGGCGCGGGGACCGACTCAGGGGCGGGGGCAGGATCAGGAGCGAGGGTGCGCGGGACCGACTGGGTCATGGCATCGGCGGGTGCCGGTCCGGGAACCTCCGGAACCGCCGGTGTCACCGGAGCGACCACCGCAGGTGTGGTCGGCACTACCGGGGGAACCAGTGGCGGTGCCGTGGGCGCCGCTGCCTGAGCGGCGCGACGGGCGGCTCGCTTGTCGTTGGCACCCTTGCCCTTGCCCTTGGCCTTGGGCTTGGGCTGCTTGTCCTTGCCGTCGGTGGACTTGCGCCGGCCGAACAATCCGCGCTTGGCCTCCTTGGGTCCCTCGTCGGCGATCACATCGTCGAAGTTGCGATATGCGTCGAAATCGACGTCCTCGTCGGTCCGCAGGAACGATCCGGTCGGCGGCCCACCGAGAGGCACCGCAGCCGTCACCGGCGTCGTCTCAGCGGACGCCACCACCATCTCCGCGGACGTCTCGACGACCGGGATGATGCCGGTGGCCTTGTCGGCGTCGACGACCACACCCGTCGACTCCGGTTGCACCGCGGGTTGGAACGACGGCATTCCGCTGGCGGTGCGGGACACACTTACCGACGCCTCGTCCACCTGTGGGCGGACGGCGCGCTGCGCCACCGGATTCGCCGAGCGCGGGAATGCTACGCGCGGGATCTCGCCCGTCTCGGCGCTGGCCCGGTTCGCCTCACGCTGGCGCGCCAACAGCTCTGAGACCGGGATCGGCCGCGACTCCGGTTCATCCTTGGCCATGCCGATTGCACCTCACTAATCGTTCCCTGCACTGGTCGTCTCCAGGCTGGGGAGTTCGTCGTCGAAAGCGTCCGAGTCGAGGCGTCGCAGGATGACACCTTCCCGCAGTGCCCACGGACAGATGTCGAGTGTATCGAGATCGAGTGCGCGCATCGCGGCCTCGGCGACCAGCGCGCCCGCCACGAGCTGCCCCGCACGGTCGGCACTGACCCCTTCGAGGTCGGCGCGATCGGCCCGCGTCATTCTCGAGATGAACGCGATGAGCTGACGCAAGCCGCTCGCGGTCAGCCGCCGCTGCACGCGCTGGCCGGCACTGGACGGCGCCGCCCCGGTCAGCCGCGCCAGGCTGCGGAACGTCTTCGAGGAGCCGACTGCGAGGTCGGGTATACCCGCCGCGGTGAGTTCGGCTGCCACCGGTTTCAACTCGGCGTCGAGCCAGTCGCGCAGCACGTTGATACGACGACGGTCGGGCGGGTCGCCCGGCAACCAGTCCCTGGTGAGCCGCCCAGCGCCGAGCGGCACCGACAGCGCGACGTCGGGCTCCTCGTCGACGCCGTTGGACATCTCCAACGACCCGCCGCCGATGTCGAGGGCCAGGATCCGCCCGGCGCTCCAGCCGAACCAGCGGCGCACGGCCAACGACGTCAGGCGGGCCTCGTCACGGCCGGACAGGACACCGATCTCCACGCCGGTTTTCGCGAGCACCGCGGCCAGGACTTCGTCGCTGTTGGTCGCGTCGCGCACCGCCGACGTCGCAAACGCCATCACCTGTTCACACCCCGAGGTATGAGCGATCCGGGTGAACTCGTCGACTGCCTCCACGAGGTCCTTTGCGGCATCGTCGGCGAGTCGGCCGTCGCCGTCGATGCGCTCGGCCAGACGCAGCACCGACTTCGTCGAACTCATCGGGTTGGGGTGTCCACCACGATGCGCATCGACCACCAACAGGTGCACCGTGTTGCTGCCGATGTCGAGAACTCCTAGTCGCACGCCTCCAAGGTAGTGGGTGGGCGCCGCGGGCACCGACTCGCCACGCCCGCCACGCCCGCAGCGCCGCGGCGCGCCCGGGGGATTAGGTTGGACGCGTGCAGCCCGAAGTCGACCTGGATTTTCCGCGCGAATGGTATGAATTCGCCGATCCGGACAACCCCGAACACTGGATCCGGGCTGATCTGACCTGGTTGTGCTCGCACTGGACGTGTGTGTTCGGCACCCCGGCCTGCGCGGGAATCGTGGCCGGGCGCCCCGACGACGGCTGCTGCACGCACGGGGCCTACCTATCCGATGCCGACGACCGGGAGCGGCTGGTGGCCGGCGTGGCGCTGCTGGGACCCGACGACTGGCAGCTGCGCGAGTTCGGCGGGGGCCCCGACCCCCTCGGGCCTGACGGATATCTGGTCGAGGATTCCGACGACGACGGACCGACGCTGAAAACCCGGGTTCACGACGGCGCCTGCGTCTTCCTCAACCGCCCCGGCTTCCCTGGCGGCCCGGGCTGCGCATTGCACGCGATGGCGCTGCGCAACGGCATCGAACCGCTGCGGGTCAAACCCGACGTCTGCTGGCAGCTACCGGTGCGGCGCACCCAGGAGTGGGAGACCCGACCCGACGGCACGGAGATCCTGGTCGACACCATCACCGAGTACGACCGGCGCGGTTGGGGCGAGGGCGGCCACGACCTGCAGTGGTACTGCTCGGGGTCGCCGGATGCGCACGTCGGTGCCCAACAGGTGTGGGAGTCCTACGCGCCGGAGCTGACCGAATTGGTGGGCGCAGCCGCCTACGCGGAGCTGGCCGCGGTATGCCGGCGTCGTGCCGGACTGGGCCTGATCGCGGTGCACCCGGCGACGGCGGCCGCGACCACACGGCGCGACACCGACATCAAGTACGAAATCCTCTAGCCCGTCACGTCGGCCAGCACCGCTCTCGTGACCTCGCCGACGAGGGGTCGGTAGCCGGGCACCTCCGGGTTGTCACCGGTGGAGCGGATCATCACCGCCACCATCACACGCTGACCGTCGGGGCCCATCACGAGGCCGACGTCGTTGGTGCTCCCGTAATCGCCCCCGCCCGTCTTGTCGGCGCTGGTCCATCCCGCCGGCAGGCCCGCCCGCATCGACGAGGTCTGGTTGGCGAGCATCCAGTCGGTCAGCTGCTGGCGCCGTGACACGGCGAGTACCTCGTCACCGGCCAGGATCGCGGTGAATCCGCCGGCCAACGCGCCCGGCGTCGAGGTGTCACGAGGGTCGCCGGGAATCGCCGAATTCAATTCGGTCTCCCAGCGGTCGAGTCGGGTGCGCTCATCACCGATGCTGCGGGCGAACGCGGTCAACCCGGGCGGGCCGCCGATGGCCCGCAGCAGCAAATTGGCCGCGGTGTTGTCGCTCTCCTGCACCGCAGCACGGCACAGCACCCCGATGTCCACCGGTCCGCCGGCGTAACGCTGTGTCACCGGCGAGTGCGTCTTGATCTCACCCGGGTCGACGTAGACCCGTGTGGCCAGCGATAGCTCATCGCGCTCAACCAGCTGCTGTACACGCGCCACGAGGTAGGCCTTGAAGGTCGAGCAGATCGCGAACGAGTCGTCGGGGCGATGGACCACCGTCTTGCCGGACCGCAGGTCGCGGGCGTAGACGCCGATGCGCGCCCTGTTGGCCACCTCGAGTTCGCGCAAACCCGCCGTCGCGTCCCGACTGCCCTCCTCGGAGTCACGGCCTGACGAGCAGGCCGCCACCCCGAGCACCGTCGCCGACGTCGCCGCAATCGAGCCGACGATCATTGCGCGACGCGACATCGGTGCCATGGCTACGCCTCGAACTTGTACCCGAGGCCGCGCACCGTCAGCAGGTGGACCGGTGACGACGGGTCGGGCTCGATCTTCGACCGCAGCCGTTTGACGTGCACATCCAGGGTCTTGGTGTCCCCGACATAGTCGGCGCCCCACACGCGATCGATCAGCTGACCGCGCGTCAGCACCCGACCGGCGTTGCGCATCAGGTATTCGAGCAGGTCGAACTCCTTGAGCGGCAACGTGATCAGCTCGCCGTCGACGCTGACGGTGTGCCGGTCGACGTCCATGCGCACCGGGCCGGCCTCGAGCACACCGTCGACGGTCTCGTCGTCGGCCCCGGCATCGGCGCCGCGGCGCAGCACGGCCCGGATCCGCGCAATGAGTTCGCGAGCCGAGTACGGCTTCGTCACATAGTCGTCGGCGCCGAGCTCCAACCCGACGACCTTGTCGATCTCGCTGTCGCGCGCGGTCACCATGATCACCGGTACCGACGAGCGGGAGCGCAGCGCCTTGCAGACCTCGGTGCCCGACATGCCGGGCAACATGAGATCCAGGAGCACGATGTCGGGGTTGGTGCGGTCGAATGCGGCCAGTGCGCCCGCGCCGTCATTGATCACGCTCGCCTCGAACCCCTCCTTGCGGAGCAGGAAGGCTAGCGGGTCAGCCAGCGATTCCTCGTCTTCGACGATGAGAACGTGGGTCACAGGAGTTCCTTTTCCCCCGGTTCGAGTGCCGGGTCGTGGGCTGGTGTGTCCGGGGCGGCGAAGGCCTGCGGGATCGCCAGGGTGAAGGTCGACCCGGTCCCCGGACGGCTCCACACCGAGATAGTGCCGGAGTGGTTGGCGGCGACGTGCTTGACGATCGCCAAGCCCAGTCCGGTGCCGCCGGTCATGCGGGAGCGGGCCTTGTCGACGCGGAAGAACCGCTCGAAGACGCGCTCCTGGTCGGTCGCCTCGATGCCGATGCCGCGGTCGGTGACGGCGACGGCCACCATCGGCACCGCCGTCTCGTCCTCGGGTTCGATGACCCGCCGACTGACCGAGACGACGGTCCCCGCGGGCGAGTAGGCGATCGCGTTGGAGATGAGGTTGTTGAGCGCGGTCAGCAGCAGCGGGCGGTCGCCGTAGACGAACAGGCCGCACGCATCGTCGCTGGTCAACGAGATCTGTGCCGCCTCGGCGGGAATCTGCGCGGCGGTCAGCGCCTCGTCGACCAACTCGTCGACGTCGACGGTGGCGAACTCGGCGGTCTCACCACCCTGCAGTCGCGACAGCGCGATCAGCTCGGTGACGAGATTGCCCATCCGCTTGGTCTCGGCCGACACCCGGGAGCCGAAGTGGCGCACCGATTCGGGGTCGTCCACGGACTCCATGAGCGCTTCGGTGAGCAGTGCGATCGCTCCGACCGGCGTCTTCAACTCGTGGCTGACGTTTGCGACGAAATCGCGCCGGGTCGCCTCGACTCGGACGTTCTCGGAGTCGTCGTCGCCGTACACCAGGACGAACCGCAGGCCGTTGAGCTCGACGTAGCGCGCCAGGCAGCGGACCGAGAGCACCGGTTGCGGTGCCGTCGCACGGGCGGTCGCCAGGAATCCGGCCGTCGTGGGGGGTGGAATGAACTCGAAGCGCTGGTCACCGCCGGAGTGCAGCACGGCCATGACGTGCTCGGCGACGACGGGCTGCAGTTGGTCCTCGATGACCAGGCTGAGATGGACCGCCGCTTCGTTGTACAGCGCCAAATCGCCGCTCTCCTCGACGACGACGACGCCGTGCGCGGACTGCCGCACGATCATCCGCAGCACGTCGGAGCGGTCCTGCGGGGTCAGCGAGTCTGGCGCCGGCGGTGCCGGCGGCAGCACCGACAACGGGGTGATGGGGTCATCGAAGAGGAAGGCGGGCTGGCCGAAGACGAGGCGCCCAACCACGACGCCGCCGACAAGCGCACAAACGATCGCTGCGACGATCAGGGCAACGGTCACTACCTCAGAGTACGTCGCGCGGAGGCGGAATTCCCACCTGGACCGTCGAAATTCGACGGCCGTTCACCGACTGTTCGCCGACTCGTCAGCGCTGTTCGCGGACGAGGTCCTTGTACTCGGGGTGGCGTTCGACGTAGGTCTGGATGTAGCTGCACACCGGGACGATCTTCTTGCCACTGGCAGCCGCGTCGTCGAGGACGTACTTGGCCAGCTGACCGGCAAACCCGCGGCCGCTGAATTGGTCGTGCACCACGGTGTGTGTGAGCACCAAGGTGTCGGGTTCGGTCATGTAGTCGATGTACCCGACCGATGTTGTCGTGCCGTCCTCGTCGATGAACGCTTCATAGCGCTCCTGGGACGGTTCATGGTCTACGCGGAGCTCAGCCATGCATCCCAGCCTAGTAGGGGGCAGACCCTGCTCGCCAGGATTACTTCTGGCCCTGTGCGGCCACCGCCGCGGCACCGGCGGCGGCAGCCTCCGGATCCAGGTACACGCCCTTGCCGGTCACGTTTCCGTCGGCGTCGAACTCGTAGCGCAGCGGGTTGCCAGTCGGGATGTTCAACTCCGCGATGTCAGCGTCGGAGATCCCCTCCAAGTGCTTGACGAGTGCGCGTAGCGAGTTGCCGTGCGCGGCGACCAAAACGGTCTTGCCCGCGCGCAAATCGGCGGCGATGGTCTCCCCGTAGTACGGGATGAGGCGCACGACGACGTCTTTGAGGCACTCGGTCAGCGGCACTTCGGCGAGGTCGGCGTAGCGCGGGTCGTCGGTCTGGCTGTACTCCGACGCCGGGTCGATCGGCGGCGGCGGGGTGTCGTAGCTGCGGCGCCACAGCATGAATTGTTCGTCGCCGTACTTCGCCTTGGTCTCGGCCTTGTTCAGGCCCTGCAGGGCGCCGTAGTGGCGCTCGTTGAGACGCCAATCGCGCACGACCGGGATCCACAGCCGGTCGGCGGCGTCCAGGGCGATCTGCGCGGTGGTGATCGCGCGGCGCAGCAGGGAGGTGTACAGCACGTCGGGCAGCACGTCGTGTTCGACGAGGAGTTCGCCCGCCCGGACCGCTTCGGCGCGGCCCTTGTCGGTGAGGGCGACGTCGACCCAGCCGGTGAACTGGTTGGAGGCGTTCCACTCGCTCTCGCCGTGGCGCATCAGGATTAGGGTGCCGTTGCTCATGGCAGTCAGTTTCTCACAGCATCCTCACGCGGGCGGGCCGGACGGCTCCTCCCCGGGGGCGCGACCGGGCCGGTATTGCTCGGGCAGCGGCTCACCGGGGGCGGGCAACGACTCTTTGTCGATGAGGTGCTCGAAGGCCAGCAGGTTGTGCAGGGGTTCGCGGCGCGACACCCGCCATGCCCATTCCCGTCGGATCGAGGTGGCAAAGCCCAGTTCGAGTAGCACGTTGAAGTCGCCGTCGGCGGCCTCCAGGATCTGGCCGAGGACTCGATCGAGCTCATCGGGTGTCAGCGCCTCCGTGCTGATCTGGCCGACCAGGTAGATGTCGCCGATGTTGTCGACGGTGTAGGCGACGCCGTAGAGGCGCCGGTTGCGCTGCAGCAGGTATTTGAAGACGCCGACGAGGTTCTCGTCGGGGTGACGACACACGAACGCCTCCACCCGCGCGCCATGGGCTGTGGCCGTGAGCAGCACGGTCGTCTTGAGCTTCTTCTCGCCGGGCAGTTCGAGGATGACGTGCTCGCCGTCGGGGCCGCCCGACGACTTGCGGGTGTAGTCGATCTCGCGCTCGTGTAGCGCCGCGGTGAGCTTGGCGAGGTTGGCCACCGCACTCACAGCGCCGCCTCGTACTTGGTGCGTCGCAGCCAGCGCGGGCGTCCGGTGCGGGGGGTCGCACGACCGTCGCGCCTGGACTTCATGGCACGGCCGTACGAGGCAAGCAGTCCGTCGGCGGTGCGGTCCCAGGAGAAACGTTCGGCATGACCACGAGCGGCCGTACCCATCGCCGCGAGGCGGCCCGGATCAGCCAACATCTTCTCCATCGCGTTGCTCCAATCGGTGACCCTGTGGCCGTCGACCAGGATTCCGGTACTGCCGTCGGCGACCGCGGTGCCCAGCCCTCCCACGTCGGCCGCGAGCACCGGGGTGCCGCAGGCCTGCGCCTCGATCGCGACGAGACCGAAGCTCTCCGAGTAACTCGGCACGGCGACGACGTCGGCGGCACGGTAGACCTGTGCCAGCCGCGCAGGTGGCTGCGGCGGAATGAAAGTCACGCGGTCGGCAATGCCCAGTTCGGCGGCCAGGTCGGCCAGCGCACTCGGGTGTTCCCGGCCGGTCCCCGACGGCCCACCGACGACGACCAGTCGCAGCGGCCGTGGCGAGCGGTCGGCGGTGATGAGAGGAGCAGCGGCGCGCAACAGCACATCGGGTGCCTTGAGGGGTTGAATGCGTCCAACGAACGCGACGATCATCTGGTCGGGCGCCAGGCCCAGGTCCGCCCGGGCCGCTGCGCGGTCCCCCGGGGTGAAACAGTCGAGATCAGCACCGGGTGCGACGACGTCGATCTTGCCGGGGTCGGCGCGATACATCGCTTCCAACTCGCCGGCCTCGGTGGCGGTGTTGGCGACGAGGCGGTCGGCGACGTCGACGACCTGTTGTTCGCCGATGATCCGCAAGCGCGGTTCCTCGGTGTCGCCGTCAGCCAGCGACGCGTTCTTGACGGCGGCAAGGGTGTGCGCGGTGTGGACGAGCGGCACTCCCCAGCGGTTGGCGGCCAACCAGCCGACCTGGCCCGACAGCCAGTAGTGCGAGTGGACAAGGTCGTAGTGGCCGGTCGCGTGGGCGGCCTCGACCCCGAGGACCCCCGCGGAAAAACCGCACAGCTGGGCGGGCAGGTCGGCTTTGTCCAGACCCTCGAAGGGACCGGCTGGCACATTGCGCACCAGGACGCCGGGGGCGGCTCGGACGACGGGTTCGTCGGTCGAGCTGGTGGCCCGGGTGAAGATCTCCACCTGGACTCCACGCTGGGCCAGGCGGACCGCGGTCTGCCAGACATAGACGTTCATCCCGCCCGCGTCCCCGGTCCCCGGCTGTGCCAGCGGCGACGTGTGCACCGAGATCACCGCAATGCGGCGGGGCAACGCTTGGACCATGGCTCCACCATAGACCGCACGCTGGTCACGGATCGGTGCGCACAGCCCAGCCGAGGCACACCGCGATGGTCGCGGCGAACAGGATCAGGTAGGACGCGGAGCCAATGGCCGCCAACACCGCTGATCCGCCCTCCGCGCTCGGGTCCCAAAAGACCCGGAAGCTGCCCGTGCGCCACACCATTTCACCGTTGAAGGCGACGCGGAATCGCCAGGCGAGCGTGCCCGTGGTGATCACAGCGGGTGCCAGCCACCACACCCACGTCGCCGGTCGGTCTCGGCGCGCGCGGTCCGACGCGGCGACGACCGCGATCAGGATGAGGGGGACGAACCACACCCAATGGTGTCCCCAGCTGAATGGGGAAATCGCGCACGAGGTCATCCCGACGAGAGTGATCGCGAGCATCGTCGCGCCGGCTCGTTGGACCCGCCACGCGGCGTACAGGCCGATGACACCGACCACCAATCCGACCGGGACCCACAACCACCCCGGGGCGTGCAGCAGGCCCAGTGCCTCGAGACGGTCGAGCTGACCGTGAATCGACTGGTTGGGTGGCACGGCCTCCACTCCGATGTGGGAGGTGTTGCCCGAATTCGTCCAGTAGTGCCACGCCTGCCCGCGCAGTGCAACCAGGCCGATCACGACCGTGGCGACGAATACCGCCATCGCCGTCGCCATGGCCCGAAACTGGCGCGTGATGGCGAAGTAGGCGACGAAGAAGATCGGCGTCAATTTGATCCCGGCCGCCAGCCCCACTCCGACGCCGCGCGCCGCCCCCGGCATCAGGGTCAAGCATCCGACGACGATCACGGCCAACACGAGGTTCACCTGGCCGTTGAAGATCGTCGTCTGCACGGGCTCGAGCATCGACGCACCCAGTGCCGCAGCGACCGCGGTAACCCAGAACCGCCGGTCGCGCGCGAACCCCATTGCGTTGAGGATCAGCGCGGTGAACAAGAACAAGCAGATGACATTGACCACCTGCACGAGTGCGACGGCGTGGGCGGTGCTCACCAACGCCAGCGGCGTCATCAGCAACGCGGCGAAAGGCGGGTAGGTGAACCACCAATATCGGTAGACCGGCACATCGTAGAGGGGGGTGCCATGCAGAACGGCGCGCCCACCACCGCGGTAGACGCGGGTGTCGACGCCGTTGGTGAACAGGCCGTACGAACCCTCGACCGGGTGCACAAACAGGTACCAGCACAATGCAACGACAGCGGCGGTGCACATCACCACGACCACCGGCGTGCTGATGGTTCGCCTCACCAGCGATTGGGCGTCGTTGCAGGCCACGGGCGCGACAGTACGCCGCGATCGCGGCACCTCACGGGCGGCGCGCGGCAGGTTCGAAACAGTGAGACACACAAACACAACTGTCTTATTCTTGCGACATGCTTACTACGGTGTCACGAACGCCACAATTCCGACTGCGATCCGGCGACAGCTGGCGAGACCCGTTCGACATGTATCGCGAACTACGCGAGTACGACCCGGTCCACCGAGTCGTCACTCCCCCAGACGGCGACGACCCCGGTGAGTACTGGGTCCTCACGCGTCACGCCGACGTCTGGGCGGCTGCGGCCGATGCGACGACCTTCTCGTCGGCACAGGGCCTGACCGTCATCTACGGGGAACTCGAGGCGATCGGCATGGCCGACAACCCGCCACTCGTCATGCAGGACCCACCGGTCCACACGCGGTTCCGCAAACTGGTGGCTCGGGGCTTCACACCCCGGCAGGTCGTCGACGTCGAGCCCCGCGTCCGCGAGTTCGTCGTCGCACGTCTCGATGAGATGGCCGACGGCGCCGCCGACATCGTCGGCCAGCTGTTCAAACCACTGCCCTCGATGGTGGTCGCCCACTATCTCGGGGTCCCCGAATCGGATTGGTCGCGTTTCGACGGGTGGACGCAAGCCATCGTGGGCGCCAACGCCGCGGGTGGTCTCGCCGCCGTCACCGCCGGCGGCGGGAGCGAAGCGAGCGGGTCCGACCAAATCAGCGCGGGCGATGCGACTGCCGAGATGTTGGGCTACTTCAGCGAGCTGATCACGTTCCGCCGCGACCACCCCGGCGATGACACTGTCTCAGCACTGGTGGAATCCGGCCGCGCCGAAGACCCGGCAGGACTGCTGTCAATCCTGGCGTTCGCCTTCACGATGGTCGCCGGGGGCAACGACACGACGACCGGCATGCTCGGCGGCGGCGTCGAACTCCTCGCGGCCGATCCCGACCAGCGGCGCCTCCTCGTCAACGATCCGAGCCTGATCCCGGGCGCGGTCGAAGAACTGCTGCGGCTGACTTCCCCGGTACAGGGGCTGGCACGCACCACGACGGCCGATGTGCGCTACGCCGACACCCCGCGCGGTCCGGTGACGATCCCCGAGGGCCGCAAGGTGCTCCTCTGCTACGCCTCGGCGAATCGCGATCCGCACCGCTTCGGCCCCGACGCCGAGCACCTCGACGTCCTCCGCGAGCCGCGTTCGATCCTCACCTTCAGCCATGGCAACCACCACTGCCTGGGAGCCGCGGCGGCACGCATGCAGGCCCGCGTGGCGCTCACCGAGCTACTCGCCCGATACCCCGACTTCGACGTGGATCCGGCGGGTATCCGCTGGGCATCGGGCAACTACGTGCGTCGGCCCGACTTCGTCCCCTTCCACCCGGGACGCCACGCATGACGGCCACGAGCCTGAACTGGCAGGCACAACGCATCGACGCCGCCGCGCAGCGCATCCTCGACGCCGCCGAGGCGCTGTACGCCACGCACGGCGTCGACGGCGTGACCATGCGCGACCTGGCTGCCGCCGCCGGATGCTCGCGCGCGACGCTCTACCGCTACTTCCCGAGCCGCGAAACAGTCCAAGCCGCGTTCGTCGACCGGTCTGCCGACCGCCTGGCCCACGAGGTCGCCGCTGCCGACAGGGGCGGCGACGCCGGCGATCGTCTGATCGCGGCGGTCACTGTCGCACTCCGTCTGGTGCGCGGCAATCCCGCATTCGCCAATTGGTTCCGGCCCGACGGGGTCGCCACCGCCGCCCAGCTCGCCGTCGTATCGCCGGCGATCGAGTCGCTCGCACGCAGCTTCGTCGCCGGCTTGCGTGGTGCTGGGTCCACTGGAACGGGCGCCGGTTCTGACGCCGAGCGGGCGCGTTGGCTGGTCCGGGTGATGCTCTCGCTGCTTACGACCCCGGGAACCGATCCCGATGATGAAGCGCAGATGCTGCGCACGTTCGTCGTCCCCGTCATGGTGAGCTGAACAGCCTCGTCGCGCGTATCGGGTCACCACGCGCTATGCTTTCGGAAACCATTTTCATTAGTGGCTCCCCGTCGGAGCCCACCAGCTTCGAATCGAGATCCTGTGCGCCATCGCCGCCGCCTGTCCGCCGCCGTCGCGGCAGCGGTCATCACCACCACCGCCGTCCTGAGCGGATGCTCGGACGGGTCTGACTCGACGGAGGTCATGCGTCCGCTCGTCGTCACCTCCACCAACGTCTGGGGGGCGGTCGCCCAGGAAATCGTCGGTGCCAACGGCACAGTCAAGGCCCTCTACATCTCCGCCGACGGCGATCCGCACGACTTCACCCCGTCGGCCGTCGACTCCGCGGCGGTAGCCGACGCAGACATCGTCCTGATCAACGGCGGGCACTACGACGAGTACCTCGCGAAGGCGAAGAAGTCGCCGTCGGCGTCGGTTATCGACGCCGCGTCGCTCATCGGCGTCGGCGACGGGGCACATGACGAGGGCCACGGCGACGGTGGACATGACGACGACGGGCATGCCGACCACCCGCGCAGCAGCGACGGGGCGAACGAGCACGTCTTCTACAGCTTGACCGCGGTACGCAAGACCGCCGACGCGCTGGCCGTCGCGTTGGCCCGACACTCCCCCGCCCACGCCGCCGACTACCGCCGCAACGCCGCCGCTTTCGGTAAGCAGCTCGACGACCTGCAGGGCAAGCTCGCCGGGATCTCGGCCCGCCACCGCGGCGCCAAAGTCGCACAAACCGAGCCGCTGGCCGGCTATCTCATCACGGCCGCCGGACTCGTTGACGCGTCCCCGCCGGGATTCACCGCGGCGGTGGAAAACGGCCAATCGCCGTCGGCCGCCGACCGCGCCAAGCTCGAGGATCTGCTGACCTCCCACACCGCCAAGGCCCTCCTGTACAACGCACAGGCCGTCAACCCGGTCACCACGGCCGTGGCCGACACCGCCCGCCGCGCCGGCGTCCCGGTCGTCACGCTCACTGAATCGCTGCCCGTCGGCGTCACCACCTACGCCCAGTGGCAGGGCGCCCAGATCGACGCCCTGGCCCGGGCCCTGGGCTCGTGACACCGGTGCCGCTGTCACCGACCGAGGGCACCCCGGTCGCCACGCTGACCGACGCCGAACTCGTGCTCGGCGATCGGGTGCTGTGGCGCGGCCTCACGCTGTCGATCGCGCGCGGCGAGTTCGTGGCCGTCCTGGGGCCCAACGGTTCGGGCAAGACCTCGTTGCTGCGGATGCTGCTGGGCCAGGTGCCGCCGACCGCCGGTTCGGTCGAGGTCACCACGAGCGTGGGCTACGTCCCGCAGCAGCATGCCGACGATGCCGATCCGCTGGCCGTGCGCGGGCGCGATCTCGTCGGGTTCGGCGTCGACGGTTCGCGGTGGGGCATCGGCTGGCGCGATCGCCGACGCCGCCGGGAGCTCGTGGACGCGGCCGTGGCCCAGGTGGACGCCTCCGGGTTCGCGTCTCGACCGTTCGGACTGCTCTCCGGCGGCGAACAGCAGCGGCTGCGCGTCGCACAGGCCCTCACCCGCGACCCCGGACTGCTGCTGTGCGACGAGCCGCTCTCGAGCCTCGACCCGGGCAGCGGGGCTCGCATATTGGAACTGCTGGACGCGCGACGGCGGTCGGCGGGCACCGCCCTGGTATTCGTGACCCACGAGATCAACCCGGTGCTGCCTTACGTGGACCGTGTCGTCTATCTGGCCGGCGGGCGCTTCGTCGTCGGCACCCCCGATGAGGTCATGCGCACCGAGGTGCTCTCCGCGTTGTACGGCACCCGCGTCGACGTCGTGCGGATCGGCGATCGACTTGTCGTCTTGGGCACCGAGGACGGCCATCACTGCGAAGACGGGTCGGCCGGTGGGTAGCTTCTTCGATCTGACGACGACCGGTGATCTGCTCGGCCGGGACTTCGTCCAGCAGGCGCTCGTTGCTCTCGCACTGCTCGGCCTGCTCGGCGGCCTGTTGTCGCCGCTCATCGTCGCACGGCAGATGTCCTTCGCCGTCCACGGCGTCAGCGAGTTGTCGGTGACAGGGGCCGCTGCTGCCCTGCTTGCCGGGTTCAGCGTCAACCTCGGCGGGGTGATCGGAGCTATCGTCGCGGCGCTTACCTTCGGAATTCTCGGCCACCGGGCGCGCGAGCGCGACTCGGTGATCGGCGTTGTGATGGCGTTCGGGCTCGGCCTGGCCGTGCTATTCCTGGCGCTCTACGGCAACGCGTCCACCGGGTTCGCGATGCTGACCGGCCAGGTCGTGAGCGTCGGTCTGGGCGGGCTGACGGCCATTGCGATCACCACCGTCGTCGTGATCGCCGTTCTCGCCGTCATCTACCGGCCACTGCTGTTCGCCTCCGTCGATCCACGCGTAGCTCTGGCGGGCGGTGTCCCGACGCGGATGTTGTCCATCGTGTTCGCCGTCCTGATGGGCCTGGCGTGTGCCCAGGGCGTCCAAATCATCGGCGCGCTGCTGGTGATGTCGATGTTCATCGCACCCGGCGCAGCCGCCATGCGCCTCTCGTCGAACCCGACGGTGGTCACCGGCCTGGCGATTCTGTTCGCCGAGGTCGCCGCCGTGGGCGGCCTCGTACTGTCACTGGCACCCGGCCTACCGGTATCGGTGTTCGTCACCAGTATCTCGTTCGTCATCTACCTGGGCTGCCGCTTCGCCGGACACCGCCGCGACCGCGCCCTCTGACCCTTCACATCACGAATCGCACACCGTTTCGTCAATTCCGCGTCGACCGATGTGGGATTGCCGAAAGCGGGTTGGGTCAGGAATGTCCGGGATCCCTGCCGGCGAAGGCCATCAGCACCTGCGTAGCGGTTGCCCCGTCGGGCGACGCCACTGCGGGGCCGAAGACGCCGGGCCGACGGGTCATCTCCTCGGGGATCTTCTCGAACAAGGCGTTGATGAACGCGATCGCCTCGTCGGGGATCTCCACCGAGTTGCCGGTCGCGGCACCCAAGTCCCACCCGTGCATGTAGAGGTCGGCGGCCGGGAACGCCAGGCCCTCACGGACTGAGCGACGACCCATCGGGCTGTCCACCACCAAGTCCAGGTCGATGCCCTCGTCGAGGACCGCACGAGCCGGCGTCGCCTGCTGCACCCACCAAAAGGCGGGATCGCCGTCGACCGCAGTCGACGGTGGGTCGAACTCGCTGGGCACGACTGTCTCGCCGCGAACAATCCGGGCACCGATACTCGTCGCCTGCCCCACGTGGCCGAGAACGTCGAGTGCAGTCCACCCGGCGCACGGCGACGGGCGCTGCCAGGCGCCGCCGGGCACGCCCTGCACAATCGACTCGAAGAAGTCCAAGCCGTTGCGGTAGATGTCGAGAACGTTGTCAGACATGGTCACCCTTTCGTTGCCAGCGGTCGAAGATGGTCGAGCACCTCGGACCAAGTGGCCCAGCCCTCGGTACCGAAGTGGATGTGCTCACCTTCGAACTCATCGACGCCGCGCGCGGTGCGATCGTCGACGATGAAGTCGCCGCGGTTGAGGTTCTTATGGTGGCTCAGGATCAGCCGCTTGTACGCCGGATCATCGGGTTCGCCACCGAGGTGGCGCTTGACCCAGAGCAACTTGTCCGACCATGCGCTCGGGTTGTCCCACGGTGCCGTCGACAGGATGTAGGTGTCGAAGAGTTGTGAGAGCTCCCGGTACGCCTGCACCGCGCCCGGCATCGGATCCATGAGCGCAAAGATTCCCGGCGCATCGTCATAGCGCCCCTCGAACTCCGCGCGATCCGAGGCGGAGAGCCGCTCGATGCCGGAAACGAAATCGACGAGGGTGTTGTCCAGGTCCACGTAAAGGGTCTTCGTCATGACCCCAGTATTGCCGCGGGGTCTGACACCGCATCGCCGCTTCGCGGCATCGGATCCCCGTCGGGGATCACTCCTCGGGCGCGCCCGGGTTGCAGCGGGCCGAGACCATCTCGTTCTCGTCGACCACCGGGCGCCCGGGTTCCAGATTCCATGACGGCTTGTCCGGCGCGACGGCGCGTGCCCACACCCAGTGACAGTCGAACTGCGCGCGCATGCCCGGCGACGACGCCGAGTACTGCCCGTAGGGCGAGGACTTCGCCACGACCTCCCGCCAGGCGGTGTCCTGGGCACCGGGCTCGGTGACCTGCCTGCCCGCGTCGGTCGGGTACACCTGCAGACTCGGGCCGACCTCCGTCTGCACCCACTGTGTGCGCGCAATGTAAGGGGGCGGCAGGGAGATCACCGTCGGCGACGGCCATGCCGTGCGAGTGTCGTCGGCGGTCGTCGGCGAGCCGGTCGCGGGTGCGGTGACCACCGGCGAACTCGCGGGGGTCGGGGGCAGCGAGGGATAGTCGTCGCCAGTCGGCGAACCGTTGCACGCGACGAGGAGGAACACCGACACGGCCAGGACCGGCCCGACCGTCGGGCGGGCGTACCGCACGACGTCAGGCGGGGACGAGGCCGTGCGCGCGCATCCAGGCCTCGCGCCGCTGCGGGTACGGGTCGTGCACGATCCGGGAGTGGACGTCGAAGACCATCGTGTCGCGGTTGGCCGCGGCGTAGGGCGTCCACTGCAGCTCCGGTTGGCCGGTGCGGGCGAATGTCGTCCAGTGGCCCTGCATCACGCGGGTCATCTTGCCCGTGGTCTTCCAGTCCCCGACCGCCAGCGCTGCACCGATGGCCGTGCGGTACGCGCCGAACACGGCGAACAGTTCGGTGGCATGCGTGGCCCGCATGCCGCTGGCGCGCAGGACTTTCGTGTCGAAGTCGTAGCGGTAGACGTAGGTGGGGTTGCCCGCAGCCGAGTGGCCCTCGGCGAACGCGATCGCCGGGCCCCAGAACACCGAGTCACCCAGCATGTGGACCGGGTCGCCACCCCGGTGCCCCTCCGAGTACGCCTGCACGAGCGCCGCCCGATACTCCGCGTCGACGCCCAGAAACACCTGCTCGCCCTCCGGGAAAGCGACTTCCGACTGGTCTTGGTCATCGGTGGGCAGGAAGGATGCCCCGCGGGTGAACAAGCGGCCCTCGTCGCGGTTGGTCCCGATGATCAGCGGTACGCGGTGGGTGTTGCCGTCGCGGGCGGCCTTGTTGGGGTCCTGCGGCAGGTACTCCGTACCGAAAGTCGGGCCGTATGGCAGGAACTCGCCGGTGCCCGAGTTGGGCGAGTACGCGGTGAGGCGCTTGCCTACTCGGTGCAGCTGCTCCGGCGTCGCATTGGTCAGCAGCTCGCGCGCCCGCTCAGGGGGCACCGGCGCTCCGCCACTCCCCGCCCGGTAGGACCGGTCGTCGAGCATCTTGACGAACTCCTGCGCGAAGTGCGCGGCGGTCTCCTTCGAGATGTTCAACTCGTTGGCCGGGCTTTGCGCGATCGCCTGGTTGAACAGGCCCTCCGCCGCCGGCGTGGACAACAACGCGGTCACCGACGAGCCGCCAGCACTCTCGCCGAACACGGTCACATTGTCGGGGTCGCCACCGAACGCGGCAATGTTGCGCTGCACCCACTCCAGCGAGGCGACCTGGTCGCGCAGACCGAGGTTGTCCTCGAACGGGCGCACGTCGCTGCTGTATTGGCTGAAGTCGAGGTAACCGAAGGGGCCGAAGCGGTACTGCACGGTCACGACCACCACGTCGCCCACCTTGGCGAGGAGCGATCCGTCATAGAGCGGTGTGGCTGTGGTGCCCAGGAAGTAAGCACCGCCGTGGATGAAGACCATCACCGGCCGCGGGTTGGCGGAGATCCGGTCGGGCGAGAAGACGTTGAGGCTCAAACAGTCCTCACCGGTCGGCTGGAACCGGCCCGGCCCAACCGCGGTGAACATCTTTTCCTGGATTTCGGCGGTACCGTAGGCGTTGGCGGCGAACCGGCCCTTCCACGGCGTGACCGGCTCGGGTGCGCGGAAACGCAGCGGCCCGACGGGCGGGGCGGCGAAGGGGATGCCCTTCCAGCTGATCGTGCCCGATCGCGTGCGCTTGCCCCGGACGCCGACGACCGTGCCCTCTGCGGTCACGATCGCCTCATTCATCGCAGTCATAATTGACAGGGTAAACCGCCTACGATTGGTTCCGTGACCGCCACTATCGACTTGAACGCCGATTTGGGTGAGGAAGTCGGCGATGACGAGGCGATGCTGGCGATCGTGACCAGCGCAAACGTCGCCTGTGGTTTCCACGCCGGGTCTCCGACGGTCCTCGCCCGCACGTGCGCGCAGGCTCACCGTCGCGGGGTCGCAATCGGGGCCCAGGTCTCCTATCCCGACCGTGAAGGATTCGGCCGCCGCTACATGGCGATGGATCCCGAGGATCTGCGTGCCGACATCGTCTACCAGATCGGCGCCCTGGCCGCGCTCGCCTCGGCGGCCGGTACGCGGGTGCGCTACGTCAAGCCGCACGGTGCGCTGTACAACACGATCGTCGCCGACGAGGAGCAGGCCGCCGCAGTAGTTGAGGCGGTGCGCTCGGTCGACCCGGGCCTGCCCGTCATGGGTCTGCCCGGTTCGCTGGTACTGGCCATGGCCCGCGATGCGGGCCTACCGGTCATCACCGAGGCGTTCGCCGACCGTGGCTACCGCCCCGACGGGACGTTGGTGCCGCGATCGGAGCCGGGCGCACTGCTCACCGACTCCGACGAGATTGCCCGGCGCGTGGTCGAGCTCGTCACGACCGGGCGGCTTACCGCCGTCGACGGGTCGACGATCGTCATCGAGGCGGAGTCGGTCTGCCTGCACGGCGATACCCCGGGCGCGGTGGAACATGCCCGCACGACCCGCGCTGCCCTGCTGTCCGCCGGTGTCAGCCTCGCGCCCATCACCCGGCACTGATCTCCCGCGCACCAATTGTGATCGCGCGCTGACAATCCGCAAATCGTCGCCGCGCGATCACAACTGGACCGCTCGAGCACCCACGGTCACTAGGACTGGCGGCGCTGGCGGGCGAAATCTGCCAGCACGACGCCGGCTGCAACAGATGCGTTGAGACTCTCGACGTCGCCGGCCATGGGGATCGCCAGGACCGAATCGCAGGTCTCACGCACTAGACGGGAGAGTCCCTTGCCCTCCGACCCGACGACGATCACCGTCGGCCCGGTGCCGTCGTACTCGTCAAGGCTGACCGCACCCTCGGTGTCGAGGCCCACGATCTGCGCACCCGCCTTGGCCCAGTCCTTGAGCGTGCGGGTCAGGTTGGGTGCCTGCGCGACGGGCAGTCGCGCGGCCGCCCCGGCGCTGGTGCGCCACGCGACAGCGGTGACGCTCGCGCTGCGGCGCTGCGGGATGAGGACGCCGTGTCCACCAAACGCGGCGACCGAACGGATCACCGCACCGAGGTTGCGCGGGTCGGTGATGTTGTCGAGTGCCACCAACAGCGGCGGCTGCCCCGACGCGATCGCCTGCGCCATGAGGTCCTCGGGGTGCGCGTACACGTACGGCGGAACCTGCAGGCCGATGCCCTGGTGAAGGCCGTTGGACGACATGCGGTCCAGTTCGTTCTTGGTCACCTCGAGAATCGAGATCCCCTTGGCGCCGGCGATCCCGACCGCCTCCGTAATCCGCTCGTCGGCCTCGACACCGGTCACCAGGTACAGGGCGGTCGCGGGCACACCGGCGCGCAGGCATTCGACGACGGGATTGCGGCCCAGGACGTACTCGGGGGCGTCGTCATCCTTGCGTCGCGGACGCTTGGCGGCCTGCTTCTGCGCGGCGACTTTGCGCCTGTGCGCGGCGTGGTAGACGCGGTCCTCGGCCTTCGGCGTCGCACCGCGCGCCTCGAGGCCGCGACGTCGCTGCCCGCCCGATCCGACGGTCTGCCCCTTCTTTGTGCCAGACTTGCGGATCGCGCCTTTGCGCTTGGAATTGCCGGCCATCAGGCACCTGCCTCTCGCAGCGACCACTGTGCACCGTCGGGTGTGTCGGTGACCTCGACCCCCGCCTCCGCGAGTCGGTCGCGAACCTCGTCGGCCACCGCCCAGTCCTTGTCCTTGCGGGCCTGGGCCCGTCGATCCAGATCGGCGCGCACCAGCACGTCGAGCGCCGCCACCGCCGTCGAGTCGTCGGCGGCATCGACCCAGTTGGGCGCCATCGGGTCGGTGCCGAGGATATCCATCATCGCGCGGACCTGCCCGGCGACGACGACGGCGACGTCACCGTCACCATTCTCCAGCGCCGTGTTGCCCGACCGGACCGCGTTGTGGATGACGGCGAGCCCGGCGGGTACGCCCAGGTCGTCGTCGAGGGCCGCCGTGAACTCGGCGGGCACCTCGCCGATCGGCACCGGCGCGACCCTCGAGTCGACGCGGCGGACGAATGACTCGATTCGACGGTAAGCCGTCGCCGCCTCGTGCAGCGCACCGTCGGAGTACTCCAGCATCGAACGGTAGTGGGCACTGCCCAGGTAGTAGCGCAACTCAACCGCGCGCACCTTGCGCAGCATTTCTGGGATCGCGACCACGTTCCCGAGCGACTTGCTCATCTTCTCGCCGCTCATGGTCACCCAGCCGTTGTGCAGCCAGAACCGCGCAAAGCCGTCCCCGGCGCCGTGACTCTGGGCGATCTCGTTCTCGTGGTGCGGGAAGATCAGATCCATCCCGCCGCAATGGATGTCGAACTCGGGCCCCAACAGGCCGGTCGCCATCGCCGAGCACTCCAGGTGCCACCCGGGTCTACCCGGACCCCACGGGGTGTCCCACGACGGTTCGCCGGGCTTGGCGGCCTTCCACAGCGTGAAGTCGCGCGGGTCGCGCTTTCCCGTGCCTGCGCTTTCGCCCTGGTGCACATCGTCGAGCTTGTGCCCCGAAAGCGATCCGTACTCCGGCAGCGAGAGCACGTCGAAGTAGACGTTCCCCTCGGCGGCATACGCGTGACCACGCTCGATGAGCCGCTGCATATAGACGATCATCTGCGGGACGAAGCCGGTGGCGCGCGGCTCGGCCGACGGCGGCAACACTCCCAGTGCGCGGTAGGCGTCGTCGAACTCGCGCTCGTGCGTGGCGGCCCACTCCCACCAGGGGCGGCCGGCTTCCTGCGCCTTGCGCAGGATCTTGTCGTCGATATCGGTGACGTTGCGGACGAACAAGACGTCGTTGCCGGCGTGCGCCAACCAGCGCCGCAGGACATCGAATGCGATGCCGCTGCGGACGTGGCCGATGTGCGGCACACCCTGCACGGTCGCCCCACACAGGTAGACGGTCACGCGGCCGTCGGTCAGGGGCGTGAAGTCGCGGACCTCGCGGGCCGCGGTGTCGTACAGGCGTAGGGTCACGACCTGCGATCCTACCGGTCGGTTACCAGCGCGGTCGCGATGGCGGCGATCCCCTCGCCGCGCCCGGTCAAGCCGAGCCCGTCGGTCGTCGTCGCCGAGACCGATACCGGCGCTCCCAGCGCCGCGGCCAGTACGCGCGAGGCCTCCTCGCGTCGCGGCCCGATCTTCGGCCGGTTCCCGATCACCTGCACCGATCCGTTGACGACGACCAGTCCGGATTCCCGCACCAGCTCGGCGACATGCTCGAGCATCCGGGTACCTGACACGCCCTCCCATTCGGGTTTGCCGGTGCCGAACACCGACCCGAGGTCTCCGAGTCCGGCAGCCGAGAGCACGGCATCGCAGAGCGCGTGGGCACCGACGTCACCGTCGGAGTGGCCCTCGCAACCGTCATCGTCGGGGAAGTGCAGACCGACCATCCAGCACGGGACGCCCGCGGCAGTCTTGTGCACGTCGGTGCCTATACCCACCCTCATCAATCCCGCCCTTCACTGATGGTCCGCGCCAGCCGCAGGTCCCACTGCTTCGTGATCTTGAAGGCCAGCGGATCGCCCTCGACGACCTGCACCGGCAGACCCGCACGCTCGGCCAGTCCGGCGTCGTCGGTCGCGGTGTCACCGGCGTCGGCGTAGGCACGGGCCAGGGCGTCGGCAGTGAAGCCTTGCGGGGTTTGAATGGCGCGCAGAACCGAACGGTCGACGGTCTGCACCACCCGACCGCCCTGGTCGACTCGTTTGAGCGTGTCGACGACGGGCAGACCGGGCACGACGACGGGGTGCCCCTCGAGCAATGCGCCCACCACACGCTCGAACACGGCGGCCGGAGTGAAGGTACGCGCGGCGTCGTGGACGAGGACGTATTCACCGGTGGCCTGCGCCAGGCCGGCGCGCACGGAATCGGAACGCTCGGCCCCGCCGGGCACGACCACGACCTCGGTCCCCCGGCCGGCATTATCTGCGGCGCTCTGGGCTTCGTGGCGCGCTGCCACCATCAGATCAGCGGGGACGACGACGATGATCCGGTCGAGATCGAACCAGTCATCAGCCGAGTACTCGCAGATCGCAAAGACGGTATGCCACAGGATGCTGCGACCACCGACGTCGACAAAGGCCTTCGGCCGGTTCTCGCCCAGCCGAACACCCGACCCGGCGGCCGGGACGATGACCGAGGTGGACAAGTGCGATTGCGCCTAGGAGGCGGCGGCCAGGACCTCGTCGAGAATGCTCGAGGCCTTCTCGTCGTCGGTGTTCTGGGCGAGCGAGAGCTCGTCGACGAGGACGCGACGCGCACGGGTGAGCATGCGCTTCTCGCCGGCCGACAGGCCACGGTCCTGCTCGCGGCGCCACAGGTCGCGCACGATCTCGGCCACCTTGATGATGTCGCCGGAGATCAGCTTCTCCTGGTTGGCCTTGAAGCGGCGGGCCCAGTTGGTCGGCTCCTCGGTGTGCGGCGCACGCAACACCTGGAAGACCTGGTCGAGGCCCTCCTCGCCGACGACGTCGCGGACGCCGACGTACTCCAACTTCGAAGAGGGGATCTGGACGGTCATGTCACCATCGGTGACCTTCAGGACGAGGTATTCGACCGGTTCACCCTTGATGGTGCGGGTCACGATGTCCTCGACCCTCGCGGCACCGTGATGGGGGTAGACAACGGTGTCGCCAACTTTGAAATTCATGAACGTAGCGCCCCTTTCAACTGAGGCAAGTCTAACACGCGCCCCTGACGGGCTTCTCACAACGGTGCAGGTCAAGCGGGTGATCAAGGGTCTTTGCGCTGGCCAGGGCGACTATCGCCGTCTACTACCGACTGTGGTACAGCCCACGCGGGCTCACGATTGTGTTCACCTCCGCCAATATCGCGAGTGCGGATTTTTGGCGAATCTCACCACCCCGCCGGACGGGAGGCCGGTGGGCCCACTACGCTGCGTAGTGAGGGTTCCCGGGTAGCGCCCGCGGAACGCCACGACGACCACAGCCGGAGGATCACGGTGTTTCAGCTCTCCCAGTCCGCACTCGTCAAGTCCGCGATAGCCGCTGCTGTCGGCCTCGGGGTCGTCGTCTCGATATCCGCATGCGGGGCAGGCCAGGTTTCGCAGACCGCAACCCAGGCTGCCGCCGTCAACGGGGCCACCGTCCGCTTGGGCGCGCTCACGCTGGCCGACGTCCAGATCATCTACCCGGGCACGACAGCCCCGGCGGAGGTGTTCACCAACGGCGGCCCGTTCCAAATCGCGTTCTACATCAGCAACAACGACCCGGTCAACGACACCAAGCTCGTGTCGATCACTGCGCCGACCGGCACCATCACGCTCGACGGCGACACCACCGTCCCCGCCGGCCTGGTGCTGCGCGCCGGCAAGCCCGCGGGCATGATCGCGACGCAGGGCCAGACCCCGCTCGAGGTCACCTACACCGGTGCCGGCAAGCTCGTCTCCCCCGGCCTGACCGTGCCGTTGACCTTCAACTTCTCCACCAAGGGCAAGGCGTCGAGCATCGTCGTGGACACCCCTGTCGACGCGGGCTCGCTGATGGAGCGCAAGGACAAGGACCCGGCCGACTCGGCCGAAGAGGGCGGACACCACTGACCTCCTGCCCGACCGCAGACCAACCGCCCCCCGGACACTCGCCCGGGGGGCGGTTTGCATCCGGGGCGGTGTCGGTGCGTCCCGTTAGGCTGTGCCGGTGGCTGTGAAGACGCGAGCGGTGTACCGATGCGGCGCCTGTGGGCACCAGCCCGCCAAATGGGTCGGCCGCTGCCCCGAGTGCGGCGAGTGGGGCACCGTCGACGAGGCTGCTCCGGCATCGACGAGCAGGAGCCGCGGTGCCGTCGGCGTCGCACCGTCGAGCCCGGCCAAACGCCTGACCGAGATCGGTTCCGACGCCGCCAAAGTCATCCCGACGGGGATCGGCGAATTCGACCGCGTCCTCGGTCGCGGCGTCGTGCCGGGGTCGGTGATCCTGCTCGCCGGCGAGCCCGGCGTCGGAAAATCGACGCTTCTGCTCGAGGCCGCCAAACACTGGGCGCGTGCGGGTCGCCGCGTCCTCTACGTCACCGGCGAGGAGTCCGCCGGGCAGGTCCGGTTGCGCGCCGAGCGCACCGATGCCGTCGACGAGAACGTCTACCTGGCCGCCGAATCCGACTTGGCGACGGTGCTCGGGCACGTCACCGACGTGGATCCGACGCTGCTGATCGTCGACTCGGTGCAGACGATGATCGCCACCGACGCCGACGGCGTCCACGGCGGCGTCACGCAGATCCGGGCGGTCACCACCGCGCTGGTGTCGCTGGCGAAGAACACCGGCGTCGCGGTCGTCCTCGTCGGGCACGTCACCAAGGACGGCGCGGTCGCGGGCCCGCGGTCGTTGGAGCACCTCGTAGACGTGGTGCTCAGCTTCGAGGGCGACAAACACTCCCCGCTGCGGATGGTGCGCGGCATCAAGAACCGTTTCGGCGCCGCCGACGAGGTGGGCTGCTTCGAGCAGCGCGACAACGGCATCCACCAGGTCACCGACCCGTCGGGGATCTTCTGGCACCAGCGCCAGGGCGACGTGACCGGCTCGGCGGTGCTGGTCACGATGGATGGCAAGCGCGCGCTGGTCGGCGAGGTGCAGGCGTTGGCCAACTCGACCGACATGCACAATCCACGCCGCGCGGTGTCCGGCCTCGACGGCGCCCGGGTGGCCATGATCCTGGCCGTCCTGCAGGCCCGGCTGAAGATGTCCGCACTCGGCAAGGCCGAGGTCTACGCGTCGACGGTGGGCGGCATGCGCGTCACCGAACCAGCGGCGGACCTCGCGATCGCGATGGCGGTGGCATCGGTGCAAGAGGAAAAGCCGATCCCGTTCCACACGGTCGTGATCGGCGAAGTAGGCCTGGCCGGTGAGGTCCGCCCGGTCAGTGCCCTGGGCCGCCGCGTCGCCGAGGCCAAACGCCTCGGATTCCGCCACGCCGTCATCCCGGCCGCCCGGGCCGACCGCGAGGACCTGCCCGACGGGATCCGCATCACCCGCGTCACAAACCTCGGCGAGGCCGTGAATGCCTGCCTCTTCGACGGTCCGCCGGCAACCTTCTAGCGCCTACCGGCCAGACAGGCCGTCCAGTGCGCATCGCCTACGGACTCGAGTACTTCGTCCAGGCGTCGGGACGCTGCGAATTCGCGACGTGGGCGGAGAAGTGTTTGCGCGGATCGATCCCGATGAACAGCGCGAGACTTCTCGCAACCGGCTTCGCGTCGGCCGCCGCCTCCCCATCCGCGTCGACGATGAATGCTTCGGAACGCATGTAGATCTTGCGTCCGACTCGACCGAGGACTTCACCGGTGAACCACAGCGACGAGCCGATCGGGATGGGCTTGGCGAAGTCGATCTCGAGATGACCGGTGACCACCGGCACGCCGATGAGCAGCGCGGTGGTCCCCATGACCTCGTCGAATGCGGCGGACAGGAGGCCGCCGTGGATCACGCCGGGACCGCCCTCCATCCACTGCGGGACGGTCATTGTCGCCGTCGATGTCGCACCCTCGCCGGCGATGACGCGCACGTGGAGTCCGTTGACCGCGTCGGCCCCGCAGCCGTAGCAGAGCGCGTGGTGGTAGCGCATGTCCTCGCCCGGCGGAGTTACCTTCGGATGGCGGGTCACGGGCTCCAACTCGTCGGGTACCGCAAAGCTTGTGCTCACGGACCGATATTCTAGTTGCACCGCAACCACCCCGAGTCCGGAGCACTATGACCACGCCCATGTCCGACCTGACGCGCGAGACACTGGCCCGCGTAGCGCCCGGTACCGGCCTGCGCGACGGACTCGAACGGATCCTGCGCGGCGGGACCGGCGCTTTGATCGTCCTCGGTCACGACGACGACGTGGAGAAGATCTGCGACGGCGGGTTCCACCTCGACGTCGAGTTCGCCCCGACGCGTCTGCGTGAGCTGGCGAAGATGGACGGCGCGCTCGTGCTCTCGACCGACGGCGCTCGAATCCTGCGGGCCAACGTGCAACTCATGCCGGATCCGACGATCCCGACCAACGAGTCGGGCACCCGCCACCGCGCCGCTGAGCGCACCGCCATCCAGACCGGCTACCCGGTCATCTCGGTAAGTGCCTCGATGTCGATCGTGAGCGCCTACGTCGACGGCAGCCGGCGGGTCGTCGAGAACCCCGACCCGATCCTGTCGCGCGCCAACGTCGCGCTGGCCACGCTCGAGCGGTACCGCACACGCCTCGACGAGGTGCTCGGCCAGTTGTCGCGCGCCGAGATCGAGGACGATGTCACCCTGCGTGAGGTCATGAGTGCCGCGCAGCGCATGGAAATGGTGCGACGGGTTGCCGACGAGATCGACTTCTACATCCTGGAGCTGGGCACCAACGGGCGCCAGGTGCGGCTGCAACGCGAAGAATTGCTGGGCGACAACGAGGTCATGCGCGAACTCCTCGTCCGCGACTATTACGCGTCGCCGGAACCTCCGACCGATGCCGAGCTCCGTAAAGCACTCGGCGCGATCGAGGATCTGTCCGACGCCGATCTGCTCGATCTATCGCTCCTCGGCCGCTGCTTCGGCTACCCGACGACGGTCGAGGCTCTCGATACGACGATGACTCCGCGCGGCTACCGGCTGTTGGCGCGGATCTCGCGGCTGCAGTTCGCTCACATCGAGCGGCTCGTCGCACGCTTCGGATCGCTGCAGGCGCTGCTGGCGACCAGCGCTGCCGATCTGCAGGGCGTCGAGGGCATCGGCAACATCTGGGCGCGCCACATTCGCGAGGGCCTCTCTCGGCTCGCGGAGACGAGCCTCGACCGGTTCTAGCCGATTTCTGGTCGGCGGACGCCGAAGCCGCCGGGCCACGGCTACCGGTTGCTGGTCGCGGTTACGGCTGCTGCGCTGGTGCGACGACGTTGAAGGTGATCGGTGCGGATTCCCGCTCGCCGATCTTGCCGACCGCGCGGTAGGCACCTGGCGGAACCGGCTCGCGCGGGGTCTTGCAGCCCGGCGTGCTGGTGGTGCCCGACCAGGTGATCGTGTCGCGCTCCTGCTGACCGGGTGCGAAAGTCACGTTCTTCACCGTCCGCAGCGGGGAGCAGTCCCGTGCACTCCACAGGGTGCGCGTGCCGTCGAGCGACCGCACGACGACGTTCTGCGCCGATTTGCCGATATCGCGGACGCATTCGGTGAGACCACCGTTGGTCACCGCGATGGTGAAGACCGGCTGGTCGCCGACCTTGTAGGTGGCCTTGTCGGTGTAGAGCACGACGGACAGACTCTGGTCGGTGCACAGGTTGTCCGCGGGCACCGGTGCCGGCGCCTGGCGCGCGGCCTCGGTCGGCGCGGCGGGGCCCTGCGGGGCGGCCTGGTCGTTGTTCTGGTTGTTGGTCCCGGCGCCCTGCGGAGCCGGGCCGCCACCCTGGCCCTGCTGGCCCGCGGCCTGGTCGCCCTGCGGTGCCGCGGGCGGCTTCTTCGCCGACGTCGGAGCGGCCGGCGCGGAACTGGTGGCCGCTACTTTCTGGTCATCGCTGCTCGAAGGGAGGGCGGAGATGATCAGCATCAGGACCAGCCCCACAAACGCCAATCCCCCGACGCCGGCGACGATGCGCCTGCGCCAGTAGATCTCGGGCGGCAGCGGGCCCTGCGGTTCAATCACCCTTCCACGCTAACTGCCAGCCCCGATGCCGCCGGTGAGGCTGGTCGGCGTGTCGCTATAGGGCGACGATCACACTCACCGTCGTCGACGCGCGTGTTTCAGGGCTCGACTGGCTCGCTCGGCGCGTCGTCGACGTCGCCGAGCGCGCTACGCAGCGACACCCGACCGTCGGCCAGGTGGTAAGTCAAGCCGACGATCGCCACCTGGCCACGGTCGACGCGTTGTTTGATGAGCAGGCTGCGTTGCATGAGGAGTCGCCCGGTCTCGACGACGTGCTCGGCCTCGAACTCGTCGATGCGGGTCTTCCCCTTCGCACGGGCCGACAGGATGCTGGGCCCGACGCGCTCGACGATGTCGCGGACGTAGCCGCCGGGGATGACCAGGTCGTCGAGCGATTCCACCGTCGCATCGACCGCCCCGCACGAGTCGTGGCCGAGGATGGCGATCAGCGGCACGTCGAGGAGCTCGGTGGCGAATTCGAGGGATCCCAGCACCGATGAATCGATGATGTGGCCTGCGGTGCGCACGACGAACATGTCCCCGAGGCCCTGGTCGAAGATCATCTCCGCAGCCACGCGGGAGTCCGAGCAGCCGAACAGGACCACCGACGGGGCCTGCCCTTCGGCGAGGACGGCCCGGCGGCCGATACCCTGGTTGGGATGTTCCGGATCGTCTGCGACGAATCGCTCGTTTCCAGCTTTGAGATTCGCCCATGCTTGCGCGGGCGTCTGACGTGATGAGGCTGCACGCATGGTGCTGAGTATGCCATCGCAGCGCCTACTGGATTGGTTCGACGTCAACGAGCGCGACCTCCCGTGGCGTCGTCGCGACGCCTCCGCCTGGCACATCCTGGTCAGCGAATTCATGCTCCAGCAGACCCCGGTCGCCCGCGTCCTGCAGCCGTGGGAGCAGTGGATTCGTCGGTGGCCGACGCCGGCGGACATGGCTGCCGCAGACGGTGCCGACGTGATCCGCGCATGGGGGAAGCTGGGCTATCCTCGCCGAGCGCAACGGTTGCACGCGTGCGCCAAAGCCATCGCCACCGAACACGACAATGTCGTTCCCGACGACGTCGATGCGTTGCTGGCGCTGCCCGGCGTCGGCGAGTACACCGCCCGCGCGGTCGCCTGCTTCGCCTACGGACAGCCGGTGCCGGTCGTCGACACCAACGTGCGGCGGGTGATAGCGCGCGCCTGCCACGGACTCGCCGATGCACCCGGGCCGCGACGCTCCGATCTCGACGATGCGTTGGCGATCGCGCCGCGGACCGTCGACGGTGAGTTCGCCGACGCCGCGCCGCGGTTCTCGGCCGCGCTGATGGAGCTCGGCGCACTCGTGTGCACGGCACGCAACCCGCGGTGCGGGGAGTGCCCACTGGCCCTGTCGTGCGCGTGGGTCGCCGCGGGCCGACCGGCGCCGACGGGCCCGCCCAAGCGCACGCAGCGCTACGAGGGGACCGACCGCCAGGCGCGGGGCCGTCTGCTCGACGTCTTACGAGGATGCGCCGGTCCGGTCGAGCAGGTGCGCCTCGACGCGGCGTGGCCCGCCGATCCCGGGCAGCGCTCCCGCGCACTGGACTCGCTGCTCGTCGACGGTCTGGTCGAAGTCACCGACGATGGGTTGTTCCGCCTCGGCGGCTGAGGCCCGGCTACGACAGCGCGGATAGGAAGGCTTCCACGGCCCCTCGGAAGAATTCCGGCGCATCGTCGTGGATGAGGTGCCCGGCGCCGCTGGCGACTACGTAGGTGACGCTGGGATTGCGCGCGGCCATCGCCGCCATCTGCCCGGGCGGCGTGACGGTGAAACCCGCCTCCAACAGCAACGTCGGCACACTCACCGCATCCCATTGCGCCCAGTATTCACGCTGCCCCCACTGCTCGGCGATGTTCGCGAACACCCCGAGGTCGCCATGGAGCCGGCCGTCGTCGAAGGCCTCGTAGAAGTACCGGCCAGCCACCTCGCCGAACATCTGCTGCGCATGGCTCAGGGAGGTGAACCGGTCCGGCCAGGACTCGAACCACGGGGTCCAGCTCCGCGTCGTCTGGCCTCGGAAATCGGGGGACATATCTTCGACGACGAGTCCGCGGACCAATTCCGGGTGCGCCGCGGCGGTGCACCAGGCGTGCAACCCGCCCATCGAGTGGCCGATGAGGACGGCCTTCTCGTCGTCGATGGTTGCCTCGGCGATTCGCGCCAACACGTCGACAATGTCATCGACGAAGCGCTCCGTCGCGATCGCGTCGGGTGCGACCGTCCACGGCTTGATGATCGGTCCGGTGTGCCACGCCGCGTCGACGGTGAACACCCGACCGTATCGGCGCAGCCAGCCGATCTGGCGGGCCCACGTCCGTCCGCGGCCCATCAGCCCGTGCAGGAGCAGGATGGGTGGGCCGTCGCCGCCGTGGTCGGTCAGCGCGTCGTCGGAGGTCACGGTTGCGACCCTATCCCGCGAGACATGCGCCGCCGTTGCGATCGTGCGCCGCCAATCGGCGCTGTCCCGACGCGAACGGTTCTGCGCGAGCCCGGCCGTCGTTAGGGTGGAGGTATGCCAGTAGTGAAGATCAACGCGATCAGTGTTCCTGAAGGTGCCGGCCCCGAGCTGGAGAAGCGGTTCGCGAACCGCGCACACACCGTCGACGGCTCGCCGGGTTTCCTCGGATTTCAGCTGCTGCGGCCGACGAACGGCGAGAACCGATACTTCGTGTACACGCAGTGGGAGACCGAGGAGGACTTCCAGAACTGGGCGAACGGCGACGCGCGCGCCGCGCACGCCGGCGAGCGCCAGAAGCCGGTCGCCTCGGGCGCGGACCTGCTGGAGTTCGAGGTCGTGATCGACGCCAAGCCGTCCGCGCAATAGCGCAACCGACGGTTGCCATCGGGACGGGTCCGCCCATCCCCCTGGTAGGAAAATAGAACGTGTTCTAGTATCGATGGTGAAGCAGATCACCGACTTTGGAGCACGCTCATGACCCAGACCGCACCCGCGCCCGCCAGCCTCGTCGGCGGCGGCGACCAGCCCAATCTCTACATCGGCGGCAAGTGGGTCGCTCCGCACTCGACCAAGCGGCTCGAAGTGTTCTCACCCGCCACCGGGGAGAAGGTCGGTTCGGCGCCTGACGCCGACTCGGTCGACGTCGACGCTGCGGTGAAAGCCGCGCGCGAATCCTTCGACTCCGGAGTGTGGCGCTCCAAATCGCCGGCCGAGCGGGCTGCCGTCCTGCGCCGTGCCGCCGAGCTCATCAACGAGCGCACGGCCGACATCACCGGGCTCGTCTCGGCGGAGATGGGTGCTTCGCCCACCGATGTCGCCACTCTGCAGCAGATCGCCGGCACCGGCGTCCTGAACGCCTACGCCGACGCGGTCGATGCGTACGAGTGGGAGGAGAAGCGCACCGGGCTGTTCGGCGAGACCATCGTGACACGCGAAGCCGTCGGCGTCGTCGGTGCGATCACGGCCTGGAACGTGCCGCTGTTCCTGCTCTGCAACAAGCTGGGCCCCTCGCTCGGCGCCGGCTGCTCGATCGTCATCAAACCAGCGCCGGAAACGCCGCTGGACGCCAACCTTCTCGCCGAGATCTTCACCGAGGCCGGGGTTCCCGAAGGCGTGATCTCGGTCGTCACGGGCGGCCTGGAGGCCGGGCAGGCCCTCGTCGAGCACCCCGAGGTCGACAAAATCACCTTCACCGGGTCCACCGCAGCCGGGCGCCACATCGCGTCACGCTGCGGCGAGCTCCTCAAGCGCTGCTCGCTGGAGATGGGCGGCAAGTCGGCGGCCATCGTGCTCGAGGACGTCGACCTCCCTTCGAGCATCCACATGCTGGTCTTCTCCGGCCTGCTGAACGCCGGGCAGGCATGCGTCGCACAGACCCGCGTCCTGGTTCCCCGGTCGCGCCACGACGAGATCGTCGACGCGATGATCGAGACCGCCAAGACCTTCACGCCGGGCGTACCGAGTGACCCGGAGGCCAAGATGGGCCCGATCATCACCGACAAGCAGCGCGCCAAGATCGAGGGCTACATCGAGAAAGGCAAGGCCGAGGGCGCCACCGCCGTACTCGAGGGCGGGCGCCCCGAGGGGCTGGATTCCGGATACTTCGTCGCACCGACGATCTTCACCGGCGTCACCAACGACATGACGATCGCCCGCGAGGAGATCTTCGGCCCGGTCATCTCCGTGATCGCCTATGACACCGTCGACGAGGCGATCGCCATCGCCAACAAATCCGACTATGGCCTGGCCGGCTCGGTGTGGACCACCGACATCGACCGCGGCGTCGAGATCGCCAAGCAGGTGCGGACCGGCACCTACGGGATCAACTGGTACGCCATCGACCCGGCGTCGCCCTTCGGCGGCTTCAAGACCTCGGGCATCGGCCGCGAGAACGGTCGTGAGGGCCTCGAGTCCTACCTCGAGCACAAGGCGATCCTGATGCCGATGGGCTACTCCTCGCAGACATAGCCATCGCCCCCGGCGGAGGGCCCAGTGGGCCCTCCAGCCACGCCCAGTGGGCCCTCCAGCCACGCCCAGTGGGCCCCAACTGCCCAGTGGGCGAGGTTTCAGGGCCCACTCGGCGACGTTTCAGGGCCCACTCGGCGACGTTTCAGGGCCCACTCGGCGGCTAGCGGGGCGCGGGGGCCGGGGCAGGCGGGGCCTCGGTCTTACCGGTGGTCGGATCGCCCGTATCCCGCTCGACGATCTTGCGCAGCGAGTCGTCGGTGAAGATCTGGATCGAGTTGATCTTCCAGTCGCCGCCCTTGCGGACCATCGTGAACTGCACCCGACTCGGGTCGATGCGGACCTTTGGCTCAGCGGCGCTGGTCACCGACTGATTGAGGAACAACAGGACCGTCGACGTTGAGCGTGTATTCGTCACCACACCCGCATCGGCGACGGCGAGCTTGGAGATGATCCGGTTGCTCTTGACGTTCTGCGCCATCTTGAGCTGCGTGACCTGCTCGGCGAACTCCTTGCTCGCACCCTCGATCAGGAAATCCTGGGCGCGGGCGATCTTCTTGTCGACGTCGCCTGGCTCGTAGCTGAACATCGTCTGGGCGTAATCCTTGGCGGCGGCCAGCGACGAGTTCCGTGCTGATTCCAGGCTGGCCAGGCGGTAGTAGCGGAACCCCAGGAAACCGGTGAGCACCACCAGTGCCGCCAGGACCGTGGCCACCACCAGCCAACTGCGCGGGATGCGCGCATCCGGCGTCGCCTTCTTCGTGTTCGATTTCTCAGCCACTCAGTACACCCAATCGAACTTGGTCAGTTTCAGCGCGCCGTTGATCCGTCGCATCTCAACCCGCCAGCGGAACACCTGCGACTCCACATCGTTGCTCTCATTCCCGATGCGCTGCGTCCACCCCAGCACCATCAGCACCTTGCCGTAGTCCGGCTCGGCGTCGATGACGGCGCTGGAAAGCACCCGGCCCTGCGTCTCGATCCCGTGTTGCTCGATCTGCGTGATGATCTGCTGGGTCACCATCGACAGGTTCTCGTAGGCGGTGCCGCTGGTCTTGTCGAGGAGCGTCTTGCGAATATCGTCGACATTGGTCTTGTTCAACGACGTGAGGTTCACAGTGACCTGCTGCGCGAAGGCGTCATATTCGGCCCGCAGGTCCTCGCGCTGCTGAGCGCGGTACGCGCCGACGCCGAAGAAGATCGAGGCAGCCAGAAGCAAGACGGCGAGTGCCGTGGCACCGAGGCCGAGCAGTGCCGTGCGCGAATCGACACGATCGACGGTGACGAAGCCGGCCTTGCTCGGCTTGTCCTGGGCCTTCGGCTTGTCCCGAGTCTCCGACCTCTGCGTGGTCTTCGACTCCTCGGCCTTCTCGGCCTTCTCGTCGTCTGACGTGGTCTCCGTCGTCCCGGGGTCGGCGACGTCCTCGAAGGCGTCCTTGTCCGCTTCATCCGAATCCGGTTCAGCCACCGCAGGTTTCGCTGCAGCTGCCTTCGTCGGCTTCGCCTTGGGCCGGCGGCGCAGAGGCGCCACCCGAACCGGTTGCGTCGTCGAGCGCGCGGGAACCTCGCCCCTATCGGGTGAATCCGGTTGCGCGTCGGACGAACTCGGCTGCGACGCGCTCACTTCACCGTCGGGTTGATCATCTGTTGCCATGTAGTGGTTTTCCCCTGCGGGTCCCTGCCGAGACCCGCGTTGTAGATCTTTCCGTCCGGCCCGACGTAGTCCCCGGTCTTGGGGTCATAGCTGGTCGAGTAGACCGCCGGCTGCTTCTCGTCCTTGCGGAACTGCATCGGCGTTGCGGGTACCACGGTACCGGTGCCGCCCGGAGCGGTGTAGCTCGCAGGCCGCGCGCCCGGCCCGCTGCCGGGTCCCCGCCACTTCAGGCCGTAAGGCAAGCCGTCGGGGAACGGCGAGTTCTGCTTGGCCAGCGGCTTGTATCCCGTTCGGCACTCCGCCGGAGTGGAAGCACGGCGGCCGGGAAATTCCACACAGGGGAAGTTGCGCGCACCACGCACCGCGAGGTTCTGGTTCTGCGGGACGCGGCACAGCATCCCCGGCGGCAGGTCCTGGACGGTCTGTGCCGAACCCGGTCGCCACTGGCTGGCCGGCAGGAACCCGACCGTGCAGGTTCCGGAATCCTGGAATCCGAGCGCGAAGTCGGCGTTTGCGCCGTAGCGCTCGACATCGCCGGTGTTGATCGCCGTGACCAACACATCCATCAGGCGCGGGTAGATCACCAGGATCTGCCGCAGGTTCGCGTGGTAGACGGCCATCGTCTTGGCCGACGTCCCGAAGTTGTCCACCAGCAGCGGCACTGACATCCGCATGTTCTCGAACAGATCCCGTGCCTGTCCGGCGACCCCCGGCCCCTTGGCGAGGATGCCGGTGATCTGCGGGTTGTTCGCGCGCAGCTGATCGGTCACCTTGGTCATGTTCGACGTCCACGCGCGGACCGAATCGGCGGTGTTGGTCTGCGTCGACAGCACCTCTCCAGCCTCGCGGACCAGCGCGATCATGGCGTCGGAGTTCTTGTACGCGTCATCACTGAGCAGCGTCATCGAGTCGAGGAGCCGCTGCAGATCCTCACCGGTGCCGTTGAAGGCCTTGAAGGCCTCGTCCATAACCTCGCGCAGGTTGGAATCGCCGACATTGATCAGCAGTTTCTCGGCCTGGTCGAGCATGACCGAGATCTCCGTCGGAACGTCGTCGCTGACCACCGTCGCGTTGTTGCCCAGCATCGTCGACGACGGCTGTTCGGGCGGGGTGAAGTCGACGAACTGCTCGCCGACCGCGGAGACCGAGCGGATCGACGCCTTCGAGTTCTCCGGGATCTTCGCCGACGAATCGATGGTCAGCTTGGCGCGCACACCGTTCTGCGTCAACGAAACCGAGTTGACCTTGCCGACGTTGACGCCACGGAAGGAGACGTTCGCATTCTGGTAGAGCCCCCCGGTCGACGGGAGGTCCAGACTCACCTTGTAGACCCCGAGGCCGAACATCTGCGGGATACGCACGTACAGGATCCCGACGGCGAGCATCGCGACCACGGTGACCACCGAGAAGATGAGCAGCTGCGTGCGAACGAAATTGGTGATCTTCATCGGGGCCCCCGTCCTTGCGGCTTGGGCTTCACCGGCTGTGGCAGCTGTGGCAGCAGATTCGGGAAGACTGGATTGGGCTGACCCGCACTCGGGCGGCGCGGCGCGGCGCCCGGCTTCCCCTCACGCTGCATCGGTGACTGGAACGGGTTCAGACCGCGTCGTGCGGCCCCGGCCGGCTTGCCGGCGAGCGCTTCGGGACCCAGGATGCGGCTACCGAGCACCGACGGGAAGAGGCCGATGCCCAGCCGGGCGAAGGTCAGATCCAGGTTGAGGTCGGAGTTCACGTAATCGCCCTTGACGATGTGCGGGATCGCACCCTCGTAGAACGGGAACGTCAGCAGGATTCCAAGCGACTGCGTCAACGACGGTCCGGTCGACTGCAACTGCTTCAGCGCCGGTTCCATGGCCTTGACGGCTTGACGGATGTCGTCGCTGTTGGCTTTGAGGATGTCGTCGGCCGTCGTCGACAGCCGCCCGATGGCGCCGAGAGCGTCGACGAGCTGCGGCCGTTGGTCGACGAGCAGCTGCAGGATTTCCGGGCCGCGGTTGAGCGCGCGCTCGATGGTGGGCTTCTGCTCATTCATCGTGACGGTCAGGCGGTCGAGACCCTCGATGGCGCGAATGATGTTGTCACGCTGGCCATTGAGGGTGCCGACGAGCTGGTTCATCTTCGGCACCAGCGAGCGGAAGGCCTCTTGGCGCCCGCCCATCGACTTGTTGAACTCGGTGACGATCTCACCCAGTTGCGACAGTCCGCCGCCGTTGAGCACCACCGACAACGAGCTGAGCACCTGCTCGGTCGTCGGGAAGGTACACACGGTGATCTGCTGGGCGATACTCACGTCGGGAATCGCTTGGTTGCCGGTCGCGGTCGGTGCGATGTTCGGCTGCTCGGGGCACTTGGCGAGCGGAATGGTCTGACCGGCCGACATCATTTCACCGGTCGGCTTGTCCGGCTGCACGATCTGCAGGTGCGACGATCCCAAGACGCTGGTCATCCCGACCATCACGTGCGAGCCGACGGGGATCTGCGTCCCCTTGTTCAGGCGCATCTCGATGCGCGCCTTCCAATCGTCGACGGTGATGCGGCCCAGCGAGCCGACCGTCGCGTCGTCGAGCATGATCGGAGCGTTCGTCACCAATCCGGCAGCGCTCGGGACGATAGCGCTGATGCGGTAGGACCCGGTCCCGGTACCCGGCGCACCCGGTACCGGAAGGGTGTTGGCGCCGCCGAAGCCGCACCCGGCCAGACCTCCGACGAGCACCGTTGCACCCGCCAGCGCCATGCCTGCACGACGTCCGATGTTGTTCCTCACGCGGCCCATCAGTTCTCCGCTCCGAACGGCACGAGCATGTTGCCCAGCGGGTTGGGGATGTTGTTGGCTTTCCGCGTCTGAGCGTCGAGCTGCCTGATCCGGTTTTGGGCGCGCCGCTTCACGTCGGCGTTCTGGTACTCGATCTGCTGGGGCAGCGCATTCTGGCCGGTGACCGGGTTGGTCATGAACGGCGGGTAGTTCATCGAGAACGACTTCAGCACCGGAGCCAGGACGTCGACGCAGCGGTCGACATCGGTCATGCTCTGCCCAGGACGGTTGTTCGCCTCCATCGTGCCGCAGAGCAGAGTGATCAGGTTCGCGCCCATGCCCAGGCCGAAGATGCCGCCGAGTGACCCGGTCAACGGGTTGTAGATGTTGTAGAAGTTCGAGAGCTGCGTCGGCCCGGAGTGCAGGAGCCCCCGCAGTTGCTCATCCTTTTGGCGCAGCACGGTCGTCGCCGTGGCCAGCTTGTCCATGGAAGTGGTCAGCGCGGCGCCGTTGGTGTCGAGGAACGTCTTGAGGTCGCCCATCGCCGAGTCCAGGCCGACAAGGGCACCGTTGAGCGCGGCGGTATCGGTGAGGACCCCAGACACTGTCGCGATCCGGCCGTTGAACTGCACGAGCTGTTCCTGGCTCGTCGACAGCACCTCGGTCAGGTCCTGGAGACTGCGGATAGTCGAGAACAGGTCGCCACGGCCCGACGAGAGCGTGCCCGCCACCTTCGACAACTGGTGCATCGCCTTGTTGATGGCTTCGCCGTTACCCCGAAGGTTCTCATCGGCCACGCCCAACAGCCGGGTCGCAGGGCTGTTGAGTCCCGAGCCGTCCGGGCCGATCGCTTCGGTCAGCCGGTTGAGTTGGGTCTTGAGGTCGTCCCACTCCATCGGGATCGCCGTGCGCTCCATCGGGATGTCCGTACCACCGACGAGCTTGGGACCCTTGGTGTACACCGGTGCCAACTGGATGAACCGGCCCGACACGAGCGACTGCGCAACGATGACGGCCTTCGCGTCGGCGGGCACGTCCACCGACTTGTTGAGCCGCAGCTTCACGCGCACCGAGTCCGACAGCGGATCGATGCTCACCACCCGGCCGACGTTGACACCCAAGACACGGACGGGGTCGCCCTCGTACAGCCCGGTGGTGGACTTGAAGTACGCCGTGACCGTGTCGGTGGTCGCCTTCTGGAATCCGAAGTAGCCCACGACAACCAGCAGCAGCGCCAGCAAAATCGCGACCGCGACGGTCCACACCTTCTTCGCGTAGCTCATGGCCTACCCCTCCGGCCCTGTCGGGTACTCGACCTTGGGCGCCGGCGGCAACGGCTTGTTCTTGTACTCCGGCGCCGGGTACCACTTCCACGGCGCGACCGGCACCGAGTTTGTGTAGTCGTAGGCCTGCCAGATCTCGGGGTACTTCCGCTGCAACGCCTTCATAAAGACGGCGGTGTAGTCACCGAAGGTCGGCACGCCGACCAGCGACGAGAAGTACGGGCCCGAGGACACGGCCTCGCCGAGCAGGTTGGCGTACGGGCCGAGCTGGTCGACCGCGGCAGCGATGCTGTCGCGCTTGTCGATCAGGATCTGCGACACCCGGTCGAATTTTGCCAGGACCGGCTTGAGCTGGGCATTGTTGTCGGCAATGAACCCGCGGACCTCCGCGGTGACCTCGCGGGTGCCCGCGAGGAGCTGCTCGATGGCGTCCGACCGCGCTTGCAGCTCACCGAGCAACGCGTTGGCACTGATCAACAGGCGGTTGACCTGCTGGTTACGGTCGCCGACGATGGCGCTAACCCGGCTGGCGCGACCGAGAAGTTGACGCAGCGAGTTGTCGCGGTCGGCGATAGCCTTCGACAGCCGAGCAACGCCGTCCACAGCGCCGCGAACCGACGCCGGCGTCGCTGCGAAGGTATCGGACAGCGTGTCCAGGGCCTTGCGCAACTGGGTGGTGTCGGACTCGTCGAGCGTGCTGGTCGCATTCTCCAGTGCATCGCTCAACGAGTACGGAGCGACGGTGTTCTCGTTAGCGATCTGCCCGCCCGGGATGATCCGGCCGGGACCATGCGGGATAAGGGTCAAGTTTCGCCGACCCAGGACCGTCTCGGTCTTGATGGCCGCCTGGGTGTCGACGCCGAGGTTGACCGAGTCGTCGAGGCGGAACCGGACCATCGCCTTCTTACCGTCGGGGGTGTCGGCGAGGCGGATCTGCTCAACCGATCCGACGTTGACGCCAGCCACCGAGACGACGTCGCCGGGGACCAGGCCGCCCGCATCGTCGAAGTAGGCACGGTAGGTGCTGATCGGCATCAGGAAGGGCAGGCTGTTCATCTGCAGCGCGGTCAACACGACCAGCGCGGTGACGACGAAGCCGATGATGCCGGTTGCGGCACGGGAGCGCTTTCCACGTCCGGCGTCGCGTGCGACGTCAGCCTCGTTGGACCCGGCTCGCTGAGTCTCACTCACTTGTACTGACACCTCCCGCCGGCTTTCTGGCTGTCACCGAGCACGTCGATGGAGGGCAGGATCATCTGCGGAGTGCCGGGCGCGCCGAAGATCAGGCGCTGTCGGCAGATCCAGATCTGCAGCCAAGCACCGTAGCTGCCCAGATTCGACAGCTGCTTGAACCGCAGCGGCAGGCGCGTGAGCAGTCCGCGCACGTACACCTCTCCGCGCATGATCTCCTCCGCGGTGCGGCCGAGGTTGGTGACGGTGTTCTTGATTCCCGGCCGAGTCTCGCCGAGCAGCGTCGCAAGACGCGTCGTCACCCACGCGGTGGACGTGAGTGCGTTGCCGATGATTCCGCGCTGCCCGGCCAGTCCGGACATCAGCGTCTCCAACCGGTCGACGCTGTCGATCACCCCGGTGCGATCGGCGTCGAGCGTCCCCAAGACCGAGTTCAGATTGTCGATGATCGCACTGATCAGCGTGTCCCGATCGGCCAGCGACTCGGTCAGCTCCGCGGTGGTACGCAGCAGGTGGTTGATCGCCGGACCCATCTCATCGCCCTGGAAGACCTGGATCAGGCTGTTCGACAGTTCGTTGACCTGGGCACCGTCCAGCGTGCGGAACAGCGGCTTGAACCCGCCCAGCAGTTTGTCGAGGTCCAGCGCCGGCTCGGTCTGCGACGTCGGCAACGTCGCCCCGGGGCTCAGGAACGCACCCGGGTCGCCGGTGCCGCGGCGCAGCTCCACGTACCGGTCGCCGGTGAGGTTCTCGTAGCGGATGAACGCCTGGACGGACTTGGGCAACGGGAACTTGCGGTCGACGGTGAACTTCAGTTCGGCGAGATTGTCGTCGGTGAGCCCGACGGACTTCACCGAGCCCACGTCGACGCCGGCGATCTTCACCTTCGCACCGGACTTGAGCGACGACGCGCTGGTGAACTCCGCCGCATAGCTATTGGTACGAGTGCCCTGGAACTTGCTGAACACAGCCACCAGGCCGATGAACACCAGAATCATCGCAGTGGCGAACGCGCCCAGCTTGATGCACGTTGCCCGGAACTTCCTTGCGCGGCTATCCATTGGGCGGCGCTCCAAACAACAGCCGGAAAACCTTCGTGGCATTGAACTTCGGTTCGGTGCGCGGCTGATACGGGTTGGGCCCGTTGTCACTCACGTAGAACTTCGCCTTGGTCGTGGTCCGCGGGTTGGACAAGCCGTTCTGGCAAGTCGGTGGACCGTCGGCGCGGACCCATGGCAGATCCTCGGGGTAGGTGTAGGGATCCTTACCCGGGAGCAGGCCTGCATTCAGTTTGAGGAGGCCGTCATTGGTACCGAAGACCGGTGAGGCCATCTTGCCGCCGATCGCGACGGTGCGGATGAAGCAGGCGATGCCGGGCGACTGGTACTCGATCAGCGACATCGTCGGGTTCGAGTCGTTGAGCATTGCGATGATCTGGGCCTTCTTGGGTTCGACGACCCCGTTAGCGGTGTTGGCCATCCCGGTCGCATTGACCAGCAGGGCGTCGAGGTTGCTGCTGTTGGCCACCAGCGTGTTGCCCAGGAACACGGCGTTGTCGACCGTGCGCATCAGGTTCGGCATCGCACCGGCGTACAGGTTCATCGTCGCCGCGGTCTGCGTGATCAGCTCGGTCAGCTCGCCCAGGTGCGGGTTGGTCTTGCCCATCAGCTTGGAGAGGCTGTCGATGCCACGGCCGATAGCCTCGCCGTTGCCGTCGAGGGCGGTGGAGATGGCCCCGACCGCAGCGTTGAGCTTGTCGGGCTGCAGCATCGCGAGGACGTCGACGAGTCTCTGGTAAACCGTGTTCAGCTCTACGGTCACGTGGTCGGCGCCGATGGTGGTACCGGCCTTCAACGTGCCCGAAGGCCCACTCTCCGGCACAGTCAGGAACACGGCTTTCGCACCGAAGATCGTGTTGGACTTGATGTCGGCCTTCACGTTGCCGGGGATGTCGTCGAGTTGGCCGCTGTTGACGGCGAGCTTGAGGACGGCGTGCCCGTCCTCCTCGCTGATCGACTTCACGCGCCCGACCTCGACGCCGCGCAGCTTCACCTTGGCGTCCGGATTCATCACCAGGCCCGCGCGCGGAGCCACGACCGTCACCGGGACCGTCGACTTGAACCAGCCGCGGAACTGCCCGATCGCCCCGGCAACCACCAGCAGCGTGGCCACCACAAGGATCACCGCCGCACTACGGCGCACAGTCTCGCTTCGCTCTACCCGTCGCATGATTCCCCTACCCCGCCAGGTTGAACTTGCCGTCGGCGCCGTAGATGGCGAGCGAGGTGAGCAGGGTGATCAGGACGACGACGACGAGCGAGGAGCGGACCGCGTTGCCGACGGCGACGCCGACGCCGACGGGCCCGCCCGACGCGTTGTAGCCGTAGTAGGTGTGGATCATCATCACCGCGACCGCCATGCAGATCGCCTGCACGAACGACCAGAGGACGTCCGACGGGATGAGGAACGTGTTGAAGTAGTGGTCGTACACACCGGGCGACTGCCCGTAGAGGAAGACCGTCGCAAAGCGGCTGGCCAAAAACGACGCCAAGGAGGCCAGTGCGTAGAGCGGGATGATCGCGACGAGTCCAGCGACGATCCGCGTCGACACCAGGTACGGGATGGAGTGGATCGCCATGACCTCGAGGGCGTCGATCTCCTCGCTGACACGCATGGCACCCAGTTGTGCCGTCGCGCCGGCGCCGATGGTCGCCGCCAGGGCGATGCCCGCGATGACCGGCACCGCGATGCGCACGTTGATGAAGGCCGAGAAGAAGCCGGTCAGCGCTTCGACGCCGATGTTGGACAGCGAGCTGTAGCCCTGCACGGCGATGGTGCCACCGGTGAAGAGCGTCAGGAACCCGACGACCACGACGGTGCCGCCGATCATCGCAAGAGCACCGGTGCCCATCGAGATCTCCGCGATCAGGCGCAGCGTCTCCTTCTTGTAGTGCTGCAGCGCGCGTGGGATCGCGATGACGCTGTCCCAGTAGAAGAGCGCCTGGTCGCCAGCGCGCGACCAGCCTTCGCGACCGCGCAGGACGGCCTCGCGGGTGCGGCGGAATCTCGTAGTCTCGGCAAGGACCATGTCAGCTCCCCGTCGCCGTCAGGCCGACCGCCGTCACCACCACGTTGACGACGAACAGCGCCATGAACGAGTACACGACCGTCTCGTTGACCGCGTCGCCCACGCCCTTCGCGCCACCGGAGACATTGAGTCCCTGGTAGCAGGCGACCAGTCCGGCGAAGAGTCCGAAGAGCATTGCCTTGACCATCGAGATGATCAGCTCGCCCAATCCGGTCAGTAGCGTCAGGTTGGCGAGGAACGCCCCGGGGTTCACGTCCTGCAGGTACACCGAGAACACGAAGCCGCCGCCGATACCGATGGTGCAGACCAGGCTGTTCAGCAGCAGTGCGACACCCGTCGAGGCGATGACGCGCGGGACGACCAGGCGGTGGACCGGGTTGATGCCGAGCACCTTCATCGCGTCGATCTCTTCGCGGATGGTGCGGGCGCCCAGGTCCGCGCAGATCGCGGTGGCACCGGCGCCGGCGACGATCAGCACCGTGACGATCGGGCCGATCTGCGTGATCGTGCCCAGGGCCGCACCCGCACCCGAGAGATCTTGCGCACCGATCTCCCGCAGCAGGATGTTGAGCGTGAAACTCACCAGGACGGTGAACGGAATCGCGACGAGAAGGGTTGGCACCATAGACACGCGCGCGATCGCCCACGAGCACTCGACGGTCTCCCGCCACTGGAACGGACGCCGGAACAGTTCGCGCGAAACCTCGGTGCACAGCGAGAAGAAGTCGCCAAAGGCAGCGAACGGCGTCGCCAGCTTTGTGAGCACAGTCACCCCTTCCCCCATTGTTCCGGAGAACTTATCACGCGCGATATTTCACTGTTGGTCAGATGGCCAACACGCCCGCCGAGAAGCTCTCCTTGGGGTCCCGCCCGTCGAAGTAGCTGGTCACAGCCTTGCCGAGTTCATCAGGCGACCAATCGTCACCTTCGGCGGCGAACACCTGCGCAATTTGCGGCGCAGCCATCAAAGTGACCTTGGGACCGTATACGACGAACAGCTGACCGGTCACAGCGGCCGCCTCTGGACTGGCGAGGTAGGCCACCAACTTGACGACGTGCTCGGGGCTGAGCGGGTCGACGCCGTCGGTCGGGGCGTCGCCGAAGACGTCGGCGGTCATCGCGGTGCGCGCCCGCGGACAGATCGCGTTGGCCGTCACGCCGTAGCGGCCCAACGCCCGCGACGCCGACAGCGTCAGCGCGGTGATCCCCGCCTTCGCCGCGGCGTAGTTCGCCTGGCCGGGCGGGCCGAGTAGACCTGCCTCCGACGAGGTGTTGATCAGCCGGCCGTAGGTCGTGCCGCCACTCTCTTTGGCCGTCGCGCGCCAGTACGCAGCAGCGTTGCGGTTGAGCAGGAAGTGACCGCGCAGGTGGACCCGTTGCACGAGGTCCCAATCGTCGTCGGTCATGTTGAACAGCATCGTGTCGCGCACGACGCCGGCGTTGTTGACGACGATGTTCAGCCCACCGAGATCCTCGGTGGCGGTGCGCATGATCTCGCTCGCCGTCTCCGACGAGGAGATATCGCCCGCTACCGCGACGCCGCGCGAACCGGCCGCCGCGATCTCGTCGAGCACATCGCTTTCCGACAGGGCCGACGCGAGGTCGTTGACGATCACCGTCGCCCCTTCACGCGCCAAGCCGATGGCCTCGGCCCGCCCCAGTCCGGCCCCCGCACCGGTCACGACGGCTACCCGTCCGCTCAACGATTCGCCCACGCTCGTCCTCCATTCAGACGTGTTTCCACGCCACGATTCTCACAAAACTAGAACCTGTTTCAGGCACGATACAGGTCCGTCATCGGGGCGCGGGCTGGCGCCCCGGAAAAAGCCAAGCTGTCTATTCGTGCAGGGTCAGTGCCGACTTGGGGCAACTCGCGACGACCTGCCGCAGTTCCTCGGCCCGACCGGTCGGAAGGTCTTCCTGCAGGATAACCAAGTAATCGTCATCGTCGAGCTCGAACACGTCCGGTGCCATCCCGACACAGATCGCGTTCGACTCACACAGGTCGAAGTCACAACTGATGTGCATCGCACACCTCCTTAGGAGAAGGGGGCGCCTCGGTTGACGTACCCCTCGGATTCAGGTTAGAACGTGTTACAGAAACACGCGAGCCCCACCCCCGAATCGAAGGCTGGATCCGATGCGTATCGCCTACTCCGAAGCACAGGAGGAACTGCGCCGGGAACTGCGCGGCTACTTCGAGAAACTCATGACACCGCAGCGTCGGGCGGCGCTGACTTCCTCCGACGGTGAGATCGGCGAGGGCGACGCATATCGCGACGTCGTGCGCCAGATGGGGGCTGACGGCTGGCTCGCCCTGGGCTGGCCCGAGGAGTTCGGTGGGGCCAATCGATCAATGATGGACCAGCTGATCTTCACCGACGAGGCCGCCATCGCCGGTGCGCCCGTGCCGTTTCTGACCATCAACTCCGTCGCCCCGACGATCATGCGGTACGGCACCGACGAGCAGAAGGCCTTCTTCCTGCCCAAGATCGCCGCAGGTGAGCTGCACTTCTCCATCGGCTACTCCGAGCCCGGCGCGGGCACCGACCTCGCGTCGCTGCGCACCACCGCGGTGCTCGACGGCGACGAGTTCGTCATCAACGGCCAGAAAATGTGGACCAGCCTCATCCCCTACGCCGACTGGGTTTGGCTGGCGGTCCGCACCGATCCCGATGCCCGCAAGCACAAGGGCATCTCGATGCTGCTGGTGCCGACGACGGCGGAGGGCTTCTCCTACACGCCGGTGCACACCATGGCCGGGGTCGACACGTCGGCCACCTACTACCAGGATGTGCGCGTACCGAAGACGGCACTCGTCGGCGAATTGGGCGGGGGTTGGCCGCTGGTCACCAACCAGCTCAACAACGAGCGTGTGGCCCTGTGCAGCGCTGCGCCGATCCAGACCGCCCTGCGCGAGACCACCATCTGGGCCCAGCAGACCAAGACCCCGACCGGCGAGCGCGTCATCGACACCCCGTGGGTGCGGTCCAACCTCGCCCGCGTCCACGCCGGCGTCGAATTCCTGAAACTCATCAATTGGAAGATCGCCTCGCAGGCCGGTTCCGGGCAGGCTCCGAGCCCGGCCGATGCATCGGCGACGAAGGTCTATGGCACCGAGTTCGCCACCGAGGCGTACCGCCTGCTCATGCAGGTCGTCGGACCCGCCGCCACACTGCGCCAGGGCTCCACCGGCGCCCACTTACTGGGCCGCCTCGAGCGGTTCCAGCGCACGTCGCTGATCCTCACCTTCGGCGGCGGCACCAATGAGATCCAGCGCGACATGATCGCGATGCTCGCCCTCGGCCAGCCCTACCGGCGATAGGAACTGTCATGGACTTCACCTCCGACGAGACGACCGGCGAACTGGTCACCCTGGCCCGCGACATCGCCGCCAAAATCTCCACCCCCGAACGCGTCGCCGAACTGGAAGCCCAGGGCGCCCCGCTCGACGCGACGCTCTGGCACGAACTCGGCGCCGCCGGTCTGATCGCCCTCGAACTCGCCGAGGATCTCGCCGGCGTGGGCGGCGGGCGCAGCACCGTCGACACCGTCGCGGTCGCCACCGAGGTCGGCCGGACGCTGGGCGTCGTGCCGTATGCATCGACGTCGATCGCCGTGCTGCCCATCCTGGCCGGGTGGTCCGGGGATTCCCGCGATGAGTGGTTGGCCCGCGTCGGTGCCGGTGAGGCCGTCATCGCCGCCGCCGTCGACGAAGACACCGTCTACGACCCGTTCGCGCCCGCCGCGACGAGGCTCGCCGACGGCACGCTGACCGGGACCAAGGTGAACGTGGGCTTCGCCGTCGACGCTGCGGCCCTACTGGTCACCGCCGACGGAGTGAACGGCCCGGTTGCCGTGTTGGTCGAGACCTCGGCGCCGGGTGTCCAGGTCACCCCGGCACCGTCGACCGGCCTGCTGCCCACCGCCCAGGTCGATTTCAACGGGGTGCCCGTCCCCGCGGGCGACATCGTCGCCGACGGCGCCGAAGCCGTTGCGGCACTGGTGGACCGGCTCAATCTCGCGGCGTGCGCCGAGCAGTGCGGCATCGTCGACGAGGCGCTGCGGCGCACCGCGGAATACACCGCCGAGCGCGAGCAGTTCGACCGCAAGATCGGCTCCTTCCAGGCCGTCGCACAACGGCTCGCCGACGGTTACATCGACGCGCAGGGCCTGACGCTGACGACGACGCAGGCCGCCTGGTTGCTGTCGGAGGGGCTTGACGCCGCGCAGGCGATCGACACCGCGAAGTTTTGGGCGGGCCAGGCCGGGCACCGCGTCGCGCACACCGCGATTCACGTACATGGCGGAGTCGGCCTGGATACCAGCCATCCCGTCCACCGCTACTTCCTGCGCGCCAAGCAGAACGAGTACGCCTTGGCCGGTGAGCCTGCGGTGCTCGCGCGTCTGGGCGACCGCATAGCCGCGGAGCCCGCTTGACCCCGACCGAGCCCAAACAGTCGCCGACCGAGCCCATTTCCACGCCGACCGAGCCCGAAAAGTCGCCGACCGAGCCCAAAACATCGCCGACCGAGCCCAGATTCCAGTCGACCGAGCCCACCGTCAACGACGCGCGTTCCCTGTCGGACCTCCTGGCGCCGCTGACCTCAGTCACCGACCGGGGCTTGGCGTGCGGTGACACGACTGTCAGCTGGAGAGACCACCTGCGCGACGCATCAGCCCGGGGTGCCGCGATCCGCGGTCTCCTCGACCCAGCGCGCCCGCTCCACGTCGGCGTCGCACTGCCCAACTCGATCGAGTACTGCGCACTATTGGCCGCGGCCGTGCTTGAGGGATTCGTCGTCGTCGGGTTGAACACGACGCGACGCGGAGAGGCCCTCGCACGCGACGTGGCAACGGCGGACTGTCAACTGATCCTCGTCGACGATTCGACAGCCGACCTTTTCGACGGCCTCGATCTGCCGGCACCCATCCTCGATATCAATGGCGCGCGGTGGACGGAACTCGTTGCGGCACAACCAATCCCCGACGAGGTGGTCGTGCCGCGGCGCGACCCCGACGACTTGGTGATGCTGATCTTCACCTCCGGTACCACGGGCAGTCCCAAAGCGGTGCGATGCAGTCACCGCAAGTTCGCGGCGCCCGGGGTCATGCTCGCGCAGCGCTTCGGAATGGGCCCCACCGACGTCGTCTACCTGTCGATGCCGCTGTTCCATTCCAACGCGACGATCGCCGGGTGGGCCGTCGCCCTCGCAGCCAGGGCGTCAGTCGCGTTGCGGCCGTCGTTCTCCGCTCGCGGGTTCATCGCAGACCTGCACCGGTACCGGGTGACCTACGCCAACTATGTCGGTAAGCCGCTGCACTACGTCCTCGCGGTACCGCCGGCCGACGAGGACGCCGACTGCTCCCTGCGAATCATGTACGGCAACGAAGCGAGTGCCGCCGACCGCGCCGCCTTCGCCCAGCGCTTCGGGTGCACAGTGATCGACGGCTTCGGTTCGACGGAGAGCGGGGTGGCCATCTCCCGTACCCCCGATACCCCCGCAGATGCCCTCGGTCCCCTCGTCGCACCCGTCGCCGTCGTCGACCCCGAGACCCTGGAACCATTGCCTCCCGGCGAGGTCGGCGAGATCGTGAACACCTCCGGGCCCGGTCTGTTCGACGGGTATTACGGAGACGACGAGGCGACGGCGGAACGCTTGCGCGGCGGTGTATACCGGACCGGCGACCTCGGCTGGGTCGGCGACGACGGGTACATCCGCTTCGCCGGGCGTCTGGGTGATTGGGCCCGTGTCGACGGCGAGAACCTCGGCACCGCACCGATCGAGGCGATCCTGCTGCGGCACCCGGCGATCGCGCAGGCCGCGGTCTACGGTGTGCCGGTCGAGATCGGCGACGAGCTGTGGGCGGCCCTCGTCGCCCCCGGTTTGACCCCCGACGATCTGACCGATTTCCTTGCCGCACAATCGGATTTGGGCCCCAAGCAGTGGCCCAGCCACATCCGCCTCGTCGAGTCACTGCCGCAAACGGCGACCTTCAAAACGGTGCGCTCGTCCCTGCGTGAAGAACAGTCCCCACCCGACTGGTCGCGCGTCGACAACCGCTACACGTCCCGACAGAAGCTACCGGTGCAACCGTAGCTTCTGTTGGATCCGGTAGCGGTTACCGCGGCTCAGTCCGCCACTTGGCGATGCGGTCGGCATGCTCGGGATCGCGATGGGCAAGTGGCTGCATCGCGGCGGCCATGCCCAACACCGATTCCAGTGACCCCGCCTGCGACTCCTGCAACAACCTCTTGGCCATGCGCAGCGCCTCGCCCGGGTTCTTGGCGATCCGCTCTGCCAGTCGTTCGGCCTCGGCCATCAGGGTGTCGTGCGGCACGACGCGGCTGACCAGACCCCACTCCAGCGCCGTCGCGGCGTCGATCGGTTCTCCGGTGAACGTCATCTCCGCGGCGCGCTCCCAGCCGATCGCGCGCGGCAAGAACCACGTCCCGCCGTCGCCGGGGATCAGGCCGATCGAGACGAAACTCTCCGCGAACTTCGCACGGTCCGATGCGACGCGCAGGTCGCACATCATCGCCAGGTCGAGCCCGGCGCCGATGGCGGCACCGTTGACCGCGGCGATGATCGGGACCTCCAGGCGCTGCATCGCGCGCGGGATGCGCTGGATCCCGGCGACGTAGGCGCGCCGCTGGGCCCGCTCGTCGACGCCGAACATCCCCTGGCGGTCGGCCATGTCCTTGACGTTGCCACCGGCGGAGAAGATGCGACCCGCCCCGGTGAGGATCACCGCGCGGACCTCGGTGTCGGCGTTGGCGGCGTAGACCGCCTCTTCCAACGCCTCGATGATGTCGAGACCGGTGATCGCATTGCCGACGTCGGGCCGGTTGATAGTCCAGATCTGGATGTGTCCGGCGGTCGCGACGTTCAGCGGGCTGCCCATGGTCTTATTGCGCAGCCTCGTCGACCGGGCGCGGCAAGCGGTACGTCACGCCCGTCATGGCTTCGGACTCCTCCCAGAGCGCGCGCCACAGGTCCTGGTCCTTCGACAGCTTCGTCGACGGGGACGGCCGCACCGGTCCGCGCGACTGACTGATCCCCCCCGTCGGCCCCCAGTAGACGTGCGGGTCGGCGTCGGGCTCGGTGGCGCCGAACAGGATCGACTCCGCGGCCTTGGCGGGCTTGTGGCCCCACACCGCGGCGAAGCCCTTGCCAAAGAAGTCCATCGGAGTCTCGGTGCGTGTGAAGAGGTCGGTGCCCGAGACCCCCGGGTGCACACAGTAGGACCGCAGCGGAGAGGACACCTCGTCGAGGCGGCGCTGCAACTCCCGGGCGAACATCAGGTTCGACAGCTTCGATTGCGAGTAGGCGAGGTTGCGCTGGTACCGACGGTGCTCATAGTTCAGATCGTCGATCCACAACTTCGGGGTGTGCTTGTGCGCCAGGCTTGCGACGGACACGACGCGGTCGGAGATCTTGTCCAACAGCAGCCCGGTCAGCGCGAAGTGGCCGAGATGGTTCACCCCGAACTGCATCTCGAAACCGTCGGCCGTGCGCTTCATCGGCGTGTTCATCAGGCCGGCGTTGTTGATCAACACGTCGAGCTCGCCGGTGCGGGCGGCGAAGTCGCGCACCGAGGCGAGGTTCGCCAGGTCCAGCGGCTTGACCCGGACATCACCGGAGATGCCCTCAGCGATCAACTCCGCCTTGGCGGTGTCGCGACAGGCCATGACGACAGTGGCGCCGCGCTCGGCGAGCACCCGCGTGACCACCTCGCCCAAGCCGCCGTTGGCGCCCGTGATGACGACCGTCCGACCGGTCTGGTCACCGATATCGGCTGTGCCCCATGCCATTTGACTCCCCTTCCGCCGTGCGCGACGAGGAGGCCGCGCCAGTGCGTGTTGCCATCAATTCGACCACATCACCAGGCGGATCGGGCCATAGCCCGTCTACATCGTGGCGTTCATCCGCGCGACCGCCTCGCCGTACTCGCCAACCAGGTCGGCGATGAGGTCGGCGACGGGGGTGATCGCGTTCATCCGCCCGACGATCTGGCCGGCGGGCATCGCGATGACACCCGGATCGTCCGACGCCGAGATGCGCGCATGCGCATCCGCTACGAGCAGGTTCTGTAGCGGCATCGGCAGCGGCTCGGGCGCATTCGCGGCGTCCCAGGCGTCGGTCCACTTGGTCTTCAGCAGGCGCGCCGGCTTGCCGGAGTAGATACGGCGGCGCACGGTGTCGCGCGACGTCGCCTTCAGGAGCGCCTCCTGGACCGTCGACGGCCCGTCGCCTGTGGCACCGAGCTTGTATTCGGCGGCGGTGAGCCAGTAGGTGCCCATCCACACGCCCTGAGCGCCCAGCGCGATCGCCGCGGCGATCTGGCGCCCGCTGCCGACACCACCCGCGGCCAGCACGGGTGCGGTGTCGCCCATCGCGTCGACGATCTCGGGCCACAGGACCATCGAGGTGACCTCGCCGGTGTGCCCGCCACCCTCGTACCCCTGCGCGATGACGATGTCGACGCCGGCCGCAACGTGGTTACGGGCGTGCTCGACGGCACCGGCCAGCGCGGCGACGGCGACGCCGTTGCTGTGCGCCTGCGAGATGACGTCATCGGGCGGGGAGCCCAGCGCGTTGGCGATGAGCTTGATCTGGCCGTACTTGCGGGCGTGCTCCATCGCGATGTCGACGTGGCTACGCGCCACCGAGTGCAGCCAGCCCAGGACACCGGAGTTGACGCGGCTGCCGTCGGGCAGCGGCGGGACGCCCAGGTCGGCGAGGGTGCGCTCGACGAACGCCCGGTGCTCCGGCGGGATCATCGCGTCGAGGTCGACCTTGGAGCCCTCGGTCGGGATCTTGGCGGGCATGACGACGTCGACGCCGAAGGGCCTCCCCTCGGTGAGTTCGTGCATCCGCTCCAGCACGGCGTCGAGCTCGTCGGCCTCGTTGAAGCGCACGCACCCGAGGACGCCGAGCCCGCCGGCGCGGCTGATCGCGGCGGCGACGTCCTCGCTCGGGGTGAAGCCGAAGATCGGGTATTCGATGCCGAAACGCTCGCTGAGCTGGGTTTTCATATCTGTCCTGACGTTGTCGGGCTGATGGTCGGGGTTACGGCGCTGCGTTTACAGGGCTTCGTCAGCCGGTCGGGACTCGGCGACAGAGGCGGCCCAGCGGTAGTCGGGCTTGCCGGCGGGTGAGCGCTTGATCTCGTCGACGAACCACACGCTGCGCGGCACCTTGTAGCCGGCAAGCTCGGTGCGGGCGACCTCGCCCAGCGACGCCAACGGAGGGCGCGCGCCCGGGGTCGTCGTGGCGACGACGGCGGCGACCCGCTGGCCGAACCGCTCGTCGGGGACGCCGACGACGGACACATCGAAGACATCGGGATGTGCCTTGAGCGCGGCCTCGACCTCTTCGGGGAAGACCTTCTCACCGCCACTGTTGATCGACACCGATCCGCGACCGAGCATCGTGATCGTGCCGTCTTCCTCCAGCGTCGCGAAATCGCCGGGCAGCGAGTAGCGCACACCGTCGTATTCGACGAAAGTCCGGGCCGACTTCTCCGGGTCGTTGTGGTAGCGCAGCGGGACGTGGCCCGAGCGTGCGAGCACGCCGACCTCACCGCTGCCCGCCTCCACCGGGGTGCCGTCCTCCCGCAGGACGTGGGTCTCCGGGTCGGCCTTGACCTGCGGCGCGCCGACGTGGCTCTGCCCCTTGACGACGACGCTCATGCCGCCGAATCCGGTTTCCGACGACCCGATGGCGTCGATGACGACGGTGTTGGGGAACGCCGTCACGTAGCGGTCCTTGATCGTCGGGGAGAACAGCGCTGCCGACGAGGCGATGGACACCAGCGTCGAGCACGTGAAATCACCGGCCTCGTAGGCCTCGATCATCGGGCGCCCCATGGCGTCGCCGGTGATGAAGACGACGTTGACGCCGTGGCGGTCGATGATCTTCCAGGTCTCCTCGCCGTCGAACTCGGGATAGACGACGGCCTTGCCGCCGGCGAACAGTGATTGGAAGATCGCCCACTGCGATCCACCGTGGATGAACGGCGGGATCGGGAAGCGCACGAGTTGACCGCCCTCGGCGCCGGTCTTGGCCATCTGCCACTCGTCGGAGATCGGCTCACCTGAGTACCAATCGATGCCGCCGCCGAGAACACGCCAGACGTCCTCCTGCCGCCAGACGACGCCCTTGGGCTTGCCGGTGGTACCGCCGGTGTAGAGCATGTAGAGGTCGTCGTCGGTGCGGACGCCGAAGTCACGACCGTCAGCAGCGCCGGCGAGCAGTTCCTCGTAGGCATGCACGCCCACCGCACCCGAGCGGTCCCCTGTGCACGGCGCGGGCGCGCCGGTCGAATCCTCGTCGGCGACGACGATGCGCTGGGCGATCGCAGTGTCGCAATCCTGCAACGTGTTGCAGACACGGTCGGTGTAGCGGTCCTCGTGGATGAGGACCTTCATTCCCGAGTCGGTGAAGATGTGCTCGAGCTCGGCTTCGACGTAGCGGTAGTTGACGTTGACCAGGACGGCGCGCGCCTTGAAGACGGCGAGCATCGCCTCGACCGCCTCGATGGTGTTGCGGCTGTACAAACCCACCGCATCGCCGGGGCGAACACCCATTTCGACGAGGGCGTTGGCGAGTCGGTTGGCGCGCTCCTCGAGCTCGGCATAGGAGCGCGTGCGATCCCCGGATTCCAGGGCGATGCGCTCGGGCATGAGGTCGACGGCGTGCTCGAAAAGGTCGGCAATCGTGTAGGCCATGGTAAGAAACTAGAACGTGTTACTGTTTTGAGCAAGCGCCTGGGCATGCACAGCGACCAAAGGCCCGCTCCGCCGACCGGAAGGACCGACCCAGATGGCCGACACCGCCACCACCGCACCCGACTGCCTCGTCGAGCAGCGCGGCCACATCCTCGTCGTGACCATGAACCGGCCGGAGGCCCGCAACGCCCTGTCCACCGAGATGATGCGCATCATGGAGGAGGCCTGGGACCGGGTCGACGAGGATCCGGAGATCCGCGTCGCGATCCTCACCGGCGCGGGCGGCGCGTTCTGCGCCGGCATGGACCTCAAGGCGATGAACCGCAATGCTCCCGGTGACACCGCTGCCAGCGGCGAGTGGGACCCCGCGCGCCTGCCGGCGCTGTTGAAGGGCCGTCGGCTAATCAAGCCGCTCATCGCGGCCGTCGAGGGCGCCGCCATCGCCGGCGGGACCGAGATCCTGCAGGGCACCGATATCCGCGTGGCCGGCGAGAGTGCCCGCTTCGGCGTCGCCGAGGCTCGCTGGGGCCTCTACCCGCTCGGTGGCAGCGCCGTGCGGCTGCCGCGCCAGATCCCGTACACGATCGCCGCCGATCTGCTGCTGACCGGCCGCCACATCACCGCACCCGAGGCCAAGGAATACGGCCTCATCGGCCACGTCGTCCCCGACGGCACCGCGCTGACACGCGCCCTGGAGATCGCCGAGACCATCGCCGCCAACGGGCCGTTGGCCGTCCAGGCGATCCTCAAGACGATGCGCGATTCCGAGGGCCTGCACGAGGAAGAGGCCTTCCAGGCCGACGGCCGCGTCGGCCTCGGCGTGTTCCGGACCGCCGACGCCAAGATCGGCCCCCGCGCGTTTGCGAACAAGGAGAAGCCGGTCTTCACCGGCGAGTAGAGAACGACCGCCGACGAGGAGCGGGCAGGCCGGTCTCGACCGCCAGTCCGATCAGGGCATCCGGTTGGCTGCGCCGGTGATCCGCCCCAGGTGCCCGACGACGTCCTCGTAGCGGGGGCCGACGAGGCGCGGAATCCCGTCGAAGACGCGGGCGTCGGGTCCGATGAGCACGCGCGGACGGTTCCACCGAACCCCGCGCAGGATCGCCTTGGCCGCCCCCTCGGGTCGGGTGAACGCGATCTTCTGGAACTGCCGCCCCGCCTCGGCGATCTCCTCCGGCGTCGCGCCGGCGCCGCGACCGTTGGTCACGATGTTGGTCTTGATGCCGCCGGGGTGCACGCAGGTGACGCCGACCTTGTGCCCTGCGATGAGCATCTCCTGCCGTAGCGACTCGGTGAAGCCGCGCACCGCGAACTTCGCCGCGTTGTAGGCGCTCTGGCTCGGGATTCCCATCAGGCCGAATACCGACGAGACGTTGACGACGTGGCCGTCGCCCGACGCGATCAGATGCGGCAGGAATGCTTTCGTGCCGTGCGCGACGCCCCAGAAGTCGATGTTGAACAGCCAGTCGAAGTCTTCCCAGGTCATGTCCTCGACGGTTGCCGCCAGCGAGACCCCGGCGTTGTTCACGATCACGTTGGCCCCGCCGAACTCGCTCACCACCTTGTCGGCGTGCGCCTCGACGGCCGCACGGTCAGCGACGTCGAGGTCGTAGCCGAGTGCCTTGACGCCCTTCTTGTCACAGCGCGCGACGGTCTCGGCCAGGCCCACCGAGTCGACGTCGGACAGTGCCAGCTTCGCACCCTTGCCAGCCAGTTCGACGGCCAGCGCCCGCCCAATCCCCGATCCGGCCCCGGTGATGACGACGGTCTTGTCCTTGAAGTCCCTCATGATGCGCCCCTTCCTGTTCCGCGCCGGTGGATGCCGCGCAGGTTCGACAGAAGTCCACTCGCAACTGAAAGTATCACGTACCGTCAGTACCAGATGGGATCCGCGCGTACCCGCAGAGAGGCGCAGCCGACATGTCCAGCACCGCAAAGCCCAAGTCCGACACCACCGCAGAGACATCGGTCCGCGAAGTCGACGTCGTCATCATCGGCGCCGGCATCTCCGGCGTCGGGATGGGGTGTCGCCTCATCCGCGAGCACCCCGAACTGACGTTCCGCATCCTCGACCGCCGCGCCCGCGTGGGGGGCACCTGGGACCTCTTCCGCTACCCCGGCGTCCGTTCCGATTCAGACATGTACACCTTCGGGTACGACTTCCGCCCGTGGACCGACGCCAAGATCCTCGTCGACGGCCCGTCCATCCGGCAGTACCTGCAGGACACCGCCGATGACTACGACCTGTCCGACAAGATCGACCATGGGATCACCGTTGTCTCCGCGGACTGGTCCAGCACCGACGGACGGTGGACCATCGCGGCGGTCAATGCCGACGGCGAGGAGGTGACCTACCTCGCACGGTTCTACGTCGGCGCGACCGGCTACTACGACCACGAGCACGGCTATCGACCCGCGTTCCCCAACGAGGAGGCCTTCACCGGGACGATCGTGCATCCCCAGCACTGGCCTGACGACCTCGACTACGCGGGCAAGCGCGTCGCGGTCATCGGCAGCGGCGCCACCGCGGTCACCCTGATCCCGAACATGGCTGAGGAGGCCGAGCACATCACGATGATCCAACGCTCGCCGACCTACATCCTGGCCATGCCCTCGGAGAACCTGGTCATGAAGCTGCTGGCGGAGAAGGTGCCCCCGATGGTGGCCTACCGGCTGGTCCGCACGCTCGCCGTCGGGTTCGGACGACTGTCCTTCGACATCCTGCGGACCTTCCCCAGAGCGTCGAAGAAGGCGCTGGTCGCGCTGACGGCCCGGCAGCTCGGCCCGACGATCGACATCAAGCACTTCACCCCGCGCTACAACCCGTGGGACGAGCGCATGTGCGTCGTGCCCGACGGCGACCTGTTCTCCTACCTGCGCAAGGGCAAGGCCTCGGTCGTCACCGACACGATCGCCGAATTCACGCCGACCGGCGTGCGGATGGACTCGGGCGAGCACGTCGACGCCGACATCATCGTCACCGCGACCGGACTCAACGTCCTGTTCAACGGGGGTATCACGATGACGGTCGACGGTGAGCCCGTCGATCCGGCCCAGCACCTGACCTACAAGGCGGTCATGCTCGAGGGCGTCCCCAACGCGGCATTCATCCTCGGCTACACCAACGCCTCGTGGACCCTCAAGGCCGATTTGGCCGCGCAGTACGTGTGTCGGCTGCTGACCCACATGAGCCGACACGGCTACACGACGGTCGTCGCCCAGGCCGACGCCGGGGAACCCATCGACGGGACGATCTTCGGCAGCCTCACGTCGGGGTATGTCCAGCGCGCCGCCGACCAACTCCCCAAGCAGGGAACGCGCGGGGCGTGGAAGGTGACCCACGATTACATCGCCGATCAGCGCCTACTGGGCCGATGCAGCATCGCCGACGAGGCTCTGGTGTTCGGCCGCGCTCCGGCCGCACGGCGGGCGGCTCCTGCCCGAAAGCGCCGCGCCTCCGTCTAGAGCCCACGGACTCCTTGCGCGCAAAACTAGAACGTGTTCTAGTAGAGGCTGTGAGGACAAGCCCCATCGCCGATCCCGTCGCGACCGTTCCCCCTCCCACCGCGACCATCCTTTCGGCCCAGCTGACCAACCACTTCGACTACACCCGATCGCTCGGACCCGTGCTGTCCGTGTTCGCCCTCGCCTTGCGCGACGGGCGAATCGTCGGGTCGGTGAACAGCGACGGGAAGGTGTTCGTGCCGCCCGTCGAGTTCGACACGGTGACCGGCCGAGCCTCGGCGGAATTCGTCGACGTCGCGACCGTGGGCACCGTCGTCTCGTGGTCGTGGCAGGAGCAGCCGGTGCCCGCGCAGCCGTCCGACCGGCCATTCGCCTGGGCGCTGATCCGCCTCGACGGCGCCGACACCGCACTGTTGCACGCCGTCGCCGTCGACTCCCCCGCCGCCATGAGCACCGGGATGCGAGTGCACGCCACGTGGCGCGCGGCCCGCACGGGGCTCATCACCGACATCGCACACTTCGCCCCCGGCGACAGCATCGAGCAGGCGCCGAACAACACCGCCGAACTGCCCGACGATTCGCGCGGCATCATCGTGCGCACCCCGATCTCGACGGCGATCACCCACAGCGCCACCGAGGCCGAGTCGGTGTTCCTCGACGGCATCGCCCAGGGGCGCTTGATCGGCAACCGGATCGCCTCCGGCGTCGACGCCGGACGCGTCTACTTCCCGCCGCGCGACGTCAGCCCCGCCGACGGGGCACCGTCGGCCGAGTACGTCGACCTGCCCGACACCGGTATCGTCACCACGTTCTGCATCGTCAACGTGCCGTTCCAGGGCCAGCGGATCAAGCCGCCCTACGTCGCGGCCTACGTGCTGCTCGACGGCACGGACATCCCGCTGCTGCACTTGATCCTCGACTGCCCTGCCGACGAGGTCCGCATGGGCATGCGCGTGAAGGCGGTGTGGTTGCCGCAGGACGAGTGGGAGCACTCGGTGGGCAACATCAGCCACTTCCAGCCGACCGGCGAGCCCGACGCCGAGTACGCCACCTACCAGGAGCACGTGTGATGACCACCCCGAAAGTCGCGGTCGTCGGATTCGCGCACAGCCCCAACGTCGCGCAGACGCACGGCACCACCAACGGCGTCGAAATGTTGATCCCCTGCTTCGACAAGCTCTACGCCGAGCTCGGCATCGTCCGTACCGACATCGGCTTCTGGTGCAGCGGATCGTCGGATTATTTGGCCGGGCGCGCCTTCTCGTTCATCTCGGCCATCGACGCGATCGGCGCCATGCCGCCGATCAACGAGTCGCACGTCGAGATGGACGGCGCGTGGGCACTGTACGAGGCCTACGTCAAGATCCTGACCGGTGAGGTCGACCTCGCCCTGGCCTACGGGTTCGGCAAGCCGAGCGCATCGGACGCCGATCTGACGCTGGCGCTGGAGACCGACCCGTACACCGTCGCGCCACTGTGGCCCCGCGCCAGTTCGCTGGGTGGCCTGCAGGCCCGCGCTGGGATCGACGCGGGCGCCTGGACCGAGGCCGACATGGCCGCGGTGGCTGCGCGCACCACCGGCAAATCCGTGGACGAGTTGCTGGCCGCACCGTACGTCGCCGACCCCCTGCGCGCCCATGACATCGCGCCGTTCGCCGATGCCGCGGCAGCCGTCATCCTCGCCTCCGAGGAGCGGGCGCGCGAACTGGTCGCCAACCCGGCATTCATCACCGGCTGGGACCACCGGATCGACTCGCCGAACTTCGGCGCCCGGGACCTCACCGCCTCACCGTCGACGACGCTGGCCGGCGACACCGCCTTCGGCGACCGCAGCCGTGCCGTCGACGTCGCGGAGATCCACGCCGCCTTCACCCACGAGGAGCTGATCGTGAAGCAGGCCCTGCGACTACCCGACTCGGTGCGGATCAATCCGTCCGGCGGTGCACTGGCCGGAAACGCGTTGTTCTCCGCAGGCCTGCAACGGATCGGCTACGCCGCGCACGCGATCCTCGCAGGCGACGCCTCGACGGCAGTCGCCCACGCGTCGGGCGGGCCGGTCCTGCAACAGAACATGGTCGTCACGCTGGCTTCGGAGGTGGCTTCCTGATGGGTTACCGCAATCGCGCCGCGGTGCTGGGCACCGGGCAGACCAAGTACGTTTCCAAGCGCCCCGACGTCACAATGGCCGGTATGTGCCGTGAGGCCATCGACGCCGCTCTCGCCGACGCGGGGGTCTCGATCGACGAGATCGACGCCATCGTCGTCGGCAAGGCCCCCGACCTGTTCGAGGGCACCATGATCCCCGAGTTCGCGATGGCGCAGTCGTTGGGCGCCGTCGGCAAGCGGCTCATCCGCGTGCACACCGCGGGTTCGGTGGGCGGTTCGACCGCCAACGTCGCCGCATCCCTCGTCTTTGCCGGCGTGCACAAGCGCGTGCTCGCCGTTGCATGGGAGAAGCAGTCGGAGTCCAACGCCATGTGGGCGCTGTCGATCCCGGTGCCGTTCACCAAGCCGGTGGGCGCTGGCGCCGGCGGCTTCTTCGCGCCGCACGTGCGCGCCTACATCCGCCGTTCCGGAGCACCGTCGCACATCGGTGCCATCGTCGCGGCGAAGGACCGTCGCAACGGGGCGCTCAACCCGCTGGCACACCTGCACCAGCCGGACATGACGGTCGAGAAGATCATGGAGTCCCAGATGCTGTGGGACCCGATCCGCTTCGACGAGACCTGCCCGTCGTCCGACGGCGCGTGCGCGCTGGTCATCGGCGCGGAGGACGTCGCGGATTCCGCCGTGGCCGCGGGCAACCCGGTGGCGTGGATCCACGCGACCGCGATGCGCACCGAGCCGCTGAGCTTCGCCCACCGCAACGTCGTGAACCCGCAGGCCGGTCGGGACGCGTCGGCCGCACTGTGGAAATCCGGCGGGATCACCAATCCGATCGAGGAGATCGACGCCGCGGAGATCTACGTGCCGTTCTCCTGGTTCGAGCCGATGTGGCTGGAGAACCTGGGCTTCGCGCCCGAGGGCGAGGGCTGGAAGCTGACCGAGGCCGGCGAAACGGAGATCGGCGGGAAGATCCCGTTCAACGCTTCCGGCGGCGTCTTGTCGTCGAATCCGATCGGCGCGTCGGGCATGATCCGGTTCGCCGAGGCCGCCATTCAGGTGATGGGCAAGGGCGGCGACCACCAGGTCAAGGATGCGCGCAAGGCCGTCGGGCACGCCTACGGCGGCGGTTCGCAGTACTTCTCGATGTGGCTGGTCGGGGCGGACAAGCCCGAGCACTGAGCCCGACATGCTGACGAAGCCCCCCTGCTGACTCTCCGAGGGAAATACTCCCTCGACCGGTCACCAGGGGGGCTTTTTCAGCAGCTGCCTACTTCGTCGGCTGAAGTGCGACCTTCTTCGACGTGCAGGTCTTGCGCGCCGGCACATGCGAAGCCTTCTTCGGCGCGCAGGTCGCGGTCTTCTCAGCCTTCTGCGGGACGAGCACCGTCACGAAATCCAGCGCCTGAGCCAGGCCGGAGTTGTCCTTGACGAGTCGGTCAACGTTGCGCCGCAGCTGCTTGGCGGTCGGGTCGGTGGCGGCAGCCTTGGCGACCGGTGCGGGGAGCGCACCGACGAGCTGGTCGACCTGTGCCGCGCGAAGCTTCGCCTTGGCGTTCGCCTGCTTGCGTGCGGAGACCTTGACCGGAGCCGACGCGTAGGAGGCGCCGATGCCGGCACCGACAGTCGCCCCGATGACACCGCCGATCACCGCGCCGATGATGGGCGACGCGACGGTGGCCAGGGGAACCGCGATGACGCTGAGCAACGGGACGGCGACGATGCAGAGCACGCTACCGACGACGGTCGGGGACGTGGCGGCCGCGCAGGCAGCCGTGCCGATTGCTGCGATGCCGACGCCGACCGCACCGACGAGCGGGGCGACCAGGAATCCGACGCCGAACCCGATCACCGCGCCGACAGCGGCACCGGTGAGGGTGGACAGTCCGACGACGTCGGGGCTGGCCACGGTGTGGCGGAACCCGTCGGCGGCCTTCTTCAGCGGCGTGTTGGCCTTGATGGCCGGCGGGGCCGACAGCGGAGTGGCGGCGACGTTCAGTGCGACGGCGGTGTCCGTCATCACCGCGGCGGCGGCCGGCGACGTCGCGGGGTTGAGGCCGGAGGTGAAGCGCATGGCGGTCGCCGGTGCCGGCTTCGCAGTCGGAGCGGTGTGCGCGGCGGCGATGGGTGCCGCAGCGGCCGAGAATGCGGGCGTGGCCGCGGTGGCGACGCCGGCAGCCAAGGCCAGGCCGACCAGTCCGACGGTGGCCGTGCGGATGCCGCCCGGGGATTTACTCGGGCCCAATGCGGCCCCTTCGGTGATGCCGGTATCCATGATCCAAGCCTTCCGTTGTGCGCGATCGCGCCGTCCTCATGCCATCTGACGGCGCAATCCTAAGGCGCACAGCGAGAAACCGCTCAGTGAGAGGACATCGACGTGATGAGGCTCATAAATAGCCCTGAACTGCGACGATGACCTCACCGATGAACGGCGGTCGTCCGCGCGGTATCACCGGAAGACCGCTACGAGACGCGACGCTCCGGCAACGCGCAGGCCGCTCCATCCGACATACCGGTCGGGCGGACACCCAAAGCCTGGTTGAGCCGTGCGCGCTGGTTCTCCCAGGCGATCTCGGCGGCCAATTCGGCGACCTGCCCCTTGGTGAAGTGATCGAGGAGTCCCTCGCGGATGCGAGTCAGGTCGTCACCGACGGCCGGCGTCGCGGTCATCGCCTCGGCGAAGGACAGCACCAGCTTCTCCAGGTCGGTGTAGACATCGGACTCGGCGTAGACGGGTAGGTCGCGCAGCGCCTGCTCGCTGATGCCGGCGGTGCGGGCCAGAGCGGAGCCGATGTCGAGGCAGAACTCGCAGCTAACCATCCCCGCTGACTTGAGCAGCGCGAGCTCCTTGTAATGCGGGTCGAGGCGGTTGGAGAACAGTAGCGACACCTCGTACCCCCCGGTGGCGATGAGCACCTGTGGCCGCCGGACCAGCCAGGCATAAAGGTCCATGCGATTCCGCTTGGACTTCGCAAAAACCTTGAGGTAGCTCCAGAGACGGTGAAGTGCGCGCATAGTGTCCTCCTGACTGCGCTGCCCGACACCGGGAGCGGAGCGAGCGGGTCGAGTTTTCGGATCGGTCTACTCCTCCTTGGTCGCGGCGGCACCCACCGTAACGCCGGAGCGCACCGATGTGACCGGCCTCACCCGTCCAGCGGGGCGGCCCGTCCCGCTGAGCGGAGCCCCGGCCGTGCGGCGATCGCGACGGCCAGCGGCACGACGAACCCGACTCCGAGGACAGCGAGGTTCCCCACGTACTCGGGACCGCTGAGCAACTCGGCCGGGTGGAAGAGGTGATAGGCGAAGTGCGGCAAGGCGAAGGCCGTCAACGACACCCCGGCGACAAAGACCAGCGGGCGCAAGCCCCACCACGCGGCGATCGTGACGAAGACCCCGGTCGCGAGGAACCCCGCGCCGGCGTCGGAGACGAGGTGGGCGTTGAATGGTGGCTCGGCGGCGACCAACAGCGGACCGAAACCCGGGAAGTGGTCGTAGAAATGGCGAGGATTGAACACCGCCCACAGACCCACGAGAAGCTGTGGGACTGCCAGCAGCCCCAGTGCTGCGCGCGACCAGTCAGGCACTGCGCTGGACGGCCGCGACAACCGCGCGGACCGATCTTTCGTAGAGGGGCTCATACCCCGTCTTCGCTCCCGGGCACCCCGCTGTAACGCTGCCGCGGCAAACCCCACCCGCACCGCACTGCGCTGGTCCAGAATCAGAGCCATGCACCCCAAAGACGAGCGCATGGGCGCCTTCGACGCTGTCATGTACGACATCGAGGGCGACCCGCTGCTCCGGTCAGCGATCGTCTCGTTCATCGTTCTCGACAAGGCTCCCGACCGCCAGCGCCTCGTCGAGCGCACCGAACGCCTGACCCGCAAGTTCCCCCGACTACGCCAGCGAGCGGTCGGCAATCCGTTCTCCCCGGCCCCGCCCCGCTGGGAGACCGACCCGAATTTCGACCCGGCCTACCACGTGCGCTGGCGCCGCCTCGACGAGTCGGAGGCCGACCTGGGCGGCGCCCTGGTGTACGCGGCCCGGCTGGGCGACGGCGACTTCGACCATTCGCGGCCACTGTGGGAAATGTCGGTGCTCACCGGGCTCGACGGTGGTCGTGCGGCGGTGATCTTCAAGGTCCACCACTCCGTCGCCGACGGCATGGGCAGCGTGGCGATGAGCGCATCGTTCTTCGACCTCACGCCCGAGGAGCCCGACCTCGGGCCGCTGCCCCCGGCCCCGGAGGCCGATCCGGCCGGACTGCTCGACCGCGTCCGACAGGCAACGCAGTTCGAGATCGGCGCGTTGGGCGAGGTGGCCGTCGGTAGCGCGAAGGCCTACGTCCGATCGATCCGCAGCCTGGTCACCAATCCGGTCGGATCCGTGGTCACCACGTGGCGCACCACCACGTCGGCGGCGGCACTGCTGGCCCCGCAGAGCGATCCGCTTTCGACGTGGATGCGCGGCCGGTCGCTCACCAGCGCCTTCACGCTTCTCGACGTCCCGCTCGACAAGTTGAAGGCTGCCGCCCACGAAGCCGGGGTCACTCTGAACATCGTCTTCATCGCTGCGGTCGCCGACGCGATCGGCATTTATCACCGTCAGCACGACCACCCGATCGACGGCTTCCGCATCAACATGCCGATCAGCCTGCGCGCGCCCGGCGACGAGGCGACCGGCAACCACTGGGTGCCCGCCCGCTTCATAGTCCCGTGCGGCGAAAAGGGCCCGACGACTCGGCTCAAGCAACTGGTCGACGTCGTCGACACCGCCCGCAACGATCCGGCCCTGGGGCTGGCGGAGGGCACGTACAAGGTGATGGCACTGTTGCCGGCACCGGCGACCGAACGCCTCGCGGGCATGATGATGAAGGGCGTCGACGTCGCCGCGACCAACGTGCCCGGTCCGCCGTTCCCGGTCTTCCTGGCCGGGGCGCAGGTGACGACGCTGGTCCCGTTCGCCCCCAAGTCGGGCGCGGCGATCAACATCGCCCTACTCACCTACAACGGCACCGCGAACTTCGGAATCAACGTCGATCCGGCCGCCGTCCCCGATCCCGACGAGTTCACCGCGTGCCTGGCGCAGGCCCTCGCCAAGTACACCGAGGACTAGTCCGACCCTCCGGAGACCAGACCGGGTTCAGGGCGAAGAACGGGTCCGCCGCCAGGCGATCACGAACGTCACCAGCAGCACGACCGCCAGCACGCCCTCGGTGAGGTGCAGCGCAGCTCCCCACGCCCACACGTTGACTTCGCGGATACCGTGGACGCCGAGCATGATCCCCAGTGGCACCGCGGCGGCCACGCCCAGGACCAGCCACTGACGGTCGAGGCAGGCGACCATCGCAACGAACCCGACGGCGATCAGCGCGAACCCGCCTTCGGTCATCGCGTGCGGTGAGAACGGTTCACCGATGTTCTCCGCGATCCACGACCCCGACGTCAGCGACGACACCCCCTGGAAGAACAGCACCGCACCGAGTACCGCAACGGCAATCCGCGGCCAGCGCCACAGGTCGCGTCGAGACGTCGTCGGGCGTCGCGAGCCCGGACGCGCCGCGGTGGGCCGGGTGTGGGAGGGCCGCGCTTGAACCGGACGATCAACAGCAGGGCGAGAACGGCCAGGGTCGACCTGCGCGCGGGCGATCCTCTCTGCGATCCGATCGGTCGCCTCCGCCGACGGCACTACGGTGAACGCGTCCGTCAGCCAGGCGAGTGTGGGGTCGCTGCGGTCACCGGCGATCGCGTCGGTGACGGCGACGTCGAGGGCATCGGCGGCGGCCTGATCATCGTCGAAGATCTCAGTCATCCGATCACCTCCTTCCGCAGTTTGCCGACCGCGCGGTACACCAGCATTCGCGCGGCGGGCGCCGAAACCCCCAGTGCGGCACCGATTTCCGACGACGAGAGGCGTGCCCCAAATCGCATTGCCACCGCGTCGCGTTCCCGCGCGGTCAAGACCGACAGGTGGGCCCGCACCTCGTCGCCGGCGATGCGGCGCAGGGTCGCGGTCTCCGGGTCGTCGTCGGGCGCGGTCTGGTCGTCGGCGATGGTTTCCACCGGCACCTCCCGACCCTGTTTGCGCCACCAATTCGCGATGCCGTGCCGGGCGATCCCGGTCAGCCACGCCCCGACCGTCCCCATCGTCGGGTCGTAGCGGTCCCACGAACGCAGCGCGGCGACGAACACTTCGCTGATCACGTCCTCGGCGTCGGCGTCCGAGGGCACACGCACACGCACGTAGCGCCACAGCGGCGTCACGTGCTCGCGGTAAATGCCCTCAAATCCACCGTCCATCCATCACCTCTTCGCGCCGGACGGCCACACTGTAACGCCGCGCGCACAGTCGGAACGCAAATCCAACACCGAACCCTTGTTTCCAACACCGGTCCATGTTGGAAACCTGGGCGGCGTGTTGGAAACACCGGCGTCAGACGACTCAGGCCAGCAGCGCCTGCGCGAACTCCCGGGCTGCTTGCAGATCGTCGGCATCGGGGCGGCCACGCTTGGCGCCGCCGAACCAGCCGAAGGGCGGGGAGGTGTCATGGCCGCGGCAGAAGAACTCTCCGACGACGGTCAGCCCCGCGCGCGTCAACTGCCGCTGCAGGGGTTTGGTGGTCAACGGCGGAAAGCCGCTGGTGCCGAAGACGAAGGCGCGGCCATTCAGTCCACCCTCGGGCAGGGCGGCGATGAAGTCGCGCAGCCGTGCGTGCACCCGCTGGTTGTAGATTCCCGACCCGAAGCCAATGAGGTCATAGGATGCGAGATCCTCGACCGTCACGTCTTCCGGCTCGACCACCGGCGAATCCAGCACCGACGCCATCACGTCGGCGACCTTCCGGGTATTGCCCCGCGAGACGGACACACAGATCAGCAATGCCTTCATGCCCCTCCTTCGCGCCCGTCAGATCTACCGTAACGCCGTGCGCCCGACGAGTTTCCAACTCTGCGCAGCAGTTTCCAACACCTGACTGTGTTGGAAGGCGCCGCGCCGTGTTGGAAACAGCGCGACTAGGCCGGGCGGAGGCTCTGGATGGTCTTCTCGACCTCCCAGAAGGCGCGCAGCGCGGCGAGCTTGCCGTCGGCGTCGGCGCGGTAGGTGAAGACACCCTTCGCCTCGGAGATGTGGCCGGCGATGTGGGTGACGATCTTCCCGACGTAGGCGACCTCATTGCCGCAGATGATCTCCTCGTCGAAGACGAAGTCGAGCTTCTCGGTCGTGGCAATCGTCTTGTCCCAGAACTCCGAGAGTGCAGCGCGACCGCGGTGGCCGACGCCCTCCTCGTCGAACATCGACGGCCCGACCGGGTCCTCGACGATCCCGTCCTCGGCGAAAATGTCGAGCCAGGCTTCCTTGTCGCGTGCAGCGACGGCCTCGCGGGACTTACGGCCGACGACAACGCCGGGAGCGTTCTCGCGGTCGATGTTCAGATAGGCGGGAGCGCTCACTTACCCGTCCCGTAGTCGACCTGCAGCTCCTTGAGCCCGTTGATCCAGCCGTGGCGCAGGCGGCGCGGCTGAGCCAGCTTGGTGATGTCGGGGATGATGTCGGCGATCGCGTTGAACATCAGGCCGATCTCCATGCGCGCGAGGTTGGCGCCCACGCAGAAGTGCGTGCCGTTGCCACCGAAGCCGACGTGCGGGTTGGGGTCGCGCAGGACGTTGAACTCGAAGGGCTTGTCGAAGACCTCTTCGTCGTAGTTCGCCGAGCCGTAGAACATGCCGACGCGGTCACCCTTGGCGATCTTCACGCCGCGGATCTCGGTGTCGACCAGCGCGGTGCGCTGGAAGCTGTTGACCGGGGTGGCCCAGCGGACGATCTCGTCGACGGCGGTGGCGGGCCGCTGCTCCTTGAAGATCTCCCACTGCTCGGGGTTGTCGAGGAAGGCGTTCATGCCGTGGCTGATCGCGTTGCGGGTGGTCTCGTTGCCCGCGACGGTCAGCAGGATGAAGAAGTAGCCGAACTCGATCTCGTCGAGCGAGTGGCCGTCGATGTCGGCGTTGACCAGCTGGGTGACGATGTCGTCGGCCGGGCACTTACGACGCGCATCGGCCATGTTGTAGCCGTAGCCGAGGATCTCCGCGGATGCCACCTGAGGATCGATCGGGAAATCGGGGTCTTCGGCGTTCATCATCGAGTTCGACCAGTCGAAGAGCTTCATCCGGTCTTCCTGCGGCACGCCGAGCAGGTCGGCGATGGCCATGAGCGGTAGGTCGACGGCGACCTGGTGCACGAAATCGCCGTTGCCGGAGTCAGCCGCCTCCTGCACGATCTTGCGCGCCGCCTCGTCGAGCTTCTCCTCCAGGCCGTGTACTGCACGCGGGGTGAAGGCCTTCGCGACGATCTTGCGCAGGCGGGTGTGCTCGGGCGGGTCATGGTTGATCAGCAGGCCGGCCTTGGTGACCTCCAGCGCCTCCGGCGGCATGTCGTCGTCGAACCGCATGATGACGCCGTTCTCCGCGGCCGACCAGTCCTCGGCGTTCTTGGAGATGTCGCGGATGTCGGCGTGCTTGGTGACGACCCAGTAGCCACCGTCGCTGAAGCCGCCGCCCTTGCCGGGCAGTTGGGCGTTCCACCACACGGGTGCAGTCTTGCGGAGCTGGGCGAACTCCTCCTGGGGCACGCCGTCTTCCATCAAGTCGGGGTTGGTGAAATCCCACCCCTCTTGCGTCATGAAGGGACACTGCGCTGCCGCGTCGCCCTGCGCGACTACGGTGTCGTTCGCCTGGGTCACGTCTAAACCTCTTCCGGACTGTCCGGCCGAGCTGCGGCCGAATGGAACGTGTTTCAGTTCACGTTACTCAATACTCTGCCACACGGCATAGACGGGAACAAGAACTTGTTCTAGTTTTGAGGGCGAACGTCCCCCAACGGAAAGAAGTGAGCACATGGGTGTGCCGGTAATCGTAGAAGCGGCGCGGACGCCGATCGGCAAGCGCAACGGCTGGCTCTCGGGTTTGCACGCGACGGAGATCCTGGGCGCCGCCCAACGTGGTGTCATCGAGCGCGCCGGCATCGACCCCGAGCTCGTCGAGCAGGTCATCGGCGGCTGCGTCATGCAGGTCGGCGAGCAGGGCAACAATGTCACCCGCACCGCGTGGCTGCACGCCGGGCTGCCGTGGCAGACCGGCGCGACCACCGTCGACTGCCAGTGCGGATCGGCCCAGCAAGCCAATCACCTGATCGCGGGCCTGATCGCCACCGACACCATCGACGTCGGCGTCGCCTGTGGCATCGAGGCGATGAGCCACGTCCCGCTGGGCGCCAACGTCGGCGAGAACGCCGGACCGCGTCGGCCCGAATCGTGGTCCATCGACATGCCCAACCAGTTCGACGCCGCTGAGCGCATCGCCCAGCGCCGCGGAATCACCCGGGCCGACCTCGACGCTTTCGGCCTGCGCAGCCAGCAGCTGGCCAAGCAGGCCTGGGACGAGGGCCGCTTCGACCGTGAGGTCCTCACCGTCATCGCCCCCGAGGCGACCAAAGAGGGCGAGCTGACCGGCAACAAGCTCACCGTCGACCGCGACCAGGGCCTGCGCGACACCACCGCCGAGTCGCTCGCCGCGCTCAAGCCGGTCATCGAGGGCGGCCTGCACACCGCGGGCACCTCGTCGCAGATCTCCGACGGTGCTGCCGCGGTCCTGCTCATGGACGAGGCCAAGGCCAAGGCGCTGGGCCTCAAGCCGCGCGCCCGGCTGCGTGCCCAGGCACTGGTCGGCGCGGAGCCGTACTACCACCTCGACGGCCCGGTCCAGGCCACCGAGCGCGTGCTGGCGAAGTCGGGAATGTCGCTGAGCGACATCGACCTGGTCGAGATCAACGAGGCCTTCGCCTCGGTCGTGCTGAGCTGGGCGCAGGTTCACAACGCCGACATGGACAAGGTGAACGTCAACGGCGGCGCCATCGCGTTGGGACACCCCGTCGGCTCTACCGGCGCCCGCCTGATCACGACCGCCCTCCACGAGCTGGAGCGCCGCGACGGCGAGACCGCGCTGATCACCATGTGCGCCGGCGGCGCGCTCTCGACCGGCACGATCATCGAAAGGATCTGACCGATGGCTGCACAAGAACGCCCCGATCAGTTGGACTCGCCGGTCGTGGCGGCGCTGATCAAGCTCGGGTCGCGGGCCAACACCCGCCTGTACCGGCTCACCCGCGGGCGTTTGGGCAAGACGTGGCGTATCGGCGCCGGGCTGCGCAATCCGGCGCCGGTGTGCCTGCTGACCAGCGTCGGACGCAAGTCCGGGCAGAAGCGCACCGTCCCGCTGATCTACCTGCGCGACGGTGACAACATCGTCGTCGTGGCCTCGCAGGGCGGGATGAAGAACAACCCGGCGTGGTACCTGAACGTCACGGCCGATCCGGCGGTGACCATCGAGGTCGACGGCAAGAAACTCGCACTCACCGCGCGGACCGCCGACGCCGACGAGAAGGCGGCATTGTGGCCGCGCTTGGTCGACCTCTACGCCGACTTCGACAACTACGAGGCGTGGACCGAGCGCGACATCCCCGTCGTCATCTGCGAGCCGTCGGGATCCTAGCCCCGCACATCTCGCGGATCGCCGCCCCGACCCAGCGGTCGAGGAAGGCGGCGAGGTCGTCGGCGTCGCGTCCGCTGTCGCCGACGACCAAGGACTGCATGGTGCGCAGGATGATCTCGGCGATGTCGTCGAGGACCGGCTCCAATCCCCACTCATCCCAGTCGACGGCCATCCGCGCCATCACCGACCGGGCGAACTCCTGGCCGACCGCCGAGGTGAACTCCCCGACAATCCCGAGACTCAGTTGGTCTCCGCGCAGCACGATGCCGACGTAGTCGTCGGCGGCCAGCTCGTCCATCACCGCGACGATCCCGTGGACCACGGCCTCATCGGGTCGGGTGGCGTTGCGCAGCTTCGCCGCAATCCGGTCGAGCAGCCCTCCGACCGCGTCCATCGCCGTCGCGGCGAGCAGCTCACCGGTGCTGGGGAAGTAGCGGTAGACGGTTTGCCTGGTCACCCCGAGGATGCGCGCGACGTCGGCGAGGTTGGTCGCAGCACCCTTCTCGTCGATCACGCCACGGGTGGCGACGAGGATGCGCGCGACGGCCTCGTCGTCGTCGAGCGGCGGATTCCCGCCCCAGCCATGGGTGCGCATGGCTGATCAGCCTAGCGGTATCGACGACCAGATTGCATGACCATACACACCAAACTATCGTGTATGGTGTAGTGACAACCGCCACACCGGCGCGAGCTTGAGAAGGATGGTCCCGATGACCGCAGCCACCCCCGTCTGTCCACTGGGCAAGGGCTTCGATTTCACCAATCCCGACGTCCTCGAGCGCGGGATGCCCGTCGCCGAGTTCGCCGAACTTCGCCGCACGGCGCCGATCTGGTGGAACGAGCAACCCGCCCTCGCACCGATCTTCGGCGACGAGGGATTCTGGGTGGTGTCCAAGCACGCCGACGTGCGCGACATCTCCAAGGACAGTGGACTGTGGTCGACCAACGCGAAGGGCGCGATCATCCGCCTGCCCGAGTACATGGAGCCCGATCAGCTCGAGTTCACCAAGGCCCTGCTGATCAACCACGACCCGCCCGAGCACACTCGGCTGCGCAAGATCGTGTCGCGGATGTTCACCCCGCGCGCGGTCCACGCCCTGGAGGAGACACTCGGTGCAACGGCCCGCCAGGTCGTCGAGGAGGCCGTCGCCAACGGCAGTGGCAACTTCGTCGACGACGTCTCGATCCACCTGCCGCTGAAGGCGATCATGGACCTACTCGGCGTGCCCGAGGCCGACCGCGATCGCATCCACCAACTGGTCGACTCGATCATCAACAGCGACGATCCCGACCAGCCGTTCGATCCGGTCACGGCCAACGCCGAACTGCTGGGTTACGCGTATGCGATGGCCGAGGAGCGTCGCAAGAACCCGACCGACGACATCGTCACCACGCTGGTCCAGGCCGGCGAGGACGGCGAGGCGATGACCGAGATCGAGTTCGGCTTCTTCGTCATCCTGCTCATCACCGCGGGCAACGAGACGACGCGCAACGCGACCAGCCACGGCATGAACGCGTTCTTCGACTACCCCGACCAGTGGGAGTTGTTCAAGCGCGAGCGTCCGACCGCGACGACGGTCGACGAGGTGCTGCGCTGGGCCACGCCCGTGCACGCCTTCCAGCGCACCGCCAACGCCGACACCCAGCTCAATGGTGTCAAGATCGCCAAGGGCGAGCGCGTCGGCCTGTTCTACAGTTCCGCGAACTACGACGAGGACGTCTTCGACGACCCGTTCTCGTTCAACATCCTGCGCGACCCGAACCCGCACCTGGCGTTCGGCGGCAACGGCGCCCACTTCTGCATCGGCGCCAACCTCGCCCGCATGGAGCTGGGGTTGATTTTCAACGCGATCGCCGACGTCATGCCCGACGTGACCCGCACAAGCGAGATCCAGCGAGTGCGCTCGGGATGGCTCAACGGCGTGAAGGGTCTCGGCGTCGACTACGGCTGCCCCGCCGGCAAGGCCTGACCAACCCACGCAACAACTACGGATCCCCACAACAGCTACGGGTGCAACCGCAGCAGTTGTGGGGATCCGTAGCGTTTGCGACTTCCTAGCCGACGGAGCGGCCCGCACCCTCCCAGAACCGGGCGCGCAGGGCCTTCTTGTCGGGCTTGCCGAGCGCGGTGAGCGGTAGGGCGTCGACGAAGAGGACCTCCTTGGGCGACTGCACCGCGCCCTTGCGCTCCTTCACCGACGCCTTGATCTCGTCGACGATGACCTTGCGCTCCTCGTCGGACTCCCCCGCTCCGGCCCGCAGCACGACGACGGCGGTGACGGCCTCACCCCACTTGTCGTCGGGTGCGCCGACGACGCCGACCTGCCCGACCGCGGGGTGTTCGGCGATGACGTCCTCGACCTCGCGCGGGAACACGTTGAACCCACCGGAGACGATCATGTCCTTGGTGCGGTCGACGATGAACCAGAACCCGTCTTCGTCTTCACGCGCGACGTCGCCGGTGTGCAGCCAGCCGTCGGCGGTGAACGTCTCCGCGGTCTGCTCGGGCAGATCGAGGTAACCACCGGCCAATAGCGGCCCGGACACGCAGATCTCGCCCGGCTCACCGCGCGGCACTTCGTTCCCATCGGGGTCGAGAAGTGCGGTGCGCAGGAACGCCGACGGCCGACCGCAGCTGCCCAGACGCGCGGGGTCGTGCTCGTCGCGGCTCAGGTAGCTGATGACCATGGGAGCCTCGGACTGGCCGTAGTACTGCGCGAAGATCGGGCCGAAGCGCTCGATCGCCTCGGCCAGGCGGACCGGGTTGATGGGCGAGGCCCCGTAGTAGACCGTCTCCAACGACGAGAGGTCGCGCGTCTGCGAGTCGGGGTGGTCCATCAGCGCGTACAGCATCGCCGGCACCAGCATCGTCGCGGTGATCTTCTGCTCCTCGATGGTCTTGAGCACCAGCGCGGGGTCGAAAGTCGGGAGCACGATCATCGTGCCGCCCTTGATCAGCGTCGGCGTGAAGAACGCGGCACCGGCGTGCGAGAGCGGCGTGCACATCAGGAACCGAGGGCGCTGCGGCCACTCCCACTCGGCGAGCTGGATCTGCGTCATCGTCGACATCGCCCGGGCGGTGCCGATCACGCCCTTGGGCTTGCCCGTCGTGCCACCGGTGTAGGTGATCGAGACGACGTGGTCGGGTGCCAGGCGCGCGGCCTTCAGCGGCTGCGGGCTGAACGTGGCGGCCGTCGCAATAATGTCGGTGCCGACCTCGGCGAGCTCGGGCGGGACGGGCCCCAGGGTGAGGACCTGCTTGAGTCCGGGCACCTTCTCCAGCAGTTCGACAGTCCGCTCGACGAACTTGGGTACCGGGTCGATGATCAGCGTCGATACACCGGCGTCGTTGAGGACATAGGCGTGGTCGTCGGCCGAGCCCAGCGGATGCAGCGCGGTCCGCCGGTACCCCTGGGTCTGGCCGGCGCCGATCACCAGCAGCACTTCGGGGCGGTTCAACGCCAAGAGCCCGACTGCGGTACCACCGCCGGCACCGACGGACTCGAAAGCCTGGACGTAGGTGCTGATGGCATCGGCCATCTCGGCACCGGTCAGCTCGACGTCACCCAGGTGCAGGACCCGACGGTTGGCGTGGCGGTGAAGGGCTGCGACGAGGAGGTCGCCGAGATGTGTGTCGCCGCGCAGCAGGTCGATTTCAGTCATAGGTCAAGACTAGGACGTGTTCTAGTTCTGCGGAAGTGCAACCCCACAATGTCCTGTTCACAACCCCCACTAGGACTGGTCACTAACTAGAACGTGTTCTATTTCACGCCGCGGCAAACTACCGATCAGTATGTTCAGCAGCGTTCGCTAAGTGGCTATACGATCGGTTTATGACCGACTTGGACCAGACCACCACCCGACGTGACATCACCGACGCGCTGTTCACCGCGCTCGAGCGCCGCCACGAAGTACTCGACGCAATCGTCGAAGCGGACGACCGCGCTGCGGCCGTCGATGCCATCGCCGAGCTGCTCGGCAAGTCGCACCTCGGTGCCGAGGCCATCCTCGGGATGTCGTTCTACCAGCTCACCAAGGATCGTCGTCGGGCCATCCAGGCTGAGCTCGAGGACCTCAATTCGGCGCTGACGTTCACCCTTGCCGAGCGGCCCGCCTCGAGCGGCGACACCCTGGACCTGCGGCCGTTCTCCCCGTCGGAGGACGCCGACCTCTTCCGCGTCCGCACCGACGATCAGGGCAGCGCTGGCGACGGCTCGGGCGCCCCAGCCGGCGACCTCGATGCCGAGATCGCTGCCGCCGCCCACCGGGTCGACGACGAGGAGGCCGTGTGGCTGGTCGCCGTCGAGGAAGGCGCCAAGGTCGGTCTGGTCATGGCCGAGCTCCACGACGGCGAGGTCGACGTCCGCATCTGGATCTCCCCCGACCACCGCAAGAAGGGCCTGGGTATGGCCGCGCTGCGCAAGTCGCGCTCGGACATGGCCGCCTACTTCCCCGGCGTCCCCATGGTCGTCCGCGCCCCCAGCTCGTAGGTCGCAGCGCGGCCCCATCGGTGGTCGAGTGACCGCGAGGAACGAGCGGTTGTACCGAGACCCGAGCCCGGCAGATCGAGACCTCTCAGCGGGCGCCGTAAGCCTTGACCGGCTCGGGGGAATCGGCGATCAGCTCGGACACGACCGGGCCGATCTCCGCGGGCTCCCAACGTGCGCCCTTGTCCTTCGACGCAGCGCGCTGCCAAGCGTCGAGCACGGTGATCGTGCCGCCCTCGACCTCGAACACGCGGCCGCTCACATCGCACGCGGGCGAACCCAGCCACACCACCAGCGGTGAGACGTTCGCGGGGTCCATCACGTCGAAAGAACCGTCGGTGGGCGCGGCCATCTGGGCGGCCATCGCCTCGCCTGCGCCCATGGTCATCGCGGTCCGCGCCGACGGGGCGATCGCGTTGACGGCGATGCCGTACCCGCCCATCTCGGCGGCGGCCTGGATGGTCAACTCGGCGATGGCGGCCTTCGCGGCGGAGTAGTTGCCCTGCCCCACCGACCCGAAGATCCCGGCCCCCGACGACGTGTTCACGACGCGCGCCACACGCTGCGCACCGGCCTTGGACTGTGCTCGCCAGTACTCGGCGGCATGGCGCAAGACCACGAAATGCCCCTTGAGGTGCACGCGGACGACGGAATCCCACTCGTCCTCCGAGAGCGACACCAACATCCGGTCGCGCACGAACCCGGCGTTGTTGATGACCGTGTCGAGGCCACCGAACTCGCGGATCGCCGTCGCCACCAGCTCGGCACCGGCCTCCCAGTCGGCGACGTCGGCACCGTTCGCGACGGCCTTACCGCCAGCCGCGACGATCTCGTCGGCGACGGCCTGCGCCGCATCGACGTTGAAGTCGTTGACGACGACGCTCGCCCCGTCGGCCGCGAAGGCCAAGGCGTGGGCGCGGCCAATGCCCTGCCCGGCGCCGGTGACGATGACGACGCGGTCGGTGCTCAGCTTCTCGGACATAGGTGCTCCTTGTGGTTCAGAGTTCGGGGTTCAGAGTGCAGGGATCAAGGACGTGGGCGGTCAGACGCTGTTGTCGGCATTGGCGGCGTCGAGGAACGCCGGCTTCTCACCGCCACCGTGCAGGGTCAGCGTCGAACCGGTGATGTAGGCCGCGAGCGGAGACAGCAGGAAGGCGACCGCATTCCCGACGTCGGCGGGTGAGGCCAGGCGGCCCATCGGGATCGTCGCCCCGACGGCCGCGACCCCGTCGGCGTCGCCGTAGTGCAGGTGCGAGAGTTCGGTCTCGATCGGGCCGCAGACGACGGAGTTGAGGCGCACCGTGGGCGCCCACTCGACGGCAAGGCTCTCGGTGAGGTTGTCCAGCCCCGCCTTGGACGCACCGTAGGCCGAGGTTCCGGGCGAGGGCCGGTGGCCGCTGACGCTGGAGACATTGACGATCGCCCCGCCCCCGTCCTGCCCGGCCATCACGGCGTGCGCGGCGCGTGCGACGACGAGCGGGGCCACCAGGTTCAGTTCGATGATCTTGCGCGCGAAGTTGTCCGAGGCATCGGCGGCCAGCGCGAACGGCGAGCCACCGGCGTTGTTGACGACGCCGTCGAGGCGGCCGTGCTTCTCGACGATCGCAGCGATCATCGTCGCAACGGCGTCGGAGTCGCGGACGTCGCAGGCGTGGAATTCATGGGGTGCCGGGCGAGGCTGATTGGGCTCGCTCACTTCGTTCCCGGCGCCCGGCGCGGTGCGCCCGCAGATGACCGGTACGGCACCCAGTCCGGCCAGGACCGACGCGATTCCGGCCCCGACACCGCGGGCTCCTCCGGTCACCAGCACCACCGCGCCGGACAGTCCGAGATCGACGGTGCCCGACGTCACGGGACGCGTAGTTGTCATGGCTGCTACCCTAGCAAACAACCAAGCACTTGCTTGGTTGAGTGTGCGCAAACGATGAGGAGCCACCCGTGCCCATCACGACCACCCGCGGTGAACCGGGAACCGACGACGCCGGCATCGTCACCGTGACCGTCGACTTCCCGCCCGTCAACGCCCTGCCCAGCGCCGCCTGGTTCGAGCTGGGCGACGCCATCCTGGCCGCCGGGAACGACGAGACCACCCACGTTGTCATCCTGCGTGCGGAGGGCCGCGGGTTCAACGCCGGCGTCGACATCAAGGAGATGCAGGCGACCAGCGGATTCGACGCCTTGATCGCCGCCAATCAGGGCTGCGCCGCGGCCTTCAGCGCGGTGTACGACTGCGCGGTCCCGGTGATCGTCGCGGTCAACGGGTTCTGCGTCGGCGGCGGCATCGGGCTGGTCGGCAATGCCGACGTCATCGTCGCCTCCGACGATGCGGTCTTCGGCGTGCCGGAGGTGGACCGCGGTGCGCTCGGCGCCGCCACCCACTTCGCGCGACTGCTCCCCCAGCACATGATGCGCACGCTCTACTACACCGCGCAGAACGCGACCGCCCAGCAGCTGCACCAGTTCGGCTCGGTCTATCGGGTCGTGCCGCGCGAGGAACTGCTCGACGCCGCGCTCGACGTCGCACGCAACATCGCGAAGAAGGACACCCGCGTCATCCGCCGCGCGAAGGCGGCGATCAATGGGATCGACCCCGTCGACGTGAAGAACAGCTACCTGCTCGAGCAGCGCTACACCTACGAACTGAACCTGGCCGGCGTCGCCGACGAGCATCGCGATGCCTTCGTTGAGACCGGCAAGCCGAAGGGGAACTGAATGGCCACCGACAAGACGTCCACCCTCGACGAGGTCATCGCCGAACTGGAAGACGGCATGACCATCGGCATCGGCGGCTGGGGCTCGCGGCGCAAGCCGATGGCCCTGGTCCGCGCCCTTGCCCGCTCCGACGTGAAGGACCTCACCGTCGTCACCTACGGTGGCGCCGATCTGGGCCTGTTGTGCGAGGCCGGCAAGGTCACCAAGGCCTACTACGGCTTCGTGTCGCTCGACTCGGCACCGTTCTACGACCCGTGGTTCGCCAAGGCGCGCACCACCGGCGCGATCACCGTCCGCGAGATGGACGAGGGCATGGTCAAGTGCGGGCTGGAAGCGGCAGCCGCACGACTGCCCTTCCTACCGATCCGCGCGGGCCTGGGCTCCGATGTCCCCGCGTTCTGGGAGGGCGAGCTCAAGACCGTGCAATCCCCCTACCCCGACGCCGATGGGCGCACGCAAACGCTCATCGCGATGCCCGCGCTGCGCCTCGACGCCGCGTTCGTGCATCTCGACCGTGCCGACTGCCACGGCAACGCCGCCTACACCGGGGTCGACCCGTACATGGACGCCATTTACCTGGCCGCCGCGGACCGTCGCTACCTGGAGACCGATGAGCTGGTCTCCACTCAGGAACTGGTCGACTCGGTCGAGCGGGAGCGCCTGATCATCAACCGGATGGACGTCGACCGCGTGGTCCACACCCCGAACGGCGCGCACTTCACGTTCAGTGGCAGCTACGGCCGCGACGAGGCGTTCCAGCGGTTCTACGTCGAATCGGCCGGCGACGAGCAGACCTGGACTGCGTTCAAGACGCGCTTCCTCGACGTCGACGAGGCGACCTATCAGGCCGAAGTCACCAAGTGGCGCGCCGAGCAGGAGGAAAGCAAGTGAGCACCACAACCGACATCACCCGCGCTGAATACTGCGTGACCGCGTGCGCCGACATCTTCACCGGCGCCGGCGAGATCATGGCCTCGCCGATGGCACCGGTGCCGCTGCTGGGCGCTCGCCTCGCACGGCTGACGACCGAGCCCGATCTGCTGATCACCGACGGCGAGTGCCTGATCCTGGCCGACACCCCGCCGATCGGGAAGGTGGGCCCGACGGAGGGCTGGATGCCGTTCCCGAAGGTCTTCGACGTCGTCGCGTCGGGCCGTCGCCACGTCGTGATGGGCGCCAACCAGGTCGACCGATTCGGTAACCAGAACTTGTCGGCCTTCGGTCCGCTGCAGCATCCGACGCGGCAGATGTTCGGCTCGCGCGGCGCGCCGGGCAACACGATCAACCATCCGACGAGCTACTGGGTCCCGCGGCATTCCAACCGGGTCTTCGTCGAGAAGGTCGACATCGTCTGCGGCGTCGGCTACGACAAGGTCGACCCGACCAATCCGGCCTTCGACTACCTGCACATCCACCGCGTGGTCTCCAACCTCGGAGTCTTCGATTTCAGCGGTCCTGACCACACGATGCGCGCATTGTCGCTGCACCCGGGGGTCACCGCCGCCGACGTCGCCGAGAACTCCTCCTTCGAGATCGTCGGGCTCGACGAGGCGCCGGAGACCGCCGCTCCCACCGAGGAGCAACTGCGGATCATCCGCGAGGTCCTCGACCCCAAGGGCGTGCGCGAGCGCGAGGTCAAGGCGTGAGCGCCCCGTCGCTCTCGACGCGGTTCACCGACCTGGTCGGGATCAAGTACCCGATCGTGCAGACCGGCATGGGTTGGGTGTCGGGGCCGGCGTTGACGTCGGCGACGGCCAATGCCGGCGGGCTGGGCATCTTGGCGTCGGCGACGATGACCTACGACGAGCTCGAGGCGGCCATCGCCAAGACCAAGACGCTCACCGACAAGCCATTCGGCGTGAACCTGCGTGCCGATGCGACCGACGCCCCGGAGCGGATCGACCTGCTGATCCGCGAGGGCGTCAAGGTCGCGTCGTTCGCACTCGCACCGAAGGCCGAGCTGATTGCGAAGCTCAAGGACCACGGCATCGTCGTGATCCCGTCGATCGGTGCCGCCAAGCACGCGGTGAAGGTCGCTTCGTGGGGTGCCGACGCGGTGATCGTGCAGGGCGGCGAGGGCGGCGGCCACACCGGCCCGGTCGCGACAACGCTGCTCTTGCCGTCGGTCGTCGACGCCTTGGGCGGATCCGACGGCCAGACGTCGATTCCCGTCGTCGCGGCGGGCGGCTTCTTCGACGGTCGCGGACTGGTCGCGGCGCTGGCCTACGGCGCCGAGGGCGTAGCGATGGGCACGCGCTTCCTGCTGACCTCGGATTCGGCGGTGCCCGACTCGGTCAAGCAGGAGTACCTGCAGCGAGGACTGAGCGACACGGTCGTGTCGACGAAGGTCGACGGTATGCCCCACCGGGTCCTGCGGACGCAGCTCGTCGAGGCCTTGGAGAGCGGGTCGGGGGCACGGGCGCTTGTCGCTGCCGCGCGCAATGCCAACGAGTTCAAGCAGATGACCGGCATGAAGTGGACGACGATGCTGCGCGACGGGCGCACCATGCGCAAGCAGGGCGAGCGCACGTGGCAGCAGGTCATCATGGCCGGCAACACGCCGATGCTACTGAAGGCGGGGCTGGTCGAGGGCAACACCGAAGCGGGCGTCCTCGCGTCGGGCCAGGTCGTCGGCATGATCGACGACTTGCCGTCGTGTGACGAGCTGATCCAATCGATCATGACCCAGGCCCACGCCCGGCTGGCCACACTGAAGAATTTCAGTTAAGGGCTATTAACTCAAGCGGTTCTGGGGAATACTTGACGACATGTCGTCGCCTTCCCCTGAACCGTTGTGGACCCCCTCCGCGCAGCAGATCGCCGATGCGCGGATCACCGATTTCGCCCGGCACGTCAGGCGCCCCGACGACGACTACGACGCGCTCTGGAACTGGTCGGTCACGGACCTACCCGGTTTCTGGGCCGCGATCTGGGGCTACTTCGGTCTCGACGCGGCCAGCGACTACGACGAGGTGCTCGCTGATCCGACGATGCCCGGCGCACAGTGGTTCACCGGCGCGACGGTCAACTTCGCCGAACACCTACTGAACCAGGGCGAGCCCGGCGACGTCGCGCTCGTCGTCGCCGATGAATCCGGACAATCCACGTCGTGGACGCGTGAGCGCCTGCGCGACGAGGCGGGGGCCCTCGCGGCCACGCTCAAAGCGGCCGGTGTCGGCCGGGGCGACGTCGTCGTCGGATATCTCCCGCACATCGCCGAGACGATCGTCGCCTTCGCAGCGACCGCGTCACTGGGCGCCATCTGGTCGGGCGTCGGGCAGGACTACGTCGCCGACGCCGCCATCGACCGCTTCGGCCAACTCGAGCCGAAGGTGCTCATCACCTCCACCGGCTACCACTTCAACGGCAAGCAGCACGAACGCCGGGCAGACGTCGTACGGCTGCGCGACGGCCTGCCGACCGTCACGACGACCATCGTCGTCGAACGTCTCGGATTCGACGGTGAGGGGCTGGGCACGTCGTGGGCCGACGCGGTCGCGACCCCAGCCGAGTTCGCCCCGGTCCGCGTGCCGTTCGACCATCCGCTGTGGGTGCTCTTCTCGTCCGGCACCACCGGCGTACCGAAGGGCCTGGTCCACGGGCACGGCGGAATCCTCGTCGAGATGCTCAAGCAGTTGGGCCTGCACTGGGATCTGCGCGCCGACGACCGGGTGTTCTGGTACACCTCGCCGAGCTGGATGATGTGGAACGCGCAGATCTCCGCACTCGCGCTCGGGGCGTCGGTGATCTGCTACGACGGTTCGCCGACCTTCCCCGACGCCGCCGCGATGTGGGACCTCGTCGACGAGCACGAAGTGACGTTCTTCGGCACCAGCCCCGGCTATCTGCTGGCCAGCCAGACCGCCGGGGTGACCCCGATCAGCGGGTCGCGCACGCTGGCGCGGCTGCGTGCGATGGGCAGCACCGGATCGCCGCTGTCGCCCGACATCCACCGCTGGCAGGCGCAGCAGCTTCCCGGCGTCCCCCTGTGGTCGATCTCCGGCGGTACCGACGTATGCAGCGCGTTCATCGCCGGCGTCCCGACGGTCCCGGTGTGGCCGGGCGAGCTGTCGGTGCGGTGCCTGGGGTCGGCGGTGGCGTCCTGGGGTCCCGCCGGCGCCGGGAGCGAAGCGAGCGGGCCGAATGGTGACGGCGAGGAGGTACCGAACGGTACCGTCGGCGAACTCGTGCTGACCGTGCCCATGCCGTCCATGCCGGTGAAGTTGTGGAACGACCCTGACGGCAAGCGCTACCGCGACGCGTATTTCGAGATGTACCCGCACGCGTGGCGGCAGGGCGACTGGATCACGATCACCGACCGCGGCACCGTCGTCATCCACGGCCGCTCCGACTCGACGCTCAACCGACACGGCGTCCGCATGGGCAGCGCCGACATCTACGCCGCAGTCGACACCGTCGACGGGATCGTTGAGTCGCTGGTCATCGGCGCCGAGCAGACCGACGGCTCGTACTGGATGCCACTGTTCGTGGTGCTGGAGCCTGGGCGCGAGCTCGACGACGAGCTGGTCACCGCCATCAAGTCCCGCATCCGCGAGCGCGCGTCGGCCCGCCACGTCCCCGACGAGGTGATCGCCGTTCCAGGCATCCCCCACACCCGCACAGGCAAGAAGCTCGAGGTCCCGGTGAAGCGCCTGTTGCAGGGCGCCGAACTCGCCGCGGTGGTCAATCCCGCCTCGGTCGACGACCCAAGCCTGTTGGACGTTTTCGCCGAGTTGGCCACCAAGCGGTAACCACCGACAACGGCTACGGATTCCGACGTCGGCTACCGTCGCAACGGTAGCCAATGTAAGGACACGTAGCCGTTGTGGCGCTGGTCGGACCCCGTACGCTCAACGACGTGGATCTGCGCCGATTCCCCGACGTCGAGGGGCCAGGGCTCGTCGCCATTGACGCGGCCGACCGACTCACCGTCGACGAGGCTGCGGCGCTGCTCGACGAGGTCGCGCCGACCCGCTCGGGCACCGTCGTCATCGACGACGCGTACGGCGCGCTGACGCTCAGCCTGCTCGATGTCATCGGCGGCGACGGCGAAATCCGCGTCCACCAGGACCTCCTGACCGGGCAGCGCGCGTTGATCGCCAATGCGGAGCGACTCGGCGTCACCGGCTTCACGTCGGTGCCCTTCTCTCCCGACGCGGTGTCGGGTGCGCGCCTGGTGGTGATGCGTCTGCCGCGGTCGTTGGACCGCCTCGCGGAGGTCGCGGCGCTGATCGCCTCGCATGCCGATCCCGGGGTGGTCGTCGTGGCGGGCGGTCGGATCAAGCACATGACCCCGCGGATGAACGACGTCCTGCGCGAGTACTTCGACCGCCTCGACGTCACCCATGCGAGGCAGAAGTCGAGGGTGCTCATCGCCCGCAACTCAAGCACTGATCGACCCATCCCAACCTGGCCCCACACCGAATTCCACCCCGACCTCGATCTCACCGTCGCGGCTCACGGTGGCGTTTTCGCCGGGACCGGCGTCGATATCGGTACGCGTTTCCTGCTCGCGAACCTGCCCCCGCAACTCCCGCTCCCCCGCCTCGATCCCGCTTCGCCGACCGGGGGCGCGGGATCGAGGCGGGGTAGCGAGAGTGGCACCAAAGTCGTCGACCTCGGTTGCGGCAACGGGACCGTGTCCGCATGGTTCGCCCGCCACCATCGCGACGCACAGATCGTCGCGGTTGATCGGTCGGCGCTAGCCGTCGCCTCGACCCGCGCGACGGCGGTGGCCAACGGTGTCGACGGTCAGGTCGACGTCCATTGGGCCGACGGCGCGGAACCCGTGCCCGACGGATCGGCCGACATCGTGCTGCTCAACCCGCCGTTCCACTCCGATGCCGCGCTGTCGACGGGGATCGCGCAGCATCTGTTTGCCGAAGCGGCCCGCGTTCTCCGCCCGGGCGGCAAGCTGTGGTGCGTGTGGAACTCGCATCTGCGCTATCGGCCCGCGCTGCGCCGCATCGTCGGCCCGACGCGCCAAATCGCCCGCAATCCGAAATTCACGGTCACCGCCTCGACCCGCGAAGCCTGACCCCGCGCGACGCTGAGTCAGCGGGGCAGGATGCCGTCGAGCACGACGCCCAGATACTGGTCGGCAATCTCATCGACCGACTTCGACCCACCGGGCCGGTACCAGCGAACGGCGACCCACACGGTGTCGCGCAGGAAGCGGTAGACCAGGTCGACGTCGAGGTCGGAACGGAAGTCGCCTTCGGCCACCCCCCGTCGCAGCACCGACTCCCAGAGGTCCTGGAACTCGGTGTTGCGCTCGTTGATGTAGCCGAACCGGTCTTGCGACGCGAGGTGACGCGCCTCGTTCTGGTAGATCGCGACGGCGGTGTGTCGACTGTCAATGGCCTCGAAAGAGGCGATGACCAACTGCCGCAACGTCTCGGTGGCCGACAATCCGGCAGCAGCGATCTCGCGGTACCGGGCGAAAAGACCGTCGAGAAACCCGCGCAGCAGCTCATCGACCATCGACTCCTTGGAGTCGAAGTGGTGGTACAGGCTGCCCGAGAGGATGCCCGCAGTGTCGGCGATGTCGCGCACCGTCGTCGAGCGCAATCCGCGGTCGGCAAACAGCTGCCCGGCAATGCCCAGCAACTCGTCGCGTCGGGTAGCCCCCGACCCCGCAGCACCGGTCGCCACCGCACCTCCTCAACATCCAGGTCGTATCTACCCTAGCAAGTGCTTGGTTGTTTCGACCTACACGGCGAGGAGCCTTCGACGATCAGCTGGCGATAGTCAGTCCCGGACGCCCCGACTTGCCCGTCGGCGGCCGGCGCTTGCCAGCCGCCTTGTTGATCAACGGCAGCAGCCAGAGGAAAGCACCGAGGTCGGCGACCATCGTCGACAGGCGGCGGTTGTGCACAAAGCCGACGGACAGCCCGGTGGCCGGGTCGGCCCAGCCGAAGCATCCGTTGATCCCGACGTGGCCGAAGCCGTTCGCGACAGGGATGGGCGCACGGTGGAAGCCGTGGTTCCACGACATCGGGATGCCCAACGCGCGGTCGAGACGCAGGCGGTACGGCGCCTCGAAGGAACGCACCGCCTCCGGGGACAAGAACCGCTTGCCGTCGAGAGTGCCGTCGGTGGCCAGCGGCGCATAGACCCGCGCCAAGGCGCGCGCCGATGCCACACCGTTGGCGGCGGGCATCTGCGCGTCGAACAGCGCCGGGTCGTCGCCCTTGAGCAGGTTGGCGCTGCCCCGTCCGACATGCACGGCCCCGGCCATCGCACCCAGCGAAATCGGCAGTTTGCTCACCGCCGAGAGCAGCGAGTCGCGCAGGGCGAGTTCGCCGACGAGGAACGGGTCCACGAACTCGGCGACGACCATATCGCTGGACTTCGGTGGCGCGCCCAGCGACAGCTCGTCGGTGCCGAGCGGCTCGGCGATCTCCTCGACCCACAGTTCGCGCATCGACTTGCCGGTCACCGCCCCGGCCAGACCGCTCATCAGCCACCCGAACGTGAGGGCGTGATAGGCGGGGGCGCCGAAGTGGCGATCGGGCAGGGCCATGGCGAGCCGCGTGTGCATCAGTTCGTGGTCGAGCAGGTCGCCGGGATGGCTGGCGATCCCACGCAGCTGCGACAACCCGCCGCGGTGCAGCATGAGCTTGCGCACGGTGATGTTGCTACCCGCGAACTCCGACCAATACTTCGCGACTGGCTCGTCGTAGTCGATGAGCCCGCGGTCGGCGAGGCGGTGCACGACGATCGCCGAGAGCCCCTTCGACGCCGAGTAGAGCATCGCACCGGTCGACGGTGCCCACGGCCGCTTGCCGCGACGGTCCGACGTGCCACCCCAGATGTCGACGACGGGAACGCCGTTCTCGTACACGCACAGAGCACCGCCACCGCGGATCGGACCGTCGAAAAGCCGGCCGAACGTGGTCCGAACGTGGTCGAACCGCGGATCAGAAACCCCCTGGACGGTCATCGCTACCGCTTGGCGTTCTTGCGGATCGACCCCTTCAGGAATCGACGGAACATATTCACCTGGCTGTCGAAGAGCTTCGCGTCGCGGCTGGTGAACGGAGCCGACATCATCTCAGCGACGCTGATCGGCATCGACGACACGGTGACCGCGCGGGCGTGGCTGAAGGTGTCGAACCCGAACTTGCCGTGGTAGTTGCCCATCCCCGAGCGCCCGACGCCGCCGAACGGCAGGCCGTGGCTGAAGAGGTGCAGCGCGAAGTCGTTGCCGCTGATCGAGCCGCTGCGCGTGTTGTCGGCGACGCGCTTGAGGCGGTCGTTATCGTTGCCGATCCAGTAGAGGGTGAGCGGGTGGCCGGCGGAGTTGATCTTGTCGATCGCCTCGCCGAGCTCGCGATAGGGGTAGACGGTCAGGACCGGTCCGAAGACCTCGTCCTCCTCGATCTTCATGCCGGCCTTGACCCCGGTGAGCAGGGTCGGGGGGATCTTGCGCGCCAACGCATCGGGCAGATCCTCACCGGCGGGGATTACTTGACGCTTGGTCGCGCCGAGATCGACCGCGTCGTCGATCAGCCCGACGATCCGCTCGTAGTTCTTGTTGTTGATCGTCGACGTGTACTGGTTGTTGGTCAGCACCGTCGGGTAGTTCTGCGTCCACCGCTCGATGACCTTGTCGGTGAACTCGCCGACCTTGCCCTCGGGCACGAAGACGTAGTCCGGGCACAGACAGACCTGGCCACCGTTGACCATCCGGGCGTCGGCGATGATTTTGGCGGCCTTGGCGACGTCGGTGTCGACGTCGACGATGACCGGATTCTTGCCGCCCAGTTCCAGCGTGACGGGCACCAGGTTCTTACCGGCCTCGGCCGCGACAGACGCGCCGACCTCGGGTGAACCGGTGAAGAACATGTGGTCCACCTTCAGCTTGGCGAAGTCCGATCCGCCGCCGTGCTTGGAGGTGATGACTGCGAATTCTTCGATGGAGAAGTAGTCCGGCGCGTGCTTGGCGATGACGTCGGTGGTCCTCGCGGTGATCGACGACGGGCGCATCAGGATGCGGTTGCCCGCGGCGAATGCCGAGCCAGCGGGCACGATCGTCAGCTGCAGCGGGAAGTTCCACGGGCCCATGATCCCGACGACCCCGAGTGGGTCGTGACGCAGGCGCTGCTTGTAACCCAGCAGGCCCTGCACCTTGGCGACGTTGGTCTCCTTCATCCACTTCTCGAGGCTGCGCCGCTGGTGGGTGAGGTCGATCATGCAACCGGCCACGTCCGCGGCGACCGACAGCTCGCGCGGACGCGTGCCGAAGTCGGCGTCCAGCGCCTCACAGATCTCGTCGGAGTTGTCGAGCAGCAACGCCTGCAGCCGGTTGATCCGGTCGATGCGCGTCTTGGCGTCGGGGATTCCGTCGCGCAGGAACGCCGCGCGCTGGATCTCCAGCAGTTCCTCCATGGTGTGGGCCTCGGAGGAAACGTTGTCGCCGGTACGCACGCCGGCTTCAGCTGGCTTGGTCATGTAGAACTCCCTGCATTGGACGCGTTTAAGGATTGAGACAGATTGCTGTTTCTATTCCGATCCTACCCCGGGAGGTGGTGTGCATCACAGCTGCGGGGTCTCGATACACGCTCGCTCGCTCCGCTTGCGGGCGCACTCGACCACCGAAAGTCGAGACCCCCGACCGTCAGATGGACACCAGCGGCCGCGGGATCGCGTTGTCCTCAAGCGGCACGTAGGGCCCCTGCTTCTTGCCCGGCTTGCCACCGGGGAAGGCGAACCGCAGGATCTTGCGCTGCACGGAGAAGAACTGCTTGCCCAGGCGTCCGGAGTTGTAGGGCAGCTTGTGGCGCTCGCAGATCTCCTTGACCTTCGGCGCGATCTGCGCGTACCGGCTCGACGGCATGTCGGGGAAGATGTGGTGCTCCACCTGGTAGCCGAGGTTGCCGGCCATGACGTGGAAGATCGGCGATCCTTCGATGTTCGCCGAGCCGAGGAGCTGGCGGAGGTAGAAGCCGCCGCGGCCCTCGTTCTCGGTCTCCTCCTCGCTGAACGTGTAGCACTGGTCGGGGAAGTGACCGCAGAAGATGATCGCGTATGCCCAGACGTTGCGGATGATGTTGGCGGTGAAGTTGGCGGTCAGCGTCGGCACAAAGCCCTTGGGTCCCGACAGCAGCGGGAAGGCGATGTAGTCCTTGGCGATCTGCCGCCACGCCTTGTAGCCCATGCCGCGCGCTTCGGCCACCATCAGCTCTTTGGACTTCTCACCCTTGAGGATCGCCTCAATATCGAGATCGTGCAGCGCCACGCCCCACTCGAAGAATGCAGCGAGGATGAGGTTGTAGAACGGCTGGGCCAGGTACACCGGCTTCCACGGCTGGTTCTCGTCGATGCGCATGATCTCGTAGCCGAGATCCTTGTCCTTGCCGCGGATATTGGTGAAGGTGTGGTGCACGTAGTTGTGCGAGTGCTTCCACGCCTCCTTGGTCGACGCGCTGTCCCAGTCCCACGACGTGGAGTTGATCTTCGGGTCCTGCATCCAGTCCCACTGGCCGTGCATGACGTTGTGCCCGATCTCCATGTTCTCCAGGATCTTGGCGATCCCGAGCACGCCGGTGCCCAGCAGCCAGGCCGGCTTGTACCGCGAGCCCAGCAGGATGGCGCGGCCCAGCAGCGCGAGCTGGCGGTGCAGGGCGATGACGCTGCGGATGTACTCCGCGTCCTTGTCGCCGAGGCTGTTGAACACCTCATCGTGGATGGCGTCGAACTCGGCGCCGATCTGCTCGATCTCCTCCGGCGACAGTTGTGACAGCGGGTTGATCTGGTAGTCGGTGGTGGTCATTGGGTACTCCTTGTCATCACCCGACGAGGGGCGGCACGGGGGTTGGGCTGGAAAGCTGGGGCTGGAATAACGGGCTAAAAAGATTCTTACGACGGTGAGCCGGCTCGATCTACAGATCCAGGACGATGTCGCCTTCGGGGCAGTTGACGCAGGTGCGGACCTCGGTGCCGGCGAGCATCACGTCGCCGGTACGCAGGTCGCGGACCTCGCCGTGGACGAGTCGTCCGACGCAGGTGTGGCAGATCCCGATCCGGCAGCCGTACGGCAGGTTCAGATCGGCGGCCTCACCGGCGTCGAGGATCACCTCGTCCGGTCCACAGGTCGCGGTCTGGCCGGAGCGCTGGAACGTGATGGTCCCGCCTTGGCCCGAGGCCGCGCGCACCATGTGCTCGAAGGATTCGACGTTGACGTCGTGCCCGACGGACAGCGCGTGCTCGCGGAACGCGTCGAGCATCTCCCCCGGGCCGCACGCGTAGGCCTGCCGGTCACGCCAGTCGGGGCACAGTTCGTCGAGCGCCGACGGTTCGATGCGCCCGTCGACGGAGGTCTCGCGCAGGACGTAGTTGTAGTTCGCCTCCGATTCGGCCAGGGCCGTGAGGTCGGGGCCGAAGATCGCATCGTCGGCCGTCTTGGCCGAATGCAAGTGCACGACGTCGGGCATGTCACCGGCGCGCTCCAACGCGCGCAGCATCGCCATGACGGGCGTGATGCCGCTTCCGGCGGTGATGAACAGCAGCTTGCGCGGCACGGCCTCGGGCAGGATGAACTGTCCCTCGACCTCGCCAAGGGTCACCAGCGCACCGAGCCCGCGCCCGGAGTTCAGCCAGTTCGAGACGATGCCGTCACCGGAGCGCTTGACCGTGATGGTGATCTGACCGTCGGGACGCGATGCGTCGGTGCTGAGCGAGTACGCGCGCCAATAGCGCTTGCCGTCGATGTCGAATCCGACGCGCAGGTACTGGCCCGCCTTGTGTCCGCGCCACCGGAATCCGGGGACGATGAACACAGTCACCGCATCGGGCGTCTCGTTGTGGATGCGCTCGATGCGGCCCTTGGCCTCGACCGTGGACCACAGCGGGTTGATCAACGAGATGTAATCGTCGATCTTGAGTGGCCAGGTGAAGTACTGCAGACCGCGAACGGCCAGGCGCATCGGCGCCGGCATCTCGACTCTGGCACCGGCTTCGGGCATGTGATCCCCCTCACAAATTGGGCTGTGGGTTCACCATAGCCAACTCGCGAGTAACCCGTGCGACTAACGCCCTGCAGGCACGGCGCCGACGACCGTCAGCTCAGGCGCTCGATGATGGTGACGTTGGCAGTGCCGCCACCCTCACACATCGTCTGCAGCCCGTAGCGACCGCCCGTGCGCTCCAACTCGTTGAGCAGCGTCGCGAACAGCTTGGTGCCGGTCGCGCCGAGCGGATGGCCCAGCGCAATCGCGCCGCCGTTGGGGTTGACCTTGGCCGGATCTGCGCCGGTCTCCTTGATCCACGCCAGGACGACGGGAGCGAACGCCTCGTTGATCTCGACGACGTCGATGTCGTCGATGCTCAGGCCCGTCTTCGCCAACGCGTGCGCGGTGGCCGGGATGGGCGCCGAGAGCATCATGATCGGGTCGTCGCCGCGCACCGTGAGGTAGTGGATGCGCGCCCGCGGGGTCAGGCCGTACTCCTTGAGCGCCTTCTCCGAGACCACGAGCGTCGCCGACGCCCCGTCGGAGATCTGCGACGCGACGGCGGCGGTGAGGCGCGAGCCCTCCGAGAGCGGTGCCAGCGCGGCCATCTTCTCCAGCGTCGTGTCGCGGACGGTCTCGTCGACGGCGAAATCGCCGACGGGGACGATCTCGTTCTTGAATCGGCCCTCGTCGATGGCGGCGCGGGCGCGCTGGTGGCTCTGCAGCGCCCAGCGCTCCATGTCCTCGCGGCTGATGTCCCACTTCTGCGCCATCATGTCGGCGCCGACGAACTGGCTGATCTGGGCGTCGCCGAAGCGCTCCACCCACTTGACCGACTCGGCGGTCGGGCCGTGGAAGCCGTACTGCTGACCGACGATCATCGCCGCAGAGATCGGGATGGCGCTCATGTTCTGCACGCCGCCGGCGATCACCACGTCCTGGGTGCCGCTCATGACGCCCTGGGCGGCGAAGTGCACGGCCTGCTGGCTGGAGCCGCACTGACGGTCGATGGTGGTGCCGGGCACGCCCAGCGGTCCGCCGGCCGCGAGCCACGCGGTGCGGCCGATGTTTCCCGACTGCGAGCCGATGGTGTCGAGGCAGCCGAAGACGACGTCGTCGACGACCTCCGGGTCGATTCCGGTGCGGTCGAGCAGGCCGGTGATGATCTCGGCGCCGAGGTCGGCCGAGTGCATGGGGGCGAGGGTGCCGTTCTTCTTGCCGACGGGGGTGCGGACGGCGTCGACGATGTAGGCCTGGGGGGTGCTCATTGTTGTTCTCCTGATCGAAGGGGTTCGCGCGGGTCAGGCCCGCTGGCTGGAAATGGAGACGACCTCACCGGTGAGGTAGGTCGTGTAGTCGCTGGCGAGCATCGCGATGGTGGCGGCGATCTCCCAGACCTCGGCGGCGCGGCCATAGGCCTCGTTCGCGGCGAGCTCGTCGAGCAGTTCGTCGCTGGTCACCTTGGCCAGGAACGGGTGGCGGGCGATCGACGGTGAGACGGCGTTGATGCGCACGCCGTAGTCGGCGGCCTCGACGGCCGAACATCGCGTCAGCGCCATCACGCCGGCCTTCGCCGCGGCGTAGTGCGCCTGCCCACGCTGGGCGCGCCAGCCCAGGACCGAGGCGTTGTTGACGATGACGCCGCGCTGAGCGGGATTCGCGGCTGCAGCGTCGCGGAAGTACCGCAGCGCCGCCCGCGTCGCCCGGAACGTGCTGTTCAGAGTGATGTCGAGGACGCGGTCCCACTGCTCGTCGGTCATGTCGGCGACGGGGGTCTCGCCACCGAGGCCGGCGTTGTTGACCAGGACGTCGATGCGGCCCAGCTGCTGAGCCGCCGACGCGATCAGCGCGTCGACCTGCTCGGTGCTGGACACGTCGCAGACGAAGGACGCGACCTGCTGGTCGCCGAACTCGGCGGCCAGCGTCTCGACGGTCTCACCCAGACGACGCTCGTGGAAGTCGGAGACGAGGACGTCGGCGCCCTCGAGAAGTGCGCGTCTGGCCGTCGCGAAGCCGATTCCGGTCCCGGCCGCGGCGGTGACGACGACCTTCTTCCCGACGAGAAGGTTGTGGCCGCCGATCTCCTCGGGGACGGCGGCAAGCGGGGAAAGGGGTCGTTCGCTCATGCGCGGGCCTCTCGGGGTAGGCCGAGCACCCGCTCGGCGATGATGTTGCGCTGCACCTCGTTGGAGCCGCCGTAGATCGTGTCGGCACGGGTGAACAGGTACAGCCGCTGCCATTCGTCGAGTTCGACGTGCTCGGGATCGGTGACGACGTTGAGCGCGCCCTCCGATGTGGTGGGCGGCCCGACGAGCGACGGCGCGCCGACGACCCGCATGGCGAGTTCGCCGAGGCGACGGTGCCAGTTGGCCCAGAGCAGTTTGGCGACGGAGGCGTCGCCAGCGGAGGTGTCGAAGCCGTGGGCGGTGCGGATCGCGGTGCCGGTGTCGCCCTCGCCCAGGGCCGCGTCGAGAGTGCGCTGCGCGTGGGCGCGCATCACGGCGAGCTCGATGCGGGCGCGTTTGAGGTCGGTGGCGATCGCCGGCTTGTCCAGTGCCCCGTTGGCCTTGGCGACCTCGACGAGGTTGTCGAGTTCGCGCGCGAAGCCGACCTGCTGTCCCAGCGTGGAGACACCGCGCTCGAACTGCAGCAGCCCCATCGCCACGGCCCAGCCTCCGCCGGGCTCGCCGACGATGAGATCCGCGTCGGTCACCGCGTCGTCGAAGAAGACCTCATTGAACTCCGAGGTGCCGGTGAGCTGCTGGATCGGGCGGATCGTGACGCCCGGCTGATCGAGCGGCACGAGCAGGAACGACAGTCCGGCGTGGCGCTGCGAGCCCGGCTCGCTGCGCGTGATGACGAAGGCCCACTGTGAGTGGTGCGCCAACGACGTCCAGATCTTCTGGCCGTTGATGACCCACTTGTCGTCGTCCAGCCGTGCAGTCGTCGCGACGCCGGCGAGGTCGGAGCCTGCTCCCGGCTCGGAATAGCCCTGCGCCCACAGTTCGGTGACATTGACGATGCCGGGCAGGAAGCGCTGTTTCTGCTCCTCGGTGCCGAACTCGATCAGCGTCGGCCCGAGCAGTTCTTCGCCGAGGTGGTTCACGCGGTCGGGTGCGTTGGCCCGGGCGTACTCCTTGTGGAAGATGATGCGCTGACTCATCGTCGCACCGCGTCCGCCGTAGCGCGACGGCCAGCCCAGGCAGGTCCAGCCGGCCTCGGCCATGTGCCGGTTCCAGGCGAGGCGCTCGGTGAAGAACTCGTGCTCGCTGCCGGGCCCGCCGCGACCGCGTAGCTGCGCGTACTCGCCGACGAGGTTCTCGTCGAGCCATTCCCGCACGGCACGCGCGAAGACGGCGTCGGCGTCGGGCGTGACGGCTGCCCATTCGCCGAGGTCGACGGCCCGGTCGGCCAGGTTGATCGACGTCATGACCCCTAGCTTAACCTACCAAGCATTTGCTAGGTTTTTTCCATGACGGCGCCTGCAACCACCACCCCGCAAGCACTGCGATGGGCTGCTCAGACATGGCCTGACGAGATCGCGATCGTCGACGAGCAGTGGACCGACGAACCGATCACCCTGACCTGGCGACAGCTGCTCGGCGAGGCCCGGGTGTTCGCCGCGGCGCTCATCGCGACCGGCGTCGCCCACGGTGACCGCGTCGCCGTGTGGGCCCCCAACAGCTACCACTGGCCGATCGCCGCGCTGGGCACCCACTACGCCGGCGGGGTGCTCGTCCCGCTCAACACCCGGTACACGATCAGCGAGGCCGCCCAAATCATCGAACGGGCCGATGCGCGGGTGATCGTCACCGTCGGAGAGTTCGTCGGCACCAACCGTCTGGCCGACGTCCTCGGCAATCCTGTCAGCGAGGGGCGGACCGTCGTCGGGATCGACCTGGACGATCGGGGCTCGCTGCCCTCACCCGCGGTCCCGTGGCCCGAGTTCCTCACGCGCGGGACCGAGTTGGGCGCCGCCGATGCGCGGGCTGACGCGGTCGCACCGACCGACATCTCCGACATCCTGTTCACCTCCGGCACCACCGGCGCACCCAAGGGCGTGCTGGCCGAGCACCGCCACACCATTGCCGGCGCACATGCCTGGGGCGCCAATGGCGAACTTGGTCCGGGCGATAAGTACCTGCAGGCCAATCCGTATTTCCACACCTTCGGCTACAAGGCCGGGATCTTGCCGTCGGTGCTGTTCGGCACGACGATGGTGCCGCTCGCGGTCTTCTCCCCCGACGCCGCGATGCGGATGATCGACGAGCACAAGATCACCGTCTTCCCCGGCGCCCCCACGGTGTTCCAGACGATTCTGGACAACCCGCAGCGCGCCGGGCACGACTTGTCGTCGCTGCGGTTGGTCGTCACCGGCGCGACGGTCGTGCCGGTGGTGCTCATCGAGCGGCTGCAATCCGATCTCGGCGTCGAAACCGTCCTCACCGCCTACGGGCAGACCGAGACGAGTGGCTTCATCACCACGTGCACCGCCGACGACGACGATGTGACTGTCGCGACGACGTGTGGGCGCGCGTACCCGGGCATGGAGATCAAGCTCGACAACCCCGACGAGAGCGGCGCCGGCGAGGTGCTGGCCCGCGGGGCGATGGTGATGCGCGGCTACCTCGACGACCCGGCGGCGACGGCAGCGACGATCGACGCCGACGGCTGGTTGCACACCGGCGACGTCGGGACGATCGATGCGCGAGGCAATCTGAAGATCACCGACCGCCTCAAGGACATGTACATCTGCGGCGGGTTCAACGTGTACCCGGCCGAGGTCGAGCAGGTGATTGCGCGCGTCGACGGTGTCGCCGAGGTCGCGGTGATCGGCATTCCCGACGAGCGCCTCGGCGAGGTCGGGCGCGCCTTCGTCACCCCGCGCCCGGGTGTCGACGTCGATCCCGACGCGGTGTTGGCCCATGCCCGCGAGCACTTGGCGAACTTCAAGGTCCCGCGCTCGGTGGTGATCGTCGAGTCCTTCCCCCGCAACGCCTCGGGCAAGATCCTCAAGCGCGAACTCTCCTAGCGTTGGTCGGCTAACAGTGCCGAGGTGTGGTACTCCCGGGTGGTCCACCACCTCGGCATTGACGCTCTGATCGCGCGCCACCCACGGTGGTCGAGTGCGCCCGCGAGCGCAGCGAGCGTGCGTGTATCGAGACCAACCCGTGTAGCACGGGTTCAGTGCTACACTGAACAATGGCTAATCTGACGATCACCGTCGACGAGGAGACGCTCAAGCGCGCCCGGGTCCGCGCTATTGAGCGCGGCGAGTCGGTGAACCAATACCTGGCCGACCGCTTGCGCGAGTACGCCGACGACGACGGTGAACGTGCGCGGCGACGGGCGTCGGCACAACGCTTCGTCGCATTGTCGGAGGAGTTGAGCGGAAGCAGTCACGGTCGCGCGTGGACGCGAGACGAGCTGTACGCCGATCGCCTCAGGCAACGCGGATGAGAGTCTTCTTCGACACCAACGTCCTCGCCCACCAATACGACGACAGCGCCGGCGACAAGCAGCGGATCGCTCGCGAAGTGTTCCTCTCTCGCGCCGAAGACGCCGTGATCAGTACGCAAGTGATGATCGAACTGCACGCGGTATTGACGCGACGGCTCGGAGTCTCACGAGAAGCCGCTGCCCGCGTCCTCGACACGCTGGCGCTCGAGGTGGTACCCGCCGACGAACACCTCGTGCGCCGGGCGGCCGACACGGCGGCTGCGCACCAGCTTTCAATCTTTGACGCCCTGGTCCTGGAAGCCGCCGCGGCGGCCGGGTGCCACGAACTGTGGACCGAAGACCTCGCCGACGGTTCGATTCTGCGCGGCGTGCGAATCGTCAATCCATTCCGCGCGGATTGACCCTGACCAGCGCGTCGATCGCGAACGTCGGGACCCAGTGCCCGCTGGCGTAGTCGTCGAGGTAGTCGAGCGCACCCACGCCACGTTCAAGATGTGCGACGGCGAGACCGTCGATCCGCTCACGAACGCGCGGCTCACGCACCGCCGGGGCAATGTCAGCCAGCGCCGCAGCGCGCGTGAACGGCAGCGCGACGATGTGCGCCTGGTGGTAGTCGCCGGGTGAGACCGGGCCCGGGGGCAGCGGGAGCGCCTCACCGTCGTCGTCGAAGAACCGCGGGAGGAACCGTGCCAGCCACAGCTCGAAGACCTCCGGATCCTCGACCGCGGCCATGAGCCGGGCCTCTTCGAGCGACGGGGAGAGGAACTGGTTGGCGCCGGGCTCGTAGTCGACGGGCGCGCACACATCGTCGCGGTAGAGCCGCACCGCGAGGCCGTCGATCCGCGCGGCCAACTCCTCGTCGGCGATGGCCGTCGCGTACCGCCGCAACTGGTGCAGGTTCCAGGCGGTGTCGCGGTGTTGGCCGCTGCGGTCGGGCAGGCCGACCACGTCCAGCCATTGCCGGGTCTGATCGTCGACGACGACGCGCAACGGTTCGAGGGTCTCCGCAAGCGCGGTGAACCGCCGTCCAGCGGCCCTCAGTTCGACGCTCAGCCGCAGCAGCCACGTCGCGCCGTAGGGGACCTCCGCCAGGACGCGACGGGCGAACGTCGCCGCTTCGGCCTCGACGCCGTCGGGGGTGATCGTCTCGCCCAGCAATCCGGCGACGTCGGCGGTGAGCTCTGGGTCCGCCAGGACCGTCAAGGCCCGTACCAGCGCCCAGGTGCTGTGCACGTTCGAGTGCCAGTCGTAGGACCCGTAGAACACCGGCGTGCGTTCGCGGGGCAACGACCGGTCTGCGGGCCCGAGGACGAGGTGGGCGCTCCACGTCGGGAATTCTTGGTGCAGGTGCCCGCGGATGCGCTGCGCGAGGGCGCGGATCAGGGTGGTGGCGGCGTCGGTGGGCATGGCGGGATCGGTCCTAGTCGTCGACGTAGCCGCCGTCGCTGAGACCCGCCTGCGCCTCAAAGCGGTTCACCCGCCCCAGAGAGGCCGCTGCCAGCGCCTCCCGCAGATAGGCCGACGCGAATCGCGCCGGACCCCGCTGCGCCCACTGGTCGGCGTGGATCTCCTCGTGGTGCAGCAGGCGGTCGAGCGGCAGCCGGCCGAGGCACATCTGCCCGTCGCGGCGGTACACCACGCGACCCGCCTCGACGGTCGCCGCGAGGATCGGGCCCGCGTCGCGCGCACCCGAGTTGATCAGGAAGATGTCGCCCCACGTCGTGCCGCCCAGCTGGCTGCACATCCGTAGCGCGGCGTTGCCACCCGCGCCCATCAGCATGCCGGTGGGCGTGGTCACCAGCCGCGCACCGCCCGCATCGGCCACCCGCACCGCCCGGGCATAGCTCCACGCGTTACCCGCCTGGCGCGCCTTGATGCGCAGCACCTCGTCGGCGCTGAACGGCGTCGGGGCGAAGTCGCGACGCGCCAGGTCGCCGTATCCGGTCCCGGCGTTCCACACGTAGGTGAGCCAGGCCGCGCGCGCCACGTCGGCGCCGCTCATCCCCGGCGGGACGAGGAAGTAGGACCGGCCGGAGCCGTCCTCAAGCGCGGTCATGGTGCCGAGGATGTCGAAGGCATCGCGACGCAGGGAGTTCGACGTGGCGATGGCGGCAAGTTCCTCGTCGTCGGCGCCGCGACGACGCGCAGCGCGCAGCCACGCGTCGTATCCGGTTACTCCCATGCCGGGGCGCGGTGGGACTCGCGGGCCGTCAGGCCCGGCCGTGGCGGCGCTCGTAGTCGAGGTGGTCGGCCTCGGACTTCTTGCGGATCGTCTCATCCGCCAGGGCCGGGTCCAGGCCGTTCCGCTGCAGCGTCGCGCGCCGGTAGTACTTGTCGAAGACGAAGGTGAAGTAGAGCGCGCCCAGGAAGATCGGCAGCGTGACGATGATCGCCGTCCCCCACCCGACGCTCTTGTGGGTGAGCAGGAACGGCGACAGCAGGATCACGACGGGGAGCATGAAGCGGAACACGACGCGCCGCGTGGCCCCGGGGCCGGCGTTGTCCTCGCGGACCCAGTTCTGGTACTTCGCCGGCAGTGGTCGCTTGCCATAGGTCCGACGCCCATAGGCGTAGGGGATGAACTCCCAGAGGGTCGGGCGCGGTCGTTCAGAGTTGCTCACGAGGGCGAGTTTAGGCCGCGTTGTCTCCGTTTGGTCACTTCTGAGGGCTGGACGATCGTCCAGATGGCGATCCGCGGCCGAACCGGCGGAAGTGTTCGAACGAAAACCGAATCTTGTTGTGGCGCAAAGTGACCCAGGTCTCAACTCGGGCGCTCTTGTTCGAACAGACTCCACCGACTTTGATAACTGACTCATAACGGTTCGGTCACAGCCAGATAACATGACTCTGTTAGTTTGACCACACTGTGACCCAGTCGATAGCTTTCTCCGCAGCAGTCAAGGCCGATTGCACAACGTTTACGAAAAGGAGTCCTCATGGACATCGCCGCTCTCCTCGCCCTCGTCATTCAGCTGGCCACCCTCACCGCCTAGGGTCTTTCCGCGACAAGCCGTCCCACTCGATTGTGGGGCGGCTTGTCGTTGGTTTGGGGTAGGAATTCGGCCCAACCTGGGCGAACCGAGAAGGTGGAGGATCTGTGCGCAAACGAGATGTGCGAGTCGCGGTCGTGGCCTTGGCCGCGGCCATGACGATCGGAGTGCCAGCCGCTGCCGCAGACACGAAGTCGGCAACCTACTTGAAGTCAGGTGGCTCGTCGCAGGCAAGGGTGTCGAATATCGTCGTCCACTCCGGCGCGATGGACCGTGACGTACCGTTCGTCGTCATCAAACCAAAGGATGCGTCGAAACCGCGCGGGGTGCTCTACCTCTTCAACGGTGCCGGGGGCGGAGAGACCGTCAACAACTGGATCACCAAGACCGACATCGTCAAGTTCCTCTCCGACAAGAACGTCTACGTCGTCATCCCGATGGCGGGGGCGGCGACTTACTACACCGACTGGCAGAAGCCTGACCCCCGGCTGGGGGTCAACAAGTGGTCGACGTTCCTGGGCAAAGAACTGCCACCGATCATCGCCGCCACATACAACACCAACGGACGCAACGCCGTCGGGGGGATCTCCGGAACGGCCACCTCCTCGCTCAACTTGGCTATTGAGTACCCAGGCCAGTACCAGGCTGTCTCCTCCTTCAGCGGGTGCGCCTCGACCACCGATCCGATCGGCGAAGCAGCGGTGCGCTCGGTGGTGGAGCTGCGCGGTCAAGCGAACGCAACCAATATGTGGGGGCCGTATGGCGGTCCGGGGTGGCGTGCCCACGACCCGACGTTGAACGCGGCCCGCCTGCGCGGTACCGCGCTCTTTATCGCCACTGCCCCTGGGACGCCCGGTCCTTACGACACGCCTCAGTACGTTTCCGATCCGGGGGCACTTGCCAACCAGCTCGTGGTCGGCGGAATCCTCGAGGCCGGGGCGCAACAGTGCACCCTGAATTTCCTGCGCCGCCTCGGCGAGCTGAAGATCCCAGCGACCGTCGACATGCCGCCCGCCGGCACCCACTCCTGGGGCTATTTCCAGGATATGTTCCACAACGCGTGGCCCTTCTTCGCCAAGGCCCTCCACGCCTAGCCCCTTCCGCCGACTGGGCCCTCCGGCACCGCCCACTGGGCCCCCCGACACCGCCCACTGGGCCCTCCGGCACCGCCCACTGGGCCCCCCGGCACCGCCCACTGGGCCCCCCGGCACCGCCCACTGGGCCCCCCGGCACCGCCCACTGGGCCCTCCGGCACCGCCCACTGGGCCCTCCGGTATCGCCCACTGGGCCCCCCGACACCGCCCACTGGGCCCCCCGACACCGCCCACTGGGCCGTCCTCGGTCATCGACTGGGCCCACGCCGGTCGCGGCAGCGTTTTCCACAGGCCCGCTAAGCCACTCCGAGTTATCCACAGCTCGCGCGTTTGGGTCTAGTGCCGCGATAGCGGAGGTGGCTACGTTCGGTGCATGGATACCGGGGGGCCGAAGCAAATCCAGCCACACGACGCACTGATACGCGCCGTGCTCAGCAACCCAGACGACGCCGGGTCGGTGCTGCGCTCGTTCCTACCGGCCACCGTTCTCGACGGCCTGGACCTCGAGCACTTGGAGCTCCAGTCGGGCACCTTCATCACCGAGGAGCTCAGCGCCCGCAACGCCGACTTGCTGTTGCGCACCACCATCCGCGGTGAACAACCAGACGGTACGACCGAGGAGCACGATGCGTACCTGTACTTCTTGGTTGAACACCAGTCCACCCCGGAACCGGCCATGGCCGTGCGGATGAACGGCTACCAACAACTCATCTGGGAACGCCACCTGCTCCAGCACCCCAACGGCCCGATACCGCTGGTCATCCCGATCGTCATCTACCAGGGCCAGCGCCGCTGGGACGCACCCACCAACGTCGCCGACCTGCTCGACCTCCCCGCCGCCTACGCCGCATCCCTCGGCGAGGACCTACCACGAATCCGCTACTACCTCATCGACCTCACCGGTCTCGACGACGACGACCTGCGCAACCGACCACTCACCCAGACAGCACAGCTGACATTCGTGTCACTGCGCCGCGGCCCCGGCGACGACGATGTCACCCTCTGGCTGACCCACTGGCGCCCCGAGATCGACGGACTTTCCAAACAGATCCTGACCATGCTCATCCGCTATCTTGGATACGTAGGCAACACCCCACGGGACAAGCTCGCAGCATTCGCCGCCACCACCGGGCCACACACCGAGGAGATCATCATGACCGCTGCAGGACGACTCGTCACCGAAGCCGAAGCACGAGGCGAAGCAAAAGGCCGAGCCGAAGGCGAAGCGCGGCTGCTGCTCAAGCAGCTGAGCACCCGCTACGGCACCCTCGACCCCGAGATCCACCAACGCGTCGAGAACGCCACCACCGAGCAGATCGAACTCTGGAGCATCCGACTCATCCAGGGCAACCCCGAGCTCGACGACATCTTCGCCTGACCGTCTTTGCCGAGGTGGTGGACCACCCGCGAGTACCAGAACTCGGCACTGTCGAACGAACCCTGGCAACACCCCACGGGACAAGCTCGCAGCATTCGCCGCCACCACCGGGCCACACACCGAGGAGATCATCATGACCGCCGCAGGACGACTCATCACCGAAGCATGGGCAGAAGGCGAAGCCCGAGGCGAAGCGCGGCTGCTGCTCAACCTGCTGAGCACCCGCTACGGCACCCTCGACCCCGAGATCCACCAGCGCGTCGAGAACGCCACCACCGATGACATCGAACTGTGGGCCACCCGCTTCGCCCAAGGCGCAGCCACTCTCAACGACATCTTCGCCTGACCGTCTTTGCCGAGGTGGTGGACCACCCGCGGGTCCCAGAACTCGACACTGTCGAACAAACCCTGGCAACACCCCACGGGACAAGCTCGCAGCATTCGCCGCCACCAGCAGCTGGCCGCCCGCTACCGCACCCGCCCGGTACTGCGCGTCGAAGCTCGGCCAGGATAGGGGCATGACCCGCGCCGACGATCCTGGCCGTCTCCTCGTCGACCTCCTCGCCGCGACGGGTGCCATCGCGGCCGATGCCGAGCACATCGTCACCCACGGCGCCGTTATCGTCCTCGACGGCGACCGCGCATGGAAGTTCAAGCGGCCCGTCGCCTACCGGTACATGGACTTCTCCACCGTCGAACGACGCCGCGACGCACTGCGCGCCGAACTCGACCTGAACCGCCGCACCGCACCGCAGATCTACCTTGGTGTCCACGCCATCACGCGCACCGCCGAGGGCGTCGAGCTCGACGGCAAGGGCGAGGTCCTCGACTGGGCGCTGGAAATGGCCCGCTTCCCTGACGACGCTCTCCTGGCCCGCTACGCCGAGGACGGCAGGATCGACGACACACTGCTCACCGGGCTGGCGGGACAGGTCGTCGCAATGCACGTCGGCGCCGAGGTCTCCGACGACCATCACGGTGCCGCCCGCTTGCTCGACGTTGTCGTCGGGAATCGGGCCAGCATGAGCCGCTACCCCGACGTCCTCGACCCCGACCGGGCCGATCGGCTCACCGAGCAACTGACCGCACTGATCGCTTCGCGGGCAACGCTCCTCGACGCCCGAGCCACCGCGGGACGGGTCCGCCACGGCCACGGCGACCTGCACTTGAGCAACATCACCGTCCTCGACGGCACGCCGGTCCCGTTCGACTGCCTCGAATTCGACCCTGAGCTGGCGATCGCCGATGTCCTCTACGATCTCGCCTTCCTCCTGATGGACCTCTGGGTGCGGGGCCTGCGCCACGAAGCCAACGTCGTCGTCAACGCCTACCTCGACGCGTCGGCCGACGACGAGGATGGCTTCGCGCTCCTACCTCTGTTCCTCAGCGTGCGAGCGACGGTGCGTGCCCACGTCCTTGCCGCCGCTGGCGACGTCGACGACTCTCGCGCCTACCTGGACCTCGCACTTTCGCTGCTCGAGCCGCAACCGCCGCGGATCGTCGCGATCGGCGGTGGTTCGGGCACCGGCAAGTCGACGCGAGCACGGTCATGGGGCGGCGATCTCGGCGTCGCACCGGGTGCCCGCATCCTGCGATCAGATGTGTTGCGCAAGCGGTTGGCCGGAGTCCCGACGCTCACCCGGCTACCGGCGTCGGCGTACACCCCGCAGATGAGCGCGCGCGTCTACGCCGAGCTGGGCCGCCTCGCCGCCGCAGACCTAGCCGGCGGGATGAGCGTCATCGCCGACGCGGTCTTCGGCAGCGACGAGGAGCGCGACGACATCGCCGCCGTCGCCGCGACATCCAGTGCCGAGTTCACCGGCATCTGGTTGGAACTCGACGAACAGACGCGCATCGCGCGCATCGAGGGCCGCGGCCCCGACGCGTCCGACGCCACCGCCGACGTCGCACGGGCGCAAACACGCGCATTGCGGCCGCCGGGCCCGCCATGGCGCCGGGTTGTCGCTGAATAGCCCCGAAATCGGTCAACCAGCGAGGCGCAGAGGGAAATGCTCCCTCTGAGGCCCGCTCCTCGACAGGTTTCGGTGACCCGTCAGTCGACGCGAGGCTTGACCAGCGGAAACAGGACGGTTTCGCGGATCCCCAGGCCCGTCAGCGCCATCAGCAGACGGTCAATGCCCATGCCGGTGCCCGACGTCGGGGGCATGCCGTGCTCCATCGCGGCGAGGAACTCCTCGTCGAGCACCATCGCCTCATCGTCCCCGGCCGCGGCCAGACGCGCTTGATCCACAAATCGCTCACGCTGGATGATCGGATCGACCAGCTCGGAGTAGCCGGTCGCCAACTCAAAGCCGCGCACGTATAGATCCCACTTCTCGACGACGCCGGGGATGCTGCGATGCGCGCGCACCAGCGGCGAGGTCTCCACCGGGAAGTCGCGGACGAAGACCGGCTCGTCGAGCTTGGACCCCACGAGGTGCTCCCACAGCTCTTCGACGAGCTTGCCGTGGCCGTAGCCCTTGTCCAACGGAACGGCCAGCCCCACGTCGTCGGCGATCTTGAGCAACTCGTCGACGGTGGTGCCCTGCGCGACCCCGTCGACATCGTGCTGCGGCACGATCTCACGACCCAGCGCCTCCGACAACGACGGGTACATCGAGAGCGACGTCCACTCGCCGGACAGGTCGTACGTACTTCCGTCGGGCATCGCCGGGGTCAGCGTTCCCAGCGCCTTCTGCGCGACGGTCTGGACGAGGCTGCGGATGAGCTCGGCGCCGTCGTCGTAGGTGCCGTACGCCTGGTAGGTCTCGAGCATCGCGAACTCGGGGCTGTGTGTGGAGTCGGCGCCCTCGTTGCGGAAGTTGCGGTTGACCTCGAAGACCCGGTCGATGCCGCCGACCACACAGCGCTTGAGGAACAGCTCCGGCGCGATGCGCAGGTAGAGGTCCATATCGAAGGCATTGGAGTGCGTCACGAAGGGACGGGCCGCGGCGCCGCCGTGCAGGGTTTGCAGCATCGGCGTCTCGACCTCGAGGAAGTCGCGCTCGGCCAGGAATGCCCGCAGTTCCGCCATCACCTTGATGCGGGTGCGCGCGATCTCGCGGGCCTCCGGGCGCACGATCAGGTCGACGTAGCGCTGGCGGACGCGCGTCTCCTCGTTGAGTTCCTTGTGCGCGACGGGCAGCGGGCGCAGCGCCTTCGACGCCAAGCTCCAGTCGTCGGCCATCACCGACAGCTCGCCGGTGCGCGAGGAGATGATCTGCCCGTGGACGAACACGATGTCGCCCAGGTCGACGTCGGACTTCCACCGCGCCAGCAGCTCCTCGCCGACGCCGTTGAAGCTGATCATCACCTGCAGCTGTGTTCCGTCGCCCTCCTGCAGCGTCGCGAAGCAGAGCTTGCCCTTGTTGCGGATGAAGATGACGCGTCCGGCGACGCCGGCATCGACACCGGTTTCAGTACCGGCCTCAAGGTCGGGGTAATCGGCGCGGATCTGCGCGAGCGTGTGGGTGCGCCCGATCTCGACGGGGTACGCCTCACCCCCGTCGGCGAGGATCCGCTCGCGCTTCTCGCGCCGGATCCGCAGCTGCTCGGGCAGGTCGTCGGCAGCGTCCGCGGCGGACGGATTCTTGGCATCACTCACGGGTGCCAATCGTATCGGCCGGGGCCCACTCGGCGAGGTCGCGGGGCCCACTCGGCGGCCGGACACGGCCCACTCGGCGAGGTCGCGGGGCCCACTCGGCGGCCGGACACGGCCCACTCGGCGAATTACTGCTGGTGGTCGGCAATCATCGCGAGCTCGCCATCGGCGATCACACCGTTGAGCTGGTGGCGCAGGAGCGCCTCGTGACCGCCGGCGAGGAACACCGCATTGGTAACGCCACGCGCCCGCAGGTGCCACGCGAGCCACTCGGCATCGTCACCGTCGTCGGAGATGATCAGCCAGCGCGCATCGGCAGTGGCCGTGCGCAGAGCCTCATCGCTCCCCGGGGTTAGGCGCTCGAGCGCATCGAGCGGCGCCAGCGCCAGCGCGCCGTGAATCGCACCGGCCGCATTGCGGCGCTCCTGGGTGCGGATATCGACCGGGCGCAGCCCGGCCTCCACGGCGATGCGGAAGTGACCGGCCGGCACGGAGAGCTTCTCGCCGAAGGCGGGAGCGGAGATCGGCGCGGCGGGCAACGTCGTTGCCGACGAGGCGACGGTGGGAGCGGAGGTCGGCGCAGCGGGCAGGATTGTTGCCGATGACGCGACGGCGGGACGGGGCTGGGTCAGAACGGCAGTGGTGACGACGGTGGTCATCGGGAACCTCTCGGGAGTGATCGCTCAAGCCCTTGCAGGCGAGCAAAGCAGATTGTCTTGGAAGCGGGTCTCAGGGCCGGCAGCCACGGCGATTACTCACCGACAGGCGACGTGGGCCCTAACAACACTTCCGACAACGCTTGATCACGACGACCAGTCTGCCATGACCGCTGACCTCGCTCAACATTTCGGCCCAACAGTGAGCGAATCCACGAAAATTCATACTCGGTTCAACCGAGTGCATCGATTGATCGCTATGGTGGACGGGGCATCGTGCGATGCACGGAAGTACTCCGCAATCTGAAGGTGGATTTTCATGAGTGACACTCTCAATGTTGGTGATCGTCTGGGCACCGGCCAGTCGCTGACCTCGGCTAATGGCGCCTACACGCTGACGCTGCAGGACGACGGCAACCTGGTCCTCACCGACGAGGGCAACGCTGTGTGGTCGACGAAGACCAACGGCAAGGGCGTTGTGCGCGCCTCGGTCCAGGACGACGGCAACTTCGTTCTGTACAACGGCTCCGACGAGGGCATCTGGTCGACCAAGACCTCCGGTGCCGGCGCTCGTCTGGTGCTGCAGGACGACCGCAACGTGGTCCTCTACATCGGCGACAAGGGCGAGTGGAGCTCCAAGACCGTCACCGACAAGCCGATCGCGCAGGCAGTGTCGAACGAGGCTCCGGCCCCCGCTCCGAAGAAGACCTACACCGTCGTCTCGGGCGACACCCTGTGGGCCATCGCGGAGAAGTTCCTGGGCGACGGCAACCGCTACCCGGAGATCGCCAAGCTCAACAACATCGCGAACCCGGATCTGATCAACGTCGGCCAGGTGCTCACCATCCCGTGAGCTGACTGACACAGTCGGACTGACAAGTCCCGCACCGATTTCTCGGTGCGGGACTTTTCGTTGGGTGGGGCTCTCGGGGACTAGCGCGCCTTGACCCGCTCGTAGACGCGGCGAAGACCGTCGAGGTTCAAGAAGCTGTGGTGATCGGTGATCGTCTCGCACTCGTCGACCATCAGCGGTGCGAGATACCCCGTCCCGACAACCCGCACGTCGTCGCCGCCAAACCCGTCCACCTCGTCGCGGATCCGGTCGACCAGGCCGTCGACCTGCCCGGCGAACCCGTACACGATCCCCGACTGCAGCGCCTCGACCGTGTTCTTCCCCAGCACGCTCCGCGGCGCGCGCATCTCAACGCGGCGCACGGTGACGGTGTGCTCGCTCAGCGCATCGATCGCCAGGTTCACCCCGGGCGCGATTGCGCCACCGAGGAACTCCCCCTTCGCCGACACCGCGTCGACGACGGTGGCCGTCCCGAACGCCACGACGATGCTCGGCACCCCGGGAAAATTGCCACTCACCCCGACGGCGTTGGCGACGCGGTCGGTCCCCACTTCCTTCGGGTTATCCACCAGCAGCGGCAGCCCGGTCCGCACCCCCGGCTCCAGCAGCACATGCGGACCTCCGCCGAAGTACTTGTCGACCATGCCCCGCAATTCGCGCAGCAACGACGGCACAGTGGAGAGCGCCGCGACGGCGGTGACCTGCTCCAAATCGGGCCCGAGCAGCCCGCGGATGAGCAGTTCCAGCTCGTCGGCGGTCAGATACGGGTCAGTGTGGATACGCCAGTCACGCACGAGCACCGCATGATCACCCGTGCCGGCGAACACCCCCAAATGGATGTTCGTATTGCCGACCGCGACGGCCAGCAGCATCAGACCAGCGCGAGACCGGCGCGCCCGCGCGGGTCCTTCAGACCGGATCCGGCCGGCACGTTGGCCGGGTCGTTGCCCTCGGTGAGCACACGGTTCTTCTCGTCGACGAAGACGACGGCCGGCGAGTAGTCGGCGATCTCCTCGGGGCTCATCACGCCGTACGCGATGATGATGACGAGATCGCCGGGATGCACGAGGTGCGCGGCGGCGCCATTGATGCCGATCACGCCACTCCCCCGCTCACCGGCGATCACATACGTCTCCAGGCGGTTGCCGTTGTCGATGTCGACGATGCAGACCTGCTCACCCTCGATGAGGTCGGCGGCGTCGAGGAGATCGGCGTCGATCGTCACCGAGCCGACGTAGTGCAGGTCGGCTTGCGTCACGGTCGCCCGGTGGATCTTGGACTTCATCATGGTGCGGAACATCGTGGCTCCTCTTTTCAGTGGTCGGCCGGCAGATGACCGGCCGGATCGGAGTCGGTGGGCTGGGAATCGGTGGGTTCGGGATCGCCGACGACGACCCCGACGTTGTCGAGTAGGCGGGTGGTTCCAAGACGGGCTGCGACGAGGAGACGGGCTTGTCCCTGTTCCGGCGCCGGGCCCAGGCTGCGGCTGCGCAGTTCGAGGTAGTCGACGTCGAGTCCGGGGCATTGCGCCAATACCGCGCGCGCGGCCGCCAGCACCGCGTCGATACCACCCGGCCCGGCATGGGCCCCGGCGGTCAGCGCGGCGGACAGCGCCGTCGCCAGCGAGCGCTGATCCTCACTCAGGTAGCGGTTGCGCGACGACAGTGCCAGCCCGTCGGGCTCGCGGACGGTCGGTACGCCGACGATGTCGACGCCCAGGTTCAAGTCGGTGACCATCTGCTGGATCAGCACCAGCTGCTGGTAGTCCTTCTCCCCGAAGTACGCGGCGTTGGGCGCGACGATCCCGAGCAGCTTCGCCACGACCGTCAGCATCCCGATGAAATGCGTCGGCCGCGACTGCGCTTCAAGGATCTCCCCCGCCGGCCCGGGGTGGATCGTGGTGCGTCGCCCATTGGGGTACATCCCGGCGTCGGTGGGCGCAAAAACGAGTTCGACGCCGATCTCGCGCAGCTTGGCGCAATCCTCGTCGAACGTGCGCGGATAGGCGTCGAGGTCCTCGCCGACCCCGAACTGCAGCGGGTTCACGTAAATCGACACGACGACGACGGTGTTGCCGGCCTTGCGCGCCTCGCGCACCAGCGTCAGATGGCCTTCGTGCAGCGCGCCCATCGTCGGCACCAGCACAACACGGCGACCGGTGCTGCGCAGTGCCGCGCTGACCCGGCTCATCGTCGCGGGATCGCGGTGCACAGTCAGCTCGCCCGGCACGTAGGCCGGTGCGGCAGAGGCGGTGGCGGCAGCGGTCACGACGCCTCCCCGAGGACTCGGGCCAGTGCGGGCGCGGGGGCGGCGTGCGCGGCGGCGCGTCGGGCCTGCGCGAGGTAGGAGTCGACGATGGTCGCATCCGTCGACGGGGCGCTGGCACCCCACTCGCGCAGCGCGGCGAGGTGGGCGGCGACGGCATCGGCGTCGCCGCGGGCGACAGGGCCGGTCAGCGCGGAGGGCCCGAGGTCCAAGACGTTGCCCAGCGCGGCGGTCACCAGCGGGGCCAACATGTCCTGCGCGGAGCGCAGCGGTGCGGCGGTCCCGTCGGCATCGGCGCGCTCGATCACCGAGCGCAGCACGGTCGTCGCGTCGCTGATGAGGGCGACAAGGTGGTTGGCGCCATGGGCGAGGGCCGCGTGGTACAGGGTCCGGTCGGCCTCGTCGATCCGGACGGGCTGTCCGCCGATCTCGTAGACCAGCGACGCTCCGACGGTGTGACCGATCTCGTCGTCGGCGGTGATGGCAAAGCACGCCGAACGCATCCGCTCCGTGTCCTGCGCACCGCCGACGAAGGTCATGGCCGGGTGGATCGCCAGGCCGAGGGCGCCGCGGCTGGTCAGCGGCGCGAGGACCGCAGTGCCGTGCGCGCCGGCGACGTGCATGACGATCGTGCCCGGGCGTACCTGCCCGCCGTCGGCGAGTTCGGTGACGACGTCGGGCAGCACGTCGTCGGGGACAGCCAGGATGAGCAGTTCGCTGCGGGCGGCGACCTGCGCGGGATCGTTGAAGATTTCGGAGTCGGGCAGTCGCTTGGCGACGCGCTCGCGCGAGGCTGCGGATCGGGCGACGACAGCACCGACGACGTGTCCAACGGATTCGAGGGCCTGGCCGAGTGCGGTTCCGACGCGGCCGGCGGAGACGAGGCCCACGGCAAGGCGAGCGGGTGCCGACGGGTCGGCAACACCGTGCATCGGTGAATCAGTCACCGCGGATCCTCCAGAGTCGTTCCAGTCCCTCCACGAAGGCGGGTACCAGACGGTTACAGCAACGAGGATAGTGCGGTTGTGCCAGCGGCCGCTACGCGGTGTGACCGACCTATCACCCCGGCATCACCCGGGATCGTGCGTGACTCAGTCGCGACGGTGGTGCGTCTCGCCGCCGGATTGGCTGTTGCGCAGCTGGCTGAGCAGATCAGCCGCGGAAATCCCCGACTCGTGCTGGCCCTCGACGCGGCGGCGACCACCGGTTTCCGGGCCCGCGGGGGCCTCAGTGTTCTGCGCCGACGGGGTGACCCACGCGTCGGTCGGGTACTGCTCGACAGTCGCGTACTCGCCAGACTGCGCGGTGTAAGCCTGCTCGCCGTACGTCTGCTCGCCGTAAGCCTGCTCGCCGTACGCCTGCTCGCCATATGGCTGCGAGGTGTACTCGGTGTACCGGGCGGCCTCGGCCTCGGAGACCTCGACGGCCTCATCGGCGACGACGACGGTCGTCTCATTCGCGTACGCACCGGCCGAGTACGCCTGCGTCCCCGTCCACGACGGCGACTCGTCGACGGGAACAAACGACGGCGGGTCGGCGAACGGGTTGGAGTACGGTTCGTGATCGTCTTCGACGACGGGGATGATCTCGGTGAGGTCATTGCGACCGCCCTGCGGCACGTGCCGACCATCGGCAGCGGGAGGCGCGGTGGACGCGAAGTCCGACGCCGCGCGCAGACTGTCTTCGCCGCCGTAGCTCGGCGACACTGCGGCCGACAGTTCGCGCAGCTGCTCGTTGGCCAGGGCCACCCGCTCGTCGGGCAGCTCGTGGCCCATCATCTCTTCCAGCCTGGTGCGCAGCGCGTAGATCTGCGCCTGCAGTTCACGCAGGTCATTGCCGGCCTCGTCGGCGACTTCGCGTCGGATGTGCGCCTCGACGTCCATCTCGTACTGGCGGCGGGCGGAGATCTCGCGCTCGAGCTGCAGCTCATACACCAACCGCATGTCGCGGCTCTTGGCCTCGGCGACCTCGGCTTGGCGGCGGAAGCGGGTGACGCCGATGGCGCCGAGTACTGCCGCCCACAGTGCAGCGATGACTGCGACGGAGGCGCGGATGGAGAGCTGGTCGCTCCAGACCATCATGACGCTCGCGACCAGCGCCAGGACGATGAGCAAGCCCATGAGCCACTGGCCCGCGGCGCTCTGCGTCCCGGGCGTGCGGGTGTCACGCTTTCCGTTCGAACGACTCGTGGTGGTCGCCATGTCGTGAACTTACCTGCCTATCGTGAAAATCCGTCTCAACCTCACCGGAGCGTCACGCCAGGCGTTTTGCCCGTATGCGCACCGTCAGGCAGCGTCGGGATCGGCCACCTGGCCGTCTTCGGTGGGGTCGTCCGGTGTCTTACAGCACTGCTCGAGCCACAGAGCGGCGACGACGAGTGCAACTCCCCCTAGAGTTCCAATAATCGTACCCGGCTTGCTTGAATCCGCCTTGGTCACATCGTCGAGAGTGAACAGATACACACTGACCGCCCCCCACGCGCCGACGGCGACGGCACCGAGGATCGCGGATGCCTTAGCCAGCGCGACGAAGCGCGCGACGGTCACCGGATGCAGTTGTTCATGCGCCTGACCGACCTCGTTTTCGGCGACGCGGCGCTTGACGATGACGGCCGCGGCGGCCTCGGTTGCGGCGAGGACGAGCAATACGGCGCTGGTGTACCAGGCGATGACCGGGAAGTCGCGGAAGTTGTAGGCGGTGAACACCCAGGCCAGCACCGCGACTGCAGCGCCGAGCAGCACCAGGTCGCGCACCCGGGTCGGCCCGAGACGGCCATCGCGCTCGTCGGGTCCGGGGTTGGTGGTCATCGGCGGCCCCCCGATACCGGCAGGTCGACGCCCAGTTCGGTGATCTGCTCGCATTCGGCGGCATCAAGGCCCTCGATGAGGGCGGCGACCGATCTCGACGTGCCGTCGGGCAATTGCAACTGCGCATCGGCGTCGACGGCCAGCCACGGGATCAGCACGAATCCGCGTTCGTGCGCGCGCGGATGCGGCAGCATCAACTCCTCGGTGGCATGGGTGAGCGAGTGCCCGTCCTCGTCGTAGACGGCCACGACGTCGACGTCGAGAGTGCGCGGCCCCCACCGGATGTCGCGACGACGGTCCGCGGCGGCCTCCATCTCGGCGCCGCGGCGCAGCCACGAGAGCCCGTCGCGCTCGCCGACGACGATCAGGGCGATGTTGTAGAAGTCGTCTTGCTCGACACCGCCCCACGGCGGGGTGACGTAGACCGGTGATACGGCCAGCACCTCGTCGGAGACGGTGAATCCGTCGACGACGCTGGCGAGGTGCGCGAGTCGGTCGCCGAGGTTGGACCCCACCGACAGCACCGCGGTGGTGCGGGGCGCGCGAGTCGGCGTCGTGGCGCCTTCGCTCACTCGGCCCCCCGGTGCAGCATCGTCTTGCGGGAGCGGCGGGTGACGACGGCGACGTCGGCGAAGGCAACCGGGATGGGCGCCGACGGTTTGTGCACGGTCACCTCGACGGCGTGCAAGCGCTCATCGGCCATGACGGCTTCGGCGATGTCGGAGCCGAGCTTCTCGATCAGGTTGCATGGCTCACCGGCGACGATGCCGTGCACGAGCAGGGCGAGCGAGCCGTAGTCGAGGGTGTCGGTGAGGTCGTCGGAGTCGGCCGCGGTCATCAGGTCCAGCCACACGGTGACGTCGATGATGAAGTCCTGGCCGTCACGCCGCTCGTGCTCGAACACGCCGTGGTGCCCGCGGACGGTCAGTCCACGCAATTCGATCCGGTCAGCCATCGGTCCCTCTTCCCGTCGTAGTGGGTCCACCAGTCCACGCCGCTGCGACGGCGACGGCGTCGCGGCTGGCGGCGACGTCGTGGACCCGTACGCCCCACACCCCGGCGGCTGCGGCGAGTGCCGATACCGCGGCGGTCGCCGTCTCCCGACCCGACGGGGGACGGTCCTCCCCGTCGACGGCGAGCAGCGAGCCGAGGAACCGCTTGCGCGACGCCCCGACGAGCACGGGGAAACCCAGGCCGATCAGCGTCGGGAGGCCGCGCAGCAAGTCCCAGTTGTGTTCGGCGCTCTTCGCGAAGCCCAGTCCGGGATCGAGGATGAGACGGTCGGGGTCGACGCCGGCGGTGACTGCCGCATCGACCTGCGCGAGCAGTTCGCCGCTGACTTCGCCGACGACGTCGCGGTAGGCATCGGCCTGCCCGGGGCGGTGGGTGAAGTCCTCGGGCCCGTACGGCCCGTCGGCGCCGGGAGCACCGTCGGCGGGTGCGCCGGACCGGTTGCGGGCCCGCTCGGTCAGCGGCCGCCAATGCATGAGGATCCAGGGCAGACCAGCGTCGGCGACGACGCGGGCCATGTCGGCGTCGGCACGGCCGCCGGAGACGTCGTTGACGTAACTCGCGCCGGCTTCGATCGCCGCGGCGGCCACCCCGGCGCGCATGGTGTCTACGGAGACGGTCACGCCACCGGCGGCGAGCGCGGCGATGACGGGGACGACGCGGGCGGTCTCGACGGATTCGTCGACGCGGTGGGCACCGGGCCGGGTGGACTCCCCGCCGACGTCGACGATGTCGGCACCGTCGGCGACGAGGGTCTGCGCGTGGGTCACCGCGGCGTCGACGTCGAGGAACTTTCCGCCGTCGGAGAACGAGTCGGCGGTCACGTTGACCACACCCATGATCTTCACGCCGCCGGCCGTCTCCATCGGTGTCAACGCGCGATCAGCTGCAAGGCCTCGCTGCGCGACACCGCGTTGGTCTTGAAGATCCCGCGCACTGCCGACGTCGTGGTGCTGGACCCGGGTTTGCGGATGCCGCGCATCGCCATGCACAGGTGCTCGGCCTCGATGACGACGATGACGCCGCGCGGGTCGAGCTTGTTCATCACGGCGTCGGCGATCTGGCTGGTTAGCCGCTCCTGGACCTGTGGCCGCTTGGCGTACAGGTCGACGACGCGCGCGAGCTTGGACAGTCCGGTGACGCGCCCGGACTCGCCGGGGATGTAGCCGACATGCGCGACGCCGTGGAAGGCGACGAGGTGGTGCTCGCACGTCGAGTACAGCGGGATGTCTTTGACGAGGACCAGTTCGTCGTGGTTCTCGTCGAACGTCGTCTCGAGCACCTCGTCGGGGTCGGTGTAGAGCCCGGCAAACACCTCGTGGAAGGCGTTGGCGACGCGAGTCGGCGTGCGCCGCAGCCCTTCCCGGTCGGGGTCTTCGCCGATCGCGATCAGCAGTTCGCGCACGGCCGCCTCGGCGCGCGCCTGGTCGAACTCTCCGATGGTTGCGCCGTCCTCGGCGCCCTCGATGGTCTCAGCGCTCATCGGACTCGGGTGCCTGACCGTTGGGTGCCTGACCGTTGGGTGCCTGACCGTTGGGTTCCTGACCGTAGGACGTCTGGCCGTTGAGCTCTTGGCCGTTGGGCGCCTGGCCATACTGAGCCTGACCGTTGGGGCCCTGACCGTACTGTTGCTGACCATTCGGTGCCTGGCCGTACGGCGGGGTCAGCGGGACGCCCTGGGGATGGCCCGGGTTAGGCGGCTGCGGCGGCCAGCCGGGGGCCGACCAACCGGCGGGGGCGCCGTAGTCGGTCACGCCGGGAGCCGGTGCGTAGCCGGGATAAGACGGTGCGGGGTACCCGGCAGGCGGGTAACCGGCCGGCGGATAGCCCGCGGGTGGGTAACCGGCCGACGGGTAGCCGGTGGCCGACGCATAACCGGCTGGTTGCGGCTCGGGCTGCGGCACGGGTTCGGGTTCGGGCGGTGGCCACGGCTCACCGCGCTCGATCGCCAGCTCGCCCGGCGTCTTCACCGGCGGCTTGTCGCTGGGCGTGCGCCCACCGAAGTCATTGAAATCGGTGATGCGGTCGCGCTTGGTCACACCGTCGAAGATCTGCTCGAGGTCCTTACGGGTGAGCGTCTCCTTCTCCAGCAGCTCGCTGGCGAGCACGTCGAGGGTGTCGCGGTACTCGGCGAGGATGGCCCACGCCTCGTTGTGGGCGGCCTCGATGAGGCGGCGCACCTCCTCGTCGATCTGCGCGGCCACCTCGTCGGAGTAGCCCGACTCGCCGCCCATGGACCGGCCGAGGAACGGGTCGCCCTGCTCCTGCCCGTACCGCACGGCGCCGAGCTTGCTGCTCATGCCGTACTCGGTGACCATCGCGCGGGCGATCTTGGTGGCCTGGTCGATGTCGGAGGAGGCGCCGGTCGTCGGCTCGTGGAAGACGAGTTCCTCGGCGGCGCGCCCGCCCATCGCCATGACGAGGCGCGCGATCATCTCCGAGCGCGTCATCAGGTCCTTGTCCTGCTCCGGCACAGCCAGCGCGTGACCGCCGGTGCGTCCGCGCGCCAGGATCGTCACCTTGTAGATGGGGTCGAGGTCGGGCATCGCCCATGCGGCGAGGGTGTGGCCGCCCTCGTGGTAGGCGACGACCTTCTTCTCGTGCTCGCTGATGACACGGCTCTTGCGGCGGGGGCCGCCGATGACGCGGTCGACGGCCTCTTCCAGGGTGGCCGCGGTGATCATCGACTGGTTCTCACGCGCGGTGAGCAACGCCGCCTCGTTGATGACGTTGGCCAGGTCGGCGCCGGACATGCCGGGCGTGCGCTTGGCCAGACCGGCCAGGTCGACGTCGGCGGCCAACGGCTTGCCCTTGGCGTGCACCTTCAGGATGGCCTCGCGGCCACGCATGTCGGGGTTGCTGACCGGGATCTGGCGGTCGAAGCGGCCCGGACGCAGGAGCGCCGGGTCGAGGATGTCCGGGCGGTTGGTCGCGGCGATCAGGATGATGCCCGATCGGTCGCCGAAGCCGTCCATCTCGACGAGCAGCTGGTTCAGCGTCTGCTCACGCTCGTCGTGGCCGCCACCGAACCCGGCGCCGCGCTGGCGTCCGACGGCGTCGATCTCGTCGACGAAGATGATGCACGGGCTGTTCTGCTTGGCCTGCTCGAACAGGTCGCGCACGCGCGAGGCGCCGACGCCGACGAACATCTCGACGAAGTCGGAACCGGAGATGGTGAAGAACGGGACGCCCGCCTCGCCGGCGACCGCGCGGGCCAGCAGCGTCTTACCGGTACCGGGCGGGCCGTAGAGCAGCACGCCCTTGGGGATGGTGGCGCCCAGTGCCTCGTACCGGCTCGGGTTCTGCAGGAAGTCTTTGATCTCGTAGAGCTCTTCGACGGCCTCGTCGGCACCGGCGACGTCGGCGAACGTCGTCTTGGGCATGTCCTTGGTGATCTCTTTGGCACGCGAACGGCCAAAGCCCATCATTCCGCCACGCCCACCGCCTTGCATGCGATTCATCACGAAGAAGAAGAGGCCCAGCAGAATGACCAGCGGCAGGATGAGCGCCAGCATCTGCATGATGGCCGAGTCCTGCTTGACGTTGGTCTGATAGGTCGCACCGGACTGGCGGACCGACTCGAAGACGAAGTCGGAGCCACGGGCCGGGTACTTGGCCGTGATCTTGTCCGACGTTTCCTTCTTGTCTTTGCCCTTGGCCTTCTCGCCGACCTCGATCGGCTTCTTCAGCTCGATCCGCAGCTGCTGTTCACGGTCGTCGATCTGGACCGACTTCGCGTTCTTCACGTTCAACTGGGTCAGGGCCACGGAGGTGTCGACCCCGCGGTACTCGCGCGAGCTGTCGCGCATGAAGCTCCAGCCCCACAGACCCAGGAGGATCAGGACGAAGATCGCGACGTTGCGAAAGACTGTCTTACGGTTCATACCTACTGCGGCGGGACCCACGCGAGCGCCGCCACCGTCCTTCCATCGGGTGATTTCCTACCAGGCTACCCGGGCAACCGGACAGGCGTGTCGGCGCTGGTGTCAGGGTTGGTAGACCGACGGGCGCAGCCGCCCGATGTAGGGCAGGTCACGGTAGCGCTCGGCATAGTCGAGGCCGTACCCGACGACGAAGTCGTTGGGGATGTCGAACCCGACGTCGGGCACGTCGAGTTCGGCGCGCACCGCGTCGGGCTTGCGCAGCAGCGTGCACACCGAGAGCGATCGCGGCGAACGAGTGGAGAGGTTCTTCAGCAGCCACGAGAGGGTAAGGCCGGAGTCGATGATGTCTTCGACGATGACGACGTCGCGGTCGGCGATGTCGCGGTCAAGGTCCTTGAGGATGCGCACGACCCCCGACGAAGAGGTCGACGACCCGTAGCTCGAGACCGCCATGAACTCCATCTGCGACGGAATGGGCAGCGCCCGCGCGAAATCGGTCATGAACATGACCGCGCCCTTGAGGACACCGATGAGCACGAGGTCGTCGGGGATGTCGCGGAATCGGGCGGCCACCGACTCGGCGAGCTCAATAGTGCGCGCCTTGATCTGCTCTTCGGTGATGAGGACGGCTTCAATGTCGTCGCCGTAGGGGTCGCTGCTCACCCACCTAGCTTGTCATGGATCAACCACATCCGAGCACCGGCGCCAGGAAACCCGGCGGCACTGAAACGCCTGCAGGCACGAAGTACAGATCTGGGACCAACCACGGATTTTGTGACAAAACGCCCATCACCTATGCTTCCGTTGTCAGTGTGACACTTCTCACAAGGAGACAGGGATGAAGCGAGCGGGCACCGCACGGCTTCGCTTGACGGCGGTTGGCGTCGCCATCGCCACCGCCGCGACTGCCGCCATCTGCGGTTCAGCGCACGTGACCGCCGTTCCGACATCACAGGTCCCGTACCGGATCCAGCTCACCGCCGACTCGGTGCAGCTGACCGTCGAGAAGGGCGCCGTCGCCGTCGAGGACGGCCAGTTGACCATCCGTGACGACGCGGGCGCACCGGTGATGATTAAGCCGCTGCACTACCTCGTCGCGGACCGCTCGTTTCCGATCACCGCCACCACTGCGGGCCGCACCGCGACACTGACTCCGGTCACCGACGTCGCCAAGTCGACGAAAGCCGACGAGGGTGAGGTGGCCACCGCCAAGACCAAGGCCAAGCGTTACCACTGGGTTATCGAGGGGCCGCAGACGCGCCAGGAGCGCGACGACGAAGCGTTGAAGAAGTTCGTGAAGACGACGGGCGACGCCAGGATGATCGGGATGGTCGTCGGGATCGCCATTGGGGCGGTCATAGGCGGCGTAGTCGGGTGTGCCATCGGAGCGTTGATCGGTGTCGTCATCGGATGCTTACCCGGATTCATGGCAGGCGTCTCGGCTGGCTCGTTCGCGGGGATCCTCATCGGCGGCGGCGGCGCCTCCATCGCCGCGGGCGTCGAGTACTTCAACACCATCAACTCCCCGTTCAAGCCGAAGTTCAAGTACAAGCGCATCCCGCACAAGCGATCCGCGAAGACCGCTCGGCCCTCCTGACCGTTTTCAAGGCTTCGTCCAACCTGTGTGAAAGGTTGGGATTTCCTGGCAGTCGGTCATTTGACCCTGTTTCCATCCTGAGACCTGTGCTTCACTGATCCGTAACTGCGGCCTCAGGGAGGGCACACGTGTCAAGAATCGCGTTTACGAGGGGTTTCCTGCGGCTCGGTGCCGTTGGGATCGCCGTCGCCACGGCTATCGCGACCGGGGTGGGCGCATCCGGCCCGGCCGCAGCAGCGCCAGCCGACGCCGTGCCCTACACGGTGCAGCGCATCGGCTCGTCGGTACGGATCGACGTCGAGCGGGGCGCCATTGCCGTCGAACAGGGCATCCTGGTCATCCGCAACGCCGCGGGCACACCGATGTCGCGCCAGCCGCTGTACTACTTCAAGGACAGTCGGCGCTTTCCAATCGCGGCCACGGCTTCCGGCCGAACCGCAACATTGACACCGGTCACCGACGTCACTCATTCCGTCAAGCTCACCCCGGCGCAGATCGCCCAGGCCAAACCCGCACGATGGATCATCGACGGCCCACAAACGCAGCAGCAGCGCGACGACGAGGCTCTTCAAAAATTCATCACCACTGTCAGCGCGGTAATGACCATCTCTTCAATCGTCGGGTTGGTAATCGGCGCGATCCTCGGAGGCATCGCCGGGTGCCTGATCGGGGCACCAGCATTCGGGGTCGGATGCATCCCTGGGATCCTGCTCGGCGTCTCGCTTGGCTCCATCGCCGGCGTCATCCTCGGTGGCGGAGGTGGCGTCATCGGCGCTGGCATCGAGTACATCAACACCATCAACTCCCCGTTCAAGCCGCGATTCAAGTGGGTGCCCGACAAGCACCCGCCTAAGGGGCGGTGAGCAGCGGCAATCTGACCACGCGACCAATCCAATGTCAGACGTCGGCTATACTTTGACCTTTGCCACAACCCGACCTAGGTTTGGCGTCGGTCACAGACACATAGATGCCGCATAAACACCCGGTAACAGACACCGACGCTCGTCCCCGCTCTGTGCCGATCCGGACCTCCCCCGTGGAGGACGATAGATCACGTAAGGAATCCGCACCGCATGGCTTCATTGACCTCCTCTTCGGCCTGTCTGCGCCTGTCGGCGATCACCATCGCCGTCGCGACGGCGGCTGCAGCGGCCATCGGCGGCTCTGCCCAGGCCACCGCGGCACCCTCTGACGTGCCCTTTCGCGCACAGGCGGTAAACGGCCAGTCGATCCTGTTCGAGATCGAGCGCGGTGCCATGGCTGTGGAGCAAGGCGTCTTGACAGTCCGCAATGCTGCTGGCACCACGGTGGCCACGCAGGAGCTCAAGTACTACCGGGATGGCCGCGCGTACCCGATCAATGCAACCGTCACCGGCCGCACGGCGACGTTCAGTCCGGTCACCGACGTAGCCAAGTCGACCAAGGTCGCGCCGTCGCAGCTCCCCGGCGCAAAGCCCGCCTACTGGAAGATCGACGGTCCGCAGACCCGACAGGAACGCGACGATAAGGCGCTCCAACAGTTCATCACCGATCTGGGCAACGCGATGACCGTCTCCTCCATCGTCGGCATGGTCATCGGTGGCATCATCGGCTGCATTTTCGGCATCCCGCTGTTTGTACTGGGGTGCATTCCCGGTGCCATGCTGGGGATGTCGTTCGGCTCGATTCTCGGCTCGATGCTCGGCGGTGGCGGCGGAATCATCGGCGCGGGTCAGAAGTATCAGGACACAATCAACAAACCGTTCAAACCCAAGTTCAAGTGGGTGCCGAACAAGAAGTCGGGCAACAAGACGCCGCCCAAGAAGAAGAACTGACCACATTGCTCAGTAGGCCATCACGGGAGCCAGAACTCCCCCTCGTAAACAGCTAGTCAGGATAGGAACCGCAAACATGGCAACCTCCAAGATCTCCAGGGCGTCGCTTCGTCTGTCCACAATCGGCCTCGCCGTCGCGGTCGGCGCGGCAACCGCCGTCGGCGCTTCCGGGGCCGCCGCCGCACCCATGTCGGCGCCGGTGAACTACACCGCCAAGGTGGTCGGCAAGTCCGTCCAGGTCGATATCGACCGCGGCGGCTTCGCGGTCGAACGCGGCAGCCTGGTCATCCGCAACTCCGGCGGCGTCCCGGTGCTCGGCTTCCCGCTCAGTTACGTCTTCGAGGGACGGTCCTACCCGGTCCTCGCGACAACGTCGGGCACGACAGCCACGCTGACGCCCGTCGTCGACGCCGCCAAGGCAAGAACCATGACGCCCACCGAGGTCGCCAAGAACCGCGAGGCCACCGTCGAGGTAGCCAAGAAGACCGGTAACGCCCCGCTCACCAAGAAGGGCCCCAACGGCGAGATATTGCACCGCGTCGGACCGAAGAACAAGAAGGATCGTGACGACGCCGCTCTCAAACGAGCGATAAGCCGGGTCTCTGCTGCCATGACCATCTCGTCACTCATCGGCATGATTGTCGGCGGCATCATCGGTGGCGTCCTTGCCTTCTTCGTGTGCATTGGGGCAGCCGCCACCGTCGTCGGGATCCCTTTCTGCCCTCCGATCCTTTTCCTTGGCGTCTCGCTTGGCGCGTACGGCGGCATGATCGTCGGCGGTGGCGGCGCCTCGATCGGAATCGTCCAGGACTACTTCAGGGAGATCAACTCTCCGTTCAAGCCGGAGTACCAGCGTTTCCCGCAGGGGGCGCCGAAGGCCAAGAAGAAGAACTAAGCACCACGCTCAGCGAAGCCGGCTCCGAAAACGGAGCTGGCTTCGTTGCTTTCCGGCCGCGCCCCGGCAGCCCGGAGCCTCCCGCCCTTCTCGGTCCGTCGACTCCCCCTGACCCCGCCGAGTGGCTCGCCCCCACCCCGCCGACCGAGCCCATATCCACGCCGACCGAGCCCACAATCCCACCGACCGAACCCGAACCCACGCCGACCGAACCCCGTGCCCCACCGTCTGCATCCTCCCCTGCCCGCGGTTTTCCACAGGGGGCGCCGAGCCACCGCGAGTTGCCCACAGGCCGTGGATTTGGGCCTGGTGCCGCGGTGGCCGCAGTGTCTACGTTCGACGCATGGGTACCGGGGGGTCCAGACAGATCCAGCCGCATGACGCGTTGATGCGCGCGGTGCTGAGCAATCCGGTCGATGCGAGTGCGCAGGTGCGCTCAGTCCTGCCACCGGAGGTGGTAGCGCGCCTGGACTTGGATCACCTCGAGCTCCAGTCGGGCACGTTCGTCACCGACGAGCTCCGCAACCGCCACACCGACGTGCTGTTCCGCACCACCAGCCGCACGGAAGACTCAAAGTCAGATGACCAGACCGAGCATCCCCGCGCAGCAGACGACGCCTACATCTACTTCCTGATCGAGCACCAGAGCACACCCGAGCAGCTTATGGCCCACCGCATGCTCGGCTACCAGCAACGCATCCGAGACCGCCATATCGCCCACCACGGCGGAACCACCGTGCCAGTGGTCATCCCGATCGTCATCTACCAGGGCCATCGCCCCTGGAACGCACCAACAGAAGTCGCCGAGGTCACCGCCGCCGATGACCGACTCATTGCATCGCTGGGCGACTACCTGCCTCGGGCCAGCTACTACCTCGACGACCTCACCCGCCTCGACGACGACGCGCTACGCGCCCGACAACTCACCCCGACCCTCCGGGTTGTGTATGTGTCGCTACGGCGCGGCCCCGGCGACACTGACTTCACCGTCTGGTTGCCCGACTGGCGCCCCGAGATCATCGGTCTTTCCGACCAGACTCTGTCCATGCTCGTCAGCTACCTTGTATACGTAGGCAACACCACTAGGGAAAAGCTCCGAGCGTTCGCCGCCACCACCGGGCCACACACCGAGGAGATCATCATGACCGCCGCAGGACGACTCATCACCGAAGCCTGGGCCGAGGGCGAAGCACGAGGCGAAGCACGGCTCCTCGTCAAGCAGCTGACCACTCGCTACGGCGCCCTCAACGCCGACCTGCGCGAACGACTCGAGAACGCCACCACCGACGACATCGAACTGTGGGCAACCCGCTTCGCACAAGGCGCAGCTACTCTCGACGAGATCTTCGCCTGATCGACTGACCGGGTCTCGGTACGCGCACGCTCGCTACGCTCGCGGGCGCACTCGACCAACGTTGGCAAGCACCAGCAGACCTCTTCGTCGTGCGACCACCCGCCGGGTACGGCGATCACCGCCCACAGCCACCGGCCCCTGCCCGCGCCAATCCACGACCAGGGCATCCACCGCAGCCACGACTCGCGAGGACAGCTCGCCCACCTCATCGTCGTCGCGCAGCCACCGTCGTAGGGCTCGCGTCCGCAGGGCCTCGGGCACAGCGGCCAATTCTGCGACCGCCAGCCCTTCCGGCCCCCGTGCCCGGTCCAGCAGTTCCGACGACAACTCGTCGAGCACCTCGCTATCGGCGGCCAGCATGTCCGCCGTGCGCGACAACGCCTGTGCAACACCCCCACCAAGCACGTCTTCCATCAACGGCAGGACCTCGGTGCGTACCCGCACCCGCGTGAATCGCGGATCGGCGTTGTGCGGGTCGTCGACGGGTGAAAGCCCCCACTGCGCACACGCCGCGACCGTGTCGGCGCGGCGCAGCCCCAGCAACGGACGACCCCACGGCGGGCGCCACTCGCGCATCCCCGAGAGCGACGCCGGCCCCGATCCGCGCGCCAGGCCCAGCAGGACTGTCTCGGCCTGGTCGTCCAACGTATGACCCAGCAGTACCGGGCGATCCCCGCGCGCGGCCTCCAGCGCCTCGTAGCGCGCCGAACGGGCCGCTGCCTCGAGACCACCGTCAGAACCCACGACGACGGTCAGCACGCGCGCCTGCGCGCCCAACGACTCCGCAGCAGCGGCCGCGGTCGAAGCGACCTCCGCCGATCCCGACTGCAACTCGTGGTCGACGACCAGCGCCTCGACTGTCAGACCGGCCCGCACCGAGGCCGCCGTCAGCGCCAACGAGTCGGGGCCGCCGGACAGGGCCACGCACACCGGCCCATCGTCGGGCAGATACCGCCGCGCGAATGCGCCGACGGCACCGATCAGAGCACGCGGGCGATCCACCGGTCCGGCTCGTCGATCTCGTCGGGGCGCGGCAGCGTCTCCGGCCCGGTCCAGATGGTGTTGAACCGCTCCATCCCGACCGCGTCGACGATGTGGTCGGTGAACGCCTTGCCACGCACGTATTGGGCGATCTTCGCGTCCATGCCGATGAGCGCGCGCATGATGCGGGCGATCGGATTGCGCGGTGCCGTCCGCCGGGCGTTGAACCCGGCACGGATCCGCTCGACAGTCGGCACGTACTCCGGGCCCACCGCGTCCATGACGTGGTCGGCGTGGCCCTCGAGCAGGGTGCCCAGCATCATCAGATTGGAGAAGGCCTCGTACTGCTCGGGCGACTGCAACAGCTGCATCAGGCCCAGCACGCCCGACTCACGCGGCTTGTCACTGCGCACCGACGCCGCGAGGCGCGACACCAGCTGTGCGGTCGTCTCATCGCCGACGGCGGTCAGCGTCGCAACGTTGTCGGTCATGTAGTCGCGCAGCCACGGGTTCGCCGAGAACTGCACGCGGTGGGTGACCTCGTGCAGGCACACCCACAACCGGAAGTCCGACGGCACCACCTTGAGCTTGCGCTCGACGCCCACGATGTTCGGCGCCACCAGCAGCAGCACACCGTCGCCGCCGGACACCGGGTCCGGGGTGAACGGGTCGTACTGACCGAGGATCGCGCCGGCGAGGAACGCCAACAATCCGCCTGCCTGGAATCCCCCGGCCTTAGCGGTGATGGCGCCCATCAGACCACCGTCGTCGTCGCTCCCACCGTCGCCGTTGCCGACACCCGCGGCACCGCCTTCAACGGCGAGATCCCCGTCGGCGGCACCCATCATCGAGCGCATCGAGTCAGCGGCAGCGCTGACCCACTCCCCGCGGTCGACAATGCGGGAGGCCGGCACGGCCAGCCCGTCGGCCAACCCCGTCACCTCACGCACCGGCGCCTCCGCGCGCTTCGACGCATCGGCCAGCTCGGCATACACCTGGTCGCGGGTGTAGGAGGTCATCGCCGGTCCGCCGCGGGCCAGTCGACGCCCGACACCCGCGGCTACCTCCCAGTCGATCGACGCGGCCGGATCCCGACGGTTCTCCGACCCGCCCTCTGCCGTACTCATCGGCACCCGCAATCACGGATCTTGCCGACGACGGCGTCGAGCGCGGGACGCGCGACGTCCGGCGACGTCCCGTTGGACATCAGCGCGAACGTCAGCACGCGACCGTCGACGGTCTGCACGATGCCCGTCAGCGACGAGACGCCGGTCAGCGTCCCCGTCTTCGCCCGCACCCACCCGGCGCCCGACGTCTTGCGCGGATCGAACCGGTCGGCCAGCGTGCCCGTGCCGCTGGCGATCGGCAGGCCGTCGAGCAGCACCCGCAGCTGCAAGTGGTTGGGCCCGGCGATCCCCGACATCAGGTCGTCGAGGACGCGCGCGGGCACCCGGTTGGCATACGACAGCCCTGACGCGTCGTGCAGGGTGACGCCCGTGGTGTCAAAACCCTTGTCCGTCAACGTCTTTACGATCGCCGCAGCACCGGCGTCCAACGTGCCCGGCCCGCCCGTCGCCAGTGACAACTCCACCGAGAGGGTCTCCGCTAGGACGTTGTCGGAGAACCGCATCATGTCGTTGACGCGGGTGGCAAGCTGCGCCGACTTCACCGATGCGAGCACCTTGGCGCCCTCCGGTGCTCGCATCTGCTTGACGTCGCCACGCACTCCCAACGCCCTGGCGAGCGCCTCACCGGCGGCGATCCCCGGGTCGGGGGTCCGCGGCGAGTACTCCTCCAACGGGTCCAGGCGCCCACCGTCGACCATCAGGGACTTGATCGGCGCGATGTCGCCGCCGACGATGTCGCGTCGGTCCCACGTGCGGTCCATCGACGGCCCGGTGAACAGCGAAAGGTCCACCGCCACCGACGTCGGCTTGATCCCGGCGTCGCGGATCTGCTTGACCAGGTCGTCGATGCGCGGGGCGTCGGTGTAGTACGTCGGGGCGCCGGGCGGCTGCGCCGAGAGGGTCGGATCACCGGCCCCGACGAGGATGACCTGCCCATCGGCACCGGCCACCACCTTCGTCGTGAGCCGACGGTCAGCCGGCATGCCGAGCAGCGCGGCCACCGCGGTGAGGATCTTCGCGTTCGACGCCGGGATGAGCGGCTTACCCGGGTCCTTCTCCCACAGCACCTTGTCGGTCAGCGGATCGGAGACCTGTCCGGTGAGCTCCCCCAGGTCTCGGGCGTTGGACACCTTGGCCAGCACCATCGCCAGCCCGGAGACCGTCGGGGCAGGCGCATTCGGGTCGACCGGCAGCACCACCGGCGTCGGCGTGTACAGCTCGGGGCGGGCCGGGGTGCCCTCGGGCACACCGTCGCCAGACATCAAGGTGCGCCCGGCCACCACGCCGCCACCACCCAGGAGCGCGATGACCAGCAACCCCACCAGGGTCCAGCGCACCGTCGCACCCCGTGTGCGTGAACCGCTCACCGCCACCTCCGCGTCGTCGGATGTCCGAATCTTTTGGAGTCCGTTGTCGACCCCCTTGTCATAAACAGTATCGTTGAACCGGCTTTGCGCCGACCAACCGAAAGGAACCACCGTGGCCGTCGACGTCATCATCGAGATCCCCAAGGGGAGCCGCAACAAATACGAGGTCGACCATGAGACCGGCCGCGTCTTCCTGGACCGCTACCTGTACACGTCGATGGCCTACCCCGCCGACTACGGTTTCTTCGAGAACACCCTCGGCGAGGACGGCGATCCGCTGGACGCGCTGGTCCTGCTCCCCGAGTCGGTCTTCCCCGGCTGCACCGTCAAGGCCCGCGTCGTCGGCATGTACACGATGACCGACGAGGCCGGCGGCGACGACAAGCTGCTCTGCGTGCCCGCCGGCGACGTCCGCTGGGACCACATCCAGGACGTCGGCGACGTCAGCCAGTTCGAGCTGGACGCGATCAGCCACTTCTTCGAGCACTACAAGGACCTCGAGCCGGGCAAGGAAGTCACCCCCGGTGGCTGGGTCGGCCGCGAAGAGGCCCAGAAGGTCCTCGACGAGGCCATCGAGCGCCTCAAGACCGAAGGCCACTAGTCAGTCCGCCTCGTCGGCGATCAGGGTCAACCGATATCGCCGACGGGGAAGGGCAGTGCCCGCCACGGGCTGTGGTCGACGGTGAGCAACGTCGCCGCGATACGCCGCAATTGCACGAATCCGGTGATGTCCTCGTGCAGCAACGCACCTCCGACCGACGAGACGGCGAACTCCGTCCACGACGCGAAGATCTGCGCGGCACGGTCGCGCGCAGACAGGATCATCTGCGCGGCCTGCGCCTCGGTGCTGTAACCGGCGGTCGCCCCTAGTCGGGCGAGGTACACCGCCCAGGTCAGCGAATACCCCCCGATCGACCCGACGTGCCCTCCCGGGGCCAAAAGTCCGCTGTCACAAAGGATTTCGTCGACGGCGGTAATCGCCGCGAGGCGGTCCTGCGTTGCCTCGTACGCCTCATCGTCGTAGTCGTGGTCGGCGAGCCAGTCGTGCCACACCTCCTCGAATTGCGACGGTGAGTATCCGCCGCGTGCGATCGACACCGCGCGGGCGTCGAGCATCGACTCGGTCTCGATGAACTCGGTCAGCCCGATCAGCGAGGTCATCGTCGTGAACCAGTCGTCGGTGTTCTCGATGCCCCACGCCGTCAGCAGGCCGCGCCGCGCTGCGCCGTCGGAGCCGATGGCCGACAGCGTGTTCCAGAGGTCGGGCGTGCTCAACGCGCGCAGCGCACCGAGTGCCAAGCCCTGGGCGAGTGGTCCGTACAGCGGGCCGTCGGGATCGGCGGGCACCTGCTTGTCCGCGTGGGCGAGCAGCGTCGCGTTGGCACGACGACCCTCCCGGGGCCGCATCCAGTCGGCGGCGCCGCTGTCGCTTCGACGGTGGAACGCCGCGGCCAGCTCGTCGGCGCTGAGGTCGTCGGGCCGCTTGTCCGGACCATTGGGATTGGGCTGGTCCGGCGTGCCCTCATCGTCGGTCATGCGTCTTGTTCCGGTCGGGGGAAGGCCAGGCCCGCCCACGGGCTGTGCGGATCGTCGAGGAGTTCCTTCACCACTGCGACGGCGTCGTCCCACACGTCGTCGCACGGGTAGCCGCCGAACAAGCACGACTGCGCCGAGGCGTAGCTCAGCGCGAAATCGCGCCAGTCGGTGAAGATGACGGCGGCGTTGGCGCGCGCTGCGGCGAGGACCTCGGCGGTGAAGCGACGCTCCGCGACCCCCGAGCGCAAACCCGCCCGCACCAGGTACACCGCCGACGAGAGGTCGTGGGCCATGTGGGTCCATACCCGCCGATCGGCGGCCAGTAGACCGACCTCGCGCAACTCCCGCTCGATGTTGAAGACCTTGAGCGCGCCGCGCGTCACCGCCTCGACCTCCCGTTCCGACCAGAGTTGCTCAGCAGCAGCGTCGGCAATGGCGCTCACCCAATCGTCGACGTCAAGGACGGTCGCGTCGCGGTCGTCGAGGACGTCTTCGCGCACATCGAGCGCACGCTCGCCCGCCGAGGCATTGATGTGGCGGCCGCGCAACAGGTGGTCGACGGTGTCGAGCCAGCCGTCGCGCCCGACCCCGTCGAGCACTTCCCGCGCCGGACCCGGACGCTCTGCGAGGACTCCGATGGCCAACGCTTGCGCTGCCGCGTCCTGCGTGGGGGTGTGACTCACCCGAACGACGATACTTCCCGTCGTCCTCGGGGTCCGTCGGCTGACGCAATCGGACACAGACGATACGGTGGCGGCGTGACCGATCCGACCTTCCTGCTGTCCGGTCGTCCCGGCGCTGTGCGAGGCGTCGGGGCGACGCGCTCGTTCACCGACCCCGCTGCCGCGGTCGCCGCACTGCGCGACGGGGCCGTGGGGATCGTCGGGGCACTGCCGTTCAATCTCGCCGATCCGGCCGCCCTGTGGGAGCCCGCCCAGCTCGACGTCGACACCGATCCCGCCTGCTTCCTCGCAGCGCAAACGCCCACGCCACGCACTGCGACAGTCCTTGCGCGCCATCCCGAGCCCGCCGAGCACGAGCGTCGCGTCGCCGAGGTCGTCGCCCGCATCCGCGACGGTGAGGCCAGCAAGGTCGTCCTGGCGCGAGCATTGGAGTTCGGGGTCGAGGAACCGGTGAACCCGCTGGTCCTGGCCTCGGCGTTCGCGGGCGGCAATGCCGCGCACAATGCTTTCGCCGTCGCGCTCGATGCCGCCGGCGATCGGTTCGCCGGACAGTGGATCGTCGGCGCGAGTCCCGAGTTGTTGGTGCGCCGACGTGGGCGCGGGGTGTTCTGCCGGCCGTTTGCCGGGACGGTGGCGCGGTCTTCGGATCCGGATACTGATCGTCGGCGCGCCGAATCGTTGCGGGACTCCGCCAAAGACCTCGCCGAGCACGCCTTCGTCGTCGACTTCCTGCGTGAGCGGTTGGCGCCGTTCTGCTCGGCCGTGGAGGCGCCCGACGAGCCCGAACTGCTGTCGACCGGCGAGCTGTGGCACCTGGCGACGCCGGTGTCGGGGGTATTGCTCGACCCGACGACGACCGTGTTGGACCTGGCTCTGGCCCTGACCCCGACGCCGGCGCTGGGCGGGACGCCGAGTGATGCGGCAGCGGAGTTGATCGGCCGGTACGAGGGTGATCGCGGCTTCTACGGCGGTGCCGTCGGATGGTGCAACGCCGACGGTGACGGCGACTGGGTCGTCACGATCCGATGTGTGGGACTTTCCGCAGATGGTTGTCGAGTCAGGGCCTGGGCCGGGGGCGGCATAGTGGCCGACTCCGACCCCGCCGCCGAGGTGGCCGAAACAACCGCGAAGTTCGCCACCGCTCTTCGAGCTCTGGGTGCCGATCCCGAGCTGGCGAATCGCTGATTTGCGGTAGAAGATCCCAGTTGGGATTGTCCCTTTTGCGTCGGTATGGTGATTTCCGCGAATCGTAATTCGCAAAATTAGTGCGGTGTGCGACCCCAGTCGTGGACCCGTACGACGGGGACTTCCTACGCGGCTGCTCTATGTCAGACCGTCGTCGTAGGTTCTGCTCCTGTCCGTCTCACAGACCATTGGAGGAAGCATGACCACACCTAACGATCCACAGGACCCGCGACATCCGGGCCAGCCCAACCCGCCGATCTACCCGGATCCGCGCCAGGGTGGATATCCGCAGCCGGGTTCCCAACAGGGCTACCCGCAGCAAGGCGGGCAGCCCGGATACCAGCAGGGCGGGTACCCGCAGCAGGGTTACCCGCAGCAGGGCGGGCAGTCCGGATACCAGCAGGGTGGTTACCAGCAGCCCGGTTACCAGCAGGGTTACCCGCAGCAGGGCGGCTATCAGCAGGACTACACCCAACCCGGCTACGCGCAGCAGGGCTACCCCGGCCAGAGCCAGCCGCAGCAGGCGTACGGCGCAGCGCCGCAGCCACCGGTGCCCCCGCAGCCGGAGAAGAAGTCGAAGACCGGTCTGATTGTCGGGATCGTCCTCGCCATCGTCGCCGTGTGTTGTGTCGGGATGGTCGTGGTCGGTGGAGGCAATGACGACTCGTCGAGCACCACCACGACGACGGCAGCCGAAGACACCAAGGAAGAGACCTCGACCGAGGCCACCAAGGAGACGAAAGAGACCAAGGAGGAGGACCAGGTCGCCCGGATGAACCAGCCGGTGCGCGACGGCAAGTTCGAGTTCGTGGTCAAGAAGGTGGAGGCCGGGCTGTCATCTCTCGGAGAATCCGTCATGACGCAGAAGGCACAGGGGCAGTTCGTCGTCGTGACCGTCACGGTGAAGAACATCGGCAACAAGAGTCAGGGCTTCTCGCCGAGCGACCAGAAGCTCATCGACACCGAAGGCCGTGAGCACGAGCCTGACGTATCGGCGGCACTGCTCGGACTCGACGGGTCAGGCGCCAACCCCATCTTCGAGGACATCAACCCCGGCAACAAGGTCACCGGACAGATCGTCTTCGACATCCCCAAGGACGCCGTGCCCGAAGCAATCGTGCTGCACGACTCGATGTTCTCGGGTGGCGCGAAGGTGTCGCTGAAGCGGTAACCCCGTAAAAGTCACAGCGCCGACGCCCGTGACCACTATGTGGTCACCAGCGTCGGCGCTGTTGCTTTGCTAGGCCCACCGGTGTCCTGAGATGTCCAAGACTTGTCCTGAAGTGTCAATACAACACTCCGGTGTGCGTGTGACAGTTAAGTCCCCAACGCACCGGAGGTACCGCACATGCCCATGTCTCAAAGCTCTCGTCGACGCCGCGCCCTGACCGCGGTCGTCTCGATCAGCGTCGCGCTGACCCTCGCCGCATGCTCGTCGTCGACCTCCCCCGACGACGAGACCTCTGCCGGCGGAACGTTGTCCGCCGACGAGACGAAGACGATCGTCGAAGACGCGTACATCTACGGCTACCCGCTGGTGACCATGGACATGACCCGCAAGGTGATGACCAACGTCGCCCAGCCTGAGGGAACGCGCGCACCGATCGGCCAGTTCGTGCGGATGCGGCAGTACCCGACAGCCGCGTTCCGCGACGTCACCGCACCCAACGCCGACACGCTCTACACCAGCGGATGGGTCGACGTCGGCAACGAGCCGTGGGTGCTGTCGCTGCCCGATGCCCACGACCGGTACTACCTGTTCCCGATGCTCGACGGCTACACCAATGTGTTCGAGTCGCCGGGCAAGCGCACCACCGGCACTGGGCCGCAGACCTACGCGATCACCGGCCCGGGCTGGAAGGGCACGCTGCCCGACGGGGTGAAGGAGTACAAGTCGCCCACCTCGATGGTCTGGCTGCTGGGTCGCATCTACTGCACCGGCACCCCGGAGGACTACGCGGCGGTCCACAAGATGCAGGACGAGATCAAGCTGACTCCGCTGAGCTCCTACGGCAAGCCGTACACCCCACCGGCGGGCACCGTCGACCCCGCTATCGACATGAAGACGCCGGTCCGCGACCAGGTGAACAACCTGTCCACCGAGGCCTTCCTGACCCGGTTGGCGACGCTGATGAAGGACAACCCGCCGGCCGAGGCGGACAAGCCCATCGTCGAGAAGATGGCGAAGATCGGCCTGTCACCGGGCAAGGCCTTCGACATCAACCGTCTCAAGGGCGGGGCCACCGCGGTGGAGTCGGTACCCAAGGACGCGTTGGGCAAGATCGTCGAGGCCTTCAAGGAGCTCAAGGCGATCAACGGGTGGCAGTTCACCACCGATACCGGCACGTACGGGACGAATTACCTGCAGCGCGCCACCATCACCTACTTCGGCCTCGGCGCCAACCTGCCGCAGGACGCGATCTATCCGACCTCGTACGTCGACGCCGCTGGACAGCCCTACGACGGCGCCAACCGCTACACGCTGCACTTCGAGAAGGGGCAGCTGCCGCCGGTGAACGCGTTCTGGTCGTTGACGATGTATGACGCCGACTTCTTCTTCGTCGATAATCCGCTCAACCGCTACACGCTGAGTCAGCGCAACAAGCTGGTCACCAATCCCGACGGCAGCACCGACCTGTATTTGCAGCACGAGAATCCCGGCGGCCAGAAGGAGGCCAACTGGCTGCCCGCCCCGAGTGACAAGTTCGTCCTGATGTTGCGGCTCTACTGGCCCAAGACCGAATCACCGTCGATCCTCAACGGCACCTGGAAGCCGCCGGCGGTCCAGAAGGCCGACTAGAGTCCCGTCAGCGCAGGATTGCGGAGGTGTGCGACCTCCCACGGGTCCCACACCTCCGCAGTCCTGCACGGTCTGGGGTTTTCCACAGATCTGGGTAATCCACAGGCCGAAGCCTCCACCCGTTGTTCGTAGGATGACCGGCCAAACACATAGCGGTCCCACACCTCGGCAGTCCGCCGAGATCGACCTACCCGAGCGCCTGGTCGAGGTCGTTGATGAGGTCCTCGGTGTTCTCCAGCCCGACGGAGAGCCGCACGACCGAATCGGTGATGCCGACGGCTGCGCGCCCCTCCGGGCCCATCGCACGGTGGGTGGTCGTCGCCGGGTGGGTGACGAGCGTCTTGGAGTCACCGAGGTTGTTGCTGATCTTTGCGACGCGCAGCTTGTTGAGAACCTCGAAGACTCGCTCTTTGCCGCCTACGCCGTTGCGGTCGGCGATCTCGAACGTCACCACCGTGCCGCCGCCCGCCATCTGCTTGCGCGCCAGGTCGTACTGCGGGTGCGACTTGAGGAACGGGTACTTGGTCCACGCGATTCGACGGTCCGCGTCGAGGAACTCAGCGACCGCCAGCGCCGACGCGACCGACGCATCCACGCGCAGCCGCATCGTCTCCAGGCCCTTGAGCAGAGTCCAGGCGTTGAAGGGGCTCATCGCCGGACCGGTGTGGCGCATCAGCGTCTGGACCGGACCCGAGATGTACTCCGCGTCGCCGAGGATGGCTCCGCCCATGACGCGGCCCTGACCGTCCATGTGTTTGGTCGCCGAATACACGACGACGTCGGCGCCCAGGTCGAAGCCGCGCTGCAGCAGCGGTGTCGCAAACACGTTGTCCAGCACCACCTTTGCACCGGCTGCATGGGCCAGGGCACAAACGGCCTCCACGTCGACGAGCGTCTGCATCGGGTTGGCGGGCGTCTCGAAGAACACGGCATCGGTGGGTACCGACAGCGCCTGCTCCCACTGCTCTAGGTCCTCGCCGTCGACGAAGACGGTCTCGACACCCCAGCGCGGCAGGATCTCGTTGCACACCACGAAGCACGAGCCGAAGAGGCTCTTCGCCGCAACGAGTCGGTCACCGGCCTTCAATAGCGCGCCGAGCGAGACGAACACCGCCGCCATGCCGCTGGCCGTACCGAAACACGCCTCCGCCCCGTCGAGCAGCCGCAGCCGCTCCTGGAACATCGCGACCGTCGGATTGCCGAAGCGGGAGTAGACGAAGCGCGGCTCCTCGCCGTTGAAGGCGCGCTCGGCCTCCTCTGCGGAGTCGTAGATGTAGCCGCTGGTGAGGAAGAGTCCCTCGGAGGTCTCCTGGAAGGCCGACCGAGCGACACCGCCCTGGACGGCAAGGGTGTCCGGGCCGACGCCGGGCGGCAATTCTCCGAAAATGTTGGTCACGACTACTCCCTCAGCTCTGCCGCCACGGCAGGTTCAACGCGCGCCAGCCCGCGTTGCCGCGGTGGTCGTTCTCGTCGAGCCCGCCCTCGAAACCGTCGAGCACGTTGAACGCCTGCGCGATCCCGGCAGCCGTCGCGGCTTCGGCCGCCCCGATCGAGCGGTGCCCCGACCGGCAGATGAACAGCACCCGCGTGTCGTCGTTGACCCCGGAGTCGCGCAGTTGCTCGACGAACTTGGGGTTCGGCTGGCCCGACGGGAACATCGACCACTCGATGAAGACAGTCCGCTTTTCCAAGATCTCCAAGTCGGGGACGCCCACGAAGTTCCATTCGGCAGTCGTGCGGCAATCGACGAGGACGGTGTTCTCGTCGTTCTCCAACAACTCCCACGCCTCCAACGGCGTCACATCTCCGGCGTAGGTCATCAGCACACTTTCCATTGGTCGCCCTGGCGAACCAACGTCGTCGGCGTCGTCGTCGGCTGGTCGGGCTTCTTCTCGTAACGCCATGTCACCACGGCATTGGCCTTGTCGCCGTTGATGGCGACGTCGGCGATACCGCCTTCGTGGATCACGATCTTCCCGTTGGCGTCGCGGGAGGCCTGGTTCTTCTTCAGGAACTCCTCGCGCGGCGGCGTCTTCGCCGCACACGTCCACGCGGAGAACGACTGGTAGTTCAGGGCGTTCTGTGCGGTGTAGTGGTTGTTGACCGCGATGCGCACCTCGTCGTCGGGGCCGACGCGGTCGGAGAACGGTCGAGTCCACTGGTAGATAAAAACCACGCCGAGCAATATGACGACGACGGCGATCGCCGCGAGCACCGGCCACATAGTGGGGGCGTCTCGCTGGTCGAGCTCGTCGGTCAGTTCTTCCCAGTCTTCATCGCGGGTATCAGCCACAACGATCGAGTATATGGGCGTGCAGGTCAGGCACGAAGTGAGGCAAACCTCACTAAAGAACCGGTCCGCATTTTGGCAGCCGCCGCCGACCACTTACCGTAGAGGGTATGAGCTCCGAAAACCGCGCACTGCGCGTTGCCATCGTCGGCGCCGGCCCGGCCGGGATTTACGCCGCCGACGCCCTGATGAAGCACGACGACCTTGCCGAGCGCGGCGTCAGCATCGACCTGTACGAGCGGATGCCCGCACCCTTCGGCCTGATCCGCTACGGCGTGGCGCCCGACCATCCGCGCATCAAGGGCATCATCAACGCCCTGCACAAGGTCCTCGACAAGCCGCAGATCCGCCTGCTGGGCAACATCGACTACGGCACCGACATCACGCTGGCCGATTTGAAGAGCCACTACGACGCGGTGATCTTCTCCACCGGCGCCACCGACGACCGCGGCCTCAACATCCCCGGCGTCGACCTCGAGCGCAGCTACGGCGCTGCCCAGTTCGTCGCCTGGTACGACGGTCATCCCGATTTCCCGCGCACTTGGCCGCTGGAGGAGGAGAAGGTCGCCGTCATCGGCGTCGGCAACGTGGCGCTCGACGTGGCGCGCGTGCTCGCCAAGACCGGCGACGAACTGCTCCCGACGGAAATCCCGGCCAACGTGTACGAGGGCCTCAAGGCCAACAAGGCGATCGAGGTCCACGTGTTCGGCCGCCGCGGCCCGGCGCAGGCCAAGTTCACGCCGCTCGAGCTCAAAGAGCTCGACCACTCCCCCAACATCGAGGTCATCGTCAACCCCGAGGACATCGAGTACGACGAGGGTTCCGCGGTCGCGCGGCGGTCGTCGAAGATCACCGACCAGGTCGCGACGATCATCGAGAACTACGCGATCCGCGAGCCCAAGCAGGGGGCCATCCACAAGCTGTTCCTGCACTTCTTCGAGAACCCCGTCGAAATCCTCGGCGAGGACGGCAAGGTCGTGGGCCTGCGCACCGAGCGCACCGAGCTCGACGGCACCGGCAACGTGCAGCCCACCGGCCGCACCAACGACTGGGACGTCACCGCCATCTACCGCGCGGTCGGCTACCTCTCGGATAACCTGCCGCAGATCCCGTTCGACCACGCCGCCGGTGTCATCCCCAACGAGGCCGGCCGCATCTTCGACGACGGTGCGCACCTCGCGGGGCTCTACACCACGGGCTGGGTCAAGCGCGGCCCCGTCGGCCTGATCGGCCACACCAAGGGCGACGCCAACGAGACGGTCGATTGCATCGTCGAGGACATGCACAACGACGCTCTCGGCGCACCGACGGATGTCTCGGAAGACTCAATCATCGCCCTGCTCGAGGAGCGCGCGATCCCGTTCACGACGTGGGACGGCTGGTACCGCCTCGACGAGCACGAGCGCAGCCTCGGCGCCGCGGAGGGCCGCGAGCGCATCAAGGTCGTCGAGCGCGACGAGATGCTCGCAGCTTCCGAGCCGGACAAGGTCCGCAAGCCCTAAGCAGACACGAACGCGGAGGTCCTGAACCACTATCTGGTTCAGGACCTCCGCGTTTCGCTGGTTCTAGGGGATCAGGACCCGGTGGACCCCATCGACCCGGCCGGCGGCGCGGGGATCCGCGGGTTCGCGGGGCGGTCGATGTTGCTGCTCCAGTAACCGAAGTTGTTGCCCAGGTCCTCGTAGGTGTCGGCCCAGGTGTAGCCGCTGATCGACGTCGGGACGCAGCCGGGCCAGCGCGTCTCGATCGGGCGCTGCCAGCGGCGGGTCTTGGTGTTCCACTTCGACATCGACTTGCCGGGCTTGAGCTCGGCAACGGTCACGCGCGGACCGCCGACCTCCTGCAGGTTCACGTTGCGCATGGTCGTCCCGCCGACGTTGACGACGGTCATCCAGCGGACCTGGTACCAGAGGTTGTCCCAGGTCTGCCCCTTCTGGCCGAAGTGGCATTCGATGCCGCCGCGGATGACGAGTTCACCCGGCGAAGCGGCGTGGGCGGGTGCGGTGGCAACCGCTGCGGAGGCCGCCATCACGGTGGCAGCGGCAGCGGTGGTCAGGGCTCGGCGCAGGCCGATCGAGGAGTTCCGCATGACTTCTTTGTCTCCTTGCAGTTTCCGACGACGAGAGTCGTGGTACTTGGGTTAGGACAGCCCCGTTGCGGGCGTCTCACGGAGTATGTCGCCCGACCACCCGCCCTTGGTTACGCAGATCAGGGCACCCGCAGGGACCTCACAGGAGCCGCCAAGGTCGGCGGTCGCACTATCATCGGGTGCCATGAACCGATCTCGCACCACCCGCCTGCGGGTCACGACACTCGTTGCCGCGGCATTGACGGTGGGAACCCTGACCGGTTGTGGACCGGCTGCCGGTGACATCAACCTGGGCCAACACGACGCCGCTCGCGCTTTCCCGGCCACCCAGCCGGGTCTCACGCCGATCCGGCAGCGGATCGTCGCCGTGCTGCGCTCCCAGTACGAAAACCCGCCGGAATCACCCGCGGTCTACACCGAAGGCATCCGCGAGCCCTGGTGCGCCGACTTCGTCAGCTGGACCCAACGACGTGCGGGCTCCCCTGTGCGCAACCCGACCAACGGCAGTTGGCGCATCCCCGGCGTCGCGACGCTGGCCGACTACTACCGGTCGGTCGGGCGATTCCACGGTCCCGACTACCGGCCCAAGCCCGGCGACGTCGTGATCTATGAACCGCCGAACCGGTTCAAGCAGCACACCAACACGGTGATCGCGGTCGACGGTGATCGCGTGACGACCCTGGGCGGCAACGAGCCGCCCAACGGCATCAGCGTGAACAGCTACCGACTCTCGAAGGTGCGCGGCATCGTCGGCTACGGGTCGCCGCGGCGCGGCTGATTGCGGAGGTCTACGCCCACCAGGCAGTCGCAGACCTCCGCAGTTCAGAAGACGAACGCGCCGAACAGCCAGATCGTCGTCGCGATGAGTGCGCCCGACAGTTCCACGAGCATGCTCGCGCCGGCGGCCTTCATCGCAGCCACCGCGCCCCTCCAGGCCTGCTCGAAGCTCCACCCGCGCACAAGCTCGCTGACCATCGCACCCAGGATGAACCCGAGGATCAGCCCGACAACCGGCACGACGAAGAACCCGATGATGCCGACGATGCCGCCGACGACGACCGTCACGTTGGGGACGCCCGCCGATTTCAGGGTGCGGCCGGCGACGTAGTACTTGATGACCTCGGCGGCGGCGATGACCACGGCTGCAGCGGCGAGGAACGCCCATGCCCAGCCGCCGACGACGAACGCCCACACGCCGATCGCCAGGCCGACGATGATCCCGCCCGGGAGCACCGGGAAGACGATGCCCAACAGGCCGATCGCGATGACCAGCCCGATGAGGAGCTCACCCCAGAACGGCATTGACGACTACGACGCCGCGGGACGCAGGTTCACCGTGCGCGCCTCGTCGGCCGAGTCCTGCGCACCGACGGCGGACGGCGCGTCGGCCGAACCGTCGGCGGTCGTCTGCTCCTCGTCGACCGTCGGTGCGGAAACGGACACGACGCGGATCAGCGACGCGGCGTCGGTGGCCCGGTGCCGGGCGCTCTCCACGTCGTCGGCGGTGGCCGTGACGACGCCCATCCGTCGGCGCGGCGTTGCCATCGGCTTGCCGAACAGTCGCAGGCTCGTCTCCGGTACCGACAGCGCCTGGGCGAGGTTGGCGAAGCCGATCACCTCGTCATCGCGACGACCGTAGATGACTGCCGAGGCCCCGGGGGAGGCCAGCGTCACGTCGACTGGCAGGCCCAGGATCGCGCGCGCGTGGATCTCGAACTCCGAGAGCCGCTGGCTGGCCATGGTGACCAGGCCCGTGTCGTGCGGGCGGGGACTGACCTCGGAGAAGTAGACGTCATCGCCCTTGATGAACAGCTCGACGCCGAAGATGCCACGGCCGCCCAACTCCTGGCCGTCGGCAAGGGCACCGGTGACCCGGGCCGCGATCGACGTCGCCGAGGCCATCGCATACGACTCCATCGGCTGCGGCTGCCAGCTCTCCACGTAGTCGCCGTCGAGCTGGCGGTGGCCGATCGGCGCGCAGAACTGGGTGATGATCCCGCCCGAACGCGGGTCGATCGACCGCACGGTCAACAACGTGACCTCGTAGTCGAAGTCGATGAAACCTTCGACGATGACGCGGGTGTTCGCGACGCGCGCCTTGGTGGACGCGGCCTCCCATGCCGCCCAGACGTCCTGCGGACCGCGCAGCACCGTCTGCCCCTTGCCCGACGACGAGACAATCGGCTTGACCACGCAGGGGAACCCGATGGTCTCCGCCGCGCCGCGCAACTCCTCGAGCGAGTCGGCGAACAAGTACGGCGGGACCGGAATGCCCAGGTCCTCGTCGGCGAGGCGGCGGATGCGCTCGCGATCCATCGTCGCGGTGACGCCGAACGCCGACGGCACGATCTGACTGACGCCGCGGGCCTCGATGTCGCCGAGCGCGTCGGTCGCGATCGCCTCGATCTCCGGCACAACGAAGTCTGGACGGTACTTCTCAATGACCGCGGTGACCGCGGCCGCATCGGTCATGTCGACAACTTCGGCGTGGTGGGCGACCTGGTGTCCGGGAGCGTCGGCGTAGCGGTCGACGGCGATCACCTCGACGCCGAGGCGCTGGAAGGCGATAGTCACCTCTTTGCCCAGCTCACCGGCACCGAGCAGCAGGACTCGAACCGCCGAATCGGTCAGCGGTGTGCCGACGACATACGGCACCACCGGAGAATCACTAGTCATGACGTGTCATTCTACTGGGCCGCTCAGCGGTCAGTACTCACACGATGGCGGCACAGACGACGGTCGCCTCGGAACGGCCGCGCAACACCTCCGCGTCTTGCGTCTCCCAATGCACCGCCTCATCCGGATTGGCCGCGGCGACGGCGACCTGCGAGGCCAGCGGGCGGCGCGGATCGCGCTTGGCCAGCTCTGACAGTCGGGCGCTCTCATTGACGGGATCGCCGATGACGGTGAACTCGAACCGCTCGATTGCCCCGACGTTGCCGGCCACCGCCGCCCCGTAGCCCACGCCGATGCCGGCGGCGAGCTCGGGCACCTCCACCGGTAGCGCCGCGGCGATCTGACGCGCGGTGACCAATGCTGCGCCGGCCGGGTCGGGCAAGTGCAACGGCGCACCGAAGATCGCGAGGACCGCGTCGCCCTCGAACTTGTTCACCAGTCCCTGATTCGCCTCCACGGCGTCGACGATCACGCCGAAGAAGCGGTTGAGGATGGTCACCGTTTCCGTCGGCGTGCGGGTCATCGCCAGGGTGGTCGAGCCGATGACATCGATGAACATGGTCGCGACGATCTGCTCGCTGCCGCCGAGCTCAGGGTCGGTGCGCAATGCGGCGGCAGCGACGTCCTGGCCGACGTGGCGGCCGAACAGGTCTTGGATCCGCTCACGCTCACGTAACCCGTGGACCATCGTGTTGAACCCGACCTGCAGGTCGCCCAACTCCGAACCGTCGAAGACGACGAGATCGACGTCGTTGTCACCGGCGCGGACCCGGCGCATACCCTCCTGCACCGACCGCACCGGCCCGACGACGCTCATGTTCGACAGCACCGTCAGCAGCAGGCCGGTGAAGAGCGCGACCCCGCCGATCACGAACACCCCGACCGCCATGTCCTTTTCGGTCATGTTGGCGAACAGCAGGGTGAACAGGGCGACAAGCAGGATCCCGACGATGGGGATGCCCGACCCGACCGCCCATGCCGAGATCGCGCGGCCGCGCAGTCGTCGACGGCGCCCGCCGGTGTACCCCGCAGCGATGAGTTCAGCTTCCACCGGACGCATGCTGAACTCGACGAACAGCGACGAGATGCCGACGACGACCGCACCGCTGAAGCCCAGCACGATGAGGATCTTGGGGATCAACTGAACGTCGTAGCGGGCGTACAGGAGGGTGAACAGCACCATCGCCCCGATCCACAGCGTGCTCTGCAGCCGCATCAGCCGGCCGGGTGCCCGACGGCTCACCACCGCGTCGTGGGCCGTCGGGAGTTCGCCGCGAATGGCCCAGCGCAGATCGCGGGTGACCGTGAAGGTGCCGACCGTGACGCCGACGGCCAGCGCGAACACCACGTAGGCCGGGACGACGATGAAATTGACCCACCACAAGCCCGGCTGGAAGACCGAAGGAACGGGGATGCCGACGGTGACCAGCACCATGGCCACCGCCACGCCGATGATGTTGGCCGCGAGGATCGACCCGGTGATCAGCGTCTGCGTCCGGATCCGCTTGGTCAGCTGGCTGTCGGTCGACGAGCCGAGGAACACCGACCCGTAGTCGCGGGCCGTCGAGAGCATTGGCATCGCCGGAGTTCCTCCTTCGCTTCGCCGCTGCGCCCTCGGCAGCCGTCCCTTTAGCAGTGTGTCAAGCGACGTCGCGCCGGACGATCGTTTCGTCGCGGCCGGGTCCCACGCCGATGCACGAGATGTAGGCGCCGCACAGTTCTTCCAGGCGCAACACGTAGCGCTGCGCGTTGAGCGGAAGCTCGTCGAAGGTGCGGGCCGTCGAGATGTCCTCCCACCATCCGGGCATCGTCTCGTAGACGGGGACGGCCCGGTGGAAGTCGGCCTGCGTCATCGGCATCTCGTCGAAGCGCTTCCCGTCGACCTCGTAGGCCACGCAGATCGGCACCTCGTCGAGCCCCGACAGCACGTCGAGCTTGGTGAGGAAGTAGTCGGTGATCCCGTTGACACGCGTCGCGTAACGACCGATGACGGCGTCGAACCAGCCGCAGCGCCGGGCGCGCCCGGTGGTCACGCCAACCTCGCCGCCGGTCTTGGCCAGGTATTCGCCGTGCTCATCGAACAGCTCGGTGGGGAACGGCCCCGAGCCCACACGGGTGGTGTAAGCCTTCAGGATCCCGAGGACGGTCGTGATGCGGCCCGGGCCGATGCCCGACCCGACGGAGGCGCCGCCGGCGGTCGGGTTGGACGACGTCACGTACGGGTAGGTGCCGTGGTCGACGTCGAGCAGCGTGCCCTGCGAACCCTCCAACAGGATCGTCTCGCCGCTCTCGAGTGCCTGGTTCAGCAGCAGCCGCGTATCGGCGATGCGGTGCTTGAAGCCCTCGGCCAGGCCCAGCACCTCGTCGGTCACCGCGGCGGGCTCGAGCGCCCTACGGTTGTAGATCTTGGTGAGGATCTGGTTCTTGATCTCCAGTGCGGCCTCGACCTTCTCGCCGAACAGCTTCTCGTCGAGCACGTCGGCGGCGCGAATGCCCACGCGCGCGATCTTGTCCTGGTAGCAGGGGCCGATGCCACGACCGGTGGTGCCGATCTTGGCATTGCCCAGGAAGCGCTCGGTGACCTTGTCGATCGCCACGTGATAGGGCATCAGCAGGTGTGCGTCCGCAGACAGGAGCAGGTTGGACGTGTCGACGCCCCGCTCTTCGAGGCCGGCCAGTTCCGACAGGAGCACGGCCGGGTCGACGACGACGCCGTTGCCGATCACGTTCTTGACCCCGGGCGTCAGGATGCCCGACGGGATGAGGTGGAGGGCGAAGCTCTCGCCGTTGGGCAGGACCACCGTGTGCCCGGCGTTGTTTCCGCCCTGGTAGCGCACCACCCAGGAGAGCTTTCCGCCCAGCAGGTCGGTGGCTTTACCCTTGCCCTCGTCGCCCCATTGGGCGCCGATCAGCACGATCGCAGGCATCCGTCAGACTCCTTGTTCGCCAGACAATCCGGGCTAACCCTACTTGGTTTGTCCGGCTACTACGCTATTGCGCGTGACTGCCGTCGTTGTGCCTCCGCCGGAAACAGCGGCGTGGGACCTGTTGTCGCTGCGCGGCGCCGTCATGCCCATCGTCGACGAGGCACTGGGCGACGAAGGTGTGGACCGGCTCATCGTCGACGCTCAGTGTGAGGAACCCGATGCCTTCTTCGCCGCGGTGCTGGCCCGGTTGATGGTGCGCGAGCGGCTCGACGTCGACGTCGCGTTTGTGGCGCCTGCACCCACCCGCGCGACGCGGATCCACCGGTTGCCCGTCGGCGCGGCCGCGCGACGCCTCGCTGAGACCGGTAGCGCCCGGGAGCTCCCGCTGATCCGCGACGACGCCGCGTCCGTCCTCGTCGGGCGAGCGCGCCACATCGGCGCCGACGGCGGACCGCTGCAGGGCGAGTCGTACCTGGACGACACGCGGCTGTTCGACGGGACTGTCGCGGCGGTGGAGATCGAGCCGCTGGGCACACTCCCCGGGTTGCGTGGGCGCGTGGCGCGACGAGGGCTGTCGAGGCGCTGGACCAGCGGCCGCGCCGTGCAGACCGGAGGCCCGGCGGTGTTCGTCGAACGCGAGGGCATCCTCACCCCCCGTGCTGTTCCGCGCTCGACGTTCTACCCCCACCACATTCCGTGGCGCTTGGTCATGGACTAGCTGCGTCAACTCGGTCGATCTTTACGTCGTCGAGGTAAAGATCGACCGAATAAGTGCTACCAACTGAGCTCGGAGTCGCCGCAGCCCTGGTCGCCTTCCACCTGCACCGTGGCGTGCTCGAGTCCGTGCGCGGTGAGGATCTGCTGCGCCTGCGCGAGGACCGACTCACCGTCGGCGGCGGCACTGGCGATGTGGACCGTCGCAACATCCATGCCGGTGGTCAGGGTCCAGATATGGAGGTCGTGGACGTCGCGCACGCCGGGGATTTGCGCCAACTGCGCCGCAACGCCCTCCACGTCGACGTGCTTGGGCGCCTGCTGGTTGAGGATGCGCAGCGCGTCGGCCGCCAACCGGACCGCGCGCGGCACCACCCACAGTGCGATGAGGACTGCGACGACGATGTCGGCGTAACCCGATCCGGTGATGAGCGCGAAAATGCCGGCGACGAGGACGCCGACGCTGCCGACCGCGTCGGCAAGGACCTCGAGGTAGGCCCCGCGGACCGCGATCGACTCCTTCGCGTCAGCGCGCAGCAACAGCATCGCGACTACGTTGACGGCAAGGCCGATTAGTGCGACGACGATCAGCGTGAGGCCCGGCACGTGCGGGTCCTTGCCGATGCGCTCGACGGCCTCGTAGAGCACATAGGCGCCGACGGCGATCAGCAGTACCGCGTTGACGATCGCGCTGAAGACCTCGGCGCGGTGCCAGCCGAAGGAGCGCCGGGCGGTCGTCGAGCCGTGGCGGGCCATCAGCAGCGCGGTCATGCCCATCAGCAGAGCCACCACGTCCGTGGCCATGTGACCGGCGTCGGCGATGAGCGCCAATGAATTCGAGATGATGCCGACGACCAGCTCGACGACGAAGAAGCCCGCGATCAGAACGACGGACGCAACCATCGGCCACAGTCGCCGTTGACCGGTCGACGGGCCGACGTGCGCGTGATCGTGCGAGTGCCCCATGTCGCCCAAACTATGCGTCAGACCGCATATGAGCAACCTTCGCGTTGCGACACGCGCTCGCCGCGCCGAGAAGTCCAGACTGTCCAGGTCCACGGACGCACGCTGGCCATCGCTCAGGTCCGCGGGCACTCAGTTCCGCGGGCTCAGTTCCGCGGACGCATTTGCGCCATCGCCGAGGTCCGCGACAGCCCGGCGATCATCAACATGTCCATGAGCTGCGAACGGATCTGGGCCAGCGTCGAGACAGTCGACAGATCACCGTCGGCAACCACTTTCGGATTCGCATGGCGCACGATGCCGCGCAGAACCCGCGCAGCGTCGGCCGCGTCGGGCTGCCCGTCGGGCGGGGCGAGCATGTAGGCGCGCAGCGACTCGTAGCCGACTCCCAGCTGCGCGATCAGATCGATGACGGCGTCGGGCACCCGCTCGCCGCGCGAGACCATCCCGTTGACGCGGCGCGCCAGGACCATCATGTTGCGGACCGCGGAACTGATCGGCTCACCGGTGTCGGCGATCCGCTCCATCCGCGGCCGGGAGCTCCAGTACAGCGGCGAGATGACGCTCACCTCGCGGCCGCCGCGCATGTCGGCGCGCATCGTCTCCAAGGCACCGCGCAGACCGCTCAGGTCGGCAAAGACCGCGCCGAGCTGATCCTCGTCGCCGGCGCTCAGCGCCGCGGCCATCTTCTCAGAGCTGTCCCGAAGTGCCGCCAGGACCCGCGCGGCATCCAACCGCGCGCGGTGGGCCGGATTCGTGGGCAGCAGCGCAGCGACGAGGATGCCGACGACACCCCCGATGAGTGCGTCACCCGCGCGGGTGACCCCGGACCCGATCGCGGGCACGGCGACGACGAGCACCGCCGACGATGCGGCTTGCATCGGGATGATCGGACCGTTGTCGAGGAAGACCGCGATGGTCATCGCCACCAGGACCGCCGCGGCAATCTGCCAGGCGCCCATGCCGACGGAGTGCGTCAGAAGATCGCCGATGAGCACGCCGATCGTGACCCCGCCGACGAGCTCGATCGACCGTCGCCAACGCTTGCTGAGCGACAGGCCCAAGGAGATGATCGCGGCGATCGGCGCGAAGAACGGCTCAATATGGCTGAAGATCTGGGTCGCGATCCACCACGACAACCCAGCGGCCAATGCGCATTGAAAGATCGGGAAGGCCGAGTTCATCAGCCGGCTCACGCGGCTGCGCACCGGTGACGGCAGGCGTCGCAGGAACCGACTGCCCGGCTCGCGGGCGCGCATCCACCGGTCCCCCGCCGCCTGCACGGGGTGGGACATCGCGGCGGGGAGTCTCCCTGCCCTTGGTGTGCGGTCCTTCACCGTTGCCGATGATAGCGACGACCAGCGGTCCGGCTGACAGAATGGGCGCGTGGACCTCGGCGACGCGCTCATCCGGATCGGGCCCGCTCTGGTCATCGTGATCGTCGTCCTTGCCGGTATCGCCGTCGCCGTCAATGTCGTCGCTTCCAGCGGGCACGGTCGCGAGACCGCCATCGCCGTCATCCGAGCGGTAGTCCAACTCGCCGCCCTCGCCGCGATCCTGGCGGTGGTGATCAAGCATCTGTGGGCGTCGGTGCTGTTCCTGCTCTTCATGTCCGTCGTGGCGGCGTGGACGTCGGCGACTCGTATCACCGGGCGGTCCCGGCCACCGCTGCAAACCGCGCTGCTGTGCCTGCTGCCCGTCGCGGCCCCGACCGCCGTCGTGACGCTGGCTGTCGCATTGCTAGGCGTCGTCCCGGCAAAGGGGATCGCGATTATCCCGACGGCGGGGATCATGCTGGGCAACGCGATGATCGCGACCTCACTGGCAGCGCGGCATGCACACGACGAACTGCGTTCGCGCCACGGTGAGGTGGAGGCTGCATTGTCGCTGGGGTTCCTCACGCGCGATGCACGGCTGGAGGTGGTGCGCCCGGCCGCGGCGACCGCGCTCATCCCGGGCATCGATCAAACGCGCTCGGTCGGCCTTGTCACCATCCCGGGGTCGTTCGTCGGCATGGTGCTCGGCGGGGCGTCGACGACGGCAGCGGCCATCATGCAGCTTTTCGTGCTAGTCGCACTGCTCGCCGTCGCAGCGATCGCGGTTCTGACAACCACCGAACTGGTCAGCCGCGAGCTGCTCTAGCGTGAGTTGGGCCCGCGTCAGGAGGGCGAGACGCCCAGGTGCTCGGCGGCGCGCGGGTCACAGTCGTTGAGCAAGTCGAGACACCGCAGGTACTCGTCCTCTTCACCGATGATCTGGGCCGCTCGAGCCAGGGCGCCGACACATCGGAGGAACCCTTGGTTCTGCTGATGCTCCCAGGGCACCGGGCCGTAGCCCTTCCACCCGTGGCGACGCAGCTGGTCGAGGCCGCGGTGGTACCCGGTACGCGCATAGGCGTAGGCGGCGACGACCGCCGGAGGGAAGTCGCCGGCCTGCGCCAGGACCTCGGTTTCCGCCTCGGTCACGCTTTCCAACTCGGCTTCGGCCAGGTACGCCCAGGCGATCGAGGCCGTCGGGGAGCCCGCGGCAACCGTGGCCGGCGGGACGCCGTTGAGCAACTCCGACTCGGCATCGTCGTCGCCGGTGAGTAGCGTGGGCGGGGGGCCGAGCAGGTCTCCGAAGGAAGTCACCACCCAATTCAACCATCTCGAAGCGGTGTGACAACCCTCTCGTCGGCACCATGCCGAATGTGTCCGGCGAGTCGGTTTTCGCTAGTCTGGCACCCGCAGTGATGTATCGACGAAGGCAGGGCGTGCCCGATGGCGCAGGCAGACGAAACCCCGACCACGGGTAGCAACAGCGACGATTCGGCAGCCGCCGACGCTCCGCGACCACGCGGAGGCGGCGGAATCGACTCGGCAACACGCGTCATCAGCCGCGACCAGCTGCCCGAGGCGGCGGACCTGCCCGACCTCGACGACGTCGACGCACTCGCCCAGGACGGCCAGGCCGACGACGACACCGTCGACGCGGCTGACACCGCCGCCGATGCAGAAGCCGCTACCGACGCCGAGACCGCCGACGAAACCGATGCCGCGGACGCTGGCGAGGACGCCGAGGACTCGGCTGCCGAGGGTGACGCAGACGAGGCCGCGGCCGAGCAGCTCGCCGACGAGGAGACCGCCGCTGAGTCGGAGGACACCACCGACCTGGAGAAGATCGCCGCAGACGCCGCCGACACCGAGGCCGTCGAGGCGGATTCGGCCATCGCCGCCGAGGCCGCTGTCGGCTTGAGTGCCGCTGCCGCAGCCGCCGGCGCGGTCGCCGCCAAGCTCTCTGCGGAGCAGAAGTCGGACGAGACTGAGTCGGACGAAGTTGAATCGGACGAGGCTGCACCGGACGAGGCGCAGGCCGCCGAGGACGAGGGCGCCTCCGTGAGCAAGCACGTCGACGAGGATCCCGACGACGAGCAGGAGTCGGCCGTGAAGCGCCGGCCCGAGATCGTCAAGCTGCAGGACAAGGCCGACGACGCCGAGGAAGAGGCGGCGGACAAGGCTGACGAGGGCGATGCGGCTGACGCCGACGAGGCGCGCGCCGAGGCAGAAGCCGATGAGGCGAAGGTCGACGAGGCGGAAGCGGAAGCCGACGAGGAGGTGGCCGACGCCGAGGGCGCCAAGGCCGACGCCCTCGACGACGAGGTATCTCAGGCCCAGGCAAAGGCTGACGCAGAGATCGCGGAAGCCGAGGAGAAGTCCGAGGCCAAGACCGACAAGATCAAGCCCAAGGCGCAGGCCGACGCGGCGACGACGAAGCTCGACCGCGCCAAGATCGCGGCAGCGAAGGACGACGCCGACAAGTCCGAGGACGAGACGGCCGAGGGCGACGCCGACGAGGCCAAGGCCGAAAAGGGCGAGGACGCCGACTCGAAGGCCGACGAGAAGAAGGCCGACGAGAAGAAGGCCGACGCCAAGACCGAGAAGGTCGACAGCACGAAGGTTGCCGCCGGGAAGGCCGACGAGAAGACGGCCGAGAAGGCTGCGCCGACCACGATCCCGCAGACCATCCCGACGAAGACCAAGCGCAGTCGCAAGCCGCTGCTGATCGCCGTCGCAGCCGTCGTGGTGGCCGCACTCATCGGTGGTGGCGCCTGGTTGCTGCGCAAGCCCGCGCCCGCCGACAAGGCCGCCGAGGCGGCCGTCACCTATGTGACCGCGATGAACAACGGCGACCTTGCCACGTTGCGCCAGATCACCTGCGGCGATCAGCACGAGTTCTACACCAAGATCAGCGACGCCGACTACGCGAATCTCTTCGCGTCCCAGAAGGCCCGCAACGAGCTGGTGAACATCAGCGGTGTCCGTGCGGCCAAGGTCGTCGACGGCAAGCAGGCCGTCGTCGAGGTCAACGCGTTCCGTACCGAGCAGCCCAACACGATCCTCCCGACGTCGATCAACCTGCAGAAGGTCGACGGCACCTGGAAGGTCTGCTCACCCAAGGGCTAGCACCCAAGCACCTGCACTACGGCCGACGCTGGTTACCACTATGTGGTCACGAGCGTCGGCCGTAAGTGTCTGATCACCTTTCGGGTTGGCAACGCGGGCAGCGGGTGAAGGCGCCCGGCCACCCAAGTCGGCCGAGCATCGTCGCAACCTTGCCGGCCGTGCTGCACGGGCGCTCGTAGACCTGACCCCACCCGAGCCGGATCGAGCGCCGATCTTCTCCGACCGCGGCGTCGAGATCGCGCTCGAGGTCGTTGTCGCGGGCGCGCGCAGTGATGTGGAGCAGTCCGTCGAGTTCGACGAGCAATCCCCACTCGTCGTACTCGACGTCGCGGTAGCCATGCCGGCCCACCGTCGTCGGCGATTGTCGTCGCGGCCCTGGCAGACCGTGTTGGCGCTCGATCTTCGTGAGGTAGCCGTGCTCCAGTGCCGAGCAGGTGCCCTGCGCAATGTCGGAGAGCACTGCCTGAGTGAACCGTCGACGCGGGTAGCGACCCCGGACGGCCAACGCCGCCAGCAAGCGGTCAGCGGTGGTCAACCGTGCCTGGACGGCGTCGGCCAGGTGCGCAATCTTGTCGACCTCCCGTGACGCCTCCGCGGCCACGTCCAGCACCGCGTGCTCGATGCGGACGCGCGGCGGTGCGGCATTCCAATGGACGCGCTCCTCGAGATCCGCACAGCGGTGCACCACGACACCGGGAAACCGGGGCGCGCGACACTTCCGTCCGACGACGAGGTGGATCGGCCCGCCACGCGGAGCATCCGCGTTCGCCGCACAGATCGCCGATTGATGGCTGAGTGCACCCCGTTCGACACTCAGAACCGCGATCCACGCGCGTTGCCGCCATGCCCTCGGGCCGGTGTGGGTGATGTACACGCCGGGGCTGACGCGCACCCATCGCCCTCGGCGCAGCATTGAGCGCACAAACGCAGAGTCCAGGCCGCAGTCGAAGACCTGTTGACGCGTGATCACCCCGCTTTGGAACTCGAGCAGAGCCTGCAACGCGGTGGATCTGGGAGCAACCATCTGCGCAGACGTCATGCCCCACAGTGTTGCTCCCGAGGCGGGACGAACCCCTCGCCGAAGCCCGTTACCGCACTCAACCTGTGGATAACGGAGAACTGTTAACAACGCAGGAAATGGCCATGCAGTACGGCCGACGCTGGTGACCACATAGTGGTAACCAGCGTCGGCCGTAATGCAGGTGTTGTCGGCTCAGGAAGCGCTGATGGACTTGCCCGCGGACTTGAGGTCGTTGCACGCCTCGACGACGCGCTCGCTCATGGAGGCCTCTGCCTTCTTGAGGTAGCTGCGCGGATCGTAGGTCTTCTTGTCGCCGACCTCGCCGTCGATCTTCAGCACACCGTCGTAGTTGCTGAACATGTGGCCCGCAACCGGACGGGTGAACGCGTACTGGGTGTCGGTGTCGACGTTCATCTTGACCACGCCGTAGCTCAGCGACTCCTCGATCTCGCTCTTCAGCGAGCCCGAACCACCGTGGAAGACGAAGTCGAACGGCTTGGCACCGGTTTCCAGACCGGTCATCTCGCGGGCCGCGTTCTGACCGTCGAGCAGCACCGACGGCGTGAGCTTCACGTTGCCCGGCTTGTAGACGCCGTGCACGTTGCCGAAGGTCGCCGCGAGCAGGTAGCGACCCTTCTCGCCGGTGCCCAGCGCCGTGACGGTCTTCTGGAAGTCCTCGACCGAGGTGTAGAGCTTGTCGTTGATCTCGGCCTCCACACCGTCCTCTTCACCACCGACCACACCGATCTCGACCTCGAGGATGATGTTGGCGGCCGACGCAGCGGCGAGCAGCTCCTGGGCGATCGCCAGGTTCTCGTCGATCGGGATGGCCGAGCCGTCCCACATGTGCGACTGGAACAACGGGTTGCCGCCGGCGTCGACGCGCTCCTTCGAGATGGCGATCAGCGGCCGGACGTAGGTGTCGAGCTTGTCCTTCGGGCAGTGGTCGGTGTGCAGGGCGACGGTGACGTCGTAGTGCTCGGCGATGACGTGCGCGAACTCGGCCAGCGCGACGGCGCCGGTCACCATGTCCTTCACACCCAGCCCGGAACCGAACTCGGCGCCGCCCGTCGAGAACTGGATGATGCCGTCGGACTTGGCGTCGGCGAAGCCCTTGATGGCGGCGTTGATCGTCTCCGAGGACGTGCAGTTGATGGCCGGGAAGGCGTACCCGCCCTCCTTGGCCCTCTTCAGCATCTCGGCGTAAGTCTGCGGCGTGGCGATGGGCATGGGAACGTCCTCCAACGGGTGCTCGGGGCGGACTCGCACGCGGCGAGCGTCAAGTACCCCCTCAGTATGGCAAGCCGTCCCGCCGCTGCGCGCGTCACCTGCGTTTCCGCCCCTTCAGCCCCCTCTCAGCCCCGCGCCGGTAGCCTTGGGGCCCGTGAACTACTTGTCGTTGGTGCAGACCACCACCGATGCCGTGGCACTGCCGGGCATCTTGGACCCGTTCAACCTGATCGGTTGGTTCGGCACGTGGGCGTTCGTCGGACTGCTGCTGGTCATCTTCATCGAGTCGGGTGTGCTGTTCCCCGTGCTGCCGGGTGACTCGCTGCTCTTCGTCGCCGGCCTGATCGCCGCGGGCAGCGCCTCCGCCGAGCACGCCCAGCAGGTCGCCGACGCGAACTTCAACATCTGGTTGCTCATCATCACGATCCCGATCGCCGCCATCCTTGGCGGCCAGGTCGGCTACTGGATCGGCCGGTTCATCGGCGTCGAGATGTTCAAGCCCGACGCCCGGTTCCTCAAGCAGCGCTACCTCGACGAGGCGCACGAGTTCTTCGAGAAGAACGGCCCGATCACCATCTTCTTGGCGCGCTTCGTGCCGATCGTCCGCACGCTCGCACCCATCGTCGCCGGGTCGGCCAAGATGAGCTTCTCGAAGTTCACCGCCTACAACGTCCTCGGCGCCATCGTGTGGGGAGCCGGAATCACCTTGCTCGGCTACTGGCTCGGTCAATTCGAGATCGTCCAGAAGCTCATCGAGCCGATCTTCATCCTGATCGTGCTCCTGTCGATCCTGCCGATGTTCATCGAGTGGTACCGCCGTCGCCGCGTTGCCGGCAACGCAGCACTCGACGACCCGGCGGCCTAGCAGCGCTGTGCAGCCCGGCGGACAGCCGTCCCCGACGCGCGAACTCCTCCTCAACACCGCCGAACGGCTCTTCGCCGAGCACGGCGTCGCAGCGGTGTCCAACCGGCAGATCTGCGAGGCGGCAGGTCAGGGCAATAACTACGCGATCGGCTACCACTTCGGCTCTCGCGAGGGGCTGCTGACAGCGCTCCTGCACGCGCGGAACGAGCCGATCGAGCAGATCCGGGCGCGGATGCTCGCGGCGATCGACCCAGACGACGGGACGCGCGGGTGGTTGCGCTGCGTCGTCCAGCCCTCGCTGGAGTACCTCGGTACTTCACCAGAGCCGACGTACTTCGGCGTCTTCTGTGTGCAAATGGCGGCCATGCCCGGCACGACCGGCCTCCTGTTCCGCGAAACCACCGCGACCCCGTCTGTGCAGGGGATCGTGAACGGGCTGTTCTCGTCGTTGCCGCCGCTGCCGTCAGAGGCCCTGCACGTGCGGACCCTCATGGCCCAGAACGTCCTGATCTCGACGGTCGCCGAGTTCGAGCGGTCGCGCAACGCGGGCGACCCGCCGGACACCACGTCGTGGCGGCCGTTCGTCGACGAGGTGGTCGAGGCCCTGGCGGGCCTACTCCTGGGGCCCGCGGACTAACTGGTACAGGCGTCTCAGTCGCTTGACTGAGATCGTCAGTACCGGTTATCGTTCCGTGATCTGATTCACCTGCCTGGGGAGATTCGTGGTGCCATCACACCGATCCGTGTCCATCGCTGTGCCGATTTCGCGCCGCCTGCGCGCTCATCGTCGCCTTACCGCTCCAGTCGTCCTGACCGCCGCGGTCGCAGCCGCCCTCACCGCTATCGCGCCGACTGCGGCCGACGCTGCGCCGCTGCCCGTGTCGAAGGCCGACTGCGGACCCGGGTCGCTGCCGGAAACGGGCATGCAGGGCGACGTCTCTGCGACCGATCGCGACTCCGGGCGCAGCACCCGCGGCTTCCGCTGCAACGTCGTCCTGAAGGGTGGCTACCGCGGCCACGGCGGCGGCATCACCTCGACCAGCTTCGAGAACTGCGCATACATGGGCAGTCTCTTCCCCGGCGCGATGGTCGGCCCGGACACCGGCGTGTCGGTGATCGACGCCAGCGACCCCGCACAGCCGCGCCGCACGGCCGTACTGCGCGCCCCCGCGCTGCAGGCGGGCACCTGGGAGAGCCTCAAGACCAACCGCAACACCAAACTCCTCGTCGGCACCGGCGTTCCGTTGCTGTTCGGCGCCGGTCTCCTCTCGGTGTATGACGTGAAGAACTGCGCCCAGCCGCGCCTGCTCAACGACGGCGGGCCGGGATCGCTCAACGCACCGCTGCCCATCACGTCGCACGAGGGCGGGTTCTCCCCCGACGGCCGCACGTACTGGACCTCCAGCACCGGGCCCGGCCTGCTCTCGGCCGTCGACCTGAGCAATCCGCACCGGCCCCGAGTCATTGCCCAGGCGCTCACCGCGTTGGAATCGCACGGCATCGGTGTGAGCCCCGACGGCTTCACGCTGTACCTCTCGCACAACCTGGGCGGATTGTCGGTCTGGGATGTGCGCGACGTCCAGCTGCGACGGCCGAACCCGCAGATCCGCTACCTGGGCGGGGTGAACTGGACCAACGGCTGGGCCACCCAGCACAGCATCCCCGTCACCTACAGCGGAAAGCCGTTCCTCTTCACCGTCTTGGAGGGCGGCTCGGGTGGGGTCAAGTTCATCGACGTCTCCAACCGCCGCAACCCGCGCGTCGTGAACAACCTCAAGCTCGAGATCAACCTGCCCAAGAACCAGGACCGCGCGCTGGCCTCCAGCATGGGCGGCAGCGCGTTCGCCTACGAGTCGCACTACTGCGCCGCCGACCGCCAGGTCGATCCGACGGCGCTGGCCTGCGGCTGGACGTCGTCGGGGATTCGCGTGTTCGATGTGCGTAACCCGATGAAGGTCAAGGAGATCGCGTACTACAACCCGCCGGCCAAGACGAACCGCTTCCTGGAGCTGTGGAACTCGCCGCACGCGCTGGCATCGGTCCTGGGCTTCCCGATGCTCTCGGTGCCGGCGATCCTGCAGTCGCTGCAGCAGGGGGTGTTCGATCCGCGCCAGGCGTTGAGCCCGCGCAGCGGACGGGTCCTCGGTGGCGACATCTCGACGGACTGGTGCTTCTCGCCGCCGGAGTGGCGCGGTAACAAGCTGTACGTGGCCTGCTCGGACAACGGCTTCCAGGTCCTCGAACTCACCAACGACGTGTACACGCCGCCGGCCAATCAGCTCTCCACGGTCGGTTCATGAGTCCGACGCCCTCGGCGTCGGGAACTCGTGGCGGGACCGTTTCGTCGACGAGGAGCGGGCGCGCGGTTCTTGCCGCGTCGCTGCTGGTCGTCGCCGTCGTGGCGTTCGCCGTCGGAATGGTGGTGCGCCCGTGGATCGTCGGCGTCGAGGGGTCGTCGAACAATTCACTGAGCGCCGTCGAGGAAGGCTTCCTGCAGGACATGTCCGCCCACCACCAGCAGGCCCTGGCGATGGCGCAGCTCGTCGACCGGCCGGGCGTGGATCCTCGCGTGCTCACACTGGCCCGCCAGATCCGCGTCGAGCAGGCGAACGAGGTCGGCACGATGACCGGCTGGCTACAGATGGCCGACCGGCCCATCGGGAACCCGACACCGATGAGCTGGATGACCCGCTACGGCTCCGAGGGGCATGGACACGGCGGCGGTGGTGGCGCACCGATGCCGGGCATGGCCACCGAGGACGAGCTCGCCGCACTGGGCTCGATGCCGCCCGAACAGGCGGGGACGCGGTTCCTGCAGCTGATGCAGCGCCACCACTACGGCGGGATCGCGATGGCCGAGGACCTCGTGGCCCAGGTGCCCGAAGGGCTCACCAGCCGCCTCGCCCGATCGATGGTCAGCACTCAGAGCAAGGAGACGGGGCTGATGGGCGCCATGCTGATGGAGCGCGGCGCGACCTCTTAGCGCGCGCTCACCGAACGCACTTACCGGGTCGGTCGGCGCCTCGTCGCAACGGCCTCACCACGCGTCGTCGAGGTCGGCGTGCTGCACGATCCAGGTGTGCATCGCGATCCCCGCGGCCACCCCGGCGTTGATTGAGCGGGTAGAGCCGAACTGGGCGATCGACACGGTGAGATCGGCGCCGGACTGAGCGTCGTCGCTGACCCCCGGTCCCTCCTGGCCAAAGAGCAGGACGCACTCGCGCGGCAGCTCCGCCCGCTCGATGCGCTGCGCCCCGGGGGTGTTGTCGACGGCGACGACGGCCAGCCCCTCCTCCCGCGCCCAGGCGATCAGGTCCGCGACGGTGTCGTGGTGCTGTAGATGCTGGTAGCGGTCGGTGACCATCGCGCCCCGACGGTTCCAGCGACGGCGCCCGACGATATGCACTGCCGCTGCGGCAAAGGCGTTCGCCGTGCGCACGACAGTGCCGATGTTCGCGTCATGCGCGAAGTTCTCGATTGCGACGTGGAACGGGTGGCGGCGTTCGTCGATGTCGGCGACGATCGCCTCGCGGCGCCAATAGCGGTACGCGTCAACGACGTTGCGGGTGTCGCCGTCGGCGAGCAGTTCCGGGTCGTAGCGCGAATCGTCGGGGAGATCGGCCGTCGGCCACGGCCCGACGCCGACGGCCGGACCGGCCTGCCACTCCGTCGGACCCGGATCCGCGGGTTGATCGGTGGCGCTGGGGCTCACCGTCGGCTCAGACTCGCCGGGCTGCGAACCCCCCGACACGGACGGCATCGACTCGTCGGGGCGGCTCAGGCGAGGCCGAGGTCGGTCAGGCCCAGCAACGACCGGTAGGGCACGCCGAGCGCGCCGATGACCTCATCGGCCCCGGTGGCCCGGTCGACGACGGTCGCGACGCCCACCACCGTCGCACCGGCCTCGCGTGCGGCGTTGACGGCCTCGCTCGGCGACGCTCCCGTCGTCGACGTGTCTTCGACGACGAGCACGCGGCGTCCGGCGATGTCGGGGCCCTCGATGCGGCGCTGCATGCCGTGGGTCTTGGCGGCCTTGCGCACCACGAACGCGTCGATCGGGCGGCCCGGGGCGTGCATGATCGACGTCGCGACGGGGTCGGCCCCCAAGGTCAGGCCGCCGACGGAGGCGAAATCCAAGTCCGCAGTCAACTCACGCATGAGGCTTCCGATGAGCGGCCCGGCCTCGTGATGCAGGGTCGCGCGGCGCAGGTCGACGTAGTAGTCGGCCTCTTTGCCCGACGACAGCGTGACCCGTCCATGCACGACCGCGAGTTCGCGGACGAGGGCGGCCAGCCGCTCGCGCTGCTCGCTCACCGCTCGTCGTCGCCGGGGTAGAGCGGCGAATGCGGTGCGGGCGGACGCTGCCAGGCGCGCTGGCGCTCGGCGGGTGGCGACGCGGGTTGTCCCTGCTGCTGCGGTGCCGGCGGACGACCGGGGTAGGCCCCACGGGCCGGCGGGGCCGGCGCATCGGTGTTGAACGGGTCGTAGTCAGCAGGATTGGTACCCAGCGGCGGCAGTGGGTTGACCGTCGTCGGCTCCTCCGCGAGCACACGGTCGGCCTCGCGACGGCGCTTGTCGCGCATGTTCTCGGTCTTCTCGTCGGCGAGCTCGGCGATGTGCGGTCCGTGCGGGTCGCGCGGGTCGGGCGCATCCTGCGGGTCCACCGACGGAGGCAGCACACGCAGCAGGTCGGCGAAGCGCCGCACGACGTCAAGCGCAGCATCCAGGCGGGCCGGGTCGTTGGTCAGCGGCATCGAGCCCAGCGCCCACTTCCCCTCCGTCCACAGCACCTCGATGAACGGCGGGGCCGCATTGGCCAGCGCGATCATGCGTCGGTCGCACACGCGCCGCGCGACGTCGAGGTTGTTGGAGAACACCACGCGCGGACCCATCGCGCCGAGGAGTTCGACGTCGGTTTCGGCCGGTGCCAGAACGTCCTCGTGCCGCAGGTCGATGATCACCTGTGATGCGGCCTTGCGGCGCACCGCGATGACCGTCGCCGTCTCGGTGAGGTCGAACACGACTGCCTCGGCGCCGTCGTAGTCGCCGAACGCGACGTCACGGACGTCGACGTGGTCGGGGACGTCCATCGTCGCGCGGCGGAACACGCGGCGCAGTTTGCTGTCGGAGGCGCGGTAGTGGAAGCCCTTCGCGTCGCCCCACACCTCGCGACCGGCGCGTGCGACGGTGGATCGCTGGTGGTCGAGCCACAAAAGGACGCCGGCACCGGCGAGGGCGACCGCGGAGATAAGGAAGTAAACGATGCTGCTCATCGACTGCCACCTTACTATCGGTGAGCATGCGACTCTGCCTTCTGCTCACCAAGCCGGCGATAGGGCAGTCGTGACCGTGCCGTTGACCGACGGCGAGGAGGCGCTCCTGGCGCGGCTCTCGCTGCCGCAGATCGTCGATCTGACGACCGCGTTGATCGCCGAGCCCAGCGAGAATCCGGGTGGGGACGAGGCCTCGACGGTCGCCGTTCTCGCCGAGGCCTGTCATCGCGCGGGCCTGTCGGTGGAGGTTGTCGAGGCCGCCCCCGGACGCCCCAACCTCGTCGCGACGCTGCCCGGCGGCTCCGACGGCCCCACGCTGTTGTTCCTGGGCCATTCCGACGTCGTGCCTGCGGGGACCGGCTGGTCGGGGGACCCGTTCGCCGCCCGCATCGTCGGCGACCGATTGGTCGGACGCGGCGCCACCGACATGAAGGGCGGCCTGGCCGCGATCGTCGCCGCGATGGGCGCATTGGCCGACACCGAGTTGGCCGGCCGCGTCGAATTCGTGTGCACCGCCGACGAGGAGGCCGGCGGCCTGGGCGCACGGGAGTACGTCGCCGCACGTGGTGCTGACGCCGACGTCGTCGGATGCATCGTCGCCGAACCAACCGGGTTGCGTGCCGTGCACGCCGGGCGCGGCACCGCCAATATCGACATCGCGATCACCGGCAAGGCCGCCCACTCCGGGCGCCCCCAGGACGGGTGCAGCGCGATCGCCGTCGCGGGTCAGGTCCTGTCGGTCATCGCCGACGACGGGCAGCGCCTCGTGCAGCGCCCACATCCCGAGCTCGGCCCGGCGACGTGGAACGTCGGCACCATCGTCGGCGGGCAGGGCATTAACGTCGTGGCCGCCGACTGCCGGCTCGGAGTCGACCGCCGCCTACTCCCCGACGAGGACATCGCCGCGGTTGCCGACGATCTGCGTGGCCGGATCGACGAGCTGGACCTGCCCGGTCAAGCGAGCGTCACAGTCACCGTCGACTCCGAGACCCCGGCCTTCGCGACCGCGCTCGACGACCCGCTCACGGTCGGAGTCTGCGAGGCCCTGGCCTCCTTGGGCCTCGATCCGGTCCCGCAGGTGTGGAGTGCGGCATGCGACGCGGGTTTCCTGCACCGCGACCTCGGTATCCGGTCGATCGTCGTCGGGCCCGGCGATATCAATACCCAGGCCCATCAGGTCGACGAGTCGGTCGTCGTCGACGACCTACTAGCCGCGGCCAAGCTCTACGCCCTCATCGCCTTCCGTCTCCTGCGCTGATCTGCAGCCAACCTCCAACACAACAGGGCGGTTTCCAACACCCATCGGTGTTGGAAACCGCCCTGCGGTGTTGGAAACGCCTAGACGACCTCGGCGTCGACGGCCGCGGAGACCGTCAGCGACTCGCCGTCGCCGGCCACGTCGACGATGACGGTGTCACCGTCGCGGACGTCACCGGCCAGCAACGCCTTGGCGAGCTGGTCGCCGATGGCCTGCTGCACCAGGCGACGCAGCGGGCGAGCGCCGTAGAGCGGGTCGAAACCGCGCTCGGCCAGCCATTCCTTGGCCTTGGGCGTGACGTCGAGCGTCAGTCGCCGCGCGGCCAAGCGCTTGTTCAGGCTCTTCAGTGCGATATCGACGATCGTCACCAACTCCTCGGGGCTCAGTGCGTCGAAGATCAGCACGTCGTCGAGGCGGTTGATGAACTCCGGCTTGAACGCGGCGCGGACCGCGGCCATGACCTGCTCCTTGTCACCGCCGGCGCCGAGGTTCGACGTCAGGATGAGGATGGTGTTGCGGAAGTCCACCGTGCGGCCCTGACCGTCGGTCAGACGACCTTCGTCGAGGACCTGCAGCAGCACGTCGAAGACGTCCGGGTGCGCCTTCTCCACCTCGTCGAACAGGACGACCGAGTAGGGCCGGCGGCGGACGGCCTCGGTGAGCTGGCCACCCGACTCGTATCCGACGTACCCGGGAGGAGCTCCGACGAGCCGCGCCACGCTGTGCTTCTCGCCGTACTCGCTCATGTCGATGCGGACCATGGCGCGCTCGTCGTCGAAGAGGAACTCGGCCAATGCCTTGGCGAGCTCGGTCTTGCCGACGCCGGTCGGGCCGAGGAACAGGAACGAGCCCAGCGGCCGGTTGGGGTCGGCGACGCCGGCCCGGGCGCGGCGCACCGCGTCGGAGACGGCCTGAACCGCGTCGGTCTGGCCGACGACCCGTCGGCCGAGTTCGTCCTCCATGCGAAGCAGCTTGGCGGTCTCCCCCTCGAGCATGCGCCCGGCTGGCACGCCGGTCCATGCCGAAACGACCTCGGCAACGTCGTTGGGACCGACCTCCTCCTGCAGCATCACGTCCTCTTGCTGGTCGGTGCCGGTCTTCTCGACGGCGGCCTCCAGCTCCTTCTCCAGCGCCGGGATCTGGCCGTAGCGCAGCTCCGCGGCACGGCCCAGATCACCGTCGCGCTCGGCCCGATCGGCCTGGCCGCGCAACTGCTCCAGCTTCTCGCGGGTGTCGCGGACGGCATCGATCGCCGACTTCTCGCTCTGCCACCGCGCGGACAGCTCGTTGAGCTTCTCCTTGTGATCGGCCAACTCGGCGCGCAGCTTCTCCAGCCGTTCCTTCGATGCGGCGTCGGTCTCCTTCTGGAGGGCGACCTCCTCCACCTCGAGACGGCGGACGGTGCGCTCGACCTCGTCGATCTCGACGGGGCGCGAGTCGATCTCCATGCGCAGGCGCGACGCGGCCTCGTCGACGAGGTCGATGGCCTTGTCGGGCAGGAAGCGCGACGTGATGTAGCGGTCGCTCAGCGTCGCGGCGGCGACGAGCGCGGAGTCGGTGATGCGCACACCGTGGTGCACCTCGTAGCGCTCCTTGAGGCCGCGCAGGATGCCGATGGTGTCCTCCACCGACGGCTCGCCGACGTAGACCTGCTGGAAGCGGCGTTCCAGGGCGGCGTCCTTCTCGATGTACTGGCGGTACTCCTCGAGGGTGGTCGCGCCGACCAGGCGCAGCTCACCGCGGGCGAGCATCGGCTTGATCATGTTGCCCGCGTCCATCGCCGAGTCGCCGGTAGCACCGGCGCCGACGATGGTGTGCAGTTCGTCGATGAAGGTGATGATCTGACCGGCCGAGGCCTTGATCTCGTCGAGCACGGCCTTGAGCCGCTCCTCGAACTCGCCGCGGTACTTCGCACCGGCGACCATCGCACCGAGGTCGAGGCTGACCAGCGTCTTGTCGCGCAGCGATTCGGGGACGTCGCCCTCGACGATGCGCTGGGCGAGGCCCTCGACGACGGCGGTCTTGCCGACGCCGGGCTCGCCGATGAGCACCGGGTTGTTCTTCGTGCGCCGGCTCAGCACCTGCACGACGCGGCGGATCTCGGAGTCGCGGCCGATAACCGGGTCGAGCTTGCCCTCGCGCGCAGCGGCGGTCAGGTCGGTGGAGTACTTCTCCAGAGCCTGGTACGTCGACTCGGGGTCGGGGCTGGTGACGCGCGCAGTGCCACGCACGTTGACGAACGCGTCGCGCAGCGCGTCGGGGGTCGCGCCGTTGTTCACCAACAGCTTGGCGGCGTCGGAGTCGCCCTCGGCGAGCCCGACCATCAGGTGCTCGGTGGAGACGTACTCGTCACCGAGTTCCGTCGCCAGTTTTTGCGCAGCACTGATCGCGGCGACCGACTCGCGCGACAGTTGCGGCGACGCACTCGAGCTCGACACCGTGGGGGCGCGGTCCACAATCTCCTGCGCCAAGCGATGGATACGGGACGGGTCGGTGCCGACCGCCTTGAGCAGCGGCGTCGCGATTCCGTCGGTTTGGTCTAGTAGTGCCACCAAGATGTGGGCTGGGCGCACGTCGGGATTGCCCGCGGCCGCCGCATTCTGGACGGCGGCCTGCAGCGCGGCCTGCGCCTTGGTGGTCGGGTTGAAGCTGTCCACTTCGCTGTTACCTCTCGTCTGACCTGCGGTTCTCGCCGCAGTAAAGTTTAGTCACTCGGACTCAATTTTGTCCGTCGAAGAGTGCAACATTGCCGTAGTTGAGTCTATTCCGCTCAACTAGTCTTTTCGTAGACAGCCACCCGCGACGACGAGAGCGCCGAGATCACGCCCGCATCGCCACAACCGCTACTTGTTCCCGCAACAGCTACGGTTGCAACGGTAGCTGTTGTCGGGATCGGTAGCTGTTGCGCTTGGCCGGGCTAGCGAACGGTGATCACCGTTGTACAGGTCGGTGCCGGGATGGAGATCAGGGCGTTGCGGTTGGTCGTCGCCAGCGTCAGGCTCACCGGGCCGCGGCCCAGTTGTGAGGTGCGGATCGTGAACACGTGCGTCCCGGTGTAGGGCGGTGAGACGTTACGAGTGGAAAAGCGCGTGCCGCGCTGGCCGGTGCGGAGGTTGCGGTAGTCCAGGCGCATTGACGACTGGTAGCCCATTCCGACCCACACGCTGTTGAACTCGGTGGTCAGGTAGGTGTCGTCCGCGTACTGGGCGACGATGACACGAGTTGGGTTGTAGGGCATGTCGACGATATTGGGACTCGCCGCGAGACAACTCGTCAACGGATAGACACCGTCAGCATGGGCCGAGCCGGCACCTGCCGCGAGGGCACCAGCCGTCGCCGCGGCCAGCGCGGCGACGCCGAGTCGAGTAGCGACTGCATGCGGATTCATTTCGTTCCTCCCATCAGGCGAGCGGGTAGTGACCCATCCAGCCTAAGAAAGGAAATGTCCGAATTGAACCCCGCGAAGCACCTGCTCAGCAGGCTCTCAGCGCCCGGTCAGAGAAGTCAGAGAATCTGCACCGTGGCCGTGCACGTAAACGCCGGCATCGACCAGAACCAGTTGGTGTTGACCGTGGTGAAGGTGAGCTTCACCGGACCGGTGCCCAGCTTCGACGTCGGGAAGGTGAACCGCTGCGGCTGCGCCTCCAACGGGTAGACGTGGCTCCACGCGTTCTTCGTGCCGTGCTGCCCGGTCCGCAGGTTGCGCCACTCCATCTTCGTGTCCGACGCGTAGCCGTGGTGGTACCAGAGGCTGCGGTACTCGAACCAGATGGTGGTCTTAGCACCGAACTGATCGACGATGACCCGGTCGGGGTTGTACGGCCAGTCGACGAGGTTCGGACTGATCTGTTCGCAGTTCTTCATCGGGTAGACGCGGGTCCCGTCGGCCGCCGCGGGGCCGACACCGACGGCGACGCCCAGCGTGGTTGCGACGGCCAGGACCGCGGCGCCGATGCGCGCGCGAGTGCGGTACGAGGTCATGCTTCTCCTCGGGAAAGGCGAGATTGTCACCCCAAAGCCTACGAGGCGGCGCATTGATCGCGGTCGGCAGGTGACCCGACGGCCCGTCATCGCAAGCGTCGACGCGCCCTCAGAAGCCGTGTCGGCAAGTCACGCGTTCCGGGTGCGCACGGACTAGAACGCGTATTGGGCGGAGAAGCGGCCCCACATGACGAACACGGCTACCGCCAGCAGCACGATGTTGCCGCCGATGAGCGGCCACTCTTTACGACGGGCATGCGTGACGATCGCGCCGAGCATGACAATCGCGATGCCGGTGGCCGCCCACGGCACCAATCCGGGAAGGATGTTCGTCCAGGCGGGAACGACGAGGCCGATGGCGCCGAGCACCTCCAGCAACCCGATGCCCTTGATCACCTGCGGGTCGAAGTCCTCGGTCCACCCCATGCCGGACGCGGCGAGGTTCTCCTTGGACTGGGTGAGCTTGGCCGCACCGGCAAAAAGGAAGACGAGCGCTAGCACGACCGCGGCAATCCACAAGGCAGTGTTCATGTCCCTTTTATACCCCCGCGACACCCCGATGGCGCTGCATCTTCGGCCACGCCGACCCGCCACGATCAACCCTCGTCATTCCGCCGCCGATACCGGCCCCGCGTAGGATTCGCGGTGCCCGTCCAACGATGTGTGTCCACGACACTCACGCAGGCCCGCTCAAGGAGGCCACTGTGACCGACGATCCCACCGTTCCCGGCCAGGATCCCAACGTGCCCAACCCTGCCGAGGTCGCGCAGCCAGCGCAGGAGCCGACGTCGCTGGAGAAGCCTCCCACCGATGCACAGCCCGCGTCGCCGTACAGCCAGCCATTCCAGCCTCCGGCCGCACCGCCGACGACGGAACCGGTGCTGACCGATCAAGTGCCGACCGCTCAAGCACCGACCGGACAAGCCCCGATGGACCCGACGACAGGACAGCCCGCCGCGTCACCGATGTACCCGACTCCCCCGGGTGCGACCTACCCCGCACCGGGGACGTACTCCGCCGGTGCGGCTTACCCTGCACCTGGCGCAACCGCACCCGCCGGGGCGAACCCGGCGCCCGGCGCCTACCCGCCACCGGGTGCCGCCCCGGTCGGCCAGTACCCGGCAGGGCAATATCCGACCGGCCAGTACCCAGCAGGGCAATACCCGCCCGCACAGTCCCCGACCGGCCAGTACCCAGCAGGGCAATACCCGCCCGCGCAGTACCCCGCGGGCCAGTACCCCGCACCCGGGACTTATCCCGACGCGAAGGAGAGTTGGGGCAACGGCAAGATCCTGGCCCTCGTCGGCGCGATCGTCCTGCTTCTCGGTGCCGGCGGGATCGGAGGAGTCCTCCTGCTGAACGGTAAGGACGACGCCCAGGACGGCGCCGCAGGTACCAGCACAACCACTACGACCACGACGGCGCAGACTCCCCTGCGCATCCCCCCGGCCTCGATCCTGCCCACCGAGGCACAGATCGAGTCCGCCGGACTGCAGCGCCTCATCAAGACCAGTCCTGAACCGGGCACCGCCCTGACCGCCGCCGCACCGACCATCCCCACCGGCTGCGAGTATGTCGTCGAGCCCTACAACGAAGCGGTCTTCGGACCCGCCGTCGCGCTGGCGCGCTACAACTACACGAACACCGGTAACACCAAGACCTACGCGGTCTACGCACAGGCCAAGGCCGCGGTTTTCGAGGACGCGAGCGCGGCGATCGCGGCGGTCTCGAAGATCAGCTCGGCGGTCAATAACCCGGACTGCGCCTCATTCCGCGTGACCGGCGGAACAGCCGGCAAAGACGCCCGGTCGACCAAGCCGGGCGCCAGCGAAGAGGGCAAGGTGTTCTGGACGGTGGGCTTCCCCGGGGAGAGCTGGAACTGCAGCCACGACATGCAGGCCTACCGGAACATCGTGGTCTTCGGCAGCTGGTGCAACTACGCGAACACCTCGACCGCGACCCAGGTCACCCAAGAGATGATCAAGAACATCAAGGCCCAGGCGCCGAACTGACAGACGGAACGACAATCTGAGAGATTGCCAGCCGACACGCGGGTGATTCTTGGGAAGTTCCCAGGCGGATTGATTACCGCGATCGATGTGCCACCCGCTACGGTCATGTCATGGCGAGCGTTCGAACACACTCGCGGCTCATCGCCGCGGCCTTTGCCGTGGCCACCGCTGTCGTCCTACCGGTGTCGACGGCCACCGCGGCGACCCCGGAGTTGGGGCAGCCGTGCAGCGGCGCGGAGAGCGGACGCAAGGTGACCGATAGCAAGGGGCGCACCATCATGTGCACCAACTACCGGTGGCAGATCTACAACGGCCAGCGCCAGAGCGGGCAGTTGTTCGGGAACCGCGGCATCGATTTCGGCTGAACCTGCTGTTCCAGCTCACGCAGGAGCCGACAGTCATCAACACCTGTGCTCCGAGCACAAAGTACGTCTGAAGATTCATCCCCACAGGACGTAGATATGTGCATTGTGTCGGATTAGTGTCGGGGATCACACCCTGTATGGAAAGTGATCCCAGTCATGCCAGTTGTCGGCTACTACGCCTGGAACCTCACCGGTCGCGGCGAGCGGCCATGCGTCCGCGACGACACCACCGAGTTGTCGTACGCCCAGTTCGCCGCCCGCGTCGACGCCGCTGCTGCGCAATTCGAGCGCCTTGGAGTCAGCGCCGGTTCAGTCGTCGCAGCGTGGTTGCCCAACCGCGTCGAGCTCCTCGTCGCGATGATGGCCGCCTGGCGCCTGCGCGCCACCGCGACGCCGGTCAACCCCGCGTTCCTCCTCTCCGAGGCCAAGCGTCAGATCGATGACTGCGACGCGGCTCTCGTCGTCGTCGACCGTCCCCAACCCGAACTCGCACGGCCCACACTGGCCGTCGACGATCTTCACGTCGACCCCGATCCGGCATGGCAACCGCCCGCCGAGCCGGTCCCCGACGACATCGCCCTGCTGATCTACACGTCCGGTTCCACCGGCGTCCCCAAGGGCGTCGAGCTCACGCACGCCAACCTCCAGTACATGGGATCGGCGATCGGCGCGAACAGCGATCTCTCGGCCGCCGACCACGCACTGTTGATACTGCCGCTGTTCCATGTGAACGCGATCGCGGTGAGCTTCCTCGCCCCGGTCCTCGCCGGTGGCCAGCTCTCCATCACCGGCAGCTTCTCGGTATCGCGGTTCTTCGACGACGTCGCCCGCCTGCGCCCCACCTACTTCTCGGCCGTACCGACCATCTACGCGATCCTCGTGTCCTCGATGCCGCCGCACGCCGACCTGTCGTCGCTGCGCTTCGCCATCTGCGGGGCGGCACCCATCTCCCGGGAGCTACTCGCCAAGGCGCAGGACGTGCTGGGCCTACCCATCCTGGAGGGCTACGGCCTCACCGAGGGCACGTGCGCGTCGGCGTGCAACCCGCTGCATGGGCAGCGCAAGCCCGGCACCGTGGGCCCGGCCCTGCCCGGGCAGCGGATCGCGATCGTCGACGATGAGGGCAAGCCGCTGCCGGCCGGTGTCCCCGGCGAAGTCGTCATCGCCGGGCCCAGCATCATGCGCGGCTACCTGAACCTGCCCGCTGCGACGGCGAGGACCGTCCGCGACGGCTGGCTGCACACCGGCGACGTCGGGGTGCTCGACGACGACGGCTACCTGACGCTCGTGGACCGCATCAAGGACATGATCATCGGAGGCGGCGAGAACCTGTACCCCAAGGAGATCGAGAACGCGCTCGCACAGCACTGCGCGGTGCTCGAAGCAGCGGTCGTCGGCCGTCCCGACGACGTGTACGGCGAGGTGCCGGTCGCCTACGTCGTCGCCTACCCCGACGCCACTGTCACCGGCGAAGAACTCCTCGACCACCTGTCGAGTCGGCTGACGCGGTCGAAACTGCCCGTGTCGGTCACCGTTGTCGACGACCTGCCCCGCAACCCAGTCGGGAAGATCGACAAGCCCACCCTGCGAATCCGGGCCCGTTCCGTGGCCCATTCCACCTAAACCCACCCGTAGAACCCGTCCCACCCGCAAAGGAGCACCAACGATGGGATTCAAAGAAGGCGTCCTCCCCGACGTCGACCCGGCCACCTTCATGGACCGGCCCTATCTCGAGCGCATCAAAGTCACGTCCCGGTTCTGGGCGGAAGACGGCTTCGGCACGCCCAAGATGCTGCCGCTCATCTACATCGTCAAAGTGCTGGTGCTCTACATCGGCATCGGCGTCACCATCGCCACATTGACCAGTGGTTTCGGCGTGTTCGACGTCGGGACGTGGTGGGACCAGCCGATCATCTACCAAAAGCTGGTGCTGTGGACCGTGCTGCTGGAGACGCTGGGCCTCGCCGGCTCGTGGGGCCCGTTGGCCGGACACTTCGCGCCCATGACAAGCGGCTTCAAGTGCTGGTTGCGTCCGGAGACCATCCGGCTCCCACCATGGCCGGACAAGGTGCCCTTCACCCGAGGTGACCGGCGCACCATCATCGACGTGCTCATCTACGCCGCTGTCCTCGTCACCGTCGTCGTCGCCCTGTTCGCCCCCCGTGTGACCGGCACCGACGTCGATGCCAGCTTCGCCGGCTACGACCTGGTGAACCCGACGCTGTTCTGGCCGATCCTGGCCTTCCTCGTCCTGCTGGGCCTGCGCGACAAGGTCGCGTTCATCGCCACCCGCCCCGAGCAGTACATGCCCGCGATGCTGTTCTTCGCTCTCGCCCCGGCGCTGGGCCTGGTCGACATGATCATCGCGCTCAAACTGCTCATCGTGACCGTGTGGGTCGGGGCGGGCGTCTCGAAGATCGGCAAGCACTTCGGCAAGGTCGTCCCGCCGATGATTTCCAACACGCCGTGGATGTTGAGCAAGGGCCTCAAGCGGGCTCACTACCGCAACTTCCCCAACGATCTGCAGCCCTCGGGCCTGGCCCACTTCATGGCCCACGGTCTGGGCACCATCGTCGAGATCATCACCCCGTTGGTCCTGCTCTTCGTGGCCAACAAGACGGTGGCGCTGATCGCCGTCCTGCTGATGGTGTGCTTCCACCTGTTCATCCTGTCGACGTTCCCGCTGGCCGTACCGCTGGAGTGGAATGCACTGTTCGCCTATACGACGGTCTTCCTCTTCCTGGGCTTCGGCAACACCGAGGGCTTCTGGATCCTGGGCGACGTCACGAACGTCTGGCCGATCGTGGTCATCGCGGCCGGTCTGGTGTTCTTCCCGATCCTGGGCAATCTGCGACCCGACCTGGTGTCGTTCCTGCCGTCGATGCGCCAGTACGCCGGCAACTGGGCGTCGGCGCAGTGGGCCATCACGCCCGCCGCGGAGCGCAAGCTCGAGGAGTGCGTGGTGCGGCCGTCGCCGAACATCATCACGCAGCTGCAGACGGCCGGCTACCCCGAGGATGTGGCCGAGGTCGTGCTCTCGCTGACCACCGGCTGGCGCTCCATGCACAGCCAGGGGCCCGGCCTGATGTCGGTGCTGCTCAACGAGGTCGGCGACCGTGAGGGCGAGTACCGCTTCCGTGAGGCGGAGTTCGCCTGCAACTCGCTCGTCGCGTTCAACTTCGGTGACGGACACTTCCACAACGAGGACCTGATCCGCGCGCTGCAGTCGCGTTGTCAATTCGCCCCCGGTGAGTTCCTGGTGGCATGGGTAGAATCGCAACCCATCCACCGCAACTACCAGGAGTACAAGTTGATCGATGCGGCACTCGGCGTCATCGAGCGCGGAACGTGGCTGGTGAGCGATTCCGCGGACTCCCAGCCGTGGCTGCCCAACGGCCTGGTTCCGCGCACCGTGACGTGGCGCGCTGATAGCTCCTCGGGAGCGCGTCGGTGACAACGGCGGTAGTGGTCGGCGGCGGGCCCAACGGGCTCGCCGCCGCCCTGCACCTGGCCCGGAACGGCGTCTCGGTTACCATCCTGGAGGCCCGCTCCACCGTCGGCGGCGGTGCCCGGTCCGGCGAAGCCGGGTATCCGGGGCTGATCAACGATTACTGCTCGGCGGTGCACCCGCTGGGCGTCGGGTCGCCGTTCTGGAAGGCCGTCGACCTGGAGCGCTACGGCCTGTCGTGGTGCTACCCGGAGGTCGACTGCGCCCACCCCCTCGACGACGGCCGGGCCGGGGTCATCTACCAGTCGGTGCAGCGCACCGCCGAGGGGATGGGCGCCGACGGCAAGCGCTGGAAGCGCCTCGTCGGCGATCTCGCCGCGCATTTCGACGACCTGTCCGCCGACCTTCTCGGCCCGGTGATCAGCATCCCGAGCCACCCATTCCGCCTGGCGGCCTTCGGTCCCCGCGCGGTCCTGCCCGCCAGCGTCGTGGGGCGCTACCTCAAGACCGACACCGCGCGGGCGGCCTACGGCGGGGCGGCGGCGCACGCCTTCACCCGCTTCGACCGCCCGCTGACCGCATCGTTGGGCCTGATGGTGCTGGCCGGCGGGCACCGCTACGGATGGGTCGTCGCCAAGGGCGGATCCGGTGCGATCACCCAGGCCCTCGTCGACACGCTCGGCGACTACGACGTCACCATCGCCACCGACACCCATGTCCGCAGCCGCGCCGACATCCCCGACGCCGACATCGTCATGCTCGACCTGACTCCGGAGCAGGTGCTGGCGATCTATGGCGACGAACTGCCCGGCCGAGTCGCGCGCGCCTACCGCAACTTCCGTGTCGGTTCGGCGGCGTTCAAGGTCGATTTCGCGATCGACGGCGACGTCCCGTGGACCAATCCCGACAGCCGCAAAGCCGGCACGGTCCATCTCGGCGGGACCTTCGAGGAGATCGCGGCGACCGAACGCGCCCGGATTGCCGGCACCCTCGTCGACAACCCGTTCGTCCTCGTCGGCCAGCAGTACCTGGCCGATCCGAGCCGGTCGTCCGGGTCGATAAACCCGCTGTGGACCTACGCCCACGTGCCGCCCGGATTCGACGGCGACGCCACCGAACTGGTCATCCGCCAGATCGAACGGTTCGCCCCCGGGTTCCGCGACATCATCGTGCACAAGCGGTCGATGAACGCCACCGACTTGGCCGCCTACAACCCGAATTACGTCATGGGCGACATCATCGGCGGCGCCAACGACGGTCTGCAGATGGTGCTGCGGCCGCGCTTCGGCATCGACCCGTACGCCACCGGGATCGACGGGGTGTACCTGTGCTCGCAGTCGACTCCACCCGGCGCCGGGATCCACGGGATGTGTGGATTCAACGCCGCGCAACGCGCCCTGCGCCACGCCCACATCCCCGAAGGGTCCGCCTGAGTGCGACGCACGCCGCGACCGCCGCCGCCCGCCTCCCCACAGGCCGTGGCGGCGGTGGCACAGGTGGCGACCGAGCTGCAGAAGCGACTCCACGAGCTGACCACCGGTCTCGCCGCCGTGATGGCCCGCGAGATCGAGGGCCTCGACAACGACCCGGTGCTGCTCGATTCACTGTGGGACAGCGTCGAGTCCAACGTCACGACAATCCTCTATGGCTTGGCCAACTCCGTCCCGATCAGCCAGCTGCAACCACCGTCGGCAGCGGTGGAGTACGCGCGGCGCCTGGCCCAGCGCGGCGTGCCGTCGAACTCACTGGTGCGCGCCTACCACATGGGCCAACACGACCTGCTCAACGAGTTCTACCCGCTCGTCGAGGCCCTCGGGCACCCGCGCGAACTCACCGTCGAAGTCCTCAAACACAGCACCGCACTGGTCTGGGCGTACATCGACTGGATCTCGATCTACGTCTTCGAGGTCTATGAGTCCGAACGCAACCTGTGGCTCGGTGCAGCGGCCAACATCCATTCGGCCCTCATCCACGGGCTTCTGGGTGACCCCACCGCCGATACGGCCGCGTTCGAGGCGCAGACCGGATACCGGCTCGACCAGTCCCACGTCGCCGCGGTGATCTGGTCCGACGCCGACCGGCCCGCCACCCCGGCCGCCATGGAGACCACGGCTTCAGAAGTGGCCGCCACGATCGGTGCGCGGGGTCCCATCATCTCGACCGCCGTCGACCGCGAGACGCTGTGGGCCTGGATCCCGCTGGGTGAGCACCCGCCCGCCCTCGACACCGGCGCACTGCGCGCCGCCCTGGATCTGCCGGAGTCGCGACACGTCGCCGTCGGGCTCCCCGGGGCTGGACTGCCGGGCTTTCGCCGGACGCACGAACAGGCCATCGCCGCCTACGAGGTGGTGACGATGCAACACGCCTCGCGCGCGAGCGTCGTCGGATTCGGGGACCGGGGGATCGCACTCACCTCGCTGCTCGCGGTGAATCTCGACTCCACGGGGGCATGGGTCGGCGAGGTGCTCGGCAGCCTCGCCGACGACACCGAGAACGCCGCGGTCCTGCGCCAGACCATGCGCACGTTCTACGCCACCGGCGAGAGCCATCTGCACACCGCCGAGCAGCTGAACCTGCACCGCAACACCGTCAAGTACCGCGTCGACAAGGCGTTGGCCAGCACGCGCTCGCACGACCGTCTCGATATCGCCCTGGCATTGCAGGTCTGCGAGTTCCTCGGTCCGGCCGTATTGCGCCCGCGACCTAACGGGGCGAGCGGCCGGCCTGTTTCAGTGCCATCCGCAGGGCGAACTCCAGCTGTCCGTTGACGCTGCGCAGGTCGTCAGCGGCCCAGGTCGCAACGGCCGCATACACGTCGGGGTCCAAACGCAGTAGCACCTTCTTGGGCTCGCGCTTGGACCGTCCCGGCCCGGCACCGGGATCCGACGACGCCGAGGAAACCATCAGGAGTAGAGCGATCCCACGTTGACGACGGGCTGGGTGGCGCGGTCGGCGCACAGCACCGTCAGCAGGTTGGACACCATGACGGCACGCCGCTCCTCGTCGAGTTCGACGAGACCCTGCTGACGCAGGCCGTCGAGCGCCAGTCCGACCATCCCGACAGCACCTTCGACGATTCGTTGGCGCGCGGCGACGACCTGGGCGGCCTGCTGTCGGACGAGCATCGCCTGGGCGATCTCCGGCGCGTAGGCGAGATGGGTGATGCGTGCCTCGATGACCTCGATGCCGGCCATCGCAGTCCGCTCGGACAGCTCCTCGGTCAGTTCCTCGGCGACGCGGGCACCATCGCGCAGCGAGGTCCGCCCGGCGTCGTGCGCGTCGTAGGGGTGCGTGGTGGCCAGGTGACGGACGGCCGCCTCGGACTGCGTCTCGACGTATTCCTCGTAGTCGTCGACGGCGAAGGCCGCCTGGTAACTGTCGACGACGCGATAGACGACGACCGCCGCGATCTCGACCGGGTTGCCGTCGGCGTCATTGACCTTGAGCCGCTGGGTTTCGAAGTTACGCACACGCAGGGTGATCGCGCGCCGAGTCGACAGCGGCACGACGAAGTGGAAGCCCGGCTCGCTGACCGAGCCGATGTAGCGCCCGAAGAACTGAACGACACGGGCCTCGTTGGGGTCGACGACGGTGAGGCCGGTCATCGCCATCAGGGCAATGAACAGCACGAACCCGGCGAGTACCACCACCACGACCGGCCCGGTGTCACCCGAGTCCGCAACGGCGAACATCGCGGCAATGGCGACGGCAATCGAGCCGATGATCAAGACGAGAATCACCGCCAGGGCGATGAACCCATTGATCCGGAATGCCTTCCTTAACATGACGACTCCTCACGTAGTGATATCACTACAATAGCATTCGACATCGCCGGGCCGTCGGCGTCCACCGGCACCGGGTGCGCGCAGCGTAGGATTTGACGGTCTGAACCGTTATCGAGAGGATCACCAATTGGCTGAGGAGACACGCACCGCGCTGGCGCGCCTGCGCAAGCTCATCGCCGACGATCCCGAGCGCTTCACGCGGTCCTACTTCACCCGCCTGTTCACCCTCGACCCCTCGATGCGCGACCTGTTCCCGGCCTCGCTGGCCAACGCCGCCTCCGGGTTCCACCACGTCGTCGATCTCGTGCTGGAGGTGGCACCCGAGCCCACCGGGCACGACGAGGCCATCGAGGTACTCGCCCAGTTGGGCCGCGACCACCGCAAGTACGGCGTCACCGCCGAACACTACGATCTGGCGCACCGCGCCCTCGTCGTCGAATCGGCGATGATGCTGGGCCCGGATTGGACGCCCGACGTAGCCGCCGCCGTCGACCAGACGATGGGACTCATCACCGGGGTGATGAGCCAGGCAGCCGAGCAGGCCACCGGGCCGGCCGTGACGCGGGCCAAGATCGTCGAAAAGTTCCAGATCAACCGTGACAACGCTGTCATCCGCCTCGTCACCGAGGCCCCATTGGACTACCTGCCGGGCCAGTACGTCGAAGTACAGATCCCACAGTGGCCGCGCGAATGGCGGATGCTCTCCCCGTCGATCCCCGCCAACCCCGACCGCCAACTCGAGTTCCACGTCAAGGCCGTCCCCGGCGGCACGGTCAGCAAATCGATCGTCACCGAGTCCGCACTGGGCGACGTGTGGTCGATCGCGCAGCACCACGGAACCATGACCGTCGACACGGAGACACCGACGACGATGATCGCCGGCGGCACCGGATTGGCACCTTTGAAAGCTCTCCTACTCGAGATGTGCGCCAACGTCTCGAATCCGCCGGTGCACCTGTACTACGGCGCCCGCTACCCGGGCCAGCTCTACGAACTCACGTCGCTTCAGCGCATGGCTGCGATGAACCCGTGGCTGACGGTCACCGCGGTGAGTGAGGAATCCACCGACCCGTGGTGGTTGCGCGCCGTCGCCGCACCCGGCGACCTCGGGTTCCGCCACCTGATCGGCACCCTCGCCGGCGCCGTGCTCCACGACGCGGAAGACGAACCGGGGCATTGGGACACCCGCAAAGTGCTGATCGCCGGGTCGCCGCAGATGGTCGTCGCAACCGAGCGCCGGCTCATTATCGAAGGTGCCCGCGCCAGTCGGATGGAGCACGACGCAATCTGACGCGCTTCGCCCCGTTTCACCGGGATTCTTGCGTCAGGGTGTGCCCTCGCCGCTCTGGCCCTCTTCCCCGTCGGGGTATTCGGTCACCGTCTCGGTGACCGTGGTCGGCGGGCGGGTCGTCGTCCGCGTGACGGTCTTGGTCTCCGTCGGCGGCGTCACGGTGTGCGTGTCGGTATTCGTCTGCGTCTGCGTTTTCATGCGCGTGACCGTGTGCGTCGCGGTCTCCGTGGTGACCGAGACCGTCGTGACGCCGACAACGCGCTGCGCGGTACCCGTCGAGAGGAGCACCGCCGCAATCGCCCCGCCGAGAATGACCATCCCGGCCACGACCGTGCCACCGACCAGCCACCACCGGCGCCGGTTCCGACGGTCCGCCGGTGTGCGTGTCACGGGCGCATCTCCGACGTGGTCGGCGCCGTCTCCACCGAGGGGTGCGTCGTTGCGGTAACCGCCGTCCCCACCGCCGTAGGCATAGCCGCCGGCGGCAGCTGATTCGACGATCATCGTCGTGCTCTCGTCACCACCGGTCGGAGTGACGGCCGGGTAGGCGGCGAAGGTTCCCGACGGCTGCGGTTGCGCCGCAAAAGAACTCGACGCGATGGGCGCCGCCGCGAACGATCCAGACGCCGACGGAGACCCTGCGCGCGCAATACCCGCCGCAGCCCCGGCTATCGCGAACCGTGGTTGCGCGGCGACCACGACCGGGCGCCCCAAGGCCTGTTCGAAGGCCGCGTGCACACCGGGCACGTCGGCTCCGCTTCCGGTGAAGACGACGTGGCTGATGGATTCGCTGCCGGGGATTGCCGAGATCGCCCCGGCCACGTTTGCCGCGCCGCTGGGGTCGAGTACGGCCGTCGGCTCATCGAACCCGGGCTGCCACGCGGCGACACCGGTGACCGCGCCCGAGCGCGGGTCGACGGTCATGATCGGGATGCCCGCCGTCGGGGCGGTGTAGTCGTCGAGGTTGACCACGGCGACCGAGCCGGTGCCGCTGCGGTCGGCGTTCAGCGCCGGATCGGTGCGGGCCAATTGTCCGATGGCCGTGTCGAGCACATCGACGGAGACCGCCGCATACCAGTCGGGCCGCGTCGGCGCGGGGGCGAACGCGCCGCGGAGGGCGTTCACCAGTTCGGGGTCGGCAGCCACGAGTCCGATCCGCGACACCTCGAACGGCACCGAGGACACAAGATCGACGACGGTGGCGACGATCGTGGCCGGCGACTCGTCAGCGAGGTCGACCGTATTGGTGGCGACCACGGCGTCGGCCTCGTCGCGCACGACGGAGGCGATTTGGCCGTCGACAATCGCGATGCCCATCACATGTGCCACGGAAAGCCCCTTCTCGGACGGCCCAGAGCCTTGAGGCTATCAGGGCGAGTCACTGATTACGGCGTGCGCCGACCCCTTCGGGGTTGCCACACCACCAGCGCGGTCGTACTGCCCGACCGGTCGGGGTCTCCACCGGGGCGCCGAGATGCCTCGTCGATGCGGGCGCGCAGTTCATCGACCTCACGCGTCAGCTCGATGATGCGCTTGATACCGGCGAGGTTGACCCCCTCCTCCTGGGAGAGGCGCTGGATCTCGCGCAGCAGTTCGACGTCGCTGCTGGAATAGCGACGCCCGCCCCCACTGGTGCGGGCGGGCGTCACCAAACCCAGTCGGTCATAGGTGCGCAGCGTCTGCGCATGCATCCCCGACAACTCGGCGGCCACGGAGATGACGTAAGTCGCCCGGTCCTCAGCCCGCCCCGAGGGCTCCGGGCCCTGACCCGGTTTCCTCGATGCCGGGGTCATGACTCACTTCCCCCATCCGGCCCGCGGGTCGTACCCAGACGCCTTCTCGGCGTCGGCGTAGGCCTTCAGGTCCTCGACGGCCTTGTCGTCGAGCGTCGTGGGCACCGCCACCTTGACGGTGACGAGGAGGTCGCCGGCCCCGCCGGCGCGCTTGGGCACACCCCGCCCGCGAACGCGCAGGGTGCGGCCGTCGGCGGTGTTCGGCGGAATCTTGACCCCGACCGTTCCGTCGAGCGTCGGCACCGACACCGTCGCACCCAGCACGAGCTCGGAGAAGCTCACCGGCAATTCGACCTTCAGGTCGTTGCCGCTGCGGGTGAACAGCTTGTCGCCGGTGACATGGACGGTCACATACAGGTCGCCCGACGGCGCCCCGCGCATTCCCGCCTCGCCCTGGCCGGCCAGCCGGATCCGCTGGCCGTCCTCGACGCCCACCGGGATCCGCACATTGATGTTGCGCGGCCGTACCTGGACACCGTTGCCGTGGCAATCCGGACACGGGTCGTCGATGATCGATCCGGTGCCCTGACAGTCGCGACAGGGTTCGCTGAACCCGAACGCGCCCTGGTTGCGGGACACGAAACCCGTGCCGTTGCAGCGGCTGCACACGTGCGGGCTGGTGCCCGGCTTGGCACCGCTGCCGTGGCACGTGGTGCACGGCGACGGACTGGTAACCCGCATGCTGACCGTCGTGCCCTTGGCCGCGTCGCGGAACGAGAGCGTCGTCTCCGTCTCGAGGTCCTGGCCACGACGTGGCCGGCTGGCGGTCCCGCGCGACGAGGAACGGCCTCCGCCGCCCCCGCCGAACATCCCGCCGAGAATGTCGCCGAGGCCGCCACCGGCGTCCCCACCGCCACCGAACAGATCGTCGAGGTTGAAATCCCCGCCAGTGGTGTAGGTGGCGCCGCCGGTACCGCCTCCGCCGCCGAACCCGCCCGGGAAGCCGCTGCCGCCGCGAAAGCGGCCGCCGGCGAACATCGCCCGGGTCTCGTCGTAGTCCTTCTTCTTCTCCGGATCAGAGAGGACGCTGTTGGCCTCCGAGACGCGCTTGAAGCGCTCCTCGGCCGCGGTGTCGCCCGGGTTCTTGTCCGGATGGAGCTCGTTGGCCAGCTTCCGATACGCCTTGCGTATGTCGTTGGCCGAAGCGTCGGAAGAGACGCCGAGCTCTTTGTAGAAATCCTTCTCCAACCATTCACGCTGGGGAGCCATGCGACGTCACCTCCTTTGTCGTCGTCGTCATGTGATCGGTCGTTTCCGCGCGCCTCACCCGTCGGCGGGTGCGGCCGCACCACCGTCGGTGACGGTGACCATCGCGTGGCGGATCACGCGGTCGCCGACCCGGTAGCCGACCCGGTAGACCTGTCCGATGACCGGGTTGTCACCCGAGCCGTCGTTCTGGACGGCTTCGTGGCGTTCCGGGTCGAACGGGTCGCCGGGGGCGCCGAATGCGGCGAGCCCCTGCGCGGTGAGCGTGGCGAGCAGCTTGTCCGACACCGCGCGCAGCGGTCCGGACTCCAGGTCGCCGTGCTCGCGGGCGCGGTCGAGGTCGTCGATGACCGGCAACAGCTGCTCGATCACGAGTTGCTTGCCCAACGACACCTTGGAAGCCATCTCCTCGTCGGAGCGGCGCTTGTAGTTGGTGAATTGGGCCCGCTCGCGCTGCAGGGCGGCGGTCAGCTCGGCGACCTCGTCGACGTCGGCCGTCGCACCGTCCGCCGCGGCGGGGGCGCTAGCCCCCGCCGCAGCGGCTTCGGTCACGTCCGACTCGGGCCCATCCGGGCCGTTGGCGGCGTTCTCGGTCACTTGTTCTCGCCCTCGCCCTCGTCCACGACCTCGGCGTCGACGACGTCGTCGTCAGCGGCCGCGGCACCGGCGTCACCGGCAGAAGCCGCGGACTCCGCCGCGCTGGCGGCGTAGATCGCCTGGCCGAGCTCCTGCGACACCGAGGACAGGTTCTCGATCGCGGTCTTGATGGTCGCGGTGTCGTTGCCCTCGAGTGCCTTCTTGGCCTCCTCGACTGCGCCCTCCACCTTCGACTTCACGTCGGCCGGCACCTTGTCGTCGTTGTCGGCGAGGAACTTCTGCGTCTGGTTGACCAGCGACTCCGCCTGGTTGCGCGTCTCGGCCTCCTCGCGGCGCTTGCGGTCCTCCTCGGCGTGAGCCTCGGCATCCTTGACCATCCGGTCGATCTCCTCCTTGGAGAGTCCCGAACCGTCCTGGATGCGGATGCTGTTCTCCTTGCCGGTGCCCTTGTCCTTCGCGGTGACGTGCACGATGCCGTTGGCGTCGATGTCGAAGGTCACCTCGATCTGCGGGACGCCCTGCGGGGCAGGGGCGATACCGCCGAGCTCGAAGGAACCGAGCAGCTTGTTGTGCGACGCGATCTCGCGCTCACCCTGGTAGACCTGGATCTGCACCGACGGCTGGTTGTCCTCGGCGGTCGTGTAGGTCTCGCTCCGCTTGGTGGGGATCGTGGTGTTGCGCTCGATGAGCTTGTGCATCACGCCGCCCTTGGTCTCGATGCCCAGGCTCAGCGGGGTCACGTCGAGCAGCAGCACATCCTTGACCTCGCCGCGCAGCACGCCGGCCTGCAGGGCCGCACCGACCGCGACGACCTCGTCGGGGTTGACGCCCTTGTTGGGCTCCTGGCCGCCGGTGAGCTCCTTCACGAGATCGGTGACCGCGGGCATACGGGTCGAGCCGCCGACGAGCACCACGTGGTCGATGTCTCCGACGGAGATACCGGCGTCGGCGATGACCGCCTGGAACGGCGCGCGGGTGCGCTCCAGCAGATCGTTGGTGATCTTCTGGAACTCGCTGCGCGTCAGCTGCTCGTCGAGGAACAGCGGGTTCTTGTCGGCGTCAACCGTGATGTAGGGCAGGTTGATCGACGTGCTCTGCGACGCGGAGAGTTCGATCTTCGCCTTCTCCGCAGCCTCACGCAGACGCTGCATCGCCATCTTGTCCTTGGTCAGGTCGATGCCCGAGCTGGCCTTGAACTTGTCGACGAGCCATTCGACGATCCGCTCGTCCCAGTCGTCGCCACCGAGCTTGTTGTCACCGGCGGTAGCGCGGACCTCGACGACGCCGTCGCCGATTTCGAGCAGCGAGACGTCGAAGGTGCCGCCACCGAGGTCGAAGACCAGGATGGTCTGCTCCTTCTCGCCCTTGTCCAGGCCGTAGGCCAGGGCCGCGGCGGTGGGCTCGTTGACGATGCGCAGGACGTTGAGGCCGGCGATCTGGCCGGCTTCCTTGGTCGCCTGGCGCTGGGCGTCGTTGAAGTAGGCGGGCACCGTGATAACCGCGTCGCTGACGTCCTCGCCCAGGTAGGCCTCGGCGTCGCGCTTGAGCTTCATCAGGGTGCGGGCGCTGATCTCCTGCGGGGTGTACTTCTTGTCGTCGATCTCGACGGTCCAGTCCTCGCCCATGTGGCGCTTGACCGAGCGGATGGTGCGGTCGACGTTGGTGACCGCCTGGTTCTTGGCGGGCTGGCCCACGAGGACCTCGCCGTTGCGGGCGAACGCGACGACAGACGGGGTGGTGCGCGAACCCTCAGCGTTCGCGATGACGACGGGCTCGCCGCCTTCCAGTACGGACACCACGGAGTTGGTGGTTCCCAGGTCGATTCCGACAGCACGGGACATGAGTGTTGATTCCTCCTGTTGATGTGGTCGGCAGTCGCCGACCGTTGTCCAAAGTCTTGGTTTCTCGAAACCTCAGCGCTTCCGGCTCAAGTTCTAGTCGCCGATTCCTCGTCGGTCAACCCTTATTGAGTCGGAGTCGCTCAAGTTTCTCGTTGAGTCCAACCTCGGTAGTGCGCGGATCATTCCCCAATTCCGAAAAAAAGTTGAGCAGAGGTCGCGCAACTATTGCCGAGCGAGCCCAATCCCGTGCCGACCGAGCCCAATCCCGTGCCGACCGAGCCCAATCCCGCCTCGACCCTCCGGTGGTCGAGGTGGATCTGAGCCGCTAAGCGAGGATCCGTATCGAGACCCGCCCAACGAGCCATGACTGCTGCGGTACCTTGTCGTCCATGACCGACGTCGATGGCCTCCTTTTCAACCCGCGAACCTACGACCCGCAGTATTTCGACGAGCCGACGCGGCGGTTGCTGCGCGCGACCATCGACTTCTTCGAGGGGCAGGGCAAACACAAGCTCGTCACCGAGGAGATGGGGGCCGGCTGGCCGACCGAGTTCGTCGACTTCGTCAAGCGGGAGAAGCTCTTCGCGACGTTCCTGACCCCGGCCGCCTACGGTGGCGACGATCCTGCCAAGCGGTGGGACGGTGCGCGCAACCACGCACTGTCGGAGATCCTCGGCTTCTACGGGATGGCCTACTGGTACACCGAGCAGGTCACCATTCTCGGCCTCGGACCGATCTGGCAGAGCGCCAACGAGAAGGCCAAGCTGCGTGCCGCGGCCGACCTCGACGACGGCCAGGTCATGGCCTTCGGCCTGTCGGAGCGCGCACACGGCGCCGACGTCTATCAGACCGACATGATCCTGACCCCCGCCGATGAAGCCGATCAGGCCCGGGGCATCCGCTACCGGGCCAACGGCACGAAGTACTACATCGGCAACGGCAACGTGGCGAGCATGGTGTCGGTGTTCGGCAAGTTCGGCGAGGGCGCCGAACTCGGCGAGGAAGCCGGCGCCAACTACGCGTTCTTCGTCGCCGACAGCCGCCGCCCGGAGTACGAGCTCATCGACAACGTCGTGCACATGCAGCTATATGTGTCGACGTTCGCGCTGCACAACTACCCGGTCCGCGACGAGGACATCCTGCACACCGGCGTCGAGGCCTTCGCCGCCGCACTCAACACCGTCAACGTCGGCAAGTTCAACCTGTGCAGCGGCGCGATCGGCATGTCCGAGCACTCGTTCTACGAGGCGATCACCCACGCCGACAACCGGATCCTCTACGGCAACCGGGTCACCGACTTCTCCCATGTGCGGGCCAACTTCGTCGAGGCGTACGCGCGGATCCTCGCGATGAAACTGTTCAGCCAGCGCAGCGTCGACTACTTCCGCAGCGCGAGCCTCGAGGACCGTCGCTACCTGCTCTTCAATCCGCTGACCAAGTCCAAGGTCACGATGGAGGGCGAGCGGGTGATCAATCTGCTGCACGACGTCATCGCCGCGAAGGGGTACGAGAAGTACACAATGTTCCGACACTTCGCCAACATCATCGGTGCCTACCCGCGCCTGGAGGGCACGGTGCACGTCAACGTCGGCCTCGTCCTCAAGTTCATGCCGAACTACATGCTCAACCCGGCTGAATACCCCGAGATCGGCACCCGGCTCGACGCCGTCGACGACAAGTTCTTCTTCGCCCAGGGCCCGACCCGCGGCGCCGGGCGCGTGCAATTCGCGGATTGGAAGCCGGCCTTCGAACGGTTCTCGCGGATCGACAACGTGGCCACCTTCTACGGGCAGGCCCGCAAGTTCGCCGACTTCCTGATGACCGCCGGGCCCGACGCCGAGCAGCAGAAGGACCTCGATTTCCTGCTCACCGTCGGTCAGATCTTCTCGCTCATCGCCTACGGCCAGTTGATCCTGGAGCAGGCCGAGCTGACCGGGCTCGACGACGATGCCGTCGCGCAGATCTTCGACACCATCATCCGCGACTTCTCGTCGTTCGCCGTCGATCTGCTCGGCAAGCCGACGGCGACCCAGCCGCAGCAGGATTGGGCGCGCGACGCCATCGCCGCGCCGACGCCCGATCCGGCGCGCTTCGACCGGATGTGGAGCCGTGTGCAGGCCTACAACGGCGCGTACGAGATGAACCCCTAAGGATTCAAGGCCCACTCGGCGATGGGGGCCGACCCACTCGGCGATGAAACAGGGCCCACTCGGCGATGGGGGGCCGACCCACTCGGCGATGAAACAGGGCCCACTCGGCGATGGAGCCCGACCCACTCGGCGATGAAACAGGGCCCACTCGGCGATGGTGCCCGTATCCTGCTCGCATGAACGACGACTTCGACGACGACGGCGGCGACTACACCGTCGAGCAGTTGCAGCCCGAGGACATGCTCGCCGACGAGGAGCTGGGCGACGTCCTCGACCGCGGCTATTCGCCGCCGGACCGTCCGCCGCACGACTACGACAAGGACAACTTCGCGCACGAGTCGCTCGACGAGCGCCTCGCCGAGGAGGTGCCCGACATCGCCTACGACCCGGACTCCGACGACGATGCGGACTACCCGTCGTCCGACGAGGTCGGCGGACCGCGCGCCGGGCGACTCGTGGGCCCCGACGAGGGCGTCATGTCCGACGACGACGAGCAGATGTTGGGCACCGATGTCGGCATCGACGGTGCAGGCGCCTCGGCCGAGGAAGCCGCCGTCCACGTGATCACCCCCGAGGATCTTCTCTAACCCGCCGAGTGGGCCCGCCCGCTACGCCGAGTGGGCCCGCCCGCTATGCCGAGTGGGCCCTCCCACTACCCCAAGGTTACTGGTCTGACCACTTGACAGGCTGACCACTTGGGCGCACAGTGGGTCCATGACGTTCCAACCAGTCGTGCGGCGCTCGGTCTCCGACGACGTGTACGACCAGATCGCCGCCCGCGTCATCAGCGGCGACCTCCCCGCCGGCGGTGCGCTACCAAGCGAGCGAGACCTCGCCGCGGCGCTGCACGTCTCCCGACCGGCGATCCGGGAGGCCCTCAAACGCCTCGCCACCTCCGGCCTCGTGCACATCCGCCAGGGCGACACGACCACGGTCCGCGACATCCGGCGTGACGGGGGGCTCGACCTGTTGCCCCTACTCTTGGTGAACGACGACGGTCTCGACATCAGCGTGGCCCGCTCGGCCGTCGAAGCCCGCGCGGCGATCGCACCGATCGTCGCCGGATTGGCCGCGACCCGAATGTCCGCCGCCGGCTTCGACCAGCTGCACGCCGCCGTCGACGAGATCACCGCCGAGACCGATCCATTGGCTTTGCAGGTCCTCGCCCTGGAGTTCTGGGACCGGATCGTCGACGGCGCCGAGTCGATCGTCTACCGCCTGATGTTCAACACGCTGCGCGCCGCCTACGAGCCGGCGTTACCCGCGCTCTCGGTGGCGATGGCTGGGGAGGTCGGGCAGGTCGATGGCTACCGAGCCCTCGTCGCGGCTCTCGAAAACCGCGACGCCCCGGGCGCCCGACAGGCCGCCGACGACCTGCTCTCCCCCAGCACCACCGCGCTCCTGGCCGTCTTCGACGCGGCAGCGCAATTCGACGGAGGATCCGATGACCACTGACCACGCACCGGCTAGCCACTCACCAACCGGCCGGCGCACTGCCCGCTCGGGCCACCGCCGCATCACCACGCTGCGCGCCGCGACCGCCGAGTTCTGGCACCACCCGTCCCCCTGGATGATCGCCGTACCTCTCGTCGGATCACTGGTCGCACGGATCGCCCTGGGCGATTGGCAATGGACCGACGCGCTGGTCGTCGCGATCCTGCTGGCGGTCTCGCCGGTCATCGAATGGTTGATCCACGTCGGCATCCTGCACTGGCGCCCCCGCACGGTCGGTGGCGTGAAGATCGACTCGATCCTGGCGCGCGATCACCGTCGGCACCACCAAGACCCCCGCGACATCCCACTCATCTTCATTCCGTGGCCGGTCCTGGTCGGCCTGCTACCGGCGCTGACACTGATCGGGGTGTTCGCATTCAGCCGCGTCTCGCTGGGCATGACGTTCCTGCTGACGGTAACGGCGTTCCTCCTGTTCTACGAGTGGACACACTTCCTCATCCACACCGACTACAAGCCGCGCCACCGGCCCTACCGCGCGGTCTACAAGAACCACCGCTTCCACCACTTCAAGAACGAGCACTACTGGTACACGGTCACGACGTCGGGCACCGCAGACCGACTGCTGGGCACCTACCCGGACCCGGCGGAGGTCACCACGTCGAAGACGGCGAAGAACCTGCACGGCTCACCGTCGTAAGGCCCCATAGCACAGGACTGCGGAGATCTGCGACCGCTATGTGGTCGCAGACCTCAGCGGTTCCACGGGCAGCTACTTCCACCAGCCGATCGGGCCGGCCAAGTCCTTCTGGAGTGCGGGCACCATGCTGCGCGCGAAGGTCGCCGTGAGGTGATGGGTGTCGCGATAGACGAGGATGTTGCCGACGATCGCCGGGCAGTAGCCGTCCTTGCAGACTGCCTTCGTGTAGTCCAGGAACGTCACATTGGGGAATTGTGCGGCGATCTTAAGCGCCGGATCCGTGGATGCGAGCGCCACCTTCTGACTGACACCGCAGACCTGCGGTTTGCGTCCGGTGGCCAGGCACTCGGGCGGGTTCCAGTCGTTCTCCAGGTGCGTCCACGGGGTGTCGCGGATCGCGACGACCTTCTGCCCGCGCGCCTTGAATTCGTCGAACACCGTGACGTAGTCCTTCGGCACGTAGTCGCCGGGCCGGTGGTCCTCGACCTCGGTGGGCCGGGTGCTGTTGGTGACGATGACGTCGGGCTTGTCCTCCGCCAACTTCGCCAGCGCCTTGGCCGCCCACCGATTACAGTCGGGCCGCTCCTTGCCGTACCACTTGAACACGTGCTCCTTGACCAGCGCACAACCCACCTTGACGTAGGTCGTCACCTTGAAGTGGTGGCGCTTGCCCAAGACGTCGAATGCCGGCACCCACATGTCGGCGTGCGACCCGCCGGCGATGGCGATGGTGCGCGTGGCGGTCGTGTCGCCGTACACGCCGACGCGGACGGTGTCGTCGTTCCAGCCGGTGATCTTCTGGTTCGGCGGGTTGTCCCACGTCGGGCCGCGGTCCATGTACGCGGCCTCGACCGGCGGCATCGGCGGCACGTGCGGCGCGGGCACGTTCCACAAGAACGCCAGGCCACCGGGATAGAGGCGCGGATCGAGGTTCATGGTGTTCACGCGCACGTTGGCCTGGTGGCGGATCCAGGTGATCGACGTCGTCCCGGCCGCGATGGTCGCAATGACCAGCCCGACGACGAGGATGCGGCGGTAGCGCGGGGAGAAGCCGGTATCGCGGCCCGCGCGCAGCGGCGTTTCGACGAAGCGGGTGACCACCCAGGCGAGCACACCAGAGACCAGCAGGATCCCGGTGCCCTCGAGGAAGGTCGCGTGGTCCTTGTAGCGCCAGCTGAGGAAGAAGATCAGCAGCGGCCAGTGGATGAGGTACAGCGCGTAGGCGATGCCGCCCAGCCAGACCATGAACGGCGACGCCATGCGGGCATTGACGTCGCGCCGATCGTCGACGTCGAGGTTCGGCGCATCCTCGGGACGGGTGGCTGCCGACCCGGTCCAGATGATGAGCAGCGTCGCACCGACGGGGACGAGCGCCATGGCGCCCGGGTACTCCTCGACGCCCTTGATCCACCAACCGCACGTCACGATGAGCAGCAGCGCCCCGACGGTCAGCACGTTGCGCACCCGGCGGCTCAGCACCAGGCGTGGCATCCATACGGCGAGCAGGCCGCCGGCCATCGGCTCCCAGAGGCGCGCCATGGTGTCGTAGTAGTTGACCGGCTGGTTGACGGCGTGGCGGTAGTTGGCCCATAGGAACGACACCAGGGTGACCGCCAGCAACGCCAGGCCGACGATCCGGCGGATCGTTTGTGGATCACCGAACCGCGGGGTGCGAAGTGCGGCGAACTTGAGGATGCCGCCGAGGGCGAGCGCACCCAGCAGCGTCGCAACGAAGAACTGGCCCTGCATCGACATCGACCACAGGTGCTGCATCGGGCTGGCCGCCGACGTCGCCGCACCGTAGTCCTGCGAGGTCAACGCCAGCAGATAGTTCTGGAAGTACAGCGCCGAAGCGATGACCTCCTGGCCCAGCGGCGCGAAACGGGTGCGCGGCATGACCAGGAAGATCAGGAGGACGACCCCGGCGAGCACCAGATAGAGCGCCGGCAGTAGGCGCCGCAGCAGGCGCGAGAGACGCGGCCAGGGGTTCAGCGCTTCGCGCCACGAGGACGACGCTGAGTTGGTGACGGTGACGTGCTTGAGCAGCGAGGCGACGAAGAAGTACCCGGAGAGGGTGAGGAACACGTCCACACCGCCGGACACGCGCCCGAACCAGACGTGGAAAATGGCGACCAGCGCGATGGCCAGTCCGCGCAATCCGTCGAGGTCGTGCCGGTAGGCGGCGCCCTTGCTGCTCGACTTGGGGTCTGCTGCCCGCGGGGACGAGTCCCCGGAAGCCGTCGTCGTCGAGCTCGGTATCACAACGTGCCAGGGTAGCCGGTTGCGCCCGGTGCGCCTAAGCAGCACACGCGTCGGAGCGCTTTGTCTGAATCCGCAGGACCGGGCGGGTGACGAACGACACTTCGATTACCTAAGCATTCATTAGGCTGCTCCCAGGTTCGGCCGATAAGATTGGGCAATCAACCTCCAGCGGCCTTCGCCGCGGATGCCGCGCCGACGACGACGCCGGGCGGGGCACGCAAGCCACAGTTCACGTTCAAGGGGCAATTGGTCATGACCAGCGCAGCGACAGCACGCGATGCCGTGCGCCCCGCTGGGCCCGATGCGGCCCCACCCGCAACTACTGCGAAGTCCAAGCGGTCCTACCTGCACCACCTGGATCTGATCCGCGCGACGACGTTCGGGCTCGTGATCTTCATCCACGTGCTGACCCAGACGACCGATGAGGTCAACAGCATCGGCGTCACCACCACCGGACTGCTCCTGCACTTCACGCGCAACACGTTCTTCGCGCTCACCGGCTTCGTCCTGGCCTACCAGTACTTCGACCGCGCCGACTTCTCGACCTGGTCGTTCTGGCGGCGCCGCATCAAGCTGGTGCTCTACCCGTACGTCATCTTCACGGCGATCTACTTCACTGTGAAGATCCTGCTGCCGCAGGGCCGCCTGTCGACCGACGTCCACGACTTCGGCGGCTACCTTTGGGGCGGGCTGACCGGCTCATCGTCGCTGCGCGACTTCCCGTCGAGCGTCAGCGGCACGTTCAAGGAGTTTGCCTGGAACCTTGGCTGGGGCCTGGGCGGCGGCGGATTCCACATGTACTTCCTGTTCGTGATGGTCCAGGTGTACCTGCTCTTCCCGCTGGTGCTGTGGCTGCTGCAGGTGACCAAGGGCTACCACGCGGTCGTCCTGGGCGCCTCCCTGGCGCTGCAGTTCGTCATCGCGTACACCATCACCCACTGGCTCCCCACCTCGAGCCCGTGGTGGCACCACTACGTGGTCTTCATCCCCTACCAGTTCTTCCTGATGTACGGCGCCATCGCCGCCGTCCACCGCGATGCGATCGCCCGAGCGGTCACCGGGGAGAACGCGCGCTACGTCGGCATCGGTCTGGCGGCCGCACTGCTCATCACCGGCGGCTACGCGGTCGGCACCTTCTTCGACCGGGTCGACACCTCCGACGGTGCGCCGAACCTGTACTCCGGCCCCTTCCAGCCGACGCTCCTGCCGTTCCTCGTCACCGCGATCGCGTGCCTCTACGCCGCCGCCCTGACGTGGAGCCACCGCTGGCGCACGTCCACGCCGCGGTTCGCGCGCGCGGTGGCCTACGCCTCCAACCGCAGCTTCGGCGTCTTCCTCGTCCACGTGCTGGTGCTCTACTTCGTCCTCGGCATGTCCGGCCACGGCCTGGACTCGTGGGTGATCACGACGCTGCCGCAGCCCCTGGGCACCGCCGTGGTCTACCTCGCGACACTCGCCGGGTCACTCCTGCTCGTCGAGGTCCTCCGCCGCCTTCCCGGGTCGGTCTACCTCACCGGTCGCGAGCGCCTGCCGCTTCCGCGCCTGCGCAAGGCCGCGAACAACCCCACCGACGAGCCCGCTACGGCAACACCGTCGACAGCAGTGCGCGGGGCCTAGCCAGCAGCCCCTCCCGCAGGTGGTTACGCGCAATCGACCACCATGCACAGTCGTCACAGGGCGCCGCCACGCCGATCGGGTCCGGGCCGTCGAGCCGGCACAACGCGATCGCCCGGTCGAGGTGGAAGCCCTGCGTCACCAACACCACCGACGACAACCCGAACTCAGACCGCGCGCGGGAACAACTGCGCTGGGTGTCATACCCGGCCGGGTCATCGCGGATCGCCGACGACGGGACTCCCGCCGTTTCCAGGTAGGCGCGCATCACCGCGGTCTCGTCGCCGTAGCGCGAGGATCCGTTGCCGGAGTTGATGATCGTCGTGACCCGCCCGGCCCGAAACAGCTCCACGGCCGTGTCCAAGCGCGCACGCACGTAGACGCCGGGCTCACCGTCGAGGACTTTCGCACCGAGCACCAGGGCGGTCGAGCCGACGGGTACCTCGTCGGGCGCGACGACGCGATGGCGCGCGGCGAAGTACACCCACGTACTCGACGCCGCGATCATCCACTCGACGGCGATGAACCCGACCAGGAGCATGCGCGCCGCACCCTGGCCGAACCGGCTGATCCGCTGTCTGCCCACCCGCACACCGTAGCGACCCACGCCCACTTTCGGCCTCGTGGCGCCAGTGTGCGGACTCGGCCACCGGCGACGACTCGGGAGTAGATACTGTTACCGCAGCATCGTCGCCGCGCCGGAGGAGGACTCCCTTGCAATACATGCCCGTCACCTCATCGATGTTCCTGATCTCCGAGACCCGGGAACAACCCATGCACGTGGGTGGCTTGCAGCTGTTCATCCCGCGGGAGGGCCAGACCGCCGGCGAACTCGCCGACGAGGTGATCGCCGCATTCACCAGCAAGGACCTCGAGATCAGTGAGATCTTCCGACGCCGGCCTGCGCAGCCGTTCAGCCTGCTCGGCTCGGTGGCGTGGAGCGTCGACGACACCGTCGACCTGGACTACCACGTGCGCCGCATCGCTCTGCCCAAGCCGGGACGCATCCGCGAATTGTTCCATTACGTCTCCCTGAACCACTCGACGCTGCTCGACCGGTCGAAGCCGATGTGGGAGGCACACATCATCGAGGGCCTCGCCGACGGGCGCCTGGCCATGTACACCAAGGTCCACCACTCCCTCGTCGACGGTGTCACGTCGATGCGTCTGCTCGCCCGCACCCTCTCGCCGAACCCCGAGGACCGCACCGGCACCGCTCCCTGGGACGCTCGCCTGCAAAAGAAGCGCAATCCGAAGCTCGAGGACCCGGTCGAGGTGGTCGACGAGCCGCAGGAGGATGGCGGCGGACTGTTCGGCGGGATCGCCAAGCAGATCGGCGCAGCCGCCGGGGTGGCCGGCCAGGTCGCCGACGTCGCCGGGCAGGTCGCCGATGTCGCCGGGCAGGTGGCCGGTATCGTGCCCGCCGCCGGGCAAGTGGCGTGGAAGGCCCTCAGCGATGACGATTTCGTCGCACCGGGCAGTTTCGCACCGCGCTCGATGTTCGACGTGCCGATCGGCAGCGCCCGCCGGTTCGCGGCCGACCAGTGGTCGATCCCGCGGATGAAGAAGGTCGCCTCCGCCCTCGGCGTGACGCTCAACGACATCGTGCTGGCCATGTGCAGCTCGGCGTTGCGCACGTACATGATCGAGAACAACTCGATGCCCGACGATCCGCTGATCGCGATGGTCCCGGTCTCGATGCACGTCGGTGCCGACGACGACGGCAACGCGGTGAGCGCGGTGATGGCGAACCTCGCGACCGATGACCCGGACCCGGCGTCGCGGCTGAAGACCCTCGTCGACTCCATGCGGGCCAGCAAGAACGTCATCCGCGGCCTGCGCCCCATCCAGGCGCTGGCGCTGGGAGCCGCGACGATCGCCCCGCTGGCGTTCATGAGCATCCCCGGCTTCGTCAACTACACGCCACCGCAGTTCAACCTGATCATCTCCAACGTGCCCGGCCCCCAGGACCAGATGTATTGGAACGGGGCAAAGCTCGACGGGTGCTACCCGGTGTCGATCGTGACGGCCGGAAACGCCATCAACATCACGCTCACCTCGGCGGCCGACGAAATCGGTTTCGGCCTCATCGGCGCGCGTGGCGAACTGCCGAGCCTGCAGCGCCTCCTGGACTACCTGGAGGACGGGCTGGTGGAGCTGGAGGCTGTTGCGCAGGTCACCGACCTGCGAAGTTAGGTAAGCCTGGGAGGCGCAAGACGGGTGCGAACCTTTACCGTTATGACGACGGAGTGTAGTACCCGTTCGTGTTGACGAAAGGCGAGGTGACATCGTTGAGCGCAACGACGATCACTTTGGGACTCATCGGGGCGTTGATCAGCCTCGTCTGTTGGGCGAATTTCGGCCGCGGCGTCAGCCGTATCGCGCGAACGGTGGCCCAAGGGCAACCCGCCCCCGGACGCTTCTTCCCGTTCTTCCCGCGACTGTGGACGATGCTCAAGGAGTTCCTCGCCCACACCCGGATGAACAAGTTCCGGACCGTCGGCTGGGCGCACTGGCTGGTCATGATCGGCTTCCTGGGCGGCTTCCCGCTGTTCTTCGAGGCCTACGGGCAGTCGATCAACCCGGAATTCCACTGGCCGGTCATCGGTAACACCTTCGGGTGGCACCTGTGGGACGAGATCCTCGGCATCGGCACCGTCGTCGGCATCGTCACGCTCATCATCATCCGCCAGCTCAACCACCCGCGCGTCCCCTCGCGCCTGTCGCGCTTCTCCGGTTCGCGATTCGTGCCCGCGTACACGATCGAGGCCATCGTGCTCGTCGAGGGCCTGGGCATGGTGTTCGTCAAGGCCGGCAAGATCGCCACCTACCACCACAGCAACCCCGGGTCGGATTTCTTCACGATGCAGGTGGCCAAGCTCCTGCCGGCCAGCCCCACGATGGTCGCTGTTTTCGCACTGATCAAGCTCCTGTCGGGCAGCCTGTTCCTGTTCCTCGTCGGCAACAACGTCAACTGGGGTGTGGCGTGGCACCGCTTCGCCGCGTTCCCGAACATCTTCTTCAAGCGCGAGGCCGACGGTGGGGTCGCACTCGGCCCGCTGAAGCCCATGACCTCGGGTGGGCGCGCCCTCACGATGGAGACCGCCGACCCCGACAACGACGCCTTCGGCGCCGGCAAGATCGAGGACTTCAGCTGGAAGGCGCTGCTGGACTTCACGACCTGTACCGAGTGTGGCCGCTGCCAGAGCCAGTGCCCGGCATGGAACACCGGCAAGCCGCTGAGCCCCAAGATCCTCATCATGTCGCTGCGCGACCACGCCTATGAGAAGGCCCCGTACCTGTTGGCCGGCGGTCGCACCGACATGGGCGGCGAGGAAGTCGGTCTCGTCGACGCCGACGGCAACGAGCTGACGGCGAAGCTGGAGGCCATCCCGGAGGCGGCGCGCGCACAGGCGCAGCGCCCGCTGGTCGGCGAGGCCAACGGCAACGAGGGTGGCGCGGTCATCGACACCGAGACGCTGTGGAGCTGCACCAACTGCGGTGCGTGTGTGGAGCAGTGCCCGGTCGATATCGAGCACGTCGACCACATCGTCGACATGCGCCGCTACCAGGTGCTGATCGAGTCCGACTTCCCGTCGGAGTTGGCCGGCCTGTTCAAGAACCTGGAGAACAAGGGCAACCCGTGGGGCCAGAGTCCGTCGGCGCGCACCGCGTGGATCGACGAGATGGACATCCACATCCCGGTGTACGGCAAGGACGTCGACAGCTTCGCCGGCTTCGAGTACCTCTTCTGGGTCGGCTGCGCCGGTGCCTACGAGGACCGTGCGAAGAAGACGACGAAGGCGGTCGCCGAGTTGCTCGACGTCGCCGCGGTCAACTTCCTGGTCCTCGGCGAGGGCGAGACGTGTACCGGCGACTCGGCCCGTCGCGCAGGCAACGAGTTCCTGTTCCAGATGCTCGCCCAGCAGAACATCGAGCAGGTCGACGAACTCTTCGCGACGGCGCCGCACCAGCGCAAGAAGATCGTCGTCACCTGTGCACACTGCTTCAACGCCCTGGGCAACGAGTACCCGCAGGTCGACGGTGAGCGTGGCCGGTTCGAGGTCGTCCACCACACGCAGCTGCTCAACCGCCTGGTCCGTGAGAAGCGGCTGATCCCCGTCGCGCCGCCGACTGGCGAGTCCGTCACCTACCACGACCCGTGCTTCCTGGGCCGCCACAACCAGGTCTACGACGCGCCGCGCGAGCTCGTCGAGGCGTCGGGCTCCACCCTCACCGAGATGCCCCGCCACGCCGAGCGCTCCATGTGCTGCGGCGCCGGTGGCGCTCGCATGTGGATGGAGGAGCAGCTCGGCAAGCGCATCAACATCGACCGCGTCGACGAGGCGCTGGACACGCTGGAGAGCGGTCCGGACCTCATGGGCGAGAAGCAGAAGATCGCCACGGGTTGCCCGTTCTGCCGCGTGATGCTGACCGACGGTGTGACGGCGCAGACGTCGGGCACCGAAAAGGAAGACCAGATCGAGGTCGTCGACGTCGCCCAGCTGCTGCTGGAAGGCGTCCGCCGCGGCATCGAGATCGACGTGGCTCGCGAGGGCAAGGTGCGCGGCCCCGGCGACGTCGAGCAGCCGAAGGCACCGGTCATCGAAGAAGCGCCGGCTCCCGCTCCCAGTCCCACTCCCAAACCCGCCGCAGCCCCGGCTGCTGCCGCGGCCCCCGCCGACGCCAAGCCCGCGGGCGGTGGCCTTGCCATGAAGGGCGGCCTCGGCATGAAGGGCGGAATGGGTGGCATGAAGGGCGGCATGGGCTCGCCCGCCGCCTCGCCTGCCCCCGAAGCACCCGCCGCCGAAGCACCGGCCGCCGCGAAGGGCTTCGGCATGAAGGGCGGCATGGGAGGCATGAAGGGCGGCCTCGGCAAGCCCGCCGCAGCCGCACCGGCAGCCGAAGCCACCCCCGCTGAGGCACCTGTTGCTGAAGCACCCGCAGCAAAGGGCTTCGCGATGAAGGGCGGCATGGGAGGCATGAAGGGCCTCGGCAAGCCCGCCGCAGCCGCACCGGCAGCCGAAGCCACCCCTGCCGAAGCACCCGCAGCCGAGGCCCCCGCGGCCGACGCCAAGCCGGCCGCGAAGGGCTTCGCGATGAAGGGCGGCATGGGAGGCATGAAGGGCGGCCTGGGCAAGCCCGCCGCAGCCGCACCGGCAGCCGAAGCCACCCCCGCTGAAGCACCCGCAGCCGAGGCCCCCGCGGCTGAGGCACCGGCCGATCCCAAGCCCGTCAAGGGCTTCGCGATGAAGGGCGGCATGAACGCCGGGCTGGGCAAGCCCGCCGCAACGCCGTCGGCGACAGCACCGGCTCCGACTGCTGAGGCCCCCGCCGCAGAGGCACCAGCCACTGAGGCTGCGCCCGCCGAGGCTGCTGAAGCTGAGGCACCGGCAGCCGAGACACCCGCCGCCGAACCCAAAGCGGCTCCCGCCCCGAAGGCCAAGGGCTTCGGGATGGACCCCGGAAAGAAGGGGCCCGGCCAGAGCTGACGCCTATCCTCGGACCCATGGGTTCGCTACAGGGAAAAACAGTTCTGATCACCGGCGGCGGCAACGGCGTCGGCGCCCAGACGGCGCGTGAGCTGCGAAAGCGCGGCGCCAATCTGGTCCTGACCGACATCGACCAGAAGGCCCTGGACGCGATCGTCGCCGAATTGGGCGGGGACTCCGCGCTGGGCATCGTCGCAGATGTGACGAACCTGGAGTCGATGCAGGCGGCCGTCGCGCAGGCGACCGAACGCTTCGGCGGTCTCGACGTCGTCATGGCCAACGCCGGTATCGCCACCTACGGCACAGTGCTCAACGTCGACCCCGCCGCGTTCTACCGGCTCATCGACATCAACGTCAACGGCGTCTTCAACACCGTGCGCGCCGCCCTGCCGTCGATCATCGACCGCCAGGGCTACGTCTTGGTCGTCTCGTCACTGGCCGCCTACGCGGTCGCGCCGAGCCTGGCCGCCTATGGCACCTCGAAAGCCGGAGTCGAGAACTTCGCCAACGCGTTGCGGTTGGAGATCTCGCACCTGGGCGTCGACGTCGGCAGCGCACACATGAGCTGGATCGACACCCCCATGGTGCGCGACGCCAAGTCGGACCTGCCGGCGTTCAAAGAGATGCTGCGCCGCATGCCGCCACCGCTGGGCAAGACGACCACCATCGACAAGTGCGGCACGGCCTTTGCCAAGGGCATCGAGAAGCGCAAGCGGCGCGTCTTCTGCCCGGGCTGGGTGCGCTGGCTGCGCCTGGGTAAGCCGCTTCTGTCCACCAACGGCGGCGAGTATGCCATTCGGCGCAACGCCGCGGAACTGGTCCCCGAACTCGACGCGCAGGTCGCGGCATTGGGGCGGTCGGTGTCGGCCCGTTTCACCGACGGCGACGAGTAGCGGCATCGCCGAGCACGCCAATCGGGTTCGATGAAAACCGATTTGCACTCGGCTGTCACAATTGACTGGTGAGTAGACCGCACGTTTCGCACCTGAACCAGAACCTCAAGCCGCTCGAGCAGTCCTACAAGCTGCAGAACGTCTGCTACGAGATCCGTGGTCCGGTGCACGCACACGCGGCCCGGTTGGAGGCCGAGGGACATCGGGTCCTCAAGCTCAACATCGGCAATCCGGCGCTCTTCGGCTTCGAGGCGCCCGACGTGATCATGCGCGACATGATCCATGCGCTGCCGTACTCGCAGGGCTACTCCGAATCCACCGGCGTGCTGTCGGCCCGTCGCGCGGTTGTGACGCGCTACGAATTGATCGACGAGTTCCCCTACTTCGACGTCGACGACGTGCTGTTGGGCAACGGAGTCTCCGAGCTCATCACCATGACGATGCAGGCGCTCCTCAACGACGGCGACGAAGTCCTGATCCCCTCCCCCGACTATCCGCTGTGGACCGCCATGACCACGCTTTCGGGCGGCAAGCCGGTCTACTACCGCTGCGACGAGTCCAACGGCTGGCAGCCCGACGTCGCCGACCTCGAGTCGAAGATCACCGACCGCACCAAGGCGCTGCTGGTCATCAACCCGAACAATCCGACCGGCGCCGTCTACTCGCGCGAGGTGCTCGCGCAGATCGCCGATGTCGCCCGACGCCACTCGCTGCTGCTGCTGGCCGACGAGATCTACGACAAGATCCTCTACGACGACGCCGAGCACGTCTCGATCGCCTCGCTCGCCCCCGACCTGCTGTGCCTGACCTTCAACGGCCTATCGAAGGCCTACCGGGTATGCGGCTACCGCGCCGGCTGGGTCGTCATCACCGGCCCCAAGGACCACGCCCAGGGCTTCATCGAAGGACTACACGTCCTGTGCTCGACGCGACTGTGCTCCAACGTTCCCGGCCAGCACGCGATCCAGGTGGCACTCGGCGGCTACCAGTCGATCGATGCGCTGTGCCAGCCGGGCGGGCGGCTCTACGAGCAGCGCAACGTGACGTGGGAGAAGCTCAATGAGATCCCCGGCGTCTCGTGCGTGAAGCCGCGCGGCGCGCTCTACGCGTTCCCCGGCCTGGATCCCGAGGTCCACGAGATCCACGACGACGAGCAGTTCGTCCAGGACCTCCTGCTGCAGGAGAAGATCCTCGTCGTGCAGGGCAGCGGGTTCAACCTCGACGACACGAACCACTTCCGGATCGTCACCCTGCCGTGGGCGCAGGACCTCACCGAGGCCATCGAGCGGATCGGCAACTTCCTCTCGTCCTACAAGCAGTAGCGGCTCAGCGCAGAGTGCGGTCCGAGCGGTGTTCCACTCAGGGCCGAGTGTCCAAAGTCGGGACGGGTGCGTCCAGCAAGATCGCACGGTCGCTGGTTGCGAGGACATAGCGGTGCCTGACAGCCTGTGCAACCAGGAGGCGGTCAAACGGGTCCCGGTGTTCCCAGGGCAGATCACCGGCTGTGATCGCGTCGCCGACTGATATGTCGAGGACCTCCGCCCGCATTCGGGCTACGACGGTGTCCCAAGCGTTCAGAAGTGCCTTACCCTCCGGCAGTTTGCCGACCCGAGCCTTGATCGACACCTCCCACGCCGAGACGGCCGACACTGCCAGCGTGGTGTCCGGTGAGCCGATGAGCTCACGCGCAGCAGTGGCGACCTTGGAGGGTTCGGCTGCCAGACGTAGTAGCGCATTTGTGTCGAGGAGGACGCGCTGGTCGCTCATTCGCCGCCTTCCCAGAGCGCGAGCTCGTCCTCGGACATCGGATCGTCGAAGTCATCGGGAACTGTGATCAGTCCGGCCAGCATTCCGAACTCGCGAACGGGTGCTTCGGCAGGCTGCAGTACGGCAACCGGCTTACCATGGTTGGTGATAGTGACCGGCTGCCCAGTCGCCGCAACCTCGGCCAGCACAGCGTTGAACTTCGCCTTGGCTTCGGTACTCGACAACGTCTTCATACCACGAAGATACCCCGTTCGGACTATTCCGACTAGTCGAAATAGTCCGAATTGAATTGAGTGCGGCAGGTGCGGCCAACCGGACCGGTCAGGCCTGGTCCAGGAGGAAGCCGGCCCCGGATGCCAGCGCTTTGCCCACCATCGCGGCATTGGCTCCGGGCACACACAGCGCCGATGTCCGGCACAATTGAACTGGAGTCACGTAATTTAATCAATGTTAAAGTCCATTCGTGAGCAATACCGTGGAGGAGACCGCACCAATGACGGGACTGTCGACCGAGGAACGCCACATCGTTGAGTTGGTGCGCGAGTGGGTCGACAAAGAGGTCCGGCCGGTCGTGCGCGAGCTGGAACACGCCAACACCTACCCCGAAGACCTCATCGAGCAGATGAAGGAGATGGGGATCTACGGCCTGGCCATCCCCGAGCCCTACGGCGAAACGCCGGTCTCCATGCCCTGCTACGTCCAAGTCACCGCCGAGTTGGCCCGTGGCTGGATGAGCTTGGCCGGGGCGATGGGCGGACACACCGTCGTCGCCAAACTCCTCCTGCTGTTCGGCACCGACGAGCAAAAGCAGCGCTACCTACCCAAGATGGCGACCGGCGAGATCCGGGCCACTATGGCCTTGACCGAGCCCGGCGGCGGATCCGACCTGCAGAACATGCGCACCAGCGCGCGCCGCGACGGTGACCACTACGTCGTCAACGGTTCGAAAACCTGGATCTCCAACGCGCGGCGCTCCCAGCTGATCGCCTTGCTCTGCAAGACCGATCCGAACGCCTCGCCGCGCCACGCCGGGATCTCCATTCTGCTGGTCGAGCACGGCCCCGGACTGGTCGTCTCCCGTGACCTGCCCAAACTCGGGTACAAGGGCGTGGAAAGCTGCGAGCTGGCCTTCGACGACTACCGCACCCCGGCCGACAGCCTGCTCGGCGGCGTCGAGGGCAAGGGCTTCGCCCAGATGATGAAGGGCCTGGAGACCGGGCGCATCCAGGTCGCCTCCCGCGCCCTGGGCGTCGGGCAAGCCGCCCTCGACGATGCGCTCGCCTATGCCCAACAGCGCGAAAGCTTCGGCCAGCCCATCTGGCAACACCAGGCCATTGGCACCTACCTCGCCCAGATGGCCACCAAGCTCACTGCCGCCCGTCAGCTCACCCTGCACGCCGCGCAGCGTTATGACGCCGGTGAGCGCGTCGACATGGAGGCCGGCATGGCCAAACTCTTCGCGTCGGAAGCCGCCATGGAGATCGCCCTGGATGCCGTGCGTATCCACGGCGGCTACGGCTACTCCACCGAGTACGACGTCGAGCGCTACTTCCGCGACGCACCGCTGATGATCGTCGGCGAAGGCACCAACGAGATCCAGCGCAACGTCATCGCCGCACAACTCGTGAAACGCGGCACCCTCGCATGGTGAGCGGGAGGTGGTAATGCCTGCCCGGAGTCGATCCCAGACACAAACCAAATCAGTCGCCGCCCGCGAGCAGAGAGCCTGTAAGGGCGGTCCTTAGGATGTCTGACATGGCGGACACCCAGGAAAACGGCTCCGGATCCGACTCCAAGTCGGCACGGACACGTCGGCGCATCCTCGACTCCGCTGCCCAGGTGCTGAGCAACAAAGGCTACGCGGGTCTACGACTGTCCGATGTGGCCGACCTCGCCGAGGTCCAGGCCCCGGCGATCTACTACTACTTCTCGTCGCGCGAGGACCTGATTGAAGAGGTCATGTGGTCCGGCGTCGCCGAACTGCGCAAGCACCTCGAAGAAGCACTCGACAAGCTCCCGGACGGGACGACTCCGCTCGACCGCTTTTCAGTGGCGATCGAAGAGCATCTGCGCCACGAACTCGACCTGTCGAACTACGCGACTGCGTCCATCCGCAACGCCGGGCAGGTGCCCCAGGCGATCCGTGAGCGTCAGGTCGCCGAGGAGAACGCCTACGGTGCTATTTGGGCCGACATCTTGCGGGCCGCTCAGTCCGCCGGGGAGATCCGTGGCGACATCGACGTCCACACGGCGCTGATGCTGGTGTTCGGCGCCATGAACTGGACCAGTGAGTGGTGGGATCCCGAACGGGGCGACATCGACGACCTCGTGTCCACGGCGAAGGCGTTCATCCTGAACGGCCTCGCTGGATCCTGACTGCCGGATCCGGACCACACGGCGACAACCACGCCATCGTCAGAAGTACGGGACCGTGCCGTAGGGCTTCGCGTTGTCGGGGTCCACAGCGTCTCGTCGCAGACCACGCCGTTGTCCAGGGTCAGGCCCGACCCTTCCAGCCACACGGTGGCCGGGATGATCCGGCCCCTAGTGCGCGCGGGAACGGCTCAGCCCGGTTCGTCACCGACGACGGCGACGAAGGAGACGCAGCCGCCCGGCCGTCCGCCCAGGTTGTGCGTCAACGCGCGATGCGCATCGGGCAGCTGCCGCTCGCCTGCCTCGCCGCGCAGCTGGAGCCATGCCTCGAACAGCATCCGCAGGCCGCTGGCACCGACCGGGTGACCGAACGACTTCAGCCCCCCGTCGATGTTGACCGGCAGGCGCCCGTCCGCATCGAACTCGCCGGCGAGGACGTCTTTCCAGGCCTGGCCGCGGCCGGTGAAACCGAGGTCTTCCATCAGCACGATCTCGGTCGGCGTGAAGCAGTCGTGGACCTCGGCGAAGGACAGCTGTTCCACCGGATCGGTGATCCCGGCCTGGCGGTAGGCGTCCTCCGCAGACGCGACCACCTCGGGGAAAGTGGTGTAGTCGTACTCCGGGTCCATCCCGCCACGCATGGGACCGGCCACCATGGACAGCCCCTTCACATAGATGGGGTGGTCGGTGTAGCGGTGCGCGTCCTCCGCGCGGACGATCACCGCGGCGGCCGCACCGTCGGAGACGCCCGAACAGTCGAACACGCCGAGCCGGCCGGCCACCTTGGACGCCGAGTCGATCTTCTCCTTGGACACCGCGGCCTGGAACTGGGCACGCGGGTTTCGCGCCCCGTTGACGTGGTTCTTCCACGCGACGTGCGTCATCGCCTCCCGCATCTGCTCGGGGTCGACGCCGTACTTGGCGCAATAGGCGGGATCGATCAGCGAGAAGGCCGCCGGTGCGGTCACCGAGAGCTCGGGTGCCGTGCCGTCACCGGGCGGGTCGGCACGCAGCAGACCGGAATAGCCGGAGTCCTTGAGCTTCTCCACGCCGACGGCCATGGCGACGTCGTACGCGCCGGAGGCGACGGCGTAGCACGCGTTCCGGAAGGCCTCAGAACCGGTGGCGCAGTAGTTCTCCACCCGGGTGACCGGCTTGTAGTCGATCCCCAGCGGACGGCTCAGGGTCAGACCCGACGACCCCGATGCCAGGGTGCCGAGCCAGAAGGCGTCGACGTCGGCCAGTTCCACGCCCGCCGAATCGACGGCGTCGCCGACGGCTTCGACGAGCATGTCGTCGACCGAGCGGTCCCACAGTTCACCGAACCGCGTGCACCCCATCCCGATGATCGCCACCTTGTCCACGATCCCGTGACTACTCATGCGTCCTCCTGACGAGCGTGCGCATCGTCGACGATGCGCGCCTTCCAGAAATAGTTCTGCACACCGTCGGCGACGAACAGGCTGCGGAAGACCATCTCCACTTCCGCGCCCACGCGCACCTGCTCGGGCTGGGCATCGGCCACCTCGACGGTGCACCGGCCCCCGCCCTCGAAATCGACGACGACGTCGACGACGGGCGGCGATGGCGAGAACGCGAGCCGGTCGACCGTGAACGTCGCCACCCGACCGCGCAGCCGCGACACCGGCGCGGGCTCCATGTCGCCGGAATGACATTGGCGGCACAGCGGCACCGGCGGGAGATGGACGAAGCCGCACTCGCGGCACCGGGCCCCGATCAGCCCGAACTTCCACCCGGCGCCCCGTGACGACGGTGGTGCGGCCGGACGGTCGGGCTCGGGCCGACGGGGTGGTTCCCGGTCGAGCAGCCCGCGCCACGACAAGTAGACCGGATAGGGCACCTCGATGCCGCCGTCGAGTTGTCGTGCCACCGGAACGGGTTGGCGCCGGTCCACCAGCGCCGCCGTGGTGCGCAACACCCACACATCGCAGCCGTCCGCCGCCGACACCAGGAGCACGGTCTGGTCGGGCTCGGCGCGGTCGAGGACGTCGGCCAGGCCGAGTAGCAGATCAGCGGCACCGGAGTACCCGACCGGTGAGACCACGCCCTGCGCGGCGGGCACCAGGGAGCCGGCACGTTTGACGATGGCACTGTTGGGGCTCACCACGACGGCGTGGTCGGCGCTGCTCACGCCTGCCTGCGCCAGTGCGCGGGGGACGGCGTCGTCAATGAGCGCGACATATTGCTCGTATCCGAACCGCTCCTCCCAGTGCGCGGCCACCGTCGCCGACGGCGGCCGCCAGGTGTCCAGGAACTCCGCAGTGGAATGGGCGTGAGCGACGATGTCGGCGATCGCCGGTCCGTCGCCGAAGACCAGGGCCGCGGCGGCATCACCGCCGAGCCGCTCGTCGGCCGACCCCGGCCGTCCCACGCGCACGTCGGCGGCGACGACGAGACCGCCCGTCGCCGCAGCGCCGCGCAGCGCTCCAACGGTCGACCGGGACGACCCGGCGGCGTCGGTGGCCAAGGCGCTCGGCGCGAGCCCCAGCGCGGCGTGGATCGCCGTCGCATTCGTCTTGTCGAGGTAGGCAGGCGAGGTCGTCGCGAACCACAGGTCGGGATCTGCCGCGAGGGCATCGACGGGAAGGTTGCGTGCAGCGGCCACCGCCATGGTCGTGCTGTTTTCGTCGAAGGAGGCGACCACGCGACGGCTTCGCGCGCCGCTGTCGCGACCCAGGCGATAGGCGGGCACGTAGGCGGCATAGCCGGTGATGGACGTACCCATGTCAGGCCACTCCCGAGAACAATGCGGCGATTCCCTGCCCGCCGCCGATGCACATGGTCTCCAACGCCCACCCGCCGCTGCGGCGGCGCAGCTCGTGCAGCATCGTCGCGAGGATCCGCCCGCCGGTGGCGCCGATCGGATGCCCCAGTGAGATGCCCGAACCGTTCACGTTCAGCCGGTCCTCGACGTCGGCGAGGGTAAGCCCCCACCCCTGCAGGACCGCGAGCACCTGCACGGCGAAGGCCTCGTTGACCTCGATCAGATCGAGATCGTCGAAGCCGATTCCAGCCCGCTCCAGCACCTTGTGGGCCGCACCGACCGGGCCGATCCCCATGCGGGACGGCTCGCACCCGACGGCCGCCCAACTGTCGAAGAAGGCGATCGGCTCCAGGCCCAGTTCGTCGAGCCGGTCCTCGGCGACGACGAGGCAGGCCGCCGCCGCATCGTTCTGCTGCGCGGCGTTGCCCGCGGTCACCGTGCCGCCCGGCATGATCGGGCGCAGCGCGGCGAGCGATTCGAGCGTGGTGTCCGCGCGCACGCCCTCGTCGCGGTCGAAGACCACCGGATCACCCTTGCGCTGGGGGATCTCGACAGGCACGATCTCGTCGTCGAAGAGTCCACCGGCCCACGCCGCTCCCGCCCGCTGCTGGCTGCGCACCGCATATGCGTCGGCCGCCTCGCGCGAGATCGAGAAATCCGACGCCAGGTTCTCGGCGGTCTCGATCATCCCGCTGATCTCACCGAACCGCCATGACGGTTGGGAGCGTTCGCGCCCGCGGTCGAGACGATCGTAGAGGACCTGGTTGCCCGAGCGTGATCCCCAGCGCGCCGTCGTCGTATACAGCTCGATGTTGCTCATCGATTCGACGCCGCCGGCCACGACCACGTCGGCCGCCCCGGTCTGCACGGTCATCGCCGCGGTGATGACCGCTTGCAGTCCGCCGCCGCAGCGCCGGTCGATCTGCAGACCCGGCACCTCGATCGGCAGGCCCGCATGAAGCGCCGCCCACCGGCCGATGCACGGCGCCTCGGAGTTCGCGTAGGACTGGGCGAAGGACACGTCCTCGATGCGGCCGGGGTCGATACCGGTACGGGCGACCACCTCCTTGAGCACGGTCGCGGCCAGGTCGGCGGCCGACACCGGGCGCAGGGCGCCACCGAACTTCCCGACCGCCGTTCGCAGGGGGGCGACAATCGCGGCACGTCTCACACGCTTCTCCTCATGCTGATGCTTCTTATCATGCTGATGCTTCTCACACTGATTCCAGGACCGATGCTGCTGCGTCGTCAAGGGCCCGACGATGGTCGGGGTGGGCGATGGCGATCATCGCCTCGACCCGCTCGGGCAGGGTCAGTCCACGCAGGTCCGCCACGCCGTACTCGGTGACGACGACGAGCTGCTCTGAGCGCGGCGTGGAAACCGGACCACCCAATCGTGCGACGATCCGCGAGGAGTCCCGCGCCACAGACGGCAGCGCGACGATCGGGACACCGCCGGGCGACCGGGCCGCACCGCGAAGGAAGTCACCGGCGCCGCCGACCGCGCCGACGTAACGCCCGCCGATCGCCTCGGCGTTCACCTGGCCGGTCAGGTCGACCTCGATCGCGGAGTTGATGGCGGCCAGCCGGTAGGACGACGCCAGCACGTCGGCGTCGTGGGTGTAGCGGGTGCCGGTGAGCCGCACCGCCGGATTGCGGTCGACCCAGCCGAACAGGCGGGCCGTGCCCACCAGCAGTCCGGTGACGGCGAGGCCCTGATCGCGGCTCTTGCGGCTACCGTTCACCACGCCCCGTTCGATCAGGTCGATGGCCGTGTCGTTGATGAGCCCCGAATGGATGCCGAGATCACGGTGGTCCCCCAGTGCCGCGAGCACCGCCTCCGGGATGGCGCCGATCCCGAACTGGAGAGTCGCGCCGTCCTCGACGAGCCCGGCGACGTTGCGGGCCACCGCCCGCGATCGGTCGTCGAATGCCGGGGTGGGCATTTCAGCCAGCGGCGCGTCGCTGTGCACGACGGCAGCGAACGATTCACGCGCCAACCGCCGCGAGCCGTTGGTGACCGGCACGTTCGGATTGATCTCGGCCAGGACGACCCGGGCCGTATCGATGGCGTCGGCGAAGTAGTCGTCGGCCACGCCCAACCGGTGGAAGCCGTCGGTGTCGGCCGGCGAGACCTGCACCAGCACCACGTCGGCGCGCAGCGCTCCCCCGCACAGCAGGGCGGGCAGGGTGGAGTAGTTGACCGGAAGGATCCGCAGGCGGCCGTCAGCATGCAGGCGTGCATTGGTGCCCGAGCCGCAATAGGAGACGACGTCGAGCCCGCCGACGGTCTGCGCGCTCAGGTTGGAGTCCGCGGGAATGCCGACGAAACACCTCAGCGCCCCGATCGTGTCCGCCTGATCGACGAGGAGCCGCGTGAGGGCGCGCGGCTCGGCGCACGCCTGGCCCCACACGACGGTGTCGCCGGGGCGGACGTGCTGCGCGAGGTCGAGGTGCTCGGTCACGTCAGTTGGTCCCGCCGAGGTCGTTGACGACGACCCGCACGCTCGGCAGCCAGCGTCAGGGCGTACTCGCGCCCCAGGCCGCCGCCCGCACCGGTGACGATGATGACCGTCCCGTCCACTCCGGGCATGCTTCTCCTTCGATTGTCAGTTCTTGCAATACGCGTCTCTGCGGTGCGCGCCTCGACAGTGCGCGGTCAACAGCCTCAGAACAGCTTGCGCATCAGTTTCTGCGTCTTGTCCGTGTACGGCGGATACATGAACGACAGATCGGGCTTGGCCGGCTTGCGCAGCACGGCCTTGCGGTGACTGAACGTCTGGAAGCCGTACTCACCGTGGTAGGCGCCGATTCCACTGGCCCCCACGCCGCCGAACGGCAGCGAGGGGATGAGGAAGTGCATGGCGATGTGGTTGATCACCGCGCCGCCGGCCGGGATGGCGTCGACGACTTTCTGAGCGGTCTCCTTCGAATTGCTGAAGACATACAGGCCCAGCGGTTTGTCACCGGCCTTGACGTGGGCGATCGCCTGGTCCACCGAGTCCACGGCCAAGATCGGGAGGATCGGTCCGAAGATCTCCTCGCGCATCAGCGGCTCGTCGACATCCGGGTCGACCACCACGGTCGGTTCGATAGCGAAGGCCGCGTTGTCGGTGCCGCCGCCGGCGGCGACGGTTCCCTTGCTGGCCCCCAGGTTGGCGACCAGCCGTTGGAACTGGCGCTCGTTCACGATGCGCTTCTCCGGTGGCTGCCCCTCGTTCAAATCGCGCAGCGACGCGGCGATCTTCGCTACCAGGGCGTCTTTGACCGAACGCTCCACCAGGATGTAGTCGGGCGCGATGCACGTCTGGCCGGAGTTCAACAGCTTGACCCAGGCGATGCGGCGGGCCGCGACGTCGAGATCCGCGTCGGCCGCGATGATGACCGGACTCTTGCCGCCCAGCTCGAGGGTGACCGGGGTCAGCGTCGCCGCCGCACCGGCCATGATCTTGCGGCCGATCTCGGTACCGCCGGTAAAGAACGCATGATCGAAGCCCAGCGAGAGCAACTCTTGGGTGACCTCCCCGTCGCCCTCGACGACCGTGACCGCCTTGGGATCGAGGTACTCGGGAATCAGGCGGGTCAGCAGCGTCGACGTCGCCGGGGCGAGCTCCGACGGCTTGACGACCACGCAGTTGCCGGCGGCGAGTGCGGCGACCAACGGCGAGAGGGTCAGCAGCACCGGGTAGTTCCACGGGCCGATGATCAGGGCGACGCCCAGCGGCTCGTACTGCACCCACGCCGAGGCCGGCTGCTGGGTCAGCGGGACACTGTGCTTCTTGGGCTTCATCCATTTGCGCAGGTTCTTGCGGATCTCGGCGATCTCACCTTTGAGCCCGACGATCTCGCCGAACCAGGAGTCGAAGGCGTTGCGTCCGAGGTCCTTCCCGATCGCCTCGGCGATGTCGGCTTCGCGCTCGACCACCAGGCGTTCGACGGCCTCCACCTGCGCCAGGCGCCAGGCGATGGGCTTGGTCGCGCCGCTGGCGAACACCTGGCGCAGACTGTTGACGGTTTCCGACAGTGCGCGGGTCGGTGCCGCTTCGTGAGTAGTCATCTCAGAACTCCGGGACGGGCACGCAACCCGATAGAACGGCGCCGCCGGTGCCGCCGTCAACGGTGATGCACTCACCGTTGATCGACCGCAGCATCGGAGGCGAGGAACAGGACGACATCGGCGATGTCCTCGGGCTCGGCGTAGCGACCGAGGAGTTCCTCGAGTCCGTCGATGGTGTCCTCCCCCATCGTCTCACGGAAATCCTGGAGGATGGGCGTGCGGACCGGACCCGGGTTGTGGTGCGGCTACGGCTACGGCAGCCGGATGGGTGGCAAGCCTGGGATCGGATTGCGCATCCAACGCCCCCGCGGGCGCGGGCGGACGTGATGGGCACGACGCGGTGCCGCCGACTCCTGCGCCTGCGCCTTCTTCGCCGGCTTGGCGATTTCGTGGCGTCCAATCGCGTCGAGCGCCAGGTCCTGACTCCCGGTATCAGGCACCGTCAACGGCACCGAGGCCTGCTGCGGTTCGTGGTTCGGACCGGGCGAGACGACGAAGAACGTCCCCAGGCCCACTCCGATCAACCCGACCGCAGCCGCTCCGAGCAACCGGGTCCGACCAGACACCCCGAAGTGCGTGGTCCGTCGCGCGGCGGCCACGGTCGGGATCACGACGGTGCGCTGCTCGTCGGGAAACCCGTCGGCAGCGTCGGTCGCGGCGGCGGTGTGCACGGCGAACTCCTGCGACGCCACAACGTCGACGGGGAACTGCGACGGCGGCACCGCCCAGGCACCGGTGCGGTCGGAGGTGTGCCGAACGGACGGGCGCTCGGCACGCGGCTTGCGGTGCTTGGAGGCAGCCTGATCGATGGTGCGGGTGAGGTGCGGCGCCACCGCGGCGAGATCCTCGCGGGTCACGAGGAACAGCGCAATGTGGTCCTCGCCCATCAAGAACACCGACGACGACGTGATCAACCGCTGGCGAGCCGTGACCATCAGGTCGAGGAGCTCCTCGTGTGCCTGCGCGGACTCGGGCATGGGCACGCGTCCGTCGGCGATCAAATGGGCCGCGAGGGCAAAGTTCACCTCCGGATCGGAGGCGGGCGTGAGCCGCACGTGTGGCCCGGACATCGTCTGCACCGGGCAAAAATAGCACGTCAACGCAGCGATCTGGGCTCCCGTGTGGCGACCACCACACCCGCGAAAACGTGTGGCGCAGAGCCTATTTCAGCGGCGAGCCGTCGTAGAGGATGTCGAAGAACTGCGCGGCTACGAGTTGCTCCTTGCTGCGCTCCTTGCCGGCCACGCGGCGGTAGGCCAGCACGTGGCGCAGGCTCAGTGCCGAGTAGACCAGCGGCATGATGTCGTTGGGCTGCGCGTAGACCGGCGACGAGCCCTTGGCGATCGCGTGGTCCTCCCGCAGCTTTCTCGGATGCTTGAGGGCATCGCGGACCACCGCGACCCGGATCGACCGCTTGCGGCCCGGCTCGACGACGACCAGGCCGTCCGGGTCGAACAGTGCTTTGTCGAACTCCTCGGCGGTGGCGATGGTGCAGCCGGCGGTCGGACGCGGGTTGCACTCGACCATGTAATGGGTGCCGTCCTCGGTGACCAGGTAGTCCATGCTGATCTGGCCCGTCCAGTTCAGCTCCTTGGCGATCTTCTGGACGGCCGCCAGCGACGCGTCGGTGTCGACGGACTGGAAGACGATGCCGCCGCGGTCGTCAATCGAGAGCGGGTGCTCGTAGCAGGAGTGGAGTACGACCTCGCCCTCGTGGACGACGCTCCAGCTGCAGCGGTCAGTGCCATCGAGGAACTCCTGGACCAGCCACGGGTCCTCGGTCGTCGGCTTGATGTCTTCGACGGCGGTCTCCCCCGCCAGCGGGCCGGTGTTGGTGATGATGTCCAGGCCACCGCGCCCGAACGCCGCGCGCGCGAACCAGTTGTCCCACTTCTGCGTCGCGGCCACGAACTCCTCGGCCGTGGTGCACACAATGGTCTCGGCGACCGGCAGGTCCAACCGCTTGCACAACGCGGCGAAGACGGTCTTGTCGTTCACCTCGAGTAGCGCGTCGAGCTCGGGGAAGAAGAGCGTGACGTCGCGGCCCTCCTGGATCTTCGCGCGGTTGGCCGCGAGGTAGAAGACCTCCTCGAAGGCCGGGAGGACAATGCTGATCTCCTCGTCGTCGATGATCTTGATGACATCGTCGACGAAGGCGTCGGGCTCCTGGGTCGGCGGCGCCGTGATCACCCGCTTGGAGACGCCCTTGGAGTGCAAGCCGGGCGACTCCTTGAACGTGTCGGTCGCCACGAGGTAGTGCCCCATGTCGAGGCCGAGCTTTCGGACCTCGTCCACCGCGAAGGGCATGCGGGCCGATGTGAGAAGAATGCGCGGTTCGCTCGATGTCATGCAAGCAAGCTAGCAATACCGGCTCGATTTTGTGCGGTGGCATCCGTTTTATCCCGACCGAACGCCGCACCTGTGCGGATGTACGGTCCGGGGACCGATTGCGAGCCCAGTACGCGGTAGTCCCAGCCGGCATCAGCCCAGGCTGTGCCGTCCAGGCAGCGCCGGGCGTCGACGATGAGCCGCCGTGCGACCAGATCCGACAATTCGACCGGCGGCATGTGGACGAACTCGGCCCATTCGGTGGCGACGATGACGACCTCGGCGCCGCGCGCGGCGGCGGCCGCCGACTCGGCGTAGCGCAGAGTCGGGAACGCGCGTGCCGCGTTGTGCATCGCCTTGGGGTCGAACACTGAAACGCGCGCCCCGCTCAATGACAGTCGGGCGGCGACCGCGAGCGCTGGGGAGTCGCGCACGTCGTCGCTCTCCGGTTTGAACGCCGCACCGAGCACCGCGATATTGCGGCCCAGCACCGATCCGTCGCAGGCCCGCTCGACAAGGGCTACTAGGGCATCGCGGCGGCGCATGTTGATCTCATCGACCTCGCGCAGCAGGCCCAGCACGGACCCGACCCCCAAGTCGTCGGCGCGCGCGGCGAAGGCGCGGATGTCCTTGGGTAGGCAACCCCCGCCAAATCCGAGTCCGGCGTTGAGGAACCGGCGCCCGATGCGCGGATCGTGACCGATCGCATCGGCCAGCGCCGTGACGTCGGCTCCGGTGGCCTCGCACATCTCGCTGATCGCATTGATGAACGAGATCTTCGTAGCCAAGAAGGCGTTGGCCGACACCTTGACCAGTTCGGCGGTCGCCCGATCCATCGTCAGGTATGGCGTCGGCTCATCAAGGATCACGCGGTAGACCTCGGCAAGCGTCTCCGCGGCATCGCTGCCGGGGCACTGTCGGGTGCCGACGACGATGCGGTCCGGATGCAGCGTGTCGTCGACGGCGAACCCCTCGCGCAGGAACTCCGGGTTCCAGGCGAGTTCGACGTCGGCGTCGCGGGTCAGCGCGGCGATCTCGTCGTCGAGCTCGGCGCACGTGCCGACCGGAACCGTCGACTTTCCGACGACCAAGTGGTGCCCGCGCAAGTGCCCGACCAATGCCCGGACCGCGGTGCGCAGCGCGGTGAGGTCGGCCGCCCCCGACGTCGGTTGCTGCGGCGTCCCGACGCAGAGGAAGTGGACGCGTGCGAGTCGTGCCGCCTCGGCGGTGTCGGTGGTGAAGCGCAGCCGGCCCGCGGCGATGTTGCGCCGCAGCACGTCGTCGAGACCCGGTTCGAAGAAGGGGGTTTCGCCCGCAGCCAGGGCGGCGGTCTTGGCGGCGTCGACATCGACGCCCAGCACGTCGTGGCCGAGCTCGGCCATGCAGGCGGCGTGGGTCGCCCCGAGGTATCCGCAGCCGATCACTGTCATTTTCATGACTTCATGGCTACCGGGGTCGCACGGCCCGCCGGTGACGCGACGCTGACCGCGGCGCTACGACTTGATGAAGTTCAGGTACGCCTTCGACGGGGTCGGGCCGCGCTGGCCCTGGTACTTCGAGCCGACCGCGGCGCTGCCGTACGGGTGCTCGGCCGGGCTGGACAGCTTGATCAGGCACAGCTGCCCGATCTTCATACCCGGCCACAGGGTGATCGGCAGATTGGCGACGTTGGAAAGCTCCAGAGTGATGTGTCCGGAGAACCCTGGATCGATGAAGCCAGCGGTCGAATGCGTCAGCAGGCCCAGCCGTCCCAACGACGACTTACCCTCGAGTCGCCCGGCCAAGTCGTCGGGCAAGGTGCAGACCTCAAGGGTGGAGCCGAGGACGAACTCGCCGGGGTGCAGCACGAACGGCTCGCCGTCGGCGCGCTCCACCAGCGTCGTCAGGTCGTCTTGGCGCTGCGCCGGATCGATGTGGGTGTAGCGCGTGTTGTTGAAGACACGGAACAGGCCGTCGAGGCGCACGTCCACGCTCGACGGCTGGACGAGGCCGGGTTCGAACGGCTCGATCTGCAGCCGACCGGAGTCGAGCTGGGCGCGGATATCGCGGTCGGAGAGCAGCACGGTTGCAAAGGCTATCGGATCGGTGCGCCGTGCCGCGCGGTTAGTGCAGCAGCCCTCGGTGCGACGCGCGGTGAACACCGCCGACCACTGCTTTGATAGGGTGTGATTCGCGCGAGGCCAAGGCCTCACAGGCCGATGTAGTTTAGTGGTAGAACATCAGCTTCCCAAGCTGAGAGTGCGGGTTCGATTCCCGTCATCGGCTCCAAAACATGCAGGTCAGAGCTGTAAATGTGCGATAGTAGGGCTGTGGCAACACCTCACGGCAACACAGTTCCGCGTTTCGCGCAGGTAGGCACCCGATCTGCGTGCCCGTCAGGCGGCATCTGATGGCGTCCATCCAGTCGCGCAAGCACAAGGACGGCAGCGTCACCCACCGCGTCCTGTGGCGCGACGGCGGCCGCCAACGCTCCCTCACCTTCGAAGACATCACCTCCGCCGAAGGGTTCCGCAGCAACATCGACGCCTACGGGTCAACTGAAGCGCTCGCCATCCTCGACATCACCGACACCTCCGACGAACAGACCCTCGGCGAATGGGTCGACCAGTACGTCGACACCCTGGCCGGGATCGGCGACGGCACCCGCAAGCAGTACCGCCGCTACGCAGCCCACGACCTCGCCGCGCTGCGCCCCCTGCCACTACCGGCGATCACCGAGACCACCGTCAAGAAGTGGCTCCTCGACCTCGAAGTCAGCAAGGCCGCGGGCAAGACGGTGCAGAACAAGCACGCATTCCTGTCCGGCGCGCTGAAGGCGGCGGTACGGGGCGGGCTCATCGACCGAAATCCCTGCGAGGGGCAGCGCATCAAACGCACCGAGCGCCGAGAGATGGTGATGCTGTCGCGCGACGAGTTCGACCAGGTGCACGCCGCCATCGGGCGCGAACTGTGGGCCGACCTCGCGATGTGGCTGGTGTCGACCGGTATGCGGTTCGGGGAGGCGACCGCGCTGCGCGCCACCGACGTCGACCTCGATGCCGGCACCTGCCGGATCGCCCGCGCGTGGAAACGGTCCGAACAAGGGTGGGAGGTCGGTCCGCCGAAGACGCGGCGGTCGGTGCGCACCATCAACCTGCCCGCGCCTGCGGTCGACGTGGCGCGGCGCCGTGCGGCCGACGGCGGCGAGTACATGTTCGTCAACGGTGCCGGGTCACCGGTACGTCAGCAGAACTTCTTCAACGAGGCATGGAGCGAAGCCCGCAAGGCCCTCGCGCCGAAGACTCCGCGCATCCACGATCTGCGCCACACCTGCGCCTCTTGGATGATCGGCGCCGGGGTGCCGCTGGTCGTCGTATCCCGCCATCTCGGGCACGAGGACATCACCACGACCGCCAACACGTACAGCCACGTCGATCGGGCGTCGGGCAAAGCCGCGGCCGATGCGATCAGCAAAATCCTGGGCTAGGAACGACGAAAAGGCCCCCGGCTCTCGACGGTGAAGTCGAGAGCCGGGGGCCAGAATTCGGACGTGGATCTACAGGTATTCGCGCAGCTCCTCGGGCACTTCGGGATGGGGGTGGCCGGGTGCGATGTCCGACAGCGCGGCGGCCAACCGTCGGATGTAGCCGATGGCCGCCCAGAAGCGGCGTTTCTGATCGGTCAACTGCACTTCGAGGTCGGCGACCGTCTTGGACAGCGTGTCAATGCGCTCGTCGGTGACGCGCCGGTACTCCGCGGCATCGCGCTCCAGCCGCTCGTACTGCGCGTCGATGCGGCTGATCTCCCGCTCCTGCAATTCGTAGGAGCGTGCCGAGGGCTCGCGCTTCTGCCACCACCGCCCCGCCGCGCCGAGGATGCCGGGGAGTCGCGCGGTGGCACGGGAGAACAGCAGCGAAATGGTGGTGGGCCCGCCGATGAGGAAGATCAGCAGCCACAGCAGTGGCGGGATACCGAGCGGCGGGTCAGCCGGGTCCACACCTGCGCCCGTCGTCCTCGACCTGGGCCCAGTAGCCCAATGCCGCGGTCCATGAGGCTGCGCCGACGACGAGGTAGAGCCACGGCCATCGCCACCCACCGTCGGCGGCGTTGAGTGACTGGGTGGCGATGCCGATGCCGATGGCCACCATCAACGCACCGCCGACGTGTAGGCCGCCGATGGTGACGTGGCGCCAACGGCCGGCGAATCCGGCGAGGGTGAACAGGCCTGATGCGATGAGCAGCACGCCCCAGTAGTGCAGGGGCATGGCCTTCTCGATGCCGGTCAGCCACCACTCGGGCTCACCGGTGAGGTAGTCGCTGCCGATGGCGATCGGGGTGAGCGGGATCATCAGCATCGTCGCTGTGCGCCACGGCAGCGGCAAGAGTGGATCCCAGGTGCCGCGTTTGATGCCCAGCATCAGGGGGTCAGTATCCGTAGCGTTCGGGCTCGCTGCTCGGCGCGAAGACGGCGCCCGGCTGCGGTGCACGCGCGGCGGCGAGGCCGCCGCCGAGGATCGCGGACAGGAGTTGCAGGGCGATGGCCCACTGCGCGTCGGTACCCCAGGCGAACGCGAGCCCGATCGGCTGCGCTGCCAGGGCGACACCGTAGATCGCGGCCGACACCTTGCCCGGCCAGTCGAGGACGTCGCGATGGGTGAGCGCAACCCCAAGGTCGAACACCGCGAGGACGGCGGCGGGGATCAACGGCGCCAAGCTGCCGGAGATGATCGTGACCGCCGACAGGACGCCGACGACGGCAATCGTGAGGGTGTGGACGTAGGCGCGGCGCGCCGGATCGAGGATGGACATGATGGGGGTCTCCTATCGGATGAACTGCTGGTCGAGGACGACGGCCACACCAGACGGTGACCACACCAGCGCCCCGGTTTCGAAGCGCTGACGAATGTTGTCGGTGCCCGGGACGGCTTCCTCGGGCCCGACCGGCCAGCCGAGGGGGCCTTGCTCGGAGCCGAGGGAGGCATAAGCCTGGTAGATGCGGCCCCACACCGCCCAGCCGCGCGGCGATCCGGTCTTGCGGAAAAGGACGCCGTGCTCGAAGGCTTGCACCGCGCCGTTGGTGACGACGCTGTGAGCGAGGACGGGGAAGCCGAGCGGGCCGAGCTCGAAGCGGTAGTCGGTGGCCCACGTCTCGAACAGCCCAGAGCCGGGGAGCGCCGGGTCGGCGTGCGGGATAGCGATTGCCGTAGACGCGCCCAGTTTCCAGTAGATGTGGGCGTGTTCGAACTCGGCGAACGCCCCGATCTTCACCCCGGCCCCGCGCAGGGCGGTCTCGCCGTCGGTCAGGCGTTTGCCGATCCACGCCTTCGCGCGCGCGGCTTCGGCGTCGATCAAGTTGCCGGTGGCCGGTGGCCCGGCGTAGGCGGCGACGTCGGCGGCGAATACGTCCCAGGGGAACTGGTTGCCGACGTCGAGGTGGGTGCCGATGCCCAGGCAGCGGGTGACGTAGGCGTGATCGGAGATCCCGGATCCGCGGCGGTATGGCGGGGTTATGACCGTGGCGGGGATGCCGAAGCGGCGGCAGTCGCGTACGGCGACATAGGCGGCGATGCGGATGTCCTCGCGGCGTTGGAGCCACTGTGCCCGGGTCCAGCCCGCACGCGACCCGGCGAAGCACAAGTTGATCGTGTACGCGTTCGCATCCAACACGCTCCACGCGGCGCGCTCCAGCGGCACCAACTGCACCAGCTTTCCGTCGCGCAGCGTGTAGTGGTAGCTGACCTGGTTGCGGGTGTTGTTGCAGTAGCGCGCCAGGTCCAGTGCGCTCGCGTTGCCTTCCTCGGTGTGGATCAAGAAGTTGATCGGCGGGCGCGTGCGCGGCTGGTGCGACTGCCCGAGCAGTTGGATCGACTCGAAGCGCGGAGCCGACCCGACCGGAGTCGCCGCCGGCGGAGCAGGAGCAGCAGGAGTCGGGGCCGGTGCGGCTGCGAGCGGGGATGCGGCTACATAACCCTTCGGCGGACACAACGACGCGGTCTGCTCGAAGGAGACCCAGCTGCCGTACGGCGGGAATCCGGAGTCGGCCCACCATACGCGGCGTCGTCCGTCCGGGTCGATGCCGTACCCCATGAGCGCGACGTAGTGATAGACGGTGCCGCCCCGGTAGGCGAGGTTCTGCGTCGACGGCGCGACCGCGCGCGGGTAGTTCGACGGCGGCGCGACAATGTTCATCACCACGCCGTACCCGGCATCAATGCTGCGCACCAGATCCGTCCACAGTTGATCCTTCTGTGCCTGAGTGGGCGGATCCTGGTGCATCTGCACCGTCGTCCACCGCACCCCGGGGATCTCGGCGGCGAGCACCTTGGCGGGTAGCCCGATGTGGTCGGTGCCGTCGGTGTCGGTGCCCATACGCCTGGCGAGGTCAGCCTCGGTGCGGCGGATGCCGCGACCGTTCAGCACGACCTGCGTCGCTGCTGGGCCGCACCAGTAGCCAGTCTCCTGAGCGACGATCGACCGGTCGTAGGCCAGTACCTTCTCCATCGCGACCTCCGCTGGGCATGACGAGTCCCCCCAGGGCTTGACCTGGGGGTTTTAAGAGTTAGAGCGGTTTACTAGACAGGTTCGAGGGCGATGGTGATCGGCACCGAGTTCGTCGACGGCGACATGGCGACTTGGGCGACCGACGTCGCGCCGAGCGGGCCGTTGGTGTCGAAGCCCTGCGTGCGGTAGCTGCCCGACGTTGCACCGCCGCGTCCGGTGAATCCGGCGGGTGCGGTGAGGTTGACACCGCCACCGGCGCACAGGCGCACCACCCATGCGTCGGTCGAGAAACCTGAGAGTGCGGGCCAGTTCGCCGACACGGTGCCGCCGCCGGCGTGCACACCCTTCACCGCGCCCCGGAAAACCATGACGTGCAGATGCGAGGCATTCGACCAGGTGCCCGACACTTCCGACGAGGACGCGGCGATCAGGTAGCCGACGCGGACGTACGCGCCGAAGGTGCCGCCGTTGGCGATGTTCGTCTTACCGGCGGGCAGGGACGGCGTCGAGAACGCACCGTTGATCGCGTAGAACAGGAGAAAATCCCCCGCCTGATGTGAGGGCAAAACGACGGTGGTGCCGCCGTTCCAGTTCGAGCCGATGTACTCGATGCCGCCGACGGGCCACACCTGGTCCTCGCCGAGATACACCGCGTCCACCGGGTCGGCACCAAGGTAGATGGCGTCGGCTTCGTCGCCGCCCAGCCAGACCGACATCAGTCGACCACCACGTACACCGTGTTGGAGTCCTTGGTGCCGATCGCGGCGTACTGCGCGGCCGTCCCTCGCCACAGGGTCAGCGTCGTGGCGGTGCCGTTGTTCGACCCGGTCACGCGACCGGTACCGAGCTTGGTGACCGCGATCGCGGCGGAACCATTGATGTCGGCGTCGACGAGCGTCCCGTCGGCGACCATTGAGCTCGTGATCGCCGGGATGCGCGCCTCGGCCAGGGTGCCGCTGGTGATCTTGGAGGCGGCGAGATTCGGGACCCGCGCAGCGTCGAGAGTGCCGGACGTGACATCCGACGCAGCATGAGTATGTGTGGCCGGCGTGAACGTTGACGGCTTGTCGGTGATGCCCGACCAGTTCGTCGTCCCCGGTGCCCCGTCGTCACCATCGTCACCGGGTGGGCCTTTCAGGTTCGCTACTGGTGACCACGCCATGATCAGCTCAGCTCGTAGACGTCACCGTTGGTGGTGTCCATGTACATGTCACCGGGCAGCGACCCACTCACACCCGAGGGTGACCCGGCGCCGGTGAACCACTTCGAGCCACGCGCACCAGTGGCACCAGTCGCACCGTCGCTCCCGTCGCTTCCGTCAGCTCCGTCGGCCCCGTCATTTCCGGCGATTCCCTGGATTCCCTGGATTCCCTGGATTCCCTGGTCTCCGGCATCTCCCTTGTCTCCCTTGGGCCCCCGGAACTCGACACCGTCACCAGACGACGGGAAAGCAGAGCCGTCCCAGATGTACAGCTTGCCGTCGGCGGCCACCATATAGCCCGACCCCGCATCACCAGCGTCAAGGTCATCGGGCAGTTCCGCGTACGTCGGGACCGATCCGGCGATCTCGATACCCGCACCGTCAGCGCCGGCGTCACCGGTGTCGCCTTTGGCGCCTTGGCTGCCTTGGGGGCCGCGCCACGTCGGGCCCGTGCCCTCGGTCGGGAAAGCGGCACCGTCCCAGATGTAGAGGCATCCGTCGGCGAGGTTCACCCACGCACGGCCCGCATCGCCTGCACCCAAGCCGCCGGGGAGGTTGCCGTAAGTGGCGACGTCGCCTTGGGGTAGAACACTGGTGCCGTCGGCTCCGTCGCTGCCGTCGGCGCCCGCCGCGCCGGGGCTGCCTGCTGCGCCTGCTGCGCCTTGGGGTCCGCGGATGTTGCCTGAAATTACCCATGCCAATGGGATCACCGTCCTTCTGTAGGGTTGGAGATGGTCATAGAAAAGCCCCGCACCTGCGCGAACAGGCCGGGGTGTGGCCGACTAACGAGGAGTCGACATGTCTGAGCGTACGTGCGATATCGCTGGGTGCGATCGCAAACACGAAGCGCGCGGGTTCTGTAGGAAGCACTACGCGCAATGGCGCACTTCGAATGGTGAGCGCATCTGTTCCGTTGACGAGTGCGGGCGACCTGCCCACGCTCGCGGGTGGTGCACGACCCACTACCAGCGGTGGAAGAACAACGGGTCACCCACTGCCCTTCAACCGCGATATCCGGACTCGCCATGCACAGTGGACGAGTGCGACCTACCCGGCAGATCGAAAGGGATGTGCCAGATGCACTACGCGCGGTGGAAGCGCCACGGGGACCCGGCCGTGCTGACCGTCCCCCAACGTCCGCAGAATCTGAGCGTGCCCGAGATTCTGGACTGGTATATCCAGCGTGGCGAGTCGGACGAGTGCTGGCCGTGGACGGGTCAGAGCATCCGAGGGTACGGGTATTTTGAGGTCGGCGGGCGAGACAATCGGCGTGTTCTGAAGGCGACACGCGTCGTGGTCGAGCTGCGGGATGGCATCGAACTAGCTGTCGACGAGGTGGTGATGCACACGTGTGACAATCCGCCGTGCTGTAACCCAGCCCATCTGGTCGTAGGTACGCAGGCCGACAACATTGCCGACATGATGGCGAAGGGGCGCAGCTACTGGCAGAAGCGGCACCGATCAGTCTCCTAGTGTGTAGATGGTGCCGGTGGTGGTGTCGAGGTAGCGGTCTCCGGGTTTGGAGCCGACGATGGTGTCTGGTGGTCCGTCGCCGAAGAACCAGGCGGTGCCTTCGAACGCAGGCCCCGGTGGGCCGGGATCGCCGCGCAGGAATTCGAGCCACTCTTCTTCGGTGCCGAGGTATCCGTTGGCGACGGCGGTGGCGTAGGCGGAAGGTCCGGGTGGGCCGTCGGGTCCCGGCGTGGGGACTGCGGCGACGAGGACCGCTGCACTACCGTCGGCGACGTCGACCTGGGAGGCGACTTCGATGCCCGCGGTGCGGGGGCTGACTTCGATGACGATCTCAGTCATGCCGCGATCCCGTCGTAACGCACAACCTGCCCGTTGACCAGGACGTCATCGAGATTGTCGGGGATCGCGTTGTCGGGCAGGATTTGCACCGCGCGCCACAGGGTGCCCGTCTTGATGTTGTCGACGAGAGCGTGGTCGATGTGGATGCGCGCGGCGGGTCCGGTGATGATTGCGGTCCCAGATACGGGGCCGGTCTTCGCGTCGATCGTGAGGACGACGGTCACCCCGGCAGGCCAGTCGGTGATGGCGGTCTGTCCGGTGTCGGGATCGACCGTCTTGTACACGAGGGTGACGTCGAGGTCCCCACCACGGCTGAGTGGGAGGTTATGCAGGGGTGGGCCGGGAAACAGTGGCGTGGTCATCGGCTACTCCTGTTCTGCTGGCATGAGGTTGGGGTGGATCGCCGGGCGGTTGCGTGACCACGGTGTCGGTGCCCACGTCGGGTCGTCAGCCTGCAAGGCTGCGCACAGATCGCCCATGAAGTCGCCGTGCTGACCCTGTTCAAAGATGACGTGCCACACCTCGCCCGTCGGGTTGGCGAGCATCTCCCACTCGCGGAACCCCTCGAGGAACGCGACGAAGAACTTCACTGCGCCGGCGCCGGTGGCGATCGTCTCTGGGCCCTCGGGGTTGTAGGCGGGATCGTCGGCGAGGATGGCTTGCCACAGCTTCGGCACTACCACGTTGTGCAGGAACCGCAACCCGGGGTGCAGCATCTCGGTGTCGACGAACTGGCGGGCACCGAACCCTGACCACGCCACCCCGACGAAGAAGCGTTTCACGTTGTACAGCGGATCAATCAAGGGTCACCTCAACACGTAGAAGGGCAGCTTGGTCGACGCCGAGTAGTTCAAGTTCGACTCGGCGATCGAGGTGGGCAGGGCGCCGGAGTTCGAGTTGGTGTAGCAGTAGTTCTTGCGCGGATACTGTGTCGACGGCGGTTCGATCCGGGTGATCTTGGTCATCACCACCGATGCGCATGTCTGCAGGATGCTCGTTTTCTGCAGCAGCCCGATGGCGAAGACCTGGCCCTGGGTGGCGTTGATGGTGACACCCAAGTGGAAGCGCTGCTCGGTGTTCGTGTTGGTGATCGAGCTCTTGATGTCGGTGGTCGCCGACGAGGTGTTGCACAGGGTCAGGTTCCCGGTGGTCGGGTTGACCAGATACACCCCGATGTAGGCGTTTTGGATGCCGGCGAAGGTCTGTGAGTCGCCGGTGATGAATCCGACCTGGCTGTAGCTGCGGGTCTTGGTCGCTTTGATGAAGGCGATCTCGACGTAGTTGTTGCCCTGACCCGCGGGCTGGTAGTCGGGAATCTGACCCAAACCATGCGAATGTGATCCGCCGCCGCTGCTACCGCCGGAGCTGGTGCCCGCCGCCGCCCCGTTGGACAGGTTGGCGCGCGGAAATGTGGAGTCCTCGTCATCGTTGATCGACATCCACAGCGACGAGATCATCGGGATCTGTTCCATTGACGGTTTCCCGTTGGCCGTCACCATCGCCGTATCAGCAACCGATGACACACCGGCCAACCAGTTCGCCAGCGCGCCCTCGATGTCGTCGCCGATCACCGGAATCGCACCCAGCAAATCGCTCAGCAATTCGACGATGATCCGCAGCGGCAGCCGCATGATCGCCGGAATGAGATTCGCCTGGATCTCCTCCAGGGCGTCCCAGTCCTCGGGGTCGGTGTCGGTCAGCCAGGCGAGCAGCATCGCGAGTGCGCGCAGCGCGGTGGCCGCGAGGTCGACGGGCAGGCCGGCGAAAAACCCCGCAACCAGATCGGGCAGGTCGTCGGCCGAGGTCAGGGTTGGCGATCCGGGGTCGTCGTCGGCGATGTCGCCCAGGAATGAGCCGAACAGGTCGGTGATCATCTGCATGGCCGCACCGGGCAGCAGGCCGCCGGGGGTGTCGGTGACGACCTCGGGCAGTCGACCCGACGATGCGGACTGCAGTTTCATCGCGTTGAGGTTCTGCAGGATGTCGCCCAACTGCGAGGCAATGTTCACGTCGCGGGGCAGCTCAGAGCCTGACCCCATGCCCGGTGCGGTCACCGACGTGCACGCTTCCCGGCCGGAGCCTTCTTCGCCGCGGTCTTCCTGGCGGGGCGCTTGGGTTTGGCCATGTCGGGCAAGGGTGGTGCGACACCGACGGTGGCCACACCTGCCGGGATCGTCCCGTCTGCGGGGTCGATCTGCGGGGTGACCTCCACGAACTGCTGCGCGGCGCTGGCGCGCAGCCATGCGGGCACGATCGGCATCTCTTTGGCGACGTCGTCGTGCTGGCGCATCCCGAACCCATACAGTTGGCGCGCCCACAACTCGACCGCGGCCGGGTCGGCGGGCAGATAGGGCGATCCGGTGCCGGAGTAGAACGTCATCAGCAACGCGTCGCGGACCTTCTCCACGCCGACGCGCACCTCTTCGGGTTCGTCGGCCAACGGCCCGAGCTCGGCCCCGACAATTGGTTCGGTCACAGGATTCCTACTCCTTCTTGTAGCCAACTCATCGTCTCCGCGAGCATCCCCAGGCCGCGCGACAGTGGATCCTTCTTCGACCGCAGGTCTCCCATCTGCGCCTTCCATGAGAGCGGGGTGTCGCGCCCCCATGCGATCTCGAGGTGGCGACAGCGGCGCACGAACACGCGGGTGCCCAGGTATTTGTTGGTGCCGCCGATACGGTCGCCGTGGAACCAGTGCCCCTGGCCCTGGTCGCCGATCAGGAAGGGTCCGGCGTCGACGATGGACAGGTCGAACGCTGTCTCGGGGTCGGTTTCGCGGCGGCGTGCGCGCAGCGCCATGACCGCCGAGAGGACATAAGCCTGGTTGATGCCGGGGACGATGGTCTCTTGCAGGCGCGCCCAGCCCGATTCGGCGGCGCGCTGCGCGAGGTAGGTGCTGTTGTAGCTCAACAGCACGTCTTCGTACATGCCGTGGATGAAGGCGTCGATCGCCATTCCCAGGGACCCGATGGAGAACCCGAGGCCGGGGATCAAAATATTATCCCCGAGCACGTCGCCACCGTAGTTGACAGCGGCCTTGATCATCTCGTTGACAAATGGGGCTGATTTGCCGCCGGTCGATATTCGGCATGGACCAGCGGCTTTGCGGGTGAACGACGACTGTTGGATGCCGGTGACCTCGCCGTCGCGATAGACGACGTGCGGGTGCGCGGCCAGGGTGCGCAGCTGGTTGGGGATGCGGTACCCCTCGGGCGGGGTCGGTTCGCCGGTGATCAGGTCGTAGGAATCCTCGACGTCATCGCCGATCGTGTCGGCGACGGTGCGCGCCAAACCGGTGATGAGGCTGCCGGCCAGTGAGGTGCCCTCGCGGAAGCCGGACTTGTCGATGATGTCGACGACCAGGGTGCCGTTGCGCAGCGTGGGTGCACCGTCCCACGGTGGTGGGTCGCCGGTGAGCCAGCGACGGCACTCCACATACAGTTCGGCGTCGTCGAGGACCGGTGCGGCCATGTCGTGCCAGGACTTCATGCGGCTGGTGACGATCGTCCACGGCGAGGAGTCCTCGAGGATGGAGCCGGGTTTGACGACGATGGGCCAGTTCGTGAACGTCATGCCCGTCCAAGCCGCCGGGTTGAGCGGATCGGCCGGCAGGGAGAACCCGGTGACCTGCAGTCGCAACAGGTTCAGGAACAGTGCGGTCTTGAGCGTGTGGATCGCCGGACCGGCGAGCATGAACACCTTGGGGAACTGCACTACCGCCATCGGCAGGAACGGATTCGGGGCGCAGTGGACGTTCTTGAGGTGTTCGTAGTCGTGCTTGAACGTCACCGTGACGGTGTCGCCCTTGGGGTCGCGGTTAAGTGTCGCCGACTCCATGAGCCCCGACCAGCGGCCGCCGTCCTTGTCGACGGTGATGTTCACATCACGGGTTCCGCGAGCCTCTTCGTCGAGGATCCAGTGCGCCAGGAATGTGGCGCGCTCGTCGTCGAAGTCGATGGGCAGAGTGAGGTCGCCGATGCCGGTGTCGTTGAGCTCCCACGGGAATGCGGCGTCGAGCTCCGAGCAGCAGCGCCCACGGTAGGAGTAGTTGCCGTCCCACAGCCGCACCATCGGCGGCAGGGACCGCTGCGCGATGCGGTCGTCGCGCAGTTCGCGCGCCCACGCACGGAAGTCGGCGAGCTCTTCGACGCGCTCGGCAACCGCGGTCACAGCCCGGCCTCCGCCGACCAGAAGCGACGCATCGTCACCGTGCACGTCGCATCAGCGGGCCCGTTGCACGTGACCGGGACATACAGCTCGTCGGTGTAGGGCGGGATCCAGTAGATCGGCTCGACACCGTTGAACAACCCGGATGCGTTGGACAGGTCTTCGCTGATATAGGTGTCCATCATCGGGTCGGCCATCACCGACAGCCGCTGCGTCAACGCCGGGGTGTTGATCATCCGCGCCGCATCAGCACCGGGCAGGCGCTTCCAGTGCTTCTCCTGCCCGAACGAAAAGTCGGGGATGCCCCAGCTGGTCGCCGGATCCAGCGACCATTCCAAGAAGCACTTCTGATCAGTCGGGTTCGACAGAAGCACCGCGCCGGTGTGACTGCCCGACGACGGGTTGGACCACGAGGAGTTCTCCTCCTCCGACTCGTACATCGGCTGCAGCGCCACGGCGGTGACCACGGCACGGGCGAACCCGTCGATGTTCCAGTCCCGTTCGGGGCTGAACCCGATCTCCTTGGCCAGGCGCAAGTTCAGCCAGCGCGTTCCAGAGATCTCCGTGGAGAACGACCACTTGACGGTGGCACCCATACGCCACATGCGCCGGAACCGCGAGATCGTCTCCTCGATGGTCTGCCCCGGGATCGCGTACAGGTTGAACGGCAGTGTCATATCGCGGATGGGGATCTCGTGGCCGACCGCACGCCCACCGATCTCGAACGCACCAGAGATGGTGCGCAGCGTGAACGCCGTCGAATACACACCGGTCGGCGACACGTCGAGCTCGATGCCCTCGTCGCCGAACCGGCCATCCGGCGCCGACACCAACGCATAGTCATCGTCGGATTCAAGTTCGATCGTCGCCACATACACGCGCGGCCTACCCCCTCATCACCATCTGCTGATCGCCCCCGCGGCGCGGCGCTCTTCACGCTGGCGCGCCTGGGTGAACGCGTCCTCGACGCGGGCCGTGGAGATGTTCCAGGTCACCTGATCGCCATCACGGCCACCAGCTGCGGCGCCGACGAGGTCGGGGCGCGTCGGGACGCTGCGCATCGGCGGCAGGGCGGCCAGGGCACGCTCAGCGGTGGCCCACTGCTCGTTGGTCAACACGGCTTCGCGTTTGCCGGTGAGGTTGCGCGCCATCGTCACTCCGGGCTCGAGCCAGCCACCGGAGTCGAATAGCTTCTGCTTCTTGCGCTTCTCGTCCTTGCCGTCGTAACCACCAAACAGCGTCTTGTTGGACTTCTGGTCGTAGATGCGGACCTGCTTGTTCAACTCGGAGAACGCAGAGAGGAAGTTCGGACTGTCGGGGATGCCGAGGACGCCGAGCGCATCCTTGGTCTGCCCTTCGACGATGCCCTTGGCGGCAAACCCGGCCCACCCAGAGATCGACGTCGGATACCGGTCGTCAGACTTGGAACCGCCGTCCTCGGGTCCGTACTTCTGTGGTGCGCCGCGGCCGTCGTTCTGGTCCATGTTGTTGGGGTTGTGCGACCCGTCGGGGTTGGTGACCTTGTCGCCCTTGTTGCCGTCGTCGGCTGCCTGGGCGCTGACCTTGAGGTGGGCGAAGTCGGTGAAGATGGACTGGTCGATGCCTTGGCCGGTGCCGTACTCCGCGGGGGCGCCGGGGGGGCCGTGGCTCTCGAACTGGGTGCCGTCGGGGAATTCGCCGGCGGTGTGCCCGTTCTCCCCGCCGCCCTGGTCGTACCAGCCGATGGTGATGGCATCGTCGCCGCCCTTGCCGGTGGCGAAGCCGCGGCCGCGCAGCCAGTCGCCCTCGTTGACCGTGGACATGCGTCCGGCGGCCCAGGCATCCCCGTCCTGGGTGGTGTAGACGTTGACCACGCTGGCCACCAGCCCGGAGCAGTCAATGCCCTGTGGGGAGAACCCGCCCATTTGATAAGGCGTGCCGGCCATCGACTTGGCCCAGTTCATCGCACGCATCAACCGATCCGCCGATTCGCTGTCCTCAACGTTGCCGCCGTCGGCGTAGCCGGGCAGCAGACCAGTCGCGTTGATGTAGTCCAGGGCGCCCGGGTGGTCCTTCTCCATCCGGTCGCGCGACTCGGAACGGATCACATGCTCATTCGCGTGCACCAACCCGGCGGGCTGATACTTCCCACCCCGGCCGGTGTAGCCGCCGGTGTCGAACTCGGGGATCTTCGGCATGGCGAACGACTTGCCCCGCAGTGGCCCGATCACCCACGGTGGCACGGTGAACGACAGCTTGCCCATCGTGGAGTTCCACAACTTGGCGATCGCGTTCATCACCGTCTTGAAGGCGGACTCGATGCTGTCCCACATGCCCTTGGCATAGGGGGCGATCTTGTCCTTGAGCCCCTTGACGAAGTCGACGATCTCGCCGAACTTCCGACCCGCCCAGGACGCCAGGTCGCTGATCTTGTTCATCACCGTCTGAAGGATCTCGACGACCTTCTTGACGATCGCGATCACCTTGGGCATCACGGCGACCGCGAACTTGGTGAACTCCTCGATGATCTTGATCAGGTAGGGCATCGTCTGGACGAGGATGTCGGCGAGCATCGGCAGCAGCGAGGCAGCCAGGTCGGCGAACTGCGGCAGCAGTGGGATCATCGCCAACGCCAAGTCCACGATGCACTGCACCAGTTGCGGCAGGAACGGCAGCAGCTGGTTGAGCGCCTTGACGAACGCATCGCCGATTTGCTTGCCAACCTGCGCGAGCACCGGCGTCAGCGCGTCGAGGACCGGCTTGAGTTTCTCGCCCATCTGCTTGATCACCGGCGCGAGTGCCTGCAGCACGCTGCGCAGCACCCCCACCATCGGCGTCAAGATCGACGACAACAGCGTCAGCAAGATTGGCAGGTTCGGTGCGACCGCGGTGAACAAGTCCCCGACCAGCGAGACGAGCTCGGCGAAGAACGGCGCCACGATCGGCAACGCTTCGGCCAGCGCATTACCCAAGACCTGCAGTACTTGCGACAGCGGCGGGATCAGCGGCTGCAGGGCGTCGCCGAGAGAGCCGATCAACTTGCCCAACACGGGCAGCACTGGAGCCAACCCGTTGGCCAGCGCCTCGATGAACCCGCCCAGATGCGGCATCAACGTCGTCAACGCCTTGCTCAAGGCTGCGCCGACGGTGCCCAGCGATGGCCCGATCTGCTTGAACACGTTGCCCAGCGAGGTGAACAGCGGCCCCAACGTCGGGCCGACAGTGGAGCCCATCGTCACGAACGCGTCAGTCAGGCCGGTGATCATCGGCGACACACCCGACAGGGCGGACTGTGCCGCGGCCTTGAGCCCGTCGAACTTGCCGTTGGCCTGTAGTGTCGCGAACTCCGCCGACAGGTCCCCCAGCGTTTGCTTGAGGGTGCCGTTCATGTAGCCGGCGATGTCGGTCAGCCCGGTCTTGAGGCCGGGCAGGTTCTGGTCGGCGAACGTCTTGACCGAGGCGCCCAGGCCTTCGAACAGCTTGTCCTGCACCGCCAGACGCAGGTCTTTCCATGCCGGGCCCAGCGACTGCATCTGTCGCACGAAGTCCTGGGCGTTGGGCGCGAGTTTCGCCATTGCCTGGGCGACCTTGTCGGCGGCACCGGTGCCCTTGGCGAGTTCCTTCTGCGCCTTGGCCAGGTTGTAGGCGGCATCGGCCAGTTTCGACTGCGCGTCGGCCACCTTCTGGTCGGCGGCAGCCTTGGCCTGTTTGGCGTTCTGGACTTCGTCGGAGCCCTCGATGCCCTTGCGGTTGGCCTCACCGGTGTCGGTGGCCTTGTCCGCATGATCCGAGCGCGCCTCCTTGAGGCGTTGGCGGGCCTTGTCCACACCGAGGTCGGCCTCACGACGGTCCAGCGTCGACGACCCGCCGTCGCGGTACACCTCGTTGCGGCGTTCCTGGGCGCGCGCCAGCGAGATCTCGGCGTCTTCTTGTGCCAGGGCCGAATCGGTGAGCTCGTCGTTCATGTCGCGCAGCGCGCGACGGGCGTCCTCATACGATTCGGCCAGATCCTGCTGGGCCTTGCGTGCGTCGCGCTGTGCGTCGGCCAAGTCCTGTTGGGCGTCGGCGACGTCGTTGGCGGCCTTGGCCACGTTGTGCTGCTTGTCGGCCAACTCGTCGGCCGCATCACCGGCGCTGTTGGACTGCTCCTTGATGGCCTTGAACGTGTCGACCAGTCCGGTCGAGCCGATCAACCCGACACCGCCGATCGCGCCGAGCGCCGCGGCGGCACCACCGGCAGCACCGACGACACCGAGCAGCGCGGGGACCAGTGCGGTGATCGCCGAGGTCAGTCCGACGAACTTGACCGCACCCATCCCCGACAGGGACCGCTCAGCATTGTCGGCACCGGCCTTGGCGCGCTCGAGCCCACCCTTGTCGTCGAGGTCGACGTTGATCGTGGTGGTGCGGTCGCGTGCCAGTTCGGCCAGTCGCGCGGCCACAGCCTCGACGCCGGCGAGGTCGACGTTGACTGTGACGTCGGCACCGTCGAGGCGTGCGATCTGCTCGCGGAAGCGGGTGAGGTCGGCCGACACGTCGACCTGGAAGTCGGCGTCGATACGCTCCAGGTCGCTCTTGAGGTCTTTGACGAACCCCGCCAGGGACGGCTTGATGTCGATGGAGGCGGAACCGGCGGAGTTGGCCACTCAGTGCACCTCCTTGCCTTCCCACACCGCGTCGACGCGGTCCATGATTTGTTGCAGCCGGTCGCGGACCTGCTCGCGTTTGAGCTTGTCCACCGCCGGCACCGGCACCCACGGGGTGATGCCCGCCGCGGCCGGGTCGCCCTTGCACGCGGCGACTAGCAGCTGCTCGAGCAGCGCGGTGATGCGCGCGAAGTCATAGGAGTGCTTGTCGAAGCCGCTCCACCCGGGCGAATCGGGCGGCGGGTGTTTGGGTCGGCGGCCTTGGCGGGCGGCCAACTCCATGTCCTCTTGCAGGCACGCGACATACCGCGACCCCAGTGGTAGTTCGTCGAGCAGTTCGAACAGGTCGCGCCAGTCCCGCTCGCCGCGCAGCCAGTCGCCCAGGTCGTAGTGGTAGACCTGCGCGAGGTCGGCGCGGATCCCCGGCCCGTAGCCTCCGACGAGGTCTACGAGCCGTTCGAGCCCCCCGGCACATCAGTGGCCCCCGGTCCGACCTGTGCGGTGAAGTGGTCGAGCACCCGCAGCCACAGCGCGATGACGAGCTCGGGGGTGGTGATGTCCTCGCCGTCGGCACGCAACACCTTCACCTGCTCGTCGAACGCGTCGAGGATGCGGTCGAAGTCCTGTGGGCGGCCGTTGAACATCAGGCGCAGCGCCTTGATGGCCTTGCCGTCCTCGACGAGTTCGTCGAGTTCGAGCTGGTGTTTGGTGGCCTCGGGCATGGTGATGACGATCGGCGGCGAGAACCCTTGCTTCGGGCCGAGTACGAACGGCACGATCTGTCGTTCGGTGGTCTCTCCGAGCCGGGCCCGGGCCCGGGCGCGGTAGGCCTCGAAGTCGGCGAGGTTGTCGCGTGCGCGTTGGGCGTCGTCGCGCAACTGCTGCTGCTCGTCGGTCTCGGCGGCAGCGGGGCGCGGGGCTGCTTTACGGGGGGCGGCCTTCTTCGCCGCCGTCTTGCGCGGCGCCGGTTTCTTGGCAGTGGTCATCACAAGTCCTCACGGGGGTTCGGGGTTCGGGGTACGGGGGTGGGTGAAGGCACCGGGGCCGCGCCCCCCGATAGAACGCGGCCCCGGTGACACTCAGGCGATGACGACGTCGGGGCTGGTGCCGCCGGTCAGGTTCGCACCCGAACCGGTCAGGGTGCCCGACACGGTCTCGTCGAACACCACCGTGTAGGGGCCACCGACGCTGCCGGTGACGGTGACGTGGCCGACGCCGACACTCGACAGCGCTTCCAGGGCGCTGCGCAGGTTCGTCGCGGTCACGTTGTGCGCGATCCCCGCCGAGGTCTGCCCACCGATCGACAGGGTGAACGTGCCACCGGTCGGGCTGCCGGTGATGGTGACGGTGAACTCGGTGGGCGAGGCCCAACCCAGCTGCGGTGCGAGCTCGGCCCAACCGGCTCCGTCGATGCCGAACTCGTAGAGGTTGTCACCGTCCTGGAACATCTGCAGCGACTGTTCGGGCATCATCGGCGCATCCTGGGACAGGCTGATCTTGCCTCCCTTGTCCGACCCGGTCTTGGGGAAGAACCACCACGGGAGCACCTCGTTGCCGGTCTGGTCGTTGAAGTCCAAACCGAGCAGCAGGATCGACCAGTACTTCGGCGGGATGCCGGCGGTCTTCTTCGCACGGAACCCGCCGGTCGAGGTGCCGACGAACGCGCCGGCATCGAGGTTGGACTGGATGCGGTGGGTGATCTTGCGGGCCTCCTGGGGCTGGATGGCGATCGCCATGCCCTCCGACTGCAGGATGCGCCGGCGCGGTGCGAGCGCGCCGTAACCCATGATCTCGTTGTACTTCGCATCCGGGGACAGGCTGGCCGCGCCCTTCTGGTCGATGCGACCCAACGACAGCAGCCCGAGATCCTCGACGACGTCGTCGATGATGCCGGCGGCGTCGAACGCCGGGTCGGGGAAGGTGACGCCGGGCTCCCACGGGGTGGCGAACACGGCGAGGTCCTGGACGACGACGACACCGGCGTCCACGGCGTCCTGATAGGCGGTGATCGAAGACATTGGGGGTCTCCTTCTTCAAGGGTTTCGCCCCGCGGGGCATGACGAAACACCCGCAACCGGGCTGGCGGCGGGTGACTAGGAATCGGGGGAATCGGGGCTACCGGCGTTTGCCGGTGGCCAACACGAACGTGCCCGACACGAGCCGGTCGTCCGGGTCGTCGAACACGAGTTGTTGCGGGGTCTCCGAGACGGCGAACCCGCGGATCGGGGTGATGGAGCCGTCGGCGCGCGGCACGATGCCGCCGGCGACGTATTCGGTGCACAACATGTCCGACACGAAGTCGAACACCTGCGTCGAAGTCTTGCGGGTGGCGGCGAGGACTTCCAGCTGCACCGGCACATAGCGCAGGACGCGATCCTCGACGATGCCGGGCATTGCGTGCACGCGTACCACTGCCCCACCGTCGGCGATGATCGCCTCGGTGTTCGTCGGCAGCCACGTGCACGCCACACCACCAGGGTCGCAGCGGTCGAGTTGGGTTTGCACCATGTCGGCGACGACGTCCTCGGCGGGCCACCACGCCGGTGAATAGTCGACGGGAAACTGCATGGGTCAGCCTCCCAGGTGGTTGAGGGTTTGGCGGAGCTCGTTGAACCCGTCGCGGCGTACACTGCGCCCGTCGCGGCCGAACTCGCGCGCCCCGTCATGTCCGAACTCGTGCGATGCCGCGTACGGTGCCTGCGCGGTGACCCGACCGACCCACCGGTCGCCCTTGCCTCCGCGCACCACCGACACCTTCGCCGACCGCGCCAGCTGCCCGGTGCGTTTGGCCACCAGCGCCTGATACACCAGCTGTGCCTGTGACGCTTTGGCGAACACCAACTGTCGGCACTGCGGGCCGGTCAACCAGTCGGTGAGCCCGCTGTAGCCGTCGGCGGCGCCGACTTTCACATCACGCACCAGACACCTCCCGCAGTCGTACCAGCTTGTAGCCGTAGTCGGTGCCGGTCATCGGATGCACCTGGTCCCACATCGGCTTGCCCAGGACGTGAAACGTGCGAGCGCCGATCTCGACCTTGTCCGAGGCCACCACATCGGCGGCGCGCGGCACATATAGGTCGACGTCGGTGATCTGCACGTCCTGGAACTCCCGGTTAGAGGTGGTGGCGTTCCAGTCGACACCGCACCCGTTGATGGTGTGGTCGGCCTCGTCGCCCACGGGATCGCCGTGGCGGTCGGTGGCCGACCGCAGAACCGTGACGAGCACCCCGTGCGGGAGTGTGAACGGGGTGCTCACATGCCCGCGCATTCCATCGACACCGCACCCGAGGGACGCCCGTCGAACGCGTCGGATTCCTGGGTGGTCAGGTACAGGTTGCCCTCGGGGTTGCGGTAGGCGACCTGGCTGGTGGCGGTGAACGGGCCCATCACAGCGGTGGACTGCTGGTTGGCCTGGCCCTCGTGCTCGGAGGCCAGCATCGCCCGTTTGACCATCGCGCACGAGATCATCTCCGCCAGCCCCGCATCGACGGCACCAGAGGCGATGCGGGCGTCGAGGTCGGGGAACCAGGTGCGCAACCACAGTGCAGCATCCTCGAGGAGGACCTCGGCGGTGGCACTGTCGGCCAACGCCGGCCACCTCGAGCGTAGATCCTGCGCAGTCGCGTACGCGGCCATCAGTCCTCCGTGCTGCTCCGTCGCGGACGACGCTTGGGCACCTGGACCCCGTCACCGCTGTCGGCCACCGACGCCTCGACCGGCCCCGCGGGCGAGGTCTCCGCCGCGGCGAGCACGTTGAGGCTGTCGAACCGGGCGACATGATCGCCGTGAACGACGACCTCAGCTCCACGGTCGGCCCAACGGACCCGTCCGGCCGGGTCGATGTAGGACATCGAACCCAGCCGGACAGTCCGCTTCGCACCGCTCACGCGTTCAACTCCGCGACGAGCGCGTTCGCATCAGACTGAGAGTTCGTCTCAGCCTTGGCGCTGTACGTGCCCGAGTCAACCTTCACGATCAACCAGCGGTTGGCGACGATGTCCTTGATGACCACGTACATCAGTCGGCGAGACCTGTCAGCTTGAGCACGTTGTAGGGGTTGGTCACCGCGAACACCGGCCGGATCGACGTCTGTACGATCGTCGACTCGGTCGAGTCGTCGCGGTAGGTGACCGTCTTGAGCGGCTGCTCGTAACGGACCTGCCCGACGGTGCCCTCCTGCACCGCGTACCCAGTGCCCGCGGCGACGGCGTTGGACACCGCCACCGAGAAGCCCTGCGCGCGCAACCACGCCTCGGCATCGCCGTAGATGATCGACAGGTTCGCGAATTCCTGCGGGTTGAGCACCAGCAGGTTGTAGTCCGCGCCGAGTTCCTGCGTCTGGCCACGCTGGCGCACCTTGGCCAAGGTGGCGGCAGGCATGATCGCCTTGGTCTCGGTCGAGATCGTCGCGGTCGTCGCGTCAGCCCACGAGGCCGACGACACCGACAGCTGCACGTCGCCGCCGACGGCGGTGATGCTGGCCTCGAGCTCGGCCAGTGCGCGGGCGTGCAGCCATCGCTGCACGTCGTTGCCCAGCTTGATGCCCTCGGACTGGATCTGCGACAGATCGTTGCGGTCCTTGGCCTCATCGGTGACGCGGAACTTGCCACCGAACTTCTCGACCTGCGCGGTCTTGGGCTCGGGCCGGTCGAAGGTGACCTCGGGGAACTCAGCACCCGGCGCGACCTTCTGTCCCCCACGGTTGGGGAGCAGGTCGTTGCTGGTGAGCTGCGTGTAGACCAGCGAACCGCCCGACACACCGCCGCCGTTGGCGAAGATCCGCTCGGCGAAGTAGCCCTTGAGGGCGATGTCGGACAGGTACGCGTTGATGCGGGTCGGTTCCTTGAGCATCAGGTCGACGGTCAGGTTGTTGCCCGACACCGACGCAGCGCCCAGCGGGTACTCCTGCGAGTAGTAGGTTGCCATGATCGTCTCCTCAGAGGTCCAGTGCGATCAGCACGTCGTTGTTGTTCGCGCCGGTCGACACCGCGGTGCCCACGGGCTTGCCCGAGGCCAGCGTGACGGCCTTGCCGTCCGCACCCACCTCGACCTCGGCGCCGACGCTGATGGCGCCGCCGGCGGTCACGTTGACGATTCCGCCGCGCAGGATCGCGCCGACATCACCGGAGGCGATGTTGCGGGCTGCGACGCCGAACGCCTTGACGCCGGCACCGGCGGTGGCGGCCTTGATGAGTCCGTCGGCGTCGGGGGTGGCCGACACCGCGACGAACGTCTTGCCGGTCACGGCCCCGGTGGTCTTGACGGTCACGTCAGCTCCCGGCCGGAACAGCGGCTTGGCTTCGTTTGCCATGATGTTCCCTTTCGGATTTACTGCGCCCGGGCCGGAGTGGTCCAGTGCGCGGGATAGGAGTTGTCCACCGCCGGCGGCGGTGTGGGTGAAGCTCCGGGCTTCAGTGATTCCACCGGCCGCTGAGTCGGCGGCTTGGCGGGATCCTCGACAGGCGATGGTGGTGCCGAGGCTGACTGCACACGGGCAGCGAACTTCTTCGCCCGCGCTTCCTTCTCCTCGAAGGTCCCCTCACCGATGAACTCCAGGTCCTCGGCGGTCAGGTTGTAGCGCGCGGCGATCAGTTCGGTATCGCGCTGGGCGAGCTGGGTCTGCAGGTCGGCGTTCTCGGCCTTCTGCCGGTCCAGGTCGCTCACGTTCTTACGCTCGGCCTCCTGGGCCGCGGCGACGAGCGGTTCCTGCTCCTTGAGCCTGCTGCGCAGGTTCTGAGCCTCCCGCTGCACTTTGTCGAGCTTGCGGCGCGCCCAGTCGGGCAACTCGCCGCCGGTCTCATCGTCCTGCCCAGCCTCCGGGGTCGGATCAGGATCAGGCTGCTGCTGGGTCTGCAGGTCCTCCACCGGCGGCGGGGTGTCCTGCACAGCATCAGCAGCGGGTGCGGTGGGGGTTGGTGCAGTCATTGTCTGGGCCTCCTGGGCCTATCGAGGGGTGTCGGGGTGTATCCGCCACCGCCAGGGTGGAGGAAGAATCTGGGTATAGAAAAACCCCGCAACCAGTGGTTACGGGGTTGTCGGCAGGAACGGGCTACGCCGCCTGTGGCATCAGCTTGTCCAGTCTGTCAGTCACGATTCTACGATCGTCGTCGCTGTGGAATTCCGCCGTAGCGGCCCGCACGTTCACGAGCAGGGAATGCGGCACTGCGATGCTCTCCTCTACAGCGATCGATAGGGCCTCGCCAAGTGAGTACTCGTGCTCACCCTCGGTTAGGTCCATCATGTACGTGCCGAGATTGCCTGCGAACATCGCGTCTTCGCCGAAGTGGTCCCGGAGAACTGCGGAGAGTTCCCAAGCGAGCTTCTGGACGGTCGACTTCATAGCTTCCCTACTCTACGCCTTCGGCATTCTGCTGTCTCCACCGGTCCCGAGCGATACGCTTCCGCATCTCGATCGCGGCGTCCGAGGTGGGGACGGGCACGCGTTCACCGCGATAGTTCACGATCACGCCTTCTCCCCAAACCGGATGGGCAGTGCCGATCGTCCACTCGCCGGTGTGCTTGCCGCTCCGCGTACGACGCTGCCGAATGAGAACACGCACCTCGACCCCGTCGATCGTGCCGAACAGGTTGTATCCCTCCCCGCCACTGTTCAATTCAATCCGGTCCGGCGAGAGCGCGATTCGCTCCACTTCGCGATGTATTCGTGTGAAGCGTGGATCAAGAGGATCAGCTTCAGTGAGCCATCTACTCGGATCCTCGATCCCGCTGTAGTCGGCCCACTCCTCCCGAAACTCGGTCTTCGTGTCAGCGCCACGCATGGGTGCGTGACCGCCCCCGTTTCGGTCGCTTAACAGAACATGCCGCCACGACTTGGGGTCAGTCGTCCGCACTTGTCCTGGCGTCACCTTCGGACCGTCAGCGGGAAGGCCCTCGTACGCCTTCGGCGTCACGAGCTCTGGATCGAAACGGTGAGGCCCGTCGGCCGAAGCCGATGCCGCACCGGCGGCACCACCCTTCGGTGGCACCGTCGGCGGAGTATTCCCCGCCTGCGTATCGGGTTCGGGGGCTCCCTTTGATGCCGCCGACGCGGCTGCCCCGCCGGAGCCAGCAGCGCGTCCGTCTTCGACCTGGGCGCGGTAGGCGCGGTACTTGGCGAGTTGCTCGCGCTGCCACTTCGCCGCTTTCGAGTCACCACGACCGTCGGCTTCGAGTTTGGCCAGCGACTGCTCGAGGACGTGGACCTGGTTCACAGCGAAGTCTTTGTCCGAGCTCGTCGACTTGCCCGGACTTGAACTCATCGGAATTTCCGATGAGTTGCCACGCGGGTCGGCATCCGTTCCGTCGTCGCGCGTCGACCCGTTCTCCTCGCGCAGACGCTCCAGGAGCTCCTGATGGGTCCAGCCCTCACGCTCGGCGCGGTCGAGCTGGCGGCGCAACGCGAGTTCGGCGGCATGCCCGCTGTAGCCGCGGGTGGCCTCGGTCCACAAGTCCTCGTAGAGCTCGTAGGCTTCGCGCCCGTCCCAGTCCTCGCCCTCGCGGACCAAGACGGCTTTGCAGTCGCAGAAATCGTGGAACGTCTTGCCCGCCCGCACACCCTTGGAGGCGATGGTCGCCGACTTCTCGGTCTTGAACACCGGGCCGCGGGAGGTGAGCATCACACACCGTGAGCAGTTCTCCGCACCCGAGAGCACCCGCGCCCAGCCGATCTTCTTACCGTGGCGCTCGGCGGTGTCGATGACCGCTTCACGCCCGGCCGCGTCGGCGTGGCGGGCCAGGCGTGCCCCGAGCTGTCCGGCAACACTGACGGTGGCCTTCGACTTGCCGCGGGTCACCTGGTCGGGTGCGCTCACCGTGACGTGACTGCGGGAGCGGCGCTGCGCGTTCTCCTGCTCAATGTCGGCCAGGATCGTCTCGATCGCCTTGGGGCTGTAGGGCCGCAGCGGTGCCGGCTCGACACCGGGCACCGTGTGGGCCATGTTGCGCACCGCAAGCACATAGGACTCGCGCCGCGCCTCGTTCACATTCCGGTATGCAACCTGGGCGAACCGGGCTCGCGCCTCGTCGGTGGTCGGCTTACCCAACGAGCTCAGCAACCGGGCAGCCAGGCGCACCATCTTCTTGGTGATGGCGCCCTGGCGGTACAGATACTCCGCGGTCGAGAGCGGTCTAGCCTGCGTCGGTGAGGTCACCGGTCACCAGGTCCGACGACATGGGCTGCGCCGACTCCGAGGGCTCTGCAGGCGCGTCGTACAGCATGGTCAGCGGGTCAGACTCCCGACGTGCGGCGACAGCTCGGTTCACAGTCTCCCGAGTCCAGCCGGGGATGAACTCCCACAAGAACTCATCAGGCACACCGAGCATCTGCCCCAACTTGCCCAGCGCATCAACCGTCGCCGCATACGAGCGGGCCGACGCGTCGCGCCACTTCACCTCCGACGCGAAGTCCGCGGCGGCGGTAGTGTCGCCGTCGATGTAGGCAGCCAGCCGGAAGGCCTGTTCGTGGGACTCGCCGAACGACGTGGTGATCTCGTCGGACTTGCGCTCCTTGGCCGACTCCAACGCCGCCAGCGTGGTGTCGGAGATGTTGGAAACCTTCGTCAACCCCAGCGCGTGCGGCGGCAGTTGGCCGATGGCGGACATGTCCAGCAGCCCGGAGTCCTTCGACTCGATATAGCGGGTCAGGTCGGTCTCGTTGAGCTCGCCGACCTTCACGTCGGTGTCGTTGAAGGTCCACACGTTGTTGACCTTCATCCGCATCGCTTCGTCTTCGTTCTTAGCGGTCCAGCCGATGATGTAGCGCTGTTTGAACGCGGCGAAGTACTGGGCGACCAGCATCCCGAACGTGGTCTCGTTGATGCGCGACTGGATCGCCAACAGCGGTTCGATGATGCCGAGCTGCTCTTCGCCGTCGAGCAGCACCCGGTCGCGGTAGCGCACGATCGGGCACACCCCGATGCCGTGGTGGCGCGACTCGATGTAGGCGAAGTTCTCCGCCCGCAGATACGTCGGATCAGTCCAGCCCAACGTCGAGTGCGGCTGGGACTTCACACCGATGAAGTGCACATCCGACTCGTCGTAGAGCCGGATCATGTTGCCGTTGACCTCCAGCGCGTGCAACGGCCAGTCGTCGTCGATCGGCCCACCGTGCTTGGGGTCCCACACCATGCGCTCGCCGTACACCGCGGTCATCTGCCGCGGCGACGACGGCTGCCAGAACACCTCCGCGCCCGACTCCTCCTGGCCCGGCGTGAGCGCTGGCAGCACCGTCGTATAGGCGACGCCGTAGTGCAGCGCCGAACGGTGCAAACCGGTCTGGCGCGCATCCATCTGGTTGCGCTGCCACCACTTCCACGGCCCGGCCGCCGACCCGTCGGACGACAGGTAGTTGTCGACCTTCATCACCTGGGAGAAAGTGTCGAGCACCAGCGGCAGGAAGTTCGTCTCCGAACGGGCGGCCATCCGCTTGAGCGCCGGTTTCGCATCCGTGTCGACCGGCACCGAGCACACCGACTGCTGTGTCGGGATCCCCAGCTCACCACCGGAGTACGGCACCGTCGGCGACAGCGCCGCGTTGAGCAGGTCCAGGCGTCGCGCCTCGTAGGCGCGGACCTGCAGCAGGTTCTGTGCGAGGTCGACGGCGTCACGAGCTTTCACGCGACCTCCTTCACATCGAGAAGAACACCGCTTGCCCGGTGCGTTCGGTGGTTGGGTGCTTGTCGAGGTAGCGAGCACGCGCCATGTCGGCGAGCAGCATCGCCGCCCAGCCGTCGACCTTGCGGGCCGACTCGCGGTGTTCCTTCCCGAACGACAGGCCGTAGCGGTTCAGTCGGCGGCGGGCGTTCAGCACGTGTACCCGCAAGAGCGTGTCGACGGGCTCACCGGTCGAGTGTCTGATCGCGCCGTCGAGCACTGCCGCCACAAGTGCCTCGTTCGCGAGCGTCGAGTCCTTAAGCCCGCTGCGCATGTCCCATCCGACGACCGATCGGTTCGATGCGCGGATCTTCAACTGGTTGCGGTAGTCCATCGACCATTGATCGACGTAGGACTCCCACAGCGCCACGTCAGCGAATGCGCCGACAACGTCGTATGTCGTGAACGCGTTACGGAACACGCCGTCGACCTCGGCGCGGTCGACTTCCCAGTCCCGTCCCCGAGGCCCATCCGGTGCCTGCCAGATCCCGAGCGTTTGGACCAATCGGTCAGCTACCCGTATCGCAATGAGTGCCGTCGCGTCGTCGGTCTTGCCGCCGTCGAAGCCCAGTGTGATCCGGTCGCCCGGCTCGAGTCGGTCATCGGTGGCTGTGGTGTCCCAGGCTGTGGTCGTCACCAGGGCATCCGATGCCGCGACGACTTGGTTCAGGTAGAAGCGGCGCGACACCTCAACCGGGGTCGTCGGGTCCAGGATCTCCTCGACCAGTCGGTCGATATCGAGCCACTCCGAGTCGCCGCGCGCATCAATCAGCCCCGCCCGCAGCGAGTCGCGGTCGGCGAGATCGGTGTCGCTCGGCGCCTCGGTTGCGTCGTAGTACAGGGCGGCGCGTGATCGGCCGGTCTCGATCGCCGTCCATGTCTCGTAGTCGGCCTCGGCGACCGAGCCTTCACCGGGGACGTGCGCGTTCTGGATCGCCAACGATCTGGCCGCACCGTCACGCGACTTGCCCAGGTTCCGGTTGATCGCACGCGACATCTCGACGCCCTGGTTCGCGTAGATCCAGTGCTGGGTCTCGTTCTTCACCACGAAGGTCGGGCGGCCGCCCTCGAGTGCGCGGGGGCTTGATGTGACAGCCTCGATGCGACCGGTGCCGCGGCAGTAGATGATCTCCTTGCCCAGGTCGACGCCGAACTCGGCGATCGCGTCCTTTGACAGCATCGGACCGAGCAGTGTCATGGTGTTCCGTGTTTGTTCGCGCGACACGGCGGCGATCTGAATCCATGGCGCCGGGTGCTGAGCTGGCCGGCCGTCGATCATGCGGCACTTGCCCAAGGCTTCGAACCACACCATCGCCGCGGCGAACGGATCCTTGCCTGCCCCAGCCCTTCATTCTGCGGATCACCCCGCGACGGTGGACGAACCGACCTGAGTCGTCGACTTCGTACCACCGCAGCAGGATTCGGAGCTGCTCCCTGGTGAATCGGAGTGGGCTTCCAGCATCGGGACCGTCTGGTTGTGTCAGCCAGTCCGTTGCGAACTTCGCTGCTTCCCAGCCGATCGCGGTGTTGGCTCCCTGGGGAACAACATCAGGCCACGAACGAACGGCTGTCATCGGGCATCACCCCCCTTCGCTCATCAAGGCGGCGACGCCATTCGATGGCTAGGGAGGTGTGCTTCCCGAAGTTGCAGGGTCCGCAGGCCGGGACCACGTTGCCAATGCTGTGGCGGCCACCACGAGAGATCGGAACGACGTGATCCATCGTGAGCGGGCCGGACTCTCCGCAGTACGCACAGCAGAACCGGTACCGGTTCAGGGTCCGCTTCCAGTCCGCGTCCGAGAACTGGAAGGCTTGGGCACCACGAAGGCGCGCCTTCCGCCGTCGGCGGTACTCCCGGCAGCGATCAGGGTTCTCGGCGAGGTAGCTGCGCGCATACTCGCGCCGATGGCCACCCTCTGCGGCGTAGCGTTCGCGGTCCCGCTTGCGGGAACGGCCGTCGTCGCGACGACGGCGATCAGACGCACGGGTCTTGCACTGCCGACTGCAGTAGACGGCGTGCGGGCGCTTGCCCACCATCGACCCGTTGCACGCAGCGCACAACCGGATCGAGGAAGTCACGTCGCCGCGGCCCGGTACTCGTCCATGATGGCGACCTTCGCCGGATCGACGTCGGGCTCGCCGCCGCGCTCGAGCTCCAGGCGCACGCGTCGACGATCGCCCTCTGTCACCAGCAGACGCTCAAAAGCCGAGTACACCGTCTGGAGCATCTGCGCAGGTCGGCGCTCATCGCGCTCCTGGGCCTTCTTGATGTAGGACAGATCGTCCATCAGGCTGAATGCGAAAGCCCAGTCCGACGGTTCGTAGAAGTCAGCCTGGCCCGACTTGGCCAGCGAAGCCCACAGGCTCTTCGCGATCGGATGCCAGCTCCTGTCTGCGGCAGGAACCTTGACCGCCTTCGCGCCGGCGGCCTTGTCAGTGGCGGACGTCTGGTTACGTCGACGGCGTTGATCGGAGCGCTTAGGGACTGGACCAGGCAATTTGGTGACCTCCAGGGTCGGGACGGAATCGTCAACCTCCAGGGTTGACGCGTGCAAAACTTGGGAACCCGTACAGAGCCTCAGGTGCTATGTCCCCCGGGGCTAAGGGTTTGATCCGGCTGGGTCACCCCCCACCCCGGAGGCCGGGATGGGGTTCAGCGGGGAGTCGGCATCGCGCTTTGCGAGCCGCGACGCCGGCGGCACGCTCACGTGTGGTCTTGGCGTCGTGGCACGGCCTGCACAGTGTGACGAGGTTGGCGAGCTCGTCGCCTCCGCCTGCGGCCCGGTTGTGGATGTGGTCGGCGTGGAGGGTGCCGTCGCCCTGGCGGCCGACGTACCCGCATCTTTGGCAGGTGTGGCGGTCCCGCTTGAAGCAGGCCTGTTGTAGTCGGGATGGAACACTGCGTGTCCCGGCGTGCGACTGCCAGGCCACTAGCGCTGCCCGTGATCGCGCTTGGTGCGGTTCATGCGGCGACGGCCGCGCCAGGTGTTTCGCCATGCCCAGCGTTGTCCGCAGGCTGGGCAGCGCCAGGTCAGGACGGTGCCGGGGGTGCGCTCGATCATTCGTAAGTCAGAAGGAACACCGAGCTATGGTGCTGTCGCTCGGGGAATGCGCCGAATCGGTAGGTCACCGTGCCGCCGGTGAGCCCGGCCTCGGCCGCGAGGGACAGGAGTTCGGCGGTGGACTTCCGTGCCGCGAACGGGGCGAGCGCGGCGACGACATCCCCTTCGTCGCCGCGCCACGTCTCCGGGTGTGTGATGTGGTCACACATCATCGGGCCGGACCTGGGCCATGAAGTCGAGGACAATGTCGGCTCCGGTCGAAAAGTGAGCAGGTAGTTCCGGTCGAAAAGTGAGCACCCTTCAATGTTTGGAGAGTGATCACTGTGGAGGATTGGGCGGAGATTC